>Ga0172380_10007526_pt1 | contig 12206 bp, 10 predicted proteins | sample Leawe162metaG_FD_119747 | JGI IMG/M metagenome (GOLD analysis project Ga0172380, IMG submission 119747) | Leachate microbial communities from a municipal landfill in Southern Ontario, Canada - Leachate well 162 metaG | ecosystem: Engineered > Solid waste > Landfill > Unclassified | place...
AGCCGGCATCCCGACCGTCGCTGTCGGCGCGATCTATGAGGCCGACCACGCCAACAGCATCATCGCCGCCGGCCGTGCAGATTTGTGCGCGATCGCGCGCCCGCACCTCGCCGATCCGGCCTGGACGCTGCATGAAGCGGCGAAGATCGGCTTCGGCGACGTCGCGTGGCCGAAGCAGTATCTGTCCGCGCGCAGCCAGTACGAGACGAATCTCCGGCGCGGGTAGGGAGCCGGTCTTGCTTCGGACATGAGCCCGGGCACAGCACAAAACGCCGCTGGCCCGGTCTAACCGGACAGTTTTGCGTGCTGTGCCCGACGTAATCCGTTAACCCGGGGGAATTCCGACGTGACACCGGCGGCCGCGGGCAGCCCCGCGGGATTCCTTCGCTCGCACCCGGGGGGCTCATGACATATTGTGTCGCCATGCGTCTGGACGCAGGTCTCGTCTTCCTGTCCGACTCCCGTACCTATGCCGGCGTCGATCACATCAACACTTTCCGCAAGATGCATTTCTTCGAGCGCCACGGCGAACGGGTGCTGGTGCTGATGACGGCGGGCAATCTGTCGATCAGCCAGTCCGTCGTCAACACGCTGCGCGAACGGATCGAATCGGGCGGGGGGAGGAACCTGTGCAACGTCCCGACAATGTTCGAGGCGGCCAAGCATGTCGGCGACTGCCTGCGCGAAGTCCACGCGCGTGATGCCGAATCGCTGAAGGAATTCGGCGTCGATTTTTCGGCCGGGCTGCTGCTCGGAGGCCAGATCCGGGGCGAGGAGCCGCGCCTGTTCCAGCTCTATGCGGCCGGCAATTTCACCGAGGCGACGCAGGAGACGCCGTATTTCCAGATCGGCGAATCCAAGTACGGCAAGCCGATCATCGTGCGGATCGTCACGCACGCGACGTCGCTCGACGAAGCGGTGAAATGCGCGCTCGTGTCGATGGATTCGAGCATCCGCTCGAACCTCTCGGTGGGCCTGCCGCTCGACCTGCTGGTCTATCAGCGCGACGCGCTGCGCGTCGGCCATTACTGCGTCATCCGCGAGGACAACGCCTATTTCGCGCTGATCCGCAAGCTCTGGAGCCAACGGCTGCGCGAGGCATTCGGCGCACTGCCCGATCCGGACTGGGAGAACATCCAGCTCACTGCGGAGGCGCTGCGGCAGAACACCTGCCTCAGCGCGCCGCGCGGCGAAAAACGCGAAGGCGAAAGCTAGGCGGGGCCGGCCGAACAATCGATCGCGCGGCCGGCCCCTCGCCGCCCGACAGGCTGGCGGGCGGACGGTAGGGGCGAGTCCTAATCCTCCTTGTTCTTGCCCCGGCTCGACTCGCTCGAGCCCGACTTGCTGCTGGATGAACCGGACATGCCGGAGAATCCGCCCGACGAGGAGCCGCTCTGGCTCTGCTCGCTGCCGCTCGCCTTCTGGGATTCCTGGCCCCGCTGGCCGGACTGCGATTGCTGCGACCACGACTGCGACTGCGATTCGGACTGCACCCGGATGCGGTTCTCGATGTCCTGCACGCCCCAGCACTCATCGACCACGTCCTCGATGCGATGGCGCATCTGGCGGCTCGGTACGGTGCCTTCCAGTTCCACGCAACCGTTCTTCACGTTGATGCTCACCTCGCTCACGTCTATCCCCGGCTCCTCGACCAGACGTTCGCATACCATCTCGCGGATGCGCTCGTCCGACCGGGCATAGTTCTTCGGCCCCTTGCGGCTGCGCGACAGCTCGGACTGACCCCACGAGGCTTGCATGCCGCCGTAGCCGCGGCCCGTCTGCGACGTCTGCGTGCCCATCATCCCCTGCTGCGGTTGCTGGCCCCACTCCTGCTGGCCGTAGCCGCCTTGCTGACTAAAGCTGCCTTGCTGCCCGTAGCCACCCATTCCCTGTTGAGACTGCTGGCCCCAGCCCTGCTGTCCGAAACCCTGCTGCGGTTGATGCTGTCCGAAGCCCTGCTGGCCATAGCCACCCTGCTGGCCGTAGCCTTGCTGCCCGAATCCCTGTTCGTGCTGCTGGCCCCAGCCCTGCTGTCCGAACCCCTGCTGCGGCTGCTGCTGCCTGTAGCCTTGGTGGCCATAACCCTGGTCATATTGCTGGCCATAGCCCTGCTGTCCGTATCCCTGCTGATGCTGGCCGTACCCTTGCTGGCCGAATCCCTGCTGGGGCTGCCGGTGCCCCCAGCCCTGCTGGCCGAACCCTTGCTGGGATTGGCGGCCGCCCTGCTGGCCGAATTCCTCTTCTTCGTAATCCTGCTGTCCGTAGCCCTGCTCACGCTGGCCTTTCTGGCGCTGCGATTTCATGTTCTGTCTCCTCAGGTGGCGACAACAAACCGGGTTCCGACACCCCCCCGGCGGAAAGTAGACGGCTTCGACCGCCCATCGGTTTCCTCCCCATCCTGAGCAATAGGCGTGCCCCGGCTGGCGAACAGGGGTCGTGACAAGTGAAGGGTTCGCTTCCGCGGACGCGGGGCCTCGGCCCACGCAGACGCGGCAAAATCAGTCAGGAAAAAGTTACAAGGACGTGTAAGTTTTCTGCGGGCTGGGCGCCGCCGACGCCCAGCCCGATTTCTTCGCCGACTTCAACGGCCTGCCCGACGACAACGCGAAGACCGGTTCTGCCGCCACGACGGCCACTGGTCCCATCGCATGATCCTCGGCGATCAGCCCAGCAGCGCGCGCAGGTGGTTCGGCAGCGCAAACTGGGCGCAGTGGACCGCGCCGTTGTAGTGCTGCAGGGCGCCAATTCGCCGTTCCGCGAGGCGGCGGTCGACTTCTTCGGCGTGCAGTGCGGCCGGGTCGAGCGTGTCGGAGGCGGTCGCGAAACCCCACAGCGTGCCGTACAGCGGGACGTAGAGGAAATACGGGCGGACGATGGCGAACACCTGGCGCAGCCTGGCGACGAGCGTTCGCAGACGATCCGGCTGGAACACCGGTGCGCCGATGTGCAGGCTGATCGCGCCGCCCGGTGCGAGCAGCGCGCGGCAGCCGCGGAAGAAGTCTTCCGAGTACAGCGCCTCGGCGGGACCGACGGGGTCGGTCAGGTCGAGCACGATCAGGTCGAAGCGCGCGGCGGCGGCCGGGGCCTTTTCCATGACATAGCGGAAGCCGTCGCCGATGCGCAGTTCGACGCGCGGGTCGTCGAGGGCGCCGCGATGGACCGCCTGCAGGTGCCGGCGCGCAATCTCGATCACTTTCTCGTCGAGTTCGGCGATGACGATTTTCACTATCGTCGGCTGCTTCAGCAGTTCCTCGGCCGACCCGCCGTCGCCGCCGCCGAGGATCAGCGCCCGCGCCGGCGCGGGATGCGCGATGCACGGCACCTGGATCAGGTTCTCGTGATAATGGAATTCGTCGCGCTCGGACGTCATGAAGCAGCCGTCGAGCCGGAACAGGCGGCCGAACTGCGGGGTTTCCCAGACTTCGTACTCCTGGTAGCGGGAGCGGCCCTTCTCGATCAGCTTTCCGCCGCGCGTGAAATAGCCGGCGTCCTCGTTGAGCTGCTCGAAAATCACGCCTTCGCCAGCGGGGAGCGGCAGCGGGCCGGCGGCTGCGGCTTTCTCCGGCAGGCGGCCCCGCACGACCTCGTGCGCGACGATCTGCGCCGGCCGCAGGGCGTCGATGACTGCGCGATAGACCACGCGCGCACGATCGCCGTTGTCGCGCGAAAAGTTGCAGACGTATACGTCGAGCGTGACGCCGCCCGCCTCCGGCCAGGTGTGGATCGTCAAATGGGATTCGGCCAGCACGACGGTCCCGGTCACGCCGGCGGCGGCGCCGCTTTCGTCGCGAAACTGATAGAAACAGGAGCCGAGCGGGGTCAGCCCCGCTTCCCGGCATTGCGTCACGCACAGGGTTTCGAGCGCTTCGCGCTCGGTCAGCGCCGCGGCGCTGGCGCCGCAGCGATACAGGTCGGCAATCAGGTGCAGTCCGTTCATCGGCCGTTCGATATCTCGTCAGAATTCGGATGAATGACGAAATATTAGCATGCACCAAGTATTTAATATTCCTGCAAAAGTGATCGTGCTGGACATGCTCTGGCGCGGTGGCTGCGGCCGGGTGCCGACGCCGGCTAGCCGGCGCGCAGGAGTTTGGCGAGTTTGTCTGCCGGCACCGGCTTGCTGAAGAAGTGCCCCTGGAATTCGTCACAGCGCTGCGCCTGCAGGAAGCTCGCCTGCTGCGCGGTTTCGACGCCTTCGGCAATCACGCGCATGTTCAGGTTCTTCGCCAGCCCGATGATCGCGCCGATGATCGCGCCCGCATCGCCGCCGTCGCCGAGGTCGCGCACGAAAGACTGGTCGATCTTCAGCTTGCTGATCGGGAAGCTGCGCAGATAGCTCAGCGACGAGTAGCCGGTGCCAAAGTCGTCGATCGCCATCCGCACCCCCATCTCCTTGAGTTCGCTCATCAGGCCGGAGGTCGCGACGTGATCGTGCATCAGCACGCTTTCGGTCAGCTCGAGTTCCAGCGTGCCGGGCTCGATGTGGCTCACGGCGAGCAGCCGACGGATCAGGTCGAGAAGGTTCTTCTGCGAGAACTGCAGCGCCGAGATGTTCACCGACACCGTGATCTTCTTCAGCCCGGCCTCGCGCCACGCGCGCGTCTGCTGGCACGCGCGTTCGAGCGCCCACGCGCCGATCGGCACGATCAGCCCGGTTTCCTCGGCGACCGGAATGAACTGCGCGGGCTGGACGAGGCCGCGTTGAGGATGCTGCCAGCGCAGCAGCGCCTCCGCGCCGACGATGTCGCCGCTGCCGTCGAACTGCGGCTGGAACATGAGCCTGAACTCGCCGCGTTCGATCGCCTGGTGCAGGTCGTTTTCGAGCGCGAGCCGCTCGAGCGCGTGGGCGTTCATGTCGGCAGTGAAGAACTGGAACTGGTTGCGCCCGCTTGCTTTCGCGCGGTACATCGCGATGTCGGCGTTGCGGATCAGGGTGTCCGGGTCCGTCGCATCGTCCGGGAACACGCTGATGCCGATGCTGAACGTGACGTTCAGCACGTAGCCGTTGACCGGGATGCTCTGCGTCATCGCCTCGATGATCTTCCCGGCGACATGCGCCGCCTGTTCGGCCGAGTCGACGTGCGGCAGCATGACGATGAATTCGTCGCCGCCGCGGCGCGCCACCGTGTCGTCCTCGCGCACGCTGGCCTTGAGGCGCTTGGCGACTTCCTGCAGCAGGTGGTCGCCGACGAGGTGGCCGAGCGAATCGTTGATCGTCTTGAAGCGGTCGAGGTCGAGGAACAGCACCGCCGCGCGCGTCCCCTCGCGGGCGGCGTGGGCGAGGCCCTGCTGCATGCGGTCCTGCAGCAGCGCGCGGTTCGGCAGCAGGGTCAGCGGGTCGTAATGGGCGAGGAAGCGGATGCGCGACGCGGCCGCCCGCTGGTCGGTGATCTCGGCGTAGATCGCGATGCAGTTCTCGATGCCGCCGGCCTCGTTGCGCACCGCGTGGATCGTCAGCCATTCGTTGTAGATCTCGCCGTTCTTGCGGCGATTGCTGATCTCGCCGCTCCACGAGCCGTTGCGTTCGATCGCGCTCCACATCTCGCGGTAGAAGTCACGCTCATGGCGGCCCGAGGCGAGCAGTTTCGGGTTGCGGCCGAGCACTTCGTCGGCCGAGTAGCCGGTGACCGCAGTGAAGGCGCGATTGACCGACACGATGCGGTTGAGGCTGTCGGTGATCATGATCGCATCGGTGCTGCGCTCGAACACCTGGGCGATCAGGTTGAGGCGGTCTTCTTCGCGCTTGCGGTCGCTGAGGTCGACGAGCGCGGTGCGGCAGAGGCGCCCGCTGCCATACTGCCCAAATGCGACGCTCTCGAGCCGCACGTGGCGGATCGGGCTTTCGCGCGCGGGCGAGGTGCGCAGCGGCAGGTGGTCGAACACCCGGCCCGGCTCCGACATCACGCGGCGCAGGTGGCCGAACAGCTGCGCCGTCGCGCCGTTCGGTAGCCAGCCGCTCAGCGGCATGCCGATCACCTGCGCGCGGTCCTGCCCGAGCAGGCGCGCGCCGGTCAGGTTGATCTCGAGGATCGCGCCGCTCTCGTCGAGCGTCATGTAGCCGACCGGGGCGAAATCGTAGAGGTCGCTGTAGCGGTCACGGGCGTCCTCGAGCGCCCGCTGCGCCTCGATGAGTTCCTCGTTCTGCGCTTCCAGCTCGATCTGGTGCACCCGCAGCTCCTCGACGACGGACGAGAGGTCCGCACCGTCGCGCAGTGCTGCGAGGCGCGCTTCGAGCTCGCGGATGCGCGCGATCAGCTCACTCCTGGACTTGCCGTCCTCGCCATACCCGTCCATCGCTACTCCTTGTCCGGCGCGAGGCCGGCGTTATCGGCGCCGCCCTCGATCTGCATCAGCACGAGGAACGGCGGCCCTGAGGCCGCGTCTATCGGCCGGCCGCTGATGCGCACGCGCCGCCGCCCGATGGCCTCGAAGTCATGCTCGACGACGAAATCCTCGAACCCCTCGCCGCGCGTGCATACCCCTTCGAGTGCCTTGCGCAGCCGTGGGATCCCCCACTGGTCGGCGAGCCGGTCGAGCCGGTGGACGAGCATGCGGCGCTGGATGCGGCAGTGGATCGTCGGGTGCTTGTACTGGGCGAAGTCGACGCCGGTGCGCCGGCGCAGCAGGATGAAGAGCTTGTCGAGGTGCTGCGCGGCCTTGCGGCAGTTCGGTGTCGCGGGAGCGGGGAAATTCTATATGAGTTCACGGCCCGGGCCGTTTTCGGCTGCACCGGGAACTTCATGGAATTTTCAGGATAGGCGATGGATGCAGCGGATAGCGACGAAGCCGCTGCGCCGGTATCAATGGCGGTATTCGCAACAGGGCCATCCACGCGCCGATGAAGGCATGACCCGGATCGGCTTTTGGCGTTCCCGGAGCGGTGTCCCTGCGCGTCCGGGCGAGTCTGTCCGATTCCCGGGCAAAGGTTTCACGACTCGATGAACCAGGGCGACCGTCCTTTTTCTCCACCCACGTCTCGCGAAGGAGTCACTCCATGAGTAGTCGAATATTGCCGGACTTCGATCTTCTGCTGCCGAAGAGTCTTGCGGAAGCGGCCGAGCTGCTGGCGACGCACCGGCAGCGCATCACCGTCATGGCGGGCGGCACCGACGTGCTGGTCGCGATGAAGTTCACGCAGTCGCCGGAATACGTCATGAGCCTCGATGGCATCCCCGGGCTCGGATATGTCGTGTTCGACGCGGCGAAAGGCCTGCGCATCGGTGCGAAGGCGACGATCGCGGACCTGCTGGAGCAGCCCGAGGTGAAGCACCATTACCCCGCGCTGTGGCACGCCGCCGAAATCTTCGCCACCGGCCAGGTGCGCAACACCGCGACGGTGCTCGGCAACCTGCTGCGCGCGTCGCCCGCCGGCGACTGCAGCTGCGCGATCTACGCGATCGGCGGCAAGCTCGTGCTGCAGCGCACGGCCGGCCGGCGCGAAGTGGATATCGACGACTTCTGGCTGTCGTACGGCGTCACCGCGCGCCAGCCCGACGAGCTCGCGGTCGAGCTCATCCTGCCGCCGCCGGCCGTCGGCGCGCGCAGCGCCTTCAAGCGCATGACGCGCACCAACGACGACCTGTCGAAGCTCAACGTCGCGGTGCAGCTCGAGATGCTCGGCAACACCTGCGTCGAGGCGCGCTTCGCGATGGGTTGCGTCGCGCCGACGCCGCTGCGGCTCAAGAACACCGAGGCGCTGCTCAAAGGCCGGGAGCTCACCGCGGAGCTGCTCGCGCGCCTCGTCGAGTCGGTGCCGTCGGAAATCAGCCCGATCGACGACAAGCGTTCGACCGCCGAATACCGCCGGCAGGTTTCCGGCGTTTTGCTCAAACGCGCGATCGAGGAGGCGTGCAGCGCCGCCTGACCGACCCGAACCGACCCGAATCGGCGCGCGCCGATCTTCACGAGGAGACAGGAATGAAGAATGCAACGATCACGCTCCATATCAACGGAGAGGAATACAAGCTCGAGGTGGCGGTCAATCGCACGCTGCTCGAAGTGCTGCGCGACCAGCTCGGCATGACCGAGACCAAATATGGCTGCGGCACCGGCGAATGCGGCGCCTGCACGGTGCTCGTCGACGACCGGGCGATCAATTCGTGCCTCGCGCTCGCGGCGACGATGGACGGCAAGCGCATCACGACCGCCGCCGGGTTCGCGCACTTCGGCGAGCTGAACCACATCCAGCAGGCGTTCAACGACGAGGCGGCGATCCAGTGCGGCTACTGCACGCCGGGGATGATCGTGAAAACCGCCAGCCTGCTGGCGAAGAACCCGGACCCGACCGAGCACGAGATCCGCCACGCGCTCGAAGGCAACATCTGCCGCTGCACGGGCTACGAGAAAATCGTCAAGGCGGTGCAGAAAGCCGCCCGCACCGCGCCGGGACGCGCCGTCAAGGCGGACGCGGCCTGTCAGGAGGTGGCGCAATGAACGCGGAAACCATCGTCGGCACGAGCGCGCAGCGCGTCGACGTCAAGGACAAGGCGACCGGCCAGGCGCTCTACGCGGCCGACATCCAGCTCCCCGGCATGCTGTACGGCAAGGTGGTGCGCTGCTGGGAGCATGCGCACGCGCGCGTCGTCCGCCTCGACCTCTCGCAAGCGGCGAAGTCGCCCGGCGTCGTCAAGGTGCTCGGCCCGGCGGACGTCACGCCGAACAAGTACAACTCCTCGGTCATGGACCTGATGGTCTCGGCGCAACTGCACGACCTGCTCGGCGACATCGACGATCAGGGCATCTTCACGACGCACGTCAAATACCAGGGCGATGCGATCTGCGGAATCATCGCCAAGTCCGAGGAGGCCGCCGAGCGCGCCGCAGCGAAAGTCATCGTCGAATACGAGCCGCTGCCGGTCTACCTCACCGCCGAGGCGTCGAAGCAGCCCGATGCCATCCAGTTCACGCCGGAAAAGCCGGGCAACCGCGCCTTCCAGCTGCCCGAAGCGATGTTCCCCGGCAACGCGCTCGGCGGCGGCGACGTGGATGGCGCGATGCAGGACGCCGACATCGTCGTCGAGGACGTGTTCTACGTGCCGAAGCAGAAGCAGTGCCAAATGGAACCGCACGCGTATATCGCCAAGCTCGACAGCGGCGGGCGGTTGACGTGCTGGACGTCGTCGCAGATGCCCAAGCTCGTGCAGGCGAAGCTCGCGCGGCTGTTCGAGCTGCCGATGAGCCGCGTCAAGATCAATGCGACCGTGATCGGCGGCGGCTTCGGCGCGCGGCTCGGGATGATTTCGGAGCCGCAGGCGTGCGCAATGGCGATGGCGGTGCCGGGCCACCCGGTCAAGCTGCAGACGCTGCGCGAGGAGGACTGGGCGATCTCGCCGAGCCGCCACCCGGGCAAGTACTGGATGAAGATCGGGTTGAGGAAGGACGGCACGCCGCTCGCGTGCGACGCGCGCTTCGAGAACTACAAGGGCGCTTATTACCTCGACGCGTCGGGCACCGCTTTCACCGCCGGCGCGTGGCTCGGCGGCATGTACAAGTTTCCGGCGCTGCGCTACAAGGGCGAATCGTACTTCACGAACCAGGGCCTGACCGGCGCGTTCCGCGGCTACGGCAACCCGCAGACGAACTTCGCTCTCGAACAGCTGATCGACCGCGCGTGCGCGCAGGTTGGCGCCGATCCGGTCGAATGGCGCAAGAAATGGCACAAGGGCGTCGGCGACGACGGCTGGTGCGCGGGCGTGACTTATCCGTCGTGCGCGCTCGACGAATGCCTCGACCGCGGTGCCGCGGCGATCGACTGGGCCGAGAAGCGCCGCAAATATGCGAACCAGACCGGCACAAAGCGGCGCGGAGTCGGCTGCGCGGTGATGAACCACACCAGCGGCGCGATGCCGATGCTGCTCGAACACACCGTCTGCACCGTCAAGATCAACGAGGACGCGACCGCCGAAGTGATCTTCGCGTGCTCGGACATGGGGCAGGGCTCGCACACCGCGTTGAAGCAGATCGCCGCCGAGACGCTCGGCTTCCCGTTCGGGGACGTGCAGCTCGCGAATCCCGGCTCCGACGCCGGCTTCGACATCGGCGCGCACGCGAGCCGCACGATCTACGTCGGTGGCGCGGCGGTGAAAGCCGCCTGCGAGGACGCCAGGCGGCAGCTTTTCGCCCGCGCGAGCGAGGCGCTGCAGGTTCCCGTGGACCAGCTGGACATCCGCGACAAGAAGATCTTCGCGAAGAGCGACCCGGCGCGCTCGATCGACGTCGAGAGCATCACGCGCACCGGCGTGTACCATTTTGTCGACCCGATGACCGGCAAGCCGGAAGGTGCGCCGGGGCAGATCCAGGGCTACGTGAGCTTCTTCGCGCCGCACAACTCGCCACCTTTCGGCGCGTCGTTCGCCGAAGTCGAGGTCGACACCGAGACCGGTGAAGTGCGCGTGCTGGAGCTCGTCAACGCGCACGACATCGGCCGCGCGATCAACCCGGCGGCGGTCGAAGGGCAGCTCGAAGGCGGCATCCAGCAGGGGCTCGGTTTCGTGCTGAGCGAGGAGACGTATTACGACGGCCAGGGCCGGATGCTCAACAACAGCTTCACCGACTACAAGATGTTCGGCCCGAGCGACATGCCGAAGATCAAGACGATCCTCGTCGAGAACGCCGACCCGGTCGGGCCGTTCGGGGCGAAAAGCGTCGGCGAGTCGGGGCTGGTGAGCCCGGTCGGGGCGGTCGCGAACGCGATCTATCACGCGCTCGGCATCCAGTTCATGGAAGCGCCGATCACGCCCGAGAAAGTGCTGAAAGGCATCAACGAGAAAGGGCTGGGCGGGTCGCGCGAACGGCCGGAGGCTTGCTAGTTTCGGCAGTCCCTGCACAAAGCGGCCGCCCCGGGGCGGCCGTAGTTTTTCCGCAGGCCGAAAGCCGGTGACGACCGGCCCGGCTAGTAGGCACCAAGCGCCACAGATGCCATACGGGTGTGGCCTTGACGCGATTTCTCGCCGTTCGCTAGAATGCGAGTCGATTTCGACAAAGGGGCGCGCCGACCAGCCGCCCCGGAATACGGTGCGGGCCGCGGCCCAATTCCGTGGCGGGCCCGCCGCTGTAATCGGGGACGGAATCTGCAAGGTCGCGCGGCATGCGGCGACCAGCCACTGTGATGACGCATCGTCATGGGAAGGCGCAGACCAACCGGTTGATCCGAGAGCCAGAAGACCTGTCGGACTTCGCAGTTTCGAAACCAATGGCAAGGGGTTTCGCCGCACGCCTGGAAAGCGTCGCGGCGAAGCCCTTTTTGTTTTCTGGAAACGCAAGGAGAGATCGGATGACATCCCCCACGACCGCAGCAATCCCCGCCATCACCAGCGCCAAGCCGGCGATCATCGCCACCCGCCAGCATTGCGAAGCCGACGGCATCGGCCTGTCGCACTACATCCTGATGGATCGCGTTGCGAGTCCGGACGCAGTGCCGGACGCCGTTGAGTCTGACGCCACAGCGTAAGCGGAGGTCCCATGACTGCTGTGATCAACCCCGCCGCAACCACGGCGGGCGGGGCGGCTGCGCCCGTGCGTTCGGCCGCGCCCTCGGCCGGCGCCTACGCCAACAGCGGCAACGGCCCCAGCCTGCTGCCTTTCGACATCGGCCACGCCGACTACCTGGCACTCACCGATCCGGCCACCGCCTTCTGGGCGCTGGTGCGCAAGGAGCGCCTGGCCGAGGCGCTCGGCGAAGGCCCGCTGCTTGCCGGTTACCGTGAAAAGTCGGCCGCTTTCGGTCGCGAGCTGCATGCGCTGCGTTTCGAACTCAAACCCTCGGCGGCCTACGTCAACCCGACCGAGCGCTGCAACCTCAACTGCACCTACTGCTACATCCCGGAAGGCATGCGCAGGAACGGTTCGCACATGGCTGCCGACCGCCTGCAGGAAGCGTTGGGGCGGCTCAAGACCTATTTCGCCGCGACCATGCCGGCCGGACGTTTGCCGCGCATCATCTTTCACGGAGCCGAACCGCTGATGAACCAGCAGGCGCTGTTTCCGGCCATCGCGGCGTTCAAGGACGACTTCGTCTTCGGTGTGCAGACCAACGCCACGCTGCTCGACACTGCCGCGATCGACTTCCTGGCCGGGCACGGGGTCAGCATCGGCCTTTCGCTCGACGGCCCGCTCGCCGAAACGACCGACGCCACGCGGCTGACCTTCGGTGGCAAGAGCGTGCATGACAAGGTGCTCGCCGCGATGGACGCGCTCAAGGGTTACGC
>Ga0172380_10007528_pt1 | contig 12201 bp, 13 predicted proteins | sample Leawe162metaG_FD_119747 | JGI IMG/M metagenome (GOLD analysis project Ga0172380, IMG submission 119747) | Leachate microbial communities from a municipal landfill in Southern Ontario, Canada - Leachate well 162 metaG | ecosystem: Engineered > Solid waste > Landfill > Unclassified | place...
AATTATAAGCATGATCTAAAATAACTTGTCCACTACGGTAATTTTCGGTTAAGACAACAGCCTTAGCTTTTGGAAAATCATTTTTAAATTGTAGGATGTTTGATAATGACGCGCCACGAAAACGATAAATACTTTGATCATCATCACCCACGACTACTAAATTATTATTAGGTAAAGCTAATAATTTTATTAACTCATATTGAATGGTATTAGTATCTTGAAATTCATCAACCATAATATATTTAAATTGCTCGCGGTAACGTTTTAAGATATTAGGGCGCTCTTTAAATAATTTTATCGTATAACGGATGAGGTCGCCGAAGTCTAAAAATCCTTCTTTAATAAGTAAGCGATTATAAATATGATAGCCGTTAGCTAATTCATTAATGCGTTCAGCGTCAAGTTCATCAGCTTTATTTTCTGAGCTTAAAACATGGTCACTATTTGCTTTTAATTCATCTGCTAATTTTAAATATTCTCCAGCCGTGATATTCTCATTTTTTAATCTAGAAAAATGAGTTATTATTTCATGAATAAATTTAGCAGGATCACCTAAGGGTTTATAATAATCAAATTTAAATTCGGCTAAGTGTTTTCTAATAAACATCCATTGCTCAGTTTGATCTAAGACTTTAAAATTTGGTGATAAGCCAATATCAAGTGCATGATCGCGTAAAATTCTTTCGCCAAAACTATCAAACGTATTAATCCACAAATTTACATAACCGTAAGGCAATAATTTATCAGCTCGCTCTTCTAATTCCGCCGCACCTTTTTTAGTAAAAGTAGTTAAAAGAATTTGTTCTGGGTGTGCTTTTTTTTCTTGAATTAAATAAGCCAGACGGTTAATTAAAACCGTAGTTTTACCAGTTCCAGCTCCAGCCACAATCAACATTGGGCCAGTGTCATGAGTCACAGCTTCTGATTGGGCCTGGTTTAAATTGGCTAGATAATCAGCTGTTTGGGACTTAGATTTTTTCATATAATGTCTTTATTTTAGCACGATCAAGCTTAATTAGAGTAGCATTGACAAAAATAGTAAAATATATTAATGTTTTAAATCAAGTTATTTAACAAACACTCTAGCAGATTAATTAAATAATGAATTAGGGACTTATTATTAGGCTCTTAATTCATTATTTAATTAATTTAAAATCAAAAAGGAGTTATAATGAACTGGTTAAAAAAATATTTTTTATTTGAATCAAAAAATAGATCTTCGTTTTTTGTTTTCTTATGTCTCGTGATCGTATTTTTCATAGCTTACATGATTAATTTTTGGAATGTTCCTTTATTAAGTTATGTTTTTATATTTCATGTTTTTCTAATATTTTCTGGTTCAGCCTTGATCGCCTGGTTTCATGCTGGGGTGATTAAAACTGTAATTATTAAATATATTAGCACGCCACTTGATCCGGAAGAATTTGAAGTAGAATGGGTGGCCCAAGCAAATAATAGTTATTATCAAATTCTTGTTTCCAGGGAAGGAAAAGCTAGCTATCTTAATGAGCCGGTCTGGGCAAAAGGTTATATTCATTTAATTTCATATCATTATGAAGTTCGTGATTTATATTGTTATGAAGTTTGTGATGTTTCTCAAGAACATCGCTCTGTTTTTAACCTTGCCTTTACTTATTCTATTAGATTGCGATTCGATGTTTATACCCTGGTTATTAGGCTGCCAATGAGAGTTGGATTTACCAATGATCCCAGCCCTCAAGAGTTGTATGAAAAAATGTTAAAGCACGACAAGCCCTATATCAATAGTTTCTTATTGGAAGAGTTTGAGCGTGTGAATAATTTTTCTCAAGACGATATAGCTGCCATAAAATTATTGGCTGACTATTTACTAGATAGTAAAATTAGTAGGGAAGATTTTTTTGAGAGAGTAAAAACAAGGTTGGTTTTTCCTGAAAAAGTGTTTAGCGCTATTTCCGGATATAGCTTTATTGTTGGGGCAGAAGACATATTAATTGACACTTAAGTTTATAAATTAAAATGTTTAACTTTTAGAGTCTAAACAGAAAGTAAAAAACAAAGAATGAAAAAGAAAAATAAAACCTGGAACAAGTTTTACGAGCTATTTGGTATTGACCTGGATATTAAAATATCAGATACACAAAACGTTATTGTGGTTGTCAGGGGAATAACACTTAGGTTGCTGAGCCAATTTTTAAGAGAGCAAGCTAATTGTTATGAAATTTCCCCTCATTTAGCAGAAGAAATAGTGAGCGAATCTAAAATACCTAAAGGTACCTATCTTAAGCTAATAAGTTATAATAAAGACTATCAGCCTAATCCCAAGGCGAAGGTCTTTTTATCAGCAGAAACAACCTTGTTAGAGGGATTGCTTTTTCAAGCCAAACATTTCTTTGATAAAGGTAAGTTTGCTGATTATAAAGAGATTGTTTGTAACGGCTCTAGAAGTTTGGGAGATAAAATTCCGGTAATATATTGTCAAGACAAAAAATTACAAGTCGAATTTATTTTACCAAAAAATTAAGTAAAAATATTAAGATAAAGGACTCTGTTTAAACAGAGTCCTTTTTTCGTAGTTGCCTCACCCGGTCTCGTCCCGCTTTCGCAGGTCGAGACCACCCTCTCCGTCTTTGACGGAGAGGGGTAGGGGTGAGGTACCTATTTTAGTAGTTTTTCAATAAATATGGCTATTTTTAGGGTATTTTAAGAGAATACTTGACAAAAATAGAAATAAGTGCTATTATACTTTTATAATGATCTTTGAAAAAAATTGTAATTTAAGGTTTGTTTTCTTTGCTTTTAACCGAAATCAGAGAAAACAAACTTTAAAACAATTAAATTAGTAAAAATGAAAAAATTAGTTAATAAATACCTTGCATTTGTAGGAAAAAGCCCGGTTGTGAGATCTTTCTTGGTAATAAGCCCTCTCTACGTCTTGATTTTAGTTGCATTATCAAACATGGAATTAATAGATGGATCTATGAAAAATCCAAATGCTAGCCTACTTGCTGGTTTGAATTTATATGGCATAACCATAGTTACTATTTTGCATGCCATCATCGTAATTAAGAACCAAAAAATAGTTACAATTTCCGATAAAGGAATGCTTTCCTTCTGTTTCGCGTATATGGTAATGATTGCTACTATATTAGTAATAATATAAATAAATCTTAAAGTTTGAAGATAAAGGAGCTTGTGTCTATACCAAGCTCTTTTTTCCTACCCAATTTTTATTTTAACAACCTCTCAAAAACCTTTTTGTCTTTATACGGTCCGATAATAGCGAGGTTTAAATTTTTAGAAATAAAGATTCTTTGTGCTAGTTTTTGAACATCTTGGCGCGTGACTTTATTAATAGCTGTTAAAAATTCTTCTGGTGTAATCGGTTTCCTTTTTTTCGGCTGCTGATGATTTAAGACTAATTGCATGGCATACCAGCTAGCTACATCGTCTGGACTTTCAAGTCCTAACATAATTCTTCCAGCCACAAACTGTTTAACGCGAATTAATTCTTCTTCAGTAATAAGCTCGGCGGCGATTTTTTTGTATTCTCCAATAATAATCTGAATTGCTTTTGTTATTTTATCAACCGTAACTCCAGCGCGAGTTGTTAAATAACCAGTGTCGCTCAGATTCATGTTCTGAGTTTTAACATAATAGCAAAGCCCGTTGCGCTCGCGCAGATTAATAAATAAACGAGAGCTCATTGGTCCACCTAAAATTGTTCCTAAAACTTTTAGGGTAGCTTCTTCTTTGGTACCGTACGGCACTGTTCGTACGCCAAGAGAAAAATGCGCTTGGTCAGTTTTTTTATACTCTAGCTTAACCATTGGTTTGACCTGCTTTTCTTTAGTGACTAATTTCTTCTTGGCTACACCACGGCTAAAGTTTTTAAATGTTTTTTCTAATAATTTTTCTGAATTTTTTGGCAATTTTCCAGCTAGACAGACAAAAGTACTTTTAGACTTATATTGACTTTTAAAATATTTGATAAAATCTTGGCGATTAAAGCGAGCGATATTAGCTTTAGTTCCAATCACGCTCCAACCGGCCGGAGTGTCGCCGTATAAACATTCATCGAAAACGTCTTCAATATGCATCATCGGATTATCAAGATACATATTTACTTCTTCGGTAATAACTACGCTTTCGCGTTTAATTTCGGTTTGATCAAATTTAGAGTTTAAAAGCATGTCTGATAAAACATTGATAGCAGGAACAATTTGTTTAGCGGCTGTTTTTATCCAGAAACCAGTGTATTCTTTATCAGTAAAAGCATTATATTCGCCACCTAGGCTATCTAATTCAGAAGAAATCATTAAAGTGTCTGGTCTTTTTTTTGTGCCTTTAAAAAACATGTGTTCTAAAAAATGCGATAAACCGCTCGTGCTTTTTGTTTCATGTTTTGAGCCAGTCGCCATAATAATTAAAATAGCTGTAGTTTTAGCGCCAGTCATAGGAATCGTTACTAAGTTTAAGCCGTTAGGAGCGGTTTTAAGTTTGTACATAGTTTTTTGCCCTCACCCGGCCCCGCTAAAGCGGGACCACCCTCTCCCGCGTCGCGGGAGAGGGTCGGGGTGAGGGTTATTTAAAGTTTATTATTAAAATAATCCTGAAGTTCAGTAATTTTGATTCTTTCCTGCTTCATCGTATCTCTATCTCTAACCGTAACATCGGCGTTCTCTAAAGTATCAAAGTCAATCGTAATGCAATAGGGAGTGCCGATTTCATCTTGTCTGCGATAACGCTTACCAACATTGCCATTATCATCAAATTCGCAAGCCCAGCGCTTTTTAAGTTCATGATAAATTTCCAGAGCTGCGGCGACGAGCGTCGGTTTATTTTTCATTAACGGAAAAACTGCTATTTTAACTGGCGCTAAGCTATTTGGTAATTTTAAAACAACGCGTGTATCGCCTTCGGTTTCCTCTTCGTTATAAGCTGATAGTAAAACCGCTAAGACACTGCGACCAACACCCATTGATGGTTCAATAACATGTGGAATATATTTATTACCTTCAGTATCAGTATAATCTAGACCATGATTTTTTAAATCAAAATTTGTGCGGTAAGCTAAGCCGTATAATTCTTTTTGTCCAAATGGGTATTTATATTCAAAGTCAATAGTTTTTTTAGAATAATGAGCGCGTTCTCCGTCCGGTATTTCAACTTGTTCAAATTCGTCATCTTTAATTCCTAAACTTTTTATCCAATCTTGCATTTCACCACGCCAAGCTTCAAAGTGACCTTGCCAATCACTATCTTTGGTTGGTTCAGGAATAAAATATTCAATTTCCATTTGTTCAAATTCTCTGGTGCGGAAGATAAAGTTGCCGGGCGTAATCTCATTACGAAAAGCATCTCCAATTTGACCGACGCCGAATGGTAATTTTTTACGAGCTGTATCTATAATGTTTTTAAAATTTACAAAAATTCCTTGAGCAGTTTCTGGTCTAAAATAAACAATATTTTTATCATCCTCCACTGGACCTAAAAAGGTTTTTAACATTAAATTAAATTGTTTAGCTTCAGTAAAATCATGTGGCTTTTTGTCTTTAGAACATGATCCATTTTTTTCCTCCTGATCCTCTCTAAATCTTTCATGACATTTTTTACACTCTACTAATGGATCAGAAAATTCTTTTAAATGTCCGCTAGCTTCATAAACTTTAGTGTTCATTAAAAGCGCTGAATCAAAACCCACCATATCATCACGATCTTGCACAAATCTTTTCCACCACAACTGTTTAATATTATTTTTTAATTCGACTCCCAAAGGACCATAATCCCAAGTATTAGCGAGACCACCATAAATTTCTGAGCCTGGGAAAATAAAACCCCGGCGTTTACAAAGTGAAATTATAGAATCAATTGATTTAGTAGTTTTCGTCATAGTTTTCTTATAAAAACAGTTTAGCGTGCCTCGCCATTACTGTCAAAAGTTGTTTGTTTTAATTGTTCAGGGCTACTTGTAGTCCGTAACTCGCCGAAAGGCGAGCGAAGGACTAGCCCTAAAGCCGCGGCGCTTAACAAGATGCCAAAATGAAGACTCATGAGCCAATGATCAAATAAACCCAAGACCAATAAAACAACAATTGTGCCAATGATAATTAAATGATCTGCTTTATTATTTTTCCAAGCACTGATAATTTGTTTAAATATAAACCAAAGCCAAAGAGCTAAGCCCACTAAGCCGGTTTCAGCTAATAGTAAAAGCCAAAAATTATGAATTGGTTGATAATACCAAACTAATTGTTTAGGGTTGTCGGCTTGTAAAGCCAAACCATAAGTTCCTAGCCCTGTGCCTAGTAATAGATTTTTTTTAATAATAGGCAGAGCTTCTTGATAGCCAGCTACGCGCTCGATGGCTGATATTTTTTCTAAACGACTAGCCGTAGAAAATCTTGGTAGAAAAATATAATAATAGGGAATAGCCAATAAGGCAGTAGTAATTAGGCCAATAATAAATAATGGTAAAACTGGCTTAAGTCTTAATTTAAAATCATGTTTAAAGACAAAAATTAAATAAATTATTATGCCAGAGAGAGCCGCCAACCAAGCCGAGCGAGAGAAAGAACAAATTAAACCAGCTACCAACAAAATAAAACTAGCCACGATAAATTTTTCTTTATTACTTTTTGTTGCCAATTTAAAAATTAAATAAAAGCAAAAGAAAATTATTAGAGCAATTAAGCCACCAAGCATATTAGGATGATCTAGCGAGCCATAAGCTCTTAACCAACGTTCAGTTACGCCGTCGGGTGCCACAGCTTCTATGACTGAACTGCCTAAATTTTCAGAAATATGTTCGGCTAAACCAAACCACTTAGAAGCTATTGTGCTTTGACTAATAAACTGCCAAACGCCTAGGGCGCTAGCTAAAGTTGCTCCAGATATTAAACTTAATAAAGCCGTGGAGCGTGAAATAATTTCTTGGCGCATGATAATAAATAATCCGAGAGCCAATAAAAGCCAGCTAGCATGAAATAAGCTTAATACCTGATTTAAGCTTAAATAAATATTAGCGCCTAAAACTAAAACAGCAGCCAAAACTAATAAAAGATCAATTTTACTGATATTAATTTTTGTTTTATTAACATAGTGTCTAATTAGATTCAGTAAAATAATAATGATTAATAAAATATCACTAGCATAAAGACTAATAGTGCCGTATTCCCAGTAGCTATCTTTGATTAAGCCACTTTGAATAATCCACCTAGTTTGCCAAGGTAAGCTAAATAAAAAAATAATTAATAGCCAGCTCTCAATCTTTTTTAAAAATATTGCCATAAAATAATTTTTAATTATTGGTAGGTTTTTTTATTTTAGCGAAGAGTAAGTTGAGAAATTCTTTCTTGAGCTTGAAGAAAAAAATATTCTCGACGGTCAATCGTGTGTAATTTTAATAAGTGGTCATTAATAATTACTCCACTATTATTATTTTTATTTTGCCATAAAGCTTGATTCATTAGCTTTTGGTGCAATTTTTTGCTAAAAGTTTCTAAATAATTGCCTAGTTTAGATAATTTAGTATTAGCTTCTTTGGCAGTAAAACGTTTGAGCGGAGCCGAACAGCTTAAACGCCAATTTGGTAATTGTTGGACTAGCCAGCTATTAGCTTTCATTAACTGTTCATAAGTGCTTTGGGAACCCCAAAGAGGCATTAGACCAGCTAGCCAATAGCTAAAATACCAATCTTCATTGTTGTGACGACAAACTGATAAATCAAGGGCTGTTTCGTCAACTAAAAAACTAAGACAGAGTTTATTCTTTACTTTATTATCAGTTGGGCGTAAAGCAAAAATTTTTAAAATTATAGTAGCTAGTAATTTAACTAACCAAACGCGGTTAGCTTTAGTAATAATAAAAAGATCTATGTCGGCATTTGGCTTTAAATTATTAGCTCCAATCACGTTTGCTAAACAAATTAATTTTATACCGGGTAGCCAGGAAATAAAATTAAGACGTTGTTTAATAATGTTAATTTTATGATTAGTTTCGCGATACCTAGTATGTCTAATGTTGATTATGTTTTGTCTATGGTTTAAAAATAAAAGTCCGTCGTTTAAATTTAAATTAGCGACGGAGATATTAGCTTTGACTGCTTGGTAGCTAGCTTTAAGAGGTAAAAATTGCCAAACTTCAAAATCATTGAGCGGATAATCAAATAAATCAAAACGAGCTACAACGGTTAAGATAGCGTTTTTTAGTTCGTCGTTTTCCATATTAGTCTTCATGGTCTTCTAAGGTCGGACGGCTAATCGTGATCGGTTCGACTTTAGAAACTTGACCAGAAATTTTTGTAACGTCTTTATCAATTTTAACAAATTCTTTATGGGCCGTATTGAAGTGATTAACAGTTGTACTTAGACTGTTGCCGAGTTTTCCTAAATAAGATTCATAACTACCAAGGTGTTGGCTTAATTTACCAACCGAGACAATAATAGATTTAGCACTTTCTTCAATTTGCATAGCGCGTAAGCCTTGCAAAACAGTTTGCAAATAAGCCAAAAAAGAAGTTGGAGAAACAATGATGACTTTATATTTAGAAGCGGCGCGCTGAATAAGATTTTCAGTTTCTTCGTTAACGGCGCCGATCTTGTTAATTAATAAATCATAATAAATTGCTTCATGGGGAATAAACATAAAAGCAAACTCCATCGTACCTTGATCCGGTTGGATATATTTAGCGGTTTCAACAATTCTATTTTTTAAATCATTTAGAAAAACTTTTTCATAACGCTCGCGCTCGGTTTTATCAGGGCTTTCGATGATACGATTATAGTTTTCTAAAGAAAATTTAGAGTCAATCGGGATAATTTTATCTTTAACAAAGACAACCGCATCAACAATGGTTTTATTTTTAAAAGCATATTGCATTTGGTAGCTTCCGGGAGGCATGACATTTTTTAATAATGTCTCTAAGTAATATTCGCCTAGAACGCCGCGTTGTTTAGGATTCTTTAGAATGTCTTGTAGATTTTGTAATTGAGAAGAAAAGTTAATAACTTGTCGGTTAGTTTCATCAAGTTTGGTTAATTTCTCAGTCACTTCTTTTATAATTTGTGATGACTCACTAAATTGTTGGCGACTAACAGAGTGACTTTCTGACAGCTTATTGTCTAGTATTTGTTTCATTTCCTTGTTCTGTTCAGCTAGGTTGGCCAGCCTTTCCATCAGCGCACCAGAGTCATTGCCTTGGCTACTTTTTTTAAGAAGTGTTATAATAATAATAAATAATCCTAGGACAAATAAGATCGCGATAGTAATAATAGTGATTGATGCATTTTCCATAAAGTTTGCTAATTAATTCGTTTGTTATTATACTCTAAAATAGAGTTATGTTCAAAATAATATAAATCTATGAAAAAAACAAAAAATGAGAGTGCTTTCATTACCTGGCAAATTAGCCGAAGTTTTTTAACTTCTTTAATTAGCTTTGTGATTGGTTTTCTTCTAGCTTGGCTAGTTTGGGCTCAAACTTCAGCTTACATGCTCTTCATCATGCGTCCTTATTTATAAGGTTTAGAGTCTATGAAAGGTCAGAGTCGAGTTAAAATCGGCAAAAGAACCGGCAGTCCTGCTTTTAGGACGCCGAGTTTTTTTAAGAATAAACCAAGGGTGGTTGTTGCGCCTAAAATTTTAGTAAATAAAACAAGTAAATTTTTTAGTGCTAAGTAGTTCGCCCTATCCCCAACCATTACCCACGCGGAGCGCAGGGAAGGGGTGATTTGTATTCACTTGAAAACTAGTTCCTGCTCTATCACATAAAGAGTGAGCTTACCTCACCCGGTCCCGCCACGGCGGGACCACCCTCTCCATCTTTGATGGAGAGGGTTATTGGTTTTCAAGTGAATACAAGTCACCCCTCCTTGTCCCGCCTTGGCGGATGAGGAGGGGCTGGGGGTAGAGTATATTAAATTATAGCCAAAATTAGGCTATATTTTTTAATCTTGACAAATTATCTAAATTGTGTTAACTTCATTGTCATGAAGTCTATATCAATGGCGAACTATGGGAATAAACCCATTATTGACCTGAAAGTAGACAGAAAGGTACATTATGTACATTTACATAAAAAAAGAGAGCGATACCCTCGGCTCATTGGAAAACTATGCTCGAGGATCTTGTGAGCTGTCTAAGTTTATTGAGAGCTTGTTAATAAGTGATTATGATGGAATTCCTTATATTCATTATACAGGTGACTTAGAAGCTTTAAGAGATGGATCCAAACTTCTTAAGGAATTTTTTCTTAAGGCAACTATAAGAGCATATCCTGAGTACGTAGCTCCACGTAAAACTGGAATCTATGTTTATGGTAAAGCTAAGGCAGAACTTGTTTATTATACAAGCAATAAGAGGGGTGCTTACACGCTTGAGATTGAAACAAAATCTTGGAGTGGTCTTGGAGACATGGAAACTATCCAGCAGAAAATTTATGCTGGAACTATAGCGCCGGTGATATCATATGAAAATGAACAGAAAAAGCAAAACGCTTTCGATGTTCTTAGAGGAATGTTACTCGGTCACAAGCTAACTTTAATCAAAAGGTTTATTCTTGCCTGGAGATTAATGTTAGAAGGAATAAAATAATATTTTAATTTTAAAAAAGCCGTTTGTAATAACAAACGGCTTTTGAATTTTTTACGTTTTAACCACCATTTAAGTGCCTAATCAATGTCTGAACCACTGAATCTCACTGAGGGGACTGAATACACTGAAAGACTGGGTAGATTAAATTATGGCTAAAATTAGGCTATTTTTTTGATATTGACATAATATCATAAATATGATATTATATGATTTCAAGATCTTTAAAAAATACTCTAAAATCAAAATTCCGCATGAATCGAGCGGGTTACAAAACGATAACAAAATTGAATAAACAAAAAGAAAAAACGCAAAACAAAGTTTTAAGGTTGTTCGTTACAAAAGTCCTATATTATATAGGCTCTAACATTTTCATTAATTTTAGGATTTGCTATAAAATTCAACGCAACCGATACCTGGGTTATTCAAAACAAGAGTTCTCATGGTTTGAAAACACTTTTGAAAACGTTGAAGATAAAAAACAAAAAGAAAATATAAAATCCGCTAAGTGGCATTTAAAGATGAATCTAAAAGAAATCATTGACTTAGTAAAGAATGTAAATTCAAATCTTGAAGAGGGAGAAGTGCCAATAAGTGAATTCTTTTTTAAATTTAATGGAGAATATTCTACTTCAGCAGTGACTATTAATGAGTTTGTTCATAATGTAGCTCGTAGGGCCTTTACAGGAGAGACCAGGGTTCCTATTAATAATGATGATATGAAAGTATTTAATGAAGTGTTTTATGGTCTTAAGTTAGAAGATGATAATAAATTGTAAGTATATAATAATTCTTATAAAGCCGTTTGTAATTACAGACGGCTTTTGAATTTTTTACGATTTAACCATCATTTAAGTGCCTAATCAATGTCTGAACCACTGAATATTTGAAGCTTCAGTGTATTCAGTCCCCTCAGTGAGATTCAGTGGTTCAGACCTTCAGTGTTTTTCAGTGGCGTTGGCAATACGCCATATTTGTGATAATCATAATTATTTTATTAAACGACGTACTTGCAAAGTTTTAGTTCCAAAATTTAAAAGCAACCCTACTTTGACTTGATAAATTTCTAAATAATTCATGAGTTGAGCCATGTGTACATCTTCAAGTGTAGTTAAGGCTTTTATTTCAACCATAATATCTTGATCAATTAAGAAATCTACGCGACGTATGCCAATCTTTTCTCCTAAATACAAAACATCCATTTCTTTTTCACGCTCAAATTTTAAATTGCAATTAACAAACTCTCTCAGTAGAGCTCGCTGATAAATTACTTCCTGAAATCCACGGTTTAAATTATTGTGTACTCGATAAGCACATTGAATAATCTTAGCGGTGATATCTGATTTATAAAAACTTTGGTCAACATACTTGTAGCTCATATTAAACATTTTTAATAATAAAAAACACCCTAAATTAAGGAGGGTGTTTTTATAAAATTTTTCAGTGTCTTCAATCTTTCAGTGAAATTCAGTGGTCCAGACTCTCAGTGTTATTCAGTGTCTTCAATCTTTCAGTGAAATTCCGTGGTCCTATTTACCATAATCACAAGTCCGACTAGAACAACGTGGGCCATCTTTACCTTCAATTAAAGCCTCAGAGCAGTCAGGACATTTATCGCCCGTGGGCTGGGCA
>Ga0172380_10007530_pt1 | contig 12198 bp, 13 predicted proteins | sample Leawe162metaG_FD_119747 | JGI IMG/M metagenome (GOLD analysis project Ga0172380, IMG submission 119747) | Leachate microbial communities from a municipal landfill in Southern Ontario, Canada - Leachate well 162 metaG | ecosystem: Engineered > Solid waste > Landfill > Unclassified | place...
CAAAGATGGTCGTGATCGCTTTCCGGATGCCAGAAAAGGGCTAGAATGCCACGCGCCGCCGTTCAAACTGCGGCGCGTTTTTTATCTTGATGAGGGATCGTTCATGAAAAAATATGTTTGGGTAGGGCTGGCGGCATTGTTGTTCTCTTTGCCGGTACAGGCAAGGGAGGTGACGGTAAGCGATGCATGGTCGCGCGCCACGGCGCCGGGGCAGGACAACGGCATGCTACAGGCGGTCATCACCAGCAAGAAAGCGGCAGAACTGGTGGGCGCCTCCTGCAAGTGCGCAAAGACGGTCGAGTTGCACAGCATGGTGACCGAGGGTGGCATGATGAAGATGCGCCAGGTGGAGTCAATCGAACTGCCTGCGGGTGAAGCGGTGGATATGGGTGCCCAAGGCTACCACCTGATGTTGATGGGTCTGAAGAAACCGCTGCAGGAGGGTCAAAAGGTTGAGGTGGTGCTCAAGCTGCGCGGTGCCGACGGCAAGGAAAAGAAGGTGAATGTCAGTGCCAAGGTACGTGGCATGACCGACGGCAAGCCGCAGATGCAACATCAAAACATGAAACAAATGCAGCACTGATCGAAATATGGTGGCATTGCGCAATATATTGGTCGCCGGCTTGTTGTTGTCGGCCCAGCCGACATGGGCTGGCAATGATGTGATCGTGGACAAGGTCTGGCTGCGCGAAAGCGTACCGGGGCAGACCGCCGCCACGGTGCAGTTGAATCTGTCGGTGACCAAAGCAGCACGCTTGCTTGAGGTGAGCAGTCCACTTGCTGCAACGGGCGAGATCGTGCGCGTCGAGCGCAGAGGCGGAAAGATGCAGAGCCATACTTTGCGCGACTACAAACTGGAAGCGCGCAGCACGGTCATTTTTGGTGCACGCGGCATCTATCTGCTGCTGCGAGACCTGAAGCAGCCGCTGAATGTGGGTGATCGGGTGCCGGTCAGCCTTACCCTGCAAATTGCAGGCGTGCGCAAGACAGTCGAGGTGACGGCGGAGGTGCGTTCCCTGGAGTTGAGCTACAAGCACTATAACGATCCGGCGGTGATGGATCACCGCTGACGAATCGATGCGACAGGGCGAAGGTGGCGGTGAGCGCAAAGAAGCTGGCCATTCAGTAAACGTAAGTCTTGTTGCGAACGGGCGGCGGATGCCGCCCGTTTTGTTTTGGTCTGGAGTAGAATTCGCGGCACTTTTTCAGAAGGAAGCCACATGCCACTGACTGCCGCTACCGCCGCGCAAAAAGCGCACACCCTGTCCGAGGCGCTGCCCTACATCCAGCGTTTTTTCGACAAGACCATCGTCATCAAATACGGCGGCAATGCCATGACCGATCCCAAGCTGCAGGAGGGGTTCGCGCGCGATGTGGTGCTGCTTAAGCTGGTCGGCATGAACCCGGTGGTGGTGCATGGCGGCGGCCCGCAGATCAACGAGCTGCTCAAGCGGGTGGGCAAGCAGGGCGAGTTCGTGCAGGGCATGCGCGTCACCGACGAAGAGACCATGGATGTGGTCGAGATGGTGCTGGGCAAGGTCAACAAGGACATCGTCAATCTGATCAATAAGCACGGCGGCAAGGCGGTGGGGCTGACCGGGCAGGATGGCTCGTTCATCCGTGCCGACAAGATGATGCTGCCAAGCCACGACGAGCCTGGCAAGCTGCTGGATATCGGCCAGGTTGGCGAGATCAGCAAGATCGATCCGTCCATCATCACTTTTCTCGACTCCGGCGACTTCATTCCGGTGATCGCGCCGATCGGTGTCGCGCCGGATGGCGAAACGCTGAACATCAATGCCGATCTGGTGGCGGGCAAGCTGGCGGAGGTGTTGCGCGCCGAAAAGCTGGTACTGATGACTAATACGCCGGGCGTACTGGATAAGGATGGCAATCTGCTGACCGGGCTGACACCGAAACTGGTGGATGACCTTGTTGCAGATGGCACGCTGTCCGGCGGCATGTTGCCCAAGATTGGCTCGGCACTGGACGCGGCGCGTAGTGGTGTGCGCGCGGTGCATATCATCGACGGGCGGGTGGCGCATGCGCTGTTGCTGGAGATTCTGACCGACGAAGGTGTAGGCACGCTGATCAAGAGTAAATGAAAAATTCTTTGTGCAACTGCTGCGCTTGCTGATACCGCATTAAAAAATGGTTAAAAATCCTCATTTACTGACTTGTAAACTCCGGTTTGTCGCCATTTTTCACCTTGTCTCAGTTTCGCTCGTTACGTTGCAAAAAGGATTCCGAATATGAGTGGCCGCGTCTGGCTCTTTGACCTCGACAATACCCTGCACAACGCTTCGGCACACGTGTTTCCGCAGATCAATCGCAGCATGACCGCCTACCTGCAAACGCATTTGCAGTTGAACGAAGAAGAGGCTAATGCTTTGCGCGTGGATTACTGGCAGCGTTACGGCGCAACCCTGACCGGTCTGATGAAGCATCACGATACCGATCCCGATCACTTCCTGTGGCACACTCACCAGTTCCCGGAATTGCGGCAACTGGTGTTGCGCCAGCCGCGATTGCACCATGTGCTGCGGGGCTTGCCGGGCAGGAAGCTGGTGTTTTCCAATGCGCCGCAACAGTATGCGCGGGCGGTGCTGAAGCTGTTGCGGGTGGATGATCTGTTCGAGGACGTTTTCGCCATCGAGCATTCGCACTATAAACCCAAACCGCAGATGGAGGGATTTCGGCATCTGCTGCGCAAGTATCATTTGCATGGCACGCAGTGCGTGATGGTTGAAGACAGCATAGAAAATTTGTTGACCGCAAAACGTTTGGGGATGCGCACAGTGTTGGTAGGCGCTGTATCGCATACCCCGGCGCATGTGGATGTGAAGATTCGCGCGGTGCTGGATTTGCCGCGCGTGTTGGGAAAATTGTAAAAGGGGAAATCATGGCAGCCAAACCGGGTGAAAGAAAATTACAGATATTGCAGACCATCGCGGAAATGCTGGAGCAACCGAAAGGCGAGAAGGTCACCACGGCCGCACTGGCGGCGCGGCTGGAGCTGTCCGAGGCGGCGCTATATCGCCATTTCGCCAGCAAGGCGCAGATGTATGAAGGCTTGATCGAATTCATCGAGCAGACGGTGTTCGGCCTGATCAACAAAATCACCACGGAAGAAAAAGACGGCCTGAAACAGGTGGAGCAGATACTTGCCATGCTGCTCCGTTTTGCACAAAAGAATCGCGGCATGACGCGGGTGCTGATCGGCGATGTGCTGGTGAACGAGAACGAGCGCCTGCAACAGCGCATTAACCAGTTCCTTGATCGTGTGGAAGCCACGCTCAAGCAGTCGTTGCGCATCACCGCGACGCAGGGCAGTGAACAAACGGAAACAGACGCCGGTGCGCATGCCAACCTGTTGCTGTGCTTCGTCATCGGGCGTTGGCAACAGTTCGGCAAGAGCGGTTACGCACGCGAGCCGATGGCGCAATGGCCGCAACAATGGTCGTTGCTTTCACGTTTGTGAGGAAACCGGAATGATTTTGATCCTTGCCTCCAATACCCGTACCGATAGCGCCGAATACCGGCAGTTGTCGGATTATCTGGCGACCCTGCAGGGTGTTCAGGTTCGGGTGCACAGCGAACAAGGCATCGAGCAAACCCTGACCGAGCTGTATCTCATCGGCAACACCCAGGCGCTTGACGTGGCAGACATGCAGGCGCTGCCCTGCGTGGAGCGTGTGGTGCGGGTGTCACAGGAATATCGCGTGCTGGGGCGGCACAAGGACGACAACCGCCTCGCCTATTTCGATTACAACGGAGTGCGCTTCGGCCAAGATACGCTGCATGTGTTCGCCGGTTTGTGCGCGGTCGATAACGCAGAGCATGTCGAGATCATGCTGCGTGCGCTGCGCGACAACGGCCAGATCTGCGCGCGTATGGGTGCCTACAAGCCACGCACCAGCCCGTATGCCTTTCAGGGGCACGGCAAGACTTGCCTGCCTTACGTGTTCGAGCTGGCTGGCAAATACGGGATCAAGGTGGTCGCCATGGAGATCACCCACGAGTCGCACCTGCATGAAATCAGTGAAGCGCTGCACCAGACCGGCAACCCGACCGGAGTGATGTTGCAGATCGGCACGCGCAATACGCAGAACTTCGAGCTGCTGAAGATTGTTGGGCGCCAGACCGAAATGCCCATCCTGCTCAAGCGCGGTTTTGGCATCACCCTGGACGAATCACTGAATGCCGCCGAATACCTCGCGTCGGAAGGCAACCGCAATGTTGTGTTCGGGCTGCGCGGGATGAAGACCAATATGGGAGATCCGCACCGCAATCTGGTCGATTTCGCCCATGTGCCGGTGGTGAAGCGCCTGACGCGGATGCCGGTATGCATTGATCCTTCGCATTCGGTCGGCAGCCGCGCCGCTGCCCCGGATGGCATCCTCGATCTCATGCACGCTACGGCGCAGGGCGTGCTGGCGGGCGCGAACATGGTTCTGGTCGATTTCCACCCTGCGCCGCCGCAGGCGCTGGTGGATGGGCCTCAGGCCTTGTTGCTGAAGGAATTACCGCATTTCCTGGAAGATGTGGGGATCGCACGCGAGGCTTATTTGCAGCGGGTGAAACTGGCGCGGAAATATCTGAACTGAAACGGGGCGAGTGAGGCCGGAGGTTAGGTTTGGCTATTCGGTTGCGCCCCGAAATGAAAGTCGCTATATTTCGTCCATGCATTTTTCCCGCCACATCTCGCTTTTACATTCCACCTTCAGCCTGCGGGCGGCGCTGAAGCTGCGCGGTACGCGCTAAATTCCTTCCCCCTTTTAGAAGTAGTACAGCAGCGGCCGGACAGCAGAGGCCGTTCACGGACCATTGCGATGGAGCACAACATGACTGACAAATTAATCATATTCGACACCACCTTGCGCGACGGCGAACAAAGCCCCGGCGCATCCATGACCAAAGAAGAAAAATTGCGCATCGCGCGCCAGTTGGAAAAACTGGGCGTGGATGTGATCGAGGCGGGCTTTGCCGCCGCCAGTCCCGGCGATGCAGACGCGATTCACAGCCTTGCCAAAGTGATCAAGCGCTCGACGGTGTGTTCGCTGGCACGCGCCAGCGAAAAGGATGTGCGGGCGGCGGGCGAGGCAATCAAGCCGGCTAAACACGGGCGTATCCATACTTTCATTGCCACTTCACCGATCCACATGCAGCACAAGTTGCGCATGTCTCCGGACGAGGTGGTGGCGCGTGCGGTGCAGGCGGTGAAGTGGGCACTGGAATATACCGATGATGTCGAATTCTCCGCCGAAGATGCGGTACGCTCGGAGATGGATTTTCTGGTGCGCATTTTCGATGAGGTGATCAAGGCGGGTGCGACCACTTTGAATGTGCCGGACACAGTGGGTTACAGCATCCCTGTGTTATGGGGCGAGCGCTTCAAGCAATTGATTGCACGCGTGCCGAACAGTGACAAGGTGATCTGGTCCACCCATTGCCACAACGACCTGGGTATGGCTTCGGCGAACTCGCTGGCGGCGGTGATGAACGGTGCACGCCAGGTCGAATGCACCATCAACGGCTTGGGCGAGCGTGCGGGTAATGCCGCACTGGAGGAGGTGGTGATGGCGGTCAAGACGCGCCGCGACATCTTTACCTGCGACACAACCATCGACACCACACAGATCGTGCCGACCTCAAAATTGATTTCCAGCATCACTGGTTATCCGGTGCAGCCAAACAAGTCCATTGTCGGTGCCAATGCCTTCGCGCACGAGTCCGGCATCCACCAGGACGGCGTGCTCAAGCACCGCGAGACCTACGAGATCATGCGTGCCGAGGATGTCGGTTGGGGCGCGAACAAGATGGTGATGGGCAAGCACTCCGGACGTGCCGCGTTCCGCGCGCGCTTGCAGGAGCTGGGCATCGTGTTGGACGGGGAGGATGCGGTGAACGCGGCCTTTGCACGCTTCAAGGACTTGGCCGACAAGAAACACGAGATATTCGACGAAGACTTGCAGTCGCTGGTGAGCGGCGAGGGCGTGGCCCATGTTAACGAACATTTCCGTTTGCTGGCGATGGGCGCACATTCGGAAACCGGGAAATTGCCGGTGGCGCGGGTGGTATTGAGTGTTGACGGCAAGGAGCAACAAGCCGATGCGCAGGGAGGCGGGCCGGTGGATGCGACGTTCAAGGCCATCGAGATGATCGCGCACAGCGGCACCGAGTTGCTGCTGTATTCGGTCAATAATATTACCAGCGGCACCGACGCGCAGGGCGAAGTGACGGTGCGGCTGGCCAAGGGCGGGCGCGTTGTGAACGGGCAGGGCGCAGATACAGATATCGTGACTGCTTCCGCTATGGCTTATCTGAACGCGCTGAACAAGATCCAGGCTGGGCTGCCGCGCTCGCATCCGCAACTTTGAGCCATGGTTTGGAGTCGCCCCTCTGCGTGATGCGCGCGCAACTCCCGTGCGGACAGGATTGACCGGAGTTTTGTCGAGTATCATGCATCCACCTTTGAATCGATCGTGATATGAAACGTTTATTTCAGGATGTGAGGGATGCGCTGCATTTTCTGCGCTTCGTGTTGGTGCGTCTGCGCCAGGACCGGTGTGCGGAAATGGCGGCCAGCCTGACTTTTACTACCCTGCTGTCGCTGGTGCCCTTGCTCACCATCATGCTTACGGTGTTTTCGGCATTCCCGGTGTTTGCCGATTTGTCTGCCAGCCTCAAATCGTTCGTGTTGTCCAACCTGTTGCCGGAAACGGGTGGCCGCCTGATTTCCGGTTACATGGAACAGTTCGCCGAAAGTGCATCGCGTTTGACGGCAGTTGGCATCGCTTTCCTCGGGGTGACCGCGATGTGGATGATGCTGACGATCGACAATGCATTCCATCGCATCTTCCGCGCATCCAGACAGCGCAATCTGTTGCAGCGGGTGCTGGTGTACTGGGCGGTCATCACGCTGGCTCCACTGCTGGTGGGCGCCAGTCTGTCCCTGACTTCCTGGCTGGCGGGGTTGTCGATGGGGCACGGCAGCAAGCAGCTGTCGTCGTTTGATGTCGGTATTCTCAAGTTGTTTTCCGTGTCGCTGACCAGTGTTGCCTTTACCCTGTTGTTCAGAGTGGTACCAAATCGCTACGTGCCCATGTTGCATGCCCTGATCGGTGGCGTGGTGGCGGCAATCGCGTTCGAATTGATGAATCGCGTCTTCGCTTACTACATCACCCAATTCCCGACGTACAAGTTGATTTATGGTGCATTTTCCAGTCTGCCGATCTTCCTGTTGTGGATATATCTTTCATGGCTGGTGCTATTGATCGGCGCACTCATTGCGGCCGCCATTCCGCACTGGCGCAGCAGCCATGCCCTGAAAATCGATCAGGCGACACGTCTCTATTTTGCGTTGCGTATCCTGAAGGAGATGGATGCCGGAATGCAGAGTGGAGAAGTGCAGAGTCTGCCCAGTCTTTCGCGCCAGCTGCGTATTGGCTACGAAGAAGTGGAAAACATCATGACTCAACTGACCAAGGCCAGGATCGTCGGCAAACTGTCCGAATCGGGTTGGGGATTGGTACGGGTACCGGATCAAGTCAAGACTTCCGAGTTGACGCGTTTGTTCCTGCTGGATGTGGGGGCTTTACCCAAACAGCAGGGGGACGAGGATGTGCGGCAATGGTTTGCCGCGATGGGGAAATGTGTCGAAGCAGCACAAGGGCAGACGCTGCGTGATATTTGGAAACACGAGTGAGGTTGCCTGTTCACCCCTTTTCGGCTTTAATGCGCGCCCTTTGCCGGGGGCGTGGTAACAGACATCAGGAGATAAAATGAAGTTATTGGAAAGATTGTTCGAAGGGGCATTATGGAATAGCCGCTTTGTCGTATTGTCTGCCGTCATCGGCAGTATGCTGGCCGGGTTTGCCATCTTCTACATGGCGACGGTCGATGTCGTTTACCTGTTTCAACACGCCATGCATTATGCCGATGCATCAATGAGCGAAGAAATGCGCAAGACCCTGCATGACAGCACGGTGTCGCACATCGTCGAAGTGGTGGATGGCTATTTGCTGGCGACGGTGATGCTGATCTTCTCGCTGGGTTTGTACGAACTGTTCATTAGCGATATCGATCAGGCGCATGGCAGCAAAACCGCCAGCCGTATCATGGTGATCAACTCGCTGGATGATCTGAAATCCAAGCTGGCCAAAGTGATTCTGATGATTCTGATCGTCACCCTGTTTGAACAGGCGATTACCATGCCTATCACTACACCGCTCGATCTGGTCTATCTGGGGGCGAGTATCGCGCTGGTCGCCTTGGCGCTGTACTGGACCCATGCCTCGGACGGAACCCCGTCAACAGATGGCAAGGATGCGCATTGATGCGCTCGTATGCGCTGGCGTTGCTGCTGTTGCTTGGCGCGACCGGGGTGAATGCGCAGTCCTTTGTGTTCCAGGATATGCAAGGCCAGACGCAACGTTTGGCCGATTATCGCGGCAAATGGGTGCTGGTTAATTTCTGGGCGACCTGGTGCCCGCCTTGCCTGGAGGAGATCCCCGATCTGGTCGACCTGCATCGGATACACAGCAAAAAGGATCTGGTGGTGATTGGCGTTGCACTCGACTCGAGCGAAAAATCAGTGCGCAAGTTCGTCAATCGCTTCAGGATGAATTATCCCATCGTACTGGGTGATTATGCGCTGGCGGCGCAGGTGGGCGAGGTGGAAGTGTTGCCCACGACCTATCTTTATAATCCTCAAGGCGAACTCGTCAGCTATCAGCAGGGGATGATTACACGTGACAGCGTCGAGTCATATATCAAGCGCACCAAACCCTGAAAACCGGGGTCAACTCCGGCTGGCAGGTTTCCACTTTTTTTGCCAGATGGCATGTACCCTTTGCGGATATTTGGCTTTGCCCAAGCTGCCGTTGTAGCGTCCCAGTGCCCGATGGATATTGCCTTTTTCAAGGTCCAGGTAGTGACGCAGGATAGTGCAGCCGTAGCGCAGGTTCATACGTAAATGAAACAGGTTGTGTTCAGGCACACCGATGGACCGGGTCCAGAACGGCATCACCTGCATGTAGCCGCGTGCACCTGCTTTTGAGACTGCGTATTTGCGGAAGCCGCTTTCCACCTCGATCAGAGCCAGCACCAGATGCGGATCAAGCCCGGCGCGGGTCGCCTCATAATGTACGGTACTGAGGAATTCGACTCGCGCGGCTCGGTTAGGCATTCGTGACTGCAGGCGTTGCGACATCTCGTTCAGCCATTTGTTAGCTTCCTGGCGATTGGCGAAAGCCAGCTTGGGAGCCGCCTGATCGGCCACGCTACGATGCAGCACGGCACGCACACTGGCGGAAAGTGCTTCCTCGCGTTGCGCTCCGGCTTGGGCGGGGACGGCGAAACACAAACAAACAGCGAGGAGAGAGCAGGGAATAAGGAGTGAGGTAAAAGCGGATCGGCGGACTCCGCTTGATTCCCGATTCTCGCTCCCGGATTCTGGAGTCCTTGTTTTCATAGTTTCGATTGTACGAGCTTTGCAATATCTTGCAAGGCAACGGCATGTGCCGCCGCATCACGGCGACCCTGATATTCGGCATTGCCTTCCTTCAGGCTGCGCTCGCCGAGGGTGATGCGATGCGGGATGCCGATCAGTTCGAGATCGGCAAACATGACACCGGGTCGCTCGTCGCGGTCATCCAGCAGCACTTCAATGCCAAGGGCAGCCAGTTCGCTGTAGAGCGCATCGGCGGCGGTACGCACCGCCTCACTTTTCTTGTAGCCGATGGGTGCGATGGCAACCTGAAACGGCGCGATGCCGGCAGGCAAGGTGATGCCGCGCTCGTCGTTATTTTGCTCGATGGCTGCCGCCACGATACGTGACACGCCGATTCCGTAACATCCCATCTCCATAATCTGCGCTTTGCCGCTCTCGTCCAGGAAAGTGGCTTGCAGCGCTTCCGAATATTTGGTGCGCAACTGGAAGATGTGCCCCACTTCAATGCCACGGCAGAGTTCGAGTGTGCCGTGGCCATCGGGTGAGGGGTCGCCCGTGACCACATTGCGAATATCGGCAATCAGGTCGGGTTCGGGCAAATCGCGACCCCAGTTGATGCCGGCAGTATGAAACTTGGGCTGATTGCTGCCCGCCACGAAGTCGCTCATCAGTGCGACGGCGCGATCCGCAATCACGCGTGTCTGCTCACGCGCAATGCCGACTGGCCCGAGGAAGCCGGGTGGGCAATTGAAAAAGGTGCGTATCTCGTCTTCGCGCGCAAAGCGGAAATCTGCCATGTCGGGCAACTTGCTGACTTTGACTTCGTTCAAACTATGGTCGCCGCGCAGCAGCAGGATGACCAGTTGTTCACCCGCAATGAGCGCGAGCAGTTTGACTGTGCGTTGCAAGGGGATATCGAGCAGGGCGGCAACATCTTCACAGGTGGTCTGGCTGGGGGTGGCGACATTGTGCATTGGTTCGCGCGCCGCTTCCCGTGCCATTGCAGGCGCGATTGCCTCCGCCAGTTCGACATTGGCGGCGTAATCCGAATCGGGACAGAACGCGAGGCCATCCTCGCCAGAATCAGCCAGAACGTGGAATTCGTGCGAGCCGCTGCCGCCAATCGCGCCGGTATCCGCCGCCACCGCGCGGAATTGCAAGCCGAGGCGGGTGAAGATGCGACTATAGGTGTCGTACATCGTCTGGTAAGTCTGTTGCAGGCTGTCGAAATCAGCGTGGAAAGAATAGGCGTCCTTCATCATGAACTCGCGCGCACGCATGATGCCGAAACGCGGTCGTACCTCATCGCGGAATTTGGTCTGGATCTGGTAAAAGTTGAGCGGCAACTGGCGATAGCTCTTGATCTCGCGGCGCGCGATGTCGGTGATAACTTCTTCGTGGGTTGGGCCGAAGCAGAACAGGTTGTTGTGCCGATCCCTGATTTTCAGCATTTGCGGGCCGAACACTTCCCAGCGTCCGCTTTCCTGCCACAGCTCGGCGGGTTGCACCGCCGGCATTAGCAACTCCAATCCGCCGCTGCGGTCCATTTCCTCGCGCACCACCCGTTCTATCTTTCGCAGTACGCGCAGGCCGAGCGGCATCCAGGTGTAGAGGCCACTGGCCAGACGTTTAATATAGCCAGCGCGCAGCATCAGGCGGTGACTGACTAATTCGGCTTCGGCCGGGGCTTCCTTGAGGGTAGAAATAAAAAATTGCGAAACGCGCATGTTCGGTGCTCATTGTGCCGATTGAAGGACGCAATTCTACTGTAAGACTGGCCTTCCGTCTTTCCACCCGGGACGAAATGTGGAACAATCCATGCCGTTAAAAATGGATGGGGCGAAATATGATAGACCGAGAAGGTTATCGCCCGAATGTCGGCATCGTTCTGGCCAACACAAAGAATCAGGTATTTTGGGGCAAGCGTGTCAGGCAGGACGCGTGGCAGTTTCCGCAGGGCGGGATACAGCACGGCGAAACGCCGGAGCAGGCCATGTACCGCGAACTATACGAAGAAGTTGGTTTGAACGCTTGTCACATTGAGATTCTGGGGCGTACCCGCGATTGGATGCGTTACGATGTTCCACAGAGTTGGGGCAAGCGCGAGTCACGCTCGCATTTCAAGGGGCAAAAGCAAATATGGTTTCTGTTGCGCCTGACCGGGCGCGATTGTGATGTCTGTTTGCGCGCATCGGAACATCCTGAATTTGATGCATGGCGCTGGAATGATTACTGGGTGGAACTGGACTCGGTGATTGAATTCAAGCGCGAGGTGTATCGGATGGCTTTGAACGAATTGGTGCGTTATCTGCCTGCCTTGCATGGGCAGCATGTGCAATTGCATCACCCATGCAGCGAATATCAGTTGAATATCAATCAGGAGAAAACATGATTACCGAATACAGCATTTTGGCATCCGCGCCACTGAAAACATGCTCATCATTCGTGCGGCCGTCGCAGTCCCTGCCGCCGCGTATCAAATTGAGCAGTCCTGCAACAGATGCGATGACGGATCTGACCAAGGTGACGGCGGTCAGCGTGCGTGCCGCGACTTCGATGGATAAGGCCAATGCCAAGATGATCAAATATGGCGTGCGTCTGTTGTTGGTGCTGGATGACGATGAGCAGGTGGCCGGCATCATCACTGCCACGGATGTGCTGGGGGAAAAACCCATGCGTTTCTTGCAGCAGATGGGCGGTACCCATACGGACATTCTGGTGCGTGACATCATGACACCGCAGTC
>Ga0172380_10007531_pt1 | contig 12198 bp, 13 predicted proteins | sample Leawe162metaG_FD_119747 | JGI IMG/M metagenome (GOLD analysis project Ga0172380, IMG submission 119747) | Leachate microbial communities from a municipal landfill in Southern Ontario, Canada - Leachate well 162 metaG | ecosystem: Engineered > Solid waste > Landfill > Unclassified | place...
CCCCGGCATGCCCATGAAAATGCCGTTCGGCCCCAAATGGTTCAAAGAAATCAGCTGGAACATCCCGAATGTGGTGCAGTCCTTGGTGCCGGGGTACGAAAACCTCGCTACCTCGTTGATGAAGCAGACGATCAGCAACACCGGCGTCGCTTCGGTTCCGGACTTGCGAGAACTCTGCCAGGAAGCCGACGTCAAGATGATTGCCTGCCAGATGACCGTCGAATTATTCGGCTTTGAGCAGTCCGACTTCATCGACAACATCGAATACGGCGGCGCAGCGACCTTCTTTGAATTCGCGGGCGAAACGGATATTTGCCTGTTTATCTGAGCCCAGCCCGCGAGGGGGAGATCATCGGCCAGGCCTGAGTTCATCTGACCCGGCGCGTGCTAGATTTAACATAATATACATTATGCGAAGTACAGCAAAGAAGCCGGAAAGAATTGCCCATGGTGTGACTAGCAGCCCAACCCAACTGACTAGTTGGTGAAGCCAACTGACTACCACCGGAGCCAACGCCTCTCCTGATTTAAAAGTTGCCGATTGGTATAACTATAAAAGTGGAAACTCCGGGCATGATGCTGGGCTGGAAGATGCCTGGCGAGAAGGCGTTTTTGATGGTCAAGAAATCGGCACGGCGCCACCCACAATCCGGCATTCAAGGCGCGCGTAGCGCTGGCAGCCCTTCGCGAAGACAAGACGATGGCTGAGCTGTGCAAGGAGTTCGAGTTGCACCCGAACCAAATCGCCGAATGGAAGAAGAAATTGCTTGAACGCGCCACCGACGTCTTCGGCGCGGGCACGGAAGCCACCGAGCCGGTCGATCTGGTTCCGCTGCACGCTAAGATCGGCCAGCTGGCGCTGGAGAGCGATTTTTTAGAACGCGCGCTCACCAAAGCGGGATTGCTGAGCGCAAAGCCATGATCGACCGTGACCACATCCTCACCGTCACTCGTCAGGCCGAGTTGCTGGGCATCGGCCGGGGATCGGTGTACTACCTGCCCAAGCTCGTCTCCGAAGCCGACCTGGCGCTGATGGTTTTTGAAATGTTGGGTGTGGGTCCAAAGCGCACAAGTAGTTCAATGAATCGCGCTCGATCAATATTGCGGCCGGGCCAAACCTCTGCGGCAAGTGTGCTCAACGCAGCACAAACAAGGATGGTAGCCTCGTTATAGCTGCCCCCCAACGTCTGAGTTCAGGGACTCTGCGCGGCTTTAGCGCGCAGCGCTATTTAGTGATGCCCTGAGTGCGGCGTAACTTCCAAATTGCCTACCTCAACTTCTTCCAGGTAATGGACAAAACCGCGCTGCAACCGTGCCGGCCACTCTGCTCCAAGACGTAAGCCAACCTGACCCATGCGTGCTTCAATCTGTTCTGCGGTCGCCTGCAACAGGTCATAGGTGATGGATACGATGTCTCCAGCAATCTCTATATGCTGGATGCCCATCATGGTGCTCAACGCTTCAACAAGAATGGACGCGTCCGTATCGGACATAGGCTGTTCAAGGCGGAAACGCCGTTGCTTCAAAATTTCCACTCCCTTATGCTTGGGCGCCATCTGACCCGGCACGCCAACATAAAGATGCGGGCTCGCCTTGAAACGATCCTGGCATTGCTGGGAACAGAAGGCGTAATGCATTCCCAGATACTCCATGGCATAAGAATCCGGACTGACTTGCATCCCGCATACTGGATCTTTTGTGCTGTCATTCATCACTGTCTCCGAAATCCTGAGTGATTTTGGCTGTCGGGCATGCCGACCCAATAATTTGTATTTGTAGATAACGCCATCGAATGATGGCACCGCAACCGGCCGGGTACATTAGCCGCGCTGCAGGCCATGCATACCTTGGCATCGGTCGCGTTGGCCTTGGCTACAGGCATGGCTCAATCCTTCCGGTCCACGTTACGGTCGCCGCTCCATGGCGTAGGCGCCCGGTTGCAGCATGCGCCTCCACTGGCGTGGGCGTTGGTTCGGGCATTGTCATCAAGAAAGCGGTACCACGCCGACTTGAATTGCCACCACGCATTGGATGGGCGCCGAACCCCCGATTCGTCGAGAAGCCGTTCAATGTCGCGAATCCCGACACTGGAGGCGACATACCGAATGCGGAGCTGGCCGTGCCGGTCGATATGGGCATCGACGACTGGCTCGAGAGCGCATATTTTCCGTACGGCTTCCTCGAACTTGTCCGCAGCAACAGGTCGCAACGGGATGGTTCGGTCGACATCGAACGGTCCCTTGCTCATCTTTGCCTGTGCCTCACTCATGCCGCTTTCCGCCTCACGCCATGATGCGGAAATTCCGCATCATCCCCATGTCTTCGTGTTCCAGGTTATGGCAGTGGTACAGGTACAAGCCGGGGAAACTCTCAAAGCGCATCAATACCCGGACCCGTTCGCCCGGCATGACCAATACGCTGTCCTTCCATCCTTCATCCACATAGCCTTCGCTCACGCTGCGCCATGCAGACGTCGCATCAGGGTGAATGCGCCGATCGATGACACGGAACTGGACACCATGCACATGTAGTGGGTGCGGCATGCTGCCCATCATGCCCATGCCGGCCTCATTGACGAATTCCCACACTTCCGTCGTCCCGAGGCGTACCACTTCATCATTCGCCACGCCTTCCATCTCGAACAGGCGCCCATTCAAGCTCCAGCGCATGCCACTTGCGGTGACACGAATGACTCGGGGGTTGTTCAGGTTGTGGGCCTGTTCTGGATGCAAGGCAGGAATGCTGGTGAGCCGCTCAGGCAACTTTTCTGAAACCGCTGCACCCTGGCCCAACCGTACCTTGAGTACATGGAACGCAGTTCCTTGAGCGGGAGCGCTACCGCCTCCCATCATGCCTCCACCCATCATTCCACCGCCGCCGCTCGATGCGGCAAAAGGCAGGCTGACCAGGTTCAATTCCTCGCCAGCGGCTCGGCTCGAGAAATCGGCCCACAGCTCGACCCGCTCCGAAGGCGCGAGGGTGACATACGGCCGGCTGACCGGTGCTGTCAGTAATCCGCCATCGGTGCCGATTACGGTCAGCGGTGAGCCATCGCCCCAGGCCAGTTTGTAGATGCGGGAATTCGACCCATTCAACACACGCAGGCGATAGGGTTTGCGCTCGGCTGCGAGGGTGAAATCCGGACGCCCGTTGACGTGGATCCGGTCGCCCAGGAAACCCATCATGCCAAACATCATGCCCATCATGCCGCCGCCTTGTCCCGTGTACTGCAACTGGTTGCCTCGGGTAAAGCTGCGATCCTGAATCACCAGACCTACATCACGATCGCCGTCTGGAAGCTTGAGCGCGCGTTCCTCGTCATCGGTCACGACAAACAGGCCCGCGAGGCCCGCATAGACCTGTGGGCCTGTCATGCCGTGGGGATGTGGGTGGAACCAATAGGTACCGGCGCGATTGATCACTTCGAACTCGTAGACATAGCGCCCGCCCGGGCCGACGGCATAACGCGGATGCCCGTCCGCCGCTTCCGGCACCAGCAGTCCATGCCAGTGGACGACGCTGGGCTGAGGCAGCTCGTTGACGAAATGAATGCGCACACGTGTGCCGCGGTGAGCCCGAATCACCGGGCCAAGCGGGCTATCGGGGTGATGGGTGACGGCCCGTGCGTCGCCTTTCAAAACCTTGCCTCGGTAGCGCCATACATGGGTCGGCGCGCCGGCGAAGAGCGGAACCTGATCCTGCACAGCACGCAACTCCAGTTCCAGATCCGGGGTGAATGAGCCTGATGCCGTTGCGGCGGGTTGCGCGGATTGCGTCTTGCCCGAGACGACACCCATCAAAGCCGTTCCCCCCAGCACACTGAGAAAACGTCTGCGGCTTATTTGTTTCAAAGAAGTCATTTATTCCGACCCTGTCCATCCGTAACCTCGCCAGGCGCGCGCCATATCCTTCCGTTGGCTATCGGTTAACAAGCCATCTGTTTTTTGCTGCAAATCGAGATTTGAGTCGAGTTGCTGACGCTGAATATCAAACAGGTGTTGCGAGGCGGCGCGAATCGCGTTCCAGTCGCGCTTCTCGTTCATGAGTAAAAGGTTGAGCTTGTCCTGAGTAGCCCCAAACTGCTGTGCCAGGCTGCTGTTTCCCTCCATCGACTCTTGCTGCAGTCGGCTTAGCTTCTGTTCCTGTTCAGGCGTGAGACCTGGGATCTGACCTGGCACCGTGGGATAGCTGCCCCCTATCATGCCGGTGCCCATACCCGCACCCATGCCATACATGCCCGCACCGTACTGGCCCATCATCCAAAAAGGCATGCCCATGCCCCGTCCAGTTCCAAACCCCCCCATCATTCCCGGCCCCATTCCGTATCCACCATAGGGTCCTTGCACCCGGGAATCATTGCTCCAGCCCCCCATTCGACCCCGGTCATGCCACGGTCCAAAGCTCATCGACCCGAGCCCGGTACCAAAGGCCAGAATGCCTGTGACAACCACGAGGACAAGCCATAAGGCAACCCAAAAAACGCTTTTCCGATTCATGGCCAACCCTTTCTTTCAGTCACAAGATTCTTACGCCGGTAACCGCCAGGCTACTGCGTCAAATCGTTTTTCCGCTTCTGATACTCCTGTTCGTCGATCTCGCCGCGCGCATAGCGTTCCTTGAGGATGTCCAGCGCTTTGCTGCCATCGTCTCTGCGTCCGCCTGCACTGCTCGACGTGACCAACCATTTCACCAGGAAGACAATGCCAACGATGATCAGCACCCACCACAGGATCATGAGAATTCCGCCAAATCCTCCACCAAAGCCCCCCGTCATTCCATAACCACCCATCATCTTTACTCTCCTGAGGAAACAACTATTTGTTGGACACTCTTCCCACTTGAAAGGAAGGCGGCGCATTACTTTTTCGAATGCGAATAGCAATTGGGGCCGGGCGGAGGATGTAACATCGATCAGCCGTGATGCAGGGATAAGGGCCAGACATCACACAAAATATTTATCCGAACCTGCTTAGACCCGGCAGACATCCGACGTCGCCGGGTCTACCCCCATCACTTCATCATGGGCGATCCACCACCGTGCATCATCCCGTCCATTTGCGTACGCATCTGATTCATGCGGTTCTGGGTATTGGCATCCATCATCATGCCCTGGCCCATCATGCCGGACATGTCACCCATCATGGTTCCCATCGTGCGTATGCGTTCGCTCATCATCTTCTGCTGTGCGGCACTCATGTTTCCCTTGGCCATCTCTTCAGCCATCCCCATCATCTGAGTAGCCATATCGTGCTGCAAACCGGACATTTGCTGCGCGCCCGGACCAGGCATGCTATTGCCCATCTTGTTACCGGCCATTCCCGGACCCATTTGTTGGGCGTTGACCGGAAGCGCCAAAGCAAAAATGCCGGCGGCAAACAGGGATGACAACAACGCGGATGTAGTGAAATTCTGTTTCATGTTTTTTCCTTCCAGTTAAAAAAGAACGACCTACGCTCCCGAGGGAGCCACTCTTTAGCGGATTTCGAAAAGACCCATCATCAAATCTTTCTAGGGACCACCAACCACTTCGCCAGTGCCACGCCGATACGCTCATCACACTGCAATTTCAATTAATAATTGAGTCAAATACTTTCGTTTCCATTTACATGAATCCTGTTGGCATTCACCATGGTGCTGTCTATGCCATCGAATGAATGTTTTATGGAACCACTGCCGTCTGATGACCTTCCCCTGCCGGGAGTTGAATCGTGCCGGTCACCGTAAATGTCTTTTGATCGATGACCCAGATGATTGGGGCCTTGCTGCTGGAGACATACACTTTCCCGGTGCCGGGAATCCTGTCGAGGTGATAGGGCTCGGGGGATAGCGTTAACGTACGTTGCGTCCCGGTTGTGGTATCAAGTGCCACCAGCCTGTCGTCCGAACGGCTGCTGATAAAGAGGGTTTTTCCGTCGTCTCCGATATCCAGCCCATGCAGACGCTTGCCAATTTTGTAAGTCGTCTCGACTTTGCCTTCCTTTACTGGCACGACGGAAACCGTGCCGGCTCGATCATTCGCAACATAGATGGTTTTTTCGTCGGGAGAAAAAACCAGATGCTCGGGCGACGGCCCAGCCTCAAGTGAACGGGTCACTTCCCACCTGGTGAGGTCGATCTCGCTGATGGTTCCGTTGCCGCTATTGCTCACGTAAGCACGCTTCCCGTCTTTCGTCACCAGCGTGTAATTCGGTGCGGGTCCGGTTTTGATGGTTTTGTAGACCTTGTTGTCGATCATATCGACAACGCTGATTCCACCGCGAGTCGGATGCGTGGAAATCACATATTTGCCGTCGGGGGTAATCGCCAGATGGTGGGTCCATCCGGAGACTGGGATTTCCGCCATTACATGGCCGTGTTCAGGATGGATTACATACAGTTTGCTGTTCGGTGTATCTGCCGGCGCACCTGCAGGGACGGGGGTTTCCTTAATGCTTCCTGCAATCAGATACTCGCCGTCTGGCGCGGCAACCAGGCCATGCGGATTTTCCACCCCAGGGTAGCGTTTAATGATTTTCCCGCTTGCGGCATCGACAGCGATGACCTCATTGCCGGAACCCAGGGGAATGTAGGCGGTTGGCGCAGCAAAGGCAAAATGTCCGCTACCTAGCCAGACAATTCCCAATACAAACATATTGATGTGGCGCATTTTGGTTCTCTCCTTGAGAAATCGGCTTACTTAATGCCGACCTTGCGCTGTTCAGACCGGACATAGGTCGTCATATGCGCGACATCATCCGGGTTCAGACCAGGGACAGGTTTCATGTCCCCGAATTGCCAATGGTGTGCACGCGACCCATTTTTCACCGCCAACTGGAAAGCCAGATCCGCATGATGAGAGGGTTCATATACCCGATGCAGAAATGGCGGGCCTTTGTCGCTACCTTTCAGGTCGGCACCATGACACGATGCGCAGTTCTGGTTATAAAGGACCTTGCCTTTTGCCGGGTTTGGCATCAAACCAGGACTCGGCTGGGGAAAGCCTGCCGCGTGAACCGTCATGTTGGCCGCTATGAGCAACGAAAACAGAAGCCAATACCGGCGTGAATAATTGCGCTGAACAAACACCCTGGCGCGATGCATTCGGTTTCTCTCCTTATTTGAGTTCATGGCTTTAGGGTGCAATCTTGAATTCCTTGCGCATGTACTCCAAAACGGCTTTCAAATCTGCGTCACTCAATCCGGGGTCGCCGCCCCGAGAAGGCATTGCCAGTGGAGAGCCGGGCGACTGAAATCCTTCTGTCATCCGCTTGAGCAAGACTGTGTCGTCCTGTGACAGTAATCCCGCTCGTCCAGTGAGATCCGGGACGCCGGGGAGACTGCCAGAACCATCGCTACCATGGCAGGCAATGCACGTCCCATTGAAAACTGCCGCACCCCGATCGGGATTGCCCGCCGCGTAAGCATGACTACTGACAGAGGCCATGCTCAATACGGCTGTAGCAAGATACCGAGCCCTACTCGACCTGTATCGCATTGCAACATCTCGTTTCCAGATGGCCGTCAGGCCTGGCTGAAAAACTGCCGCAGCTCATGCGGACTGGGCTGCCCCCGAAAAACGACTTCATCGTTCACCAGGATGTTCGGAGAGTGCCGAATGCCATGTGTCGCAACCAGGTCCGGATGCTCTTCAACAAGCAATACTTCGAACGAAATACCCATGTCTCTGAGCTCATGCTGCAATCCCAGGCTATGACTGCACTCCTTGGTCGCAATGATTTTGACGTTCATAAAACCTCCTCGTTTTTCTGTGCAATTGAATTCACACCTGCACGGGTTACTTCATTGTTTCGAGCTGGGTCACCGTCAAAGCGCCATTCACCTGTTCGGCCAGAAAGCGGATGTTGTCGCCAGGCTTTACCCGATCAAGCATGCCGGCATCCTGAACACGAAACACCTTATTTCAGGCTGGATTCAGTTTGACCCATACCACCCCACAGCAAGCTGACGAGAAGATTACAATTTCGTCATCTACGTGGTTTGATGGCATCCCGCTTCACAACGGCCGCGGCTGGTACCGTCAGATCTCGTGTGCTGTGGTCAATGACGTTTTCGCGTGCTGCCTGGATCGTGCGATAGGCAGGCTGACTGTGCGGGGTATCAGCCGAAACATTGAACAGGCCAAAATAGACGGCTACTGCGTCAACCGCTCGCCAATGACCAATTCGGCCAGAACCTCCATCAAAAAACGTTTCATCCGTTCGCTCCTCGGTGACACAAAAGACTGCCGAAAAATCGATTCATCGGCAGGGGCACCGAACTGGCAAAATGTCGAAAAAAGGGGATGGCAACTTGTGCTCATCCCTCTTCATGTTTCGCTTGCTTGGCAGTCGATCAGAACCAGAAACGTACGCCGGCGACCCAACGTGTCTCGCCGGTTTTCTCACCATCAGCCCGAGCCAGATCGGCCGTCTGGCCAAGCTTGCTGGCCCGCTCAATGCCGATATACGGTGCGAATCGACGCGTGAACTCATAGCGCAGACGCAACCCCGCCTGCGTTTCAGACAACCCAGAGCCAATGCCCCGCACCTCATCGCTTTTGCCGTACACATTCAACTCAATGCGCGGCTGCAAAATAAGCTTTTGCGTCAGCAACAATTCATATTCCGCACCCAGACGCAGTGCAGTTCTTCCCTCATCGCCCACATAGGCAGCCGCATCGACCTCGAACCAATACGGTGCGAGGCCTTGAACACCCAATGCTAACCAGCCACGATCAGGGCCCGCGCCGCTGTCGTAGCGCACGCCAAGCTGTGTGTCCCAGAAAGTGGCAATGGCATGTCCCCAGAGTAATTCGGTCCGCGCCTCCTCCAATTTTCCCTTGGCAACATCGCCCTCGGCCTTGACGACCAGACGGTCATAATCGCGGCCAAACCAGCCCTGAATGTCATATGCCGTGGCGTTGCCACCACCGGTGGCGTGGACCCACTCGAATCGGTCGACAAGTAGAGCGCCAAAGTTGTGTTCATCCGCCATACGCAGTTCTCGAGGCCCGGGACGCGAATAGGGACCAGACTCGAGCGTATATCCTCCCGAATAGGCATGAGGGTCACGCGCATCCGCCGGGGCCGAACCACCTTGCATATTAATTTCGCCATGATCCATGTTCTGCATTTCTTCCTTGGATCCTGACATGTCGTGGTTCATATTCGGTTGTGCGGCGGAGGTGTCAGGCATGGCACCATGGTTCATTTTGCTGTGGTCCATTGTCGGCATTGCACCCTGATCCAGGGTACTGTGGCCCATCTCCGGCATCGCATCGGCTGCAGCATCGGTTTGCGCCCATACCGGGTACGCGCTCAAGGCGGCGATCAATACGGCCAGCAACTTCATGTGCTTATTCATCGTCTTTTTCCTCACTATCATCTGCATCGCTTACGCCACCACCACTTCACGGAACATGCCCGTGTCCATGTGATAGAGCAGATGGCAATGCCAGGCCCAACGGCCCAGTGCGTCGGCGTTGACAAGGAAACTGATCCGTTGTGCAGGCTGTACGGGTATGGTGTGACGACGGACCTGAAAACTTCCATCAGGGCTTTCCAGTTCGCTCCACATACCATGCAGATGCATGGGGTGGGTCATCATGGTGTCGTTATGAAGGATGACCCGTAGCCGCTCACCATGACGGAAATGCACGGGCGTGGATTTGCCGAACTCAAGACCGTCGAGCGACCAGGTATAGCGCTCCATGTTGCCGGTCAGATGCAGCTCAATCTCGCGCCCGGGGCCACGTGGATCAAGCGGGCCGCCGATGGTATGAAGATCGGCCAGGGTCAGGACATGACGGCCGTTGTTGCGCAGGCCGATGCCGGGATCGTCCAGGTTCATGCGAGGGGTATCCACCCGCATGTCGGTACTGGGACCATATTCGGTTTTTGCGTGACGCACCTGGCTACTCGGTGTGGCCATCCCGCCAGCCATCCCGCCGCCCATTGCCATGCCCGGCATGGCGCGTTGGCTGTGGTCCATGGCCATGCCGTTCATGCTCATGCCATTCATTCCACCTTGATTCATCCCGCCCATCCCGCCGTTCATCGCGCCCATCATGTCGGTCATGGTCAGCCATTCGGCTTTATCGAGGGCCGGCACGGACGCGGAGAGGCCTTCGCGGACGGCGAGCGTACCGCGAGCGAAGCCGGTGCGATCCATGGACTGGGCAAACAGCGTGTAGGCATCGTCCCTGGGGGTGACGATCACATCGTAAGTTTCGGCTACGCCAATGCGAAGCTCGTCCACCGTCACCGGCTCGACGTCCTGACCGTCAGACTGCACCACAGTCATCTTCAGCCCTGGAATACGCACATCGAAGAACGTCATGGCGCTGCCATTGACCAAGCGGAGGCGTACCCTCTCGCCCGGACGGAACAGCCCGGTCCAGTTCCTGGCCGGGGTGGTGCCATTCATCAGATAGGTGTAGGTATAAGCCGAGATGTCGGCCAGATCGGTCGGGCTCATACGCATCTCGTTCCACATCCTGCGGTTGTCGAGCGCGGCTTTGAAGCCGTTGCGCGAGACTTCGCGGAAGAAATCCGCAGCGGTGGGCTGGTTGAAGTTGTAGTAGTCGCTCTGCATCTTGAGCTTGGACAGAACCTGCATCGGGTCTTCGTCTGTCCAGTCGGACAACTGCACCACATAATCACGGTCGGCGCGGATCTTCTCGCCGCCCGCTGGTTTGATGACGATGGTGCCGTACATGCCGGTCTGCTCTTGAAATCCGGAATGCGAGTGGTACCAATAGGTGCCGGCCTGCCCCACCTTGAACCGATAGGTGAAGGTTTCCCCCGGGGCGATGCCCTTGTAGTTGATCCCCGGCACACCGTCCATTTGAAATGGCAGAAGGATGCCGTGCCAGTGAATGGAGCTATCAACCGGGAGCCGGTTGGTAACCCGAATGGTCACGCTATCGCCCTCCCGCCAGCGCAGCGTGGGTGCGGGAAGAGAACCATTGATGGTAGTGGCCATGCGCGGTGTGCCGGTGAAATTGACCGGCGTTTCCGCAATCGTGAGATCAAATTCCGTACCACTGAGCACCGGAGCGTCACCTGTCCTGGTATCGACCGTACCTGCCCGAGCCGGCTTGATGATCGCCGGCAGGCCAAGCAGGATGCCACCCGCAGCAAGTCCCTGAACGAATCGACGGCGCGGCAAATCCGGAACCGATAAGTAATGTGAGGCAAAAGGTTTCATGTGAGACTGCTCTCCTAACTCAAATGATGCTTGGCTCCAGTCTGAGGATAGATTGAGCCTATCCTGCCCGATGCAGGAGCCGGTTTATATTGGGTGACTTAGTGCCTTGTCAGTTGTTGCCGGGCCACCGTAGCGGTGACGGTATCTTGCAAGCACACGCCCAACATGAAGATGGCAAGTGGATTACAAATCTGTAATGCGCGCCGCCATAAGTGCGAGCTGTGGCAGGATGATTCCATTCACCCTGATGCTCCCATCATGAAAATCATGATCGTCGAAGACGAGCCCAAGACGGGTGATTACTGACCCTAAGGCATAAAACCGCCAAGAAATAACCATAAACCTGCCAATCGGGCATGCCCGAGCGCTCTTAGGTGGTCATGCGGCCTGCAGACCCATGAATAGTCTTTCCAATGTGGGAAAGCTTGGTCAGGTGGCCGTGTCGAGCAGTCTCTTGCGGCGCTTTTCTGGCACAGCCTTTTTGGTGGACTTGCTGTCTTCGTCATCCGACTCGTCGTTGGCATCTTTGTCGTCCCACTTCAACCACGCTTCGATCTCGGGCCTCAGTTGGCCGAACTTCGTGTACAGCGTGTCGCCGTGCTTGGCGTAAATTTCGCTGCACAGTGCTTCATCACCCGTGGCAAAACGCAGTGTTTCAATGGCGCTGCGCTTGAGTTGGCTCTCGACGCGCAACGGACGTTCAACCGTGATTTTCCAGTAACTGAAATCGGCGTTGTCGAGCCACTTGCTTCCGAAGTCGCCTTGGTGGTATCGGCATTAGCGGGTAGCTGGTCGAGGTAGTGCTTCAGGATGCGTGCACGTCTGCATCGGCCAGCTCGCAGTTTTTCTTACTCAGATTGCGGCGCATCGGATGAAACCACTGGGTGGCCGACGTCCCCCCAGTTTGAGTAGCACGTAGCTTTAGAGTCCAATCCCACTGACGAAGGAGATTGGACATGAAGAAGCGTTTCACGGAAGAGCGGATCATTGGATTCCTGCGGGAGGCGGAAG
>Ga0172380_10007532_pt1 | contig 12198 bp, 26 predicted proteins | sample Leawe162metaG_FD_119747 | JGI IMG/M metagenome (GOLD analysis project Ga0172380, IMG submission 119747) | Leachate microbial communities from a municipal landfill in Southern Ontario, Canada - Leachate well 162 metaG | ecosystem: Engineered > Solid waste > Landfill > Unclassified | place...
CAAAGATTTTATTACTAGTTGGATAGAAACCAATACCGAATGGAAGGGATTAACACCAATGTATTTATATATTCTTTCAGTTCCTTAGATAGAAACCAATACCGAATGGAAGGGATTAACACCTTAAAAAAATAAAATCATGGGACTATTTAAATGTTCAAAATGTGAATGTATTGAAAATACTGCACTGGGTCATTACTGGACTCGTAGCAGGATAGACATGTTTATCTGGGACGAAACCAACAAAGGTTTTAAAGGCGAACCGCTTTGCTCTGAATGTGGCCCAAAGTTTTTTGATGATGGCAAACCTACAGAATTTGGCAAATGGCATAACCGGTTTCCAAAAGAACATATTTCTGAAATTTCCGAAGAAGAAAGAAAAGGAGTTTATAACTTGTAATTAACCGCCGAAAGGCATAAATAAATAAAAGTATGAAATATATAAATAAGTCAATTGCTGAACAAACAGCACATAATATGCTAAAATCTGTAAATCAAAAAATTTCTGAAAAACAAAAAGAACTTTCTGACTTCTGTCAGGATTTAGCTATTAAAAGTATTGATAGTAATGTATGGGAAAATGTAAGTTCTATCCCGGAAGGTTGGATTCAAAAAAGATCAACCTTTTATTTTAAAAGTTACTATTCTTCAATTCAAATTGGAATAACTTCTGCCATAAGATTCAGGTATGATTCCTATTCAATAAATGTAAGCAATGAAGATTTTGAAAAAATTAAATCTTTTGAACAGGACATTAAGAATATGGAAAATAAACGCCGGCAATTGAGGGAACAAATTATTGAATCCTTATTGAAGTTAAGAACTGCAAAAAGAATTGAAAAAGAATTTCCAGAAGCTTACAAATGTTTACCTAAAGATGTAATGCAAATACACGACATCGTTGCTCTGCCTTTTAAAAAAATATTAACAGGAATAAATGATTTTCCTGAATAAATCAAAAAATAATTACTATATTTGAATCGCTTAACGCCGGGGAGTAGGAAACCCGATAAAGCTTAAAAAGTAAACGACAATGAAAAACGAAAATTCATTTAATAATATAGCCTCTAAAAGGTTTAATCCGTTCGGCGGGAGTTTGTCACTTCCTTTCTACCCGTTCGGATTTTTCTTTTTAGGGGCTTTTTAATTTAAAAGTATTATGGAAAATTTAATTGAAGGATTACAAACCGAAATGAATAGGGTAAGAGAAATAATTAAAGAGTATGAATCTTTACCTGGAGGAGCCGGATTGTTAGCGTCAGGATTTATGAAAGGTAGTATTAAAAGTGCTGAGAGAGCTATTTCTTCAGGAGATACTGTTGAAATGCTTAGGAGTTATAAAGCCTTACAAGAGTATGAACTTTAACCGTTTCGGTATTTACCCCCGTTCGATCCGGGGGACGGTACAAAAATTAAAAATTAAAATCATGGCAAAAAGAATAGTATTTGATGATGAAAACAGTAATTCGCTTGAGGCTTATATAAATAATAAAGGATTTTTATATATAAATATAGGTGATACTGGCAGCGATCTCTTATATCATGGATATATTGAGTTAGATAAGGATGACGCAATTGAATTAGTAGATTATCTTAAAACGCTAATTGAACAAATGTAATGGAAGGTTGGATAAAATTACATAGAAAGTTTCTTGACTGGGAATGGTTTAAAGTCGATGATATGGTAAAATTATTTATATATCTTTTGATTGCGGCTAATTTTGAAGAAAAAAAATGGCGTGGAATAACTATTAAAAGAGGTCAAATTTTAACTGGAATAAATTCGTTAAATGAAGCTACAAAAATTTCACACCAAACTTTAAGAACTTGTTTAAAACGCCTTGAAAACACCGGAGAAATAACGAGCAAATCAACAAACAAATATACTATTATAACTATATGTAATTATGATAGTTACCAAGAATTAAAAGACGCAACTAACAAACAAAAACACAAACAACTAACAAACGATCAACAAACAACTAACAAACAACTAACTACAACTAAAGAATTAAAGAAAGATAAGAAAGAAAGAAAAGAATATTCCCCAGAATTAATTGAATTGAATGAAAAATGTAAAACTTATTTTGATGAAAAGTATATAACTATAAAATCATTGGATTGCTTCGATAAACTTGTAAGGATAGATAAATATACTATAAATCAGATTAAACAGGCAATTCTTAATGCTAAGGCGGATTCGTTTTGGAGTGACAATTTTCTAAGTCCTTTGAAACTTAGAGAAAAAGACAAGAGCAAAGTGTTGTATATCGATATATTTTTAAAAATACAAAATTCAAAAAAACAATTTGAACCTAGCAACTCAGTATATGGACAATAAAGTAATTTTATCAATAGAGCCAATAGAGGCAAAGAAAATAATTTATAATATGGTTCAAACTCTTTGTAATGATTATACTCAGAAAGTTGAAAAAGAGAATTTAAAATATATTACCGACCGTATTTACCAAGTTATTTCTGAAAGACATAAAGGATTAACTTTTAAGTATTTCAAAAAAGCAATCATTGAAGTTGAAACGAATTCGACAAACTACAGGATTGTAAATGTTGCATCCATACTTACCGCATTAACAAAAGTACTACAATGAAAACTAACGTAGAAGACGACGTAAAGAAATTAAAAGACCTTATGCAACCAGTTTTAAAAGGTTTTTCAGAGGCCAAAAAGAACTATGTGAATTCTATTCTTGAAAGGATTATAACCGAATTAAATTTCAGAGATAACCGGTTTGTTGAATTTCAATCGAAAGCACATAAATTTAAACAACCAACCGATTTTTTGGATAAATTTGAAATGTATTCTGATTTATTCGCTCTCTGTGGATGTTCAGATATTGATTATATTAAACTTCGTAAAGACTGTATTGACTGGATGTTGGAACACTCAGTAGAACTAATTAAACCTTTCACATTGAAACAATTATTCGACGTTCACGAACACCTTTCAATTTACCGATTGATTGAAGAACGTTGGCCCGATAATTTTAAGGAACTGAAAGAATATATAAATACATTCGTAAACCAATGATTGACCCGAAATTACTATTAGAAGACGAATTTAACGCCGAAAATGCTTTGATCGAATCGATTGTAAAGCATAATGAAAGCATTGCGCAATCAGAGGTTTTGATATGGATTAATGATAATGGTGAGTCCCGGTCTATTTGCACACGCGGAAACCTTTCAACGATTTTGGGTAAAGCAAAAAGCCGTAAGACGTTCTTTATTACAATGCTTATTGCATCGATGTTTATAGGTATTTTATTTAATAAGATTCGAGGCCGTCGAACGACTGAAAAAATAGTGCTATTTGATACTGAGCAGGGCAGGTACCGGGCGCAAAGAGTACTATTAAGGATTATCAAACTGGCAGGATTATTCTCTAATTTCGAAGTTTTATCGCTTCGAAAATATAATTCACACGAACGGATGCAAATAATTCAAAAGTACTTTGAAATTAATAAAGTTGCATTTGCTGTTATCGACGGGGTGAGGGATTTAATTGCTGACTTCAATAACTTAGAACAGTCGAACGAACTTGTAACCGAATTAATGAGAATAAGTGAGGTTTACAACTGCCATTTATGTTTAGTATTACACATGAATAAAGGTGATAATAACGCCCGTGGTCACCTTGGAACTGAACTAATGAATAAAGCAGAAACGATAATTTCAGTGAATAAAGAAAAGGGCTCAAATTTTTCAGATGTTTCGCCTGAATATATGAGAGATGAAGAATTTGAATCATTTCAATTTACTATTAAAGACGGATTACCAGTGGTTGTAGGTTTTGAAAATACTATCATTGATGGTAAATTAGTAAACGAATATGGCCTTGAAATTAATTCAGATATTAATCCTAATTCTCGGATCGAACCCAACGCAAATTTTGAACAAGAAACACCATTTTAAAAATTACATATATGGAACGACCTATACACGAATTAATTATAGAAGAATACTTTGGGTTTGAAACTGAATCATATGAGAAAAAGCCTATTTTTACTGATTTAGGACACCTATGTAATCTCCTTGTGATGTTTGAAGAAAAAATTAATCCTGAAATTACAGGTAATGCTTCTGATTTTGAAAAAGATTTATTTAAATTAATAAATTCTTATTGCTCAAAAGGATTAAGTAAAGCGGATTTAATTCATAAAATGAAGTATGTCTCCAAGAGTTGTAAATTATCCTAATAAACCATTTAAACTAAAAATATGAAAATACCATTTATGTTAAAATTTCCTTGGGAAGAAGAAACTCATTTTATTGAAAAACTGTGGAATATGTTAATTAAAAATAATATTGATTCGTGTCTTCGATTTGACGAATATTTGGACAGAGCGAATAAATGTGGAATCTGGATTAGCCCATTTAATTATACTCCAAAACTTCACACCATTCGCAATCAGTCCGACCGCTTCAAAGTCGGCCAATTTGTTCAACCATTTGTCTGGACTTACAAACCTTATAAGCGCAATCCTAATCCATCCATCCCGGCTCAATTTGATTTCATGCCGCCAATTATGATTGTGAGTAAACAACGTTTTGATTTGGATAAATTTCACGGATGCTTATGGCCTTTTATTGATGAAAATGAATTACCTTTAAATGAGGTAAGTAATTTAGCGCAAAATGACGGGTTTAACAATGATGAACACTTCTTTCAATACTTCAATAAACCTGTTGAAAACATGGAGATAAGGCATTTCACTAATTTAAAATACTAAAATGAAAAGAGAAATACTATTTAAAGGAAAATCGGTGAATACCGGAGAATGGGTTGAGAGTATGACCGTTGCTAAAGGTATTATTAAGCGCAAAAAGGACGATGTGTTTATGGAAATTGACGAAAATAAATGGATAGGCATTGAACCTAATTCATTAAGTCAATTTATAAACCGAAAAGACAAAAATGGTAAAAAGGTCTTTGAAGGTGATTACGATAAAGACGGTAATTGCGTTGTATGGTGTGATAACTGCAATGGGTTTGAATTTGCCCAATTAGACATACCAACAAAAGAAATCGTTATCCCATGCCATAGATGCGACGGTAATTTCTTTTTTGAAGATCAGATAAACGATTTTGAAATTATTGGGAATATTGCAGATTAAAAATTTTATTTAATTAATCATGATCGGAGCTACTTTAGATAAACTATTTTCAGAAGTCATTCGACTTACCGGTTCAGATTGGAAGGGATGGAACCACTGTTATACCTGCGGAGTTCCTTCTTATTGGATTTACTTAGAATGCGGTCATTATGTCCCCAGGGCCAATATGGAAACTAGATTTTCTATAATTAACTGTAAGCCACAGTGTTATAAATGTAACCATACGCTAAATGGGAATTTAGAAGTTTTTCGGAAAAATCTCATCCGGGATTATGGAATAGAAGAAGTTGAAAAGCTAGAAAAATTAAAGCATTCAACTAAAAAATATTCCAGAAGCGAAATAAAAGAACTGGAAAATTGGTGCAAAATTGAGATTAAACGATTGAAAAATATAAACTAAACTAAAAAGTCATGATAACACTAAAAGAAGCAACCCTGTATTTACCGTATAAAGTTAAAATGAAAATATCTTATCAGGGTAAAGAAAAAATAGATACATTAGACATTCGAAAGTCGGCGTATTTGTTAGAAAATATAGATAAATGGGAATTTAAATTAATCCTTCGCCCTCTTCCCGATCTCAATAAAGAAATTGAAATCGAAGGCGAAAAAATTATTCCTGGTGAAGTATTATCAGAAATGATCGACGAAGAACACATGGGATATAATGATCATTATTTTGATTATGAAAAAAATAAATATATCATTGAAGATCCGCGATTTGAGCCGTATTTTATTGTTCAACAGCTTCTCGAATGGCATTTCTGGATAGGCGATCAATCCAGGTTCGGACAAGATATAATTTTAAAATAAAGCATATGAAATTAAAAAAAGGCGATTTTTTAACCGTCGATCACGATGTTATCAATGACGCAGGGGAGATTGTCTTAATAAAAGGTCAAAAGGTTACTATTAGTGAAGTTGATACAACTTTATCGAAATGGTCGAACTTTTTTGGCATGTTTATGCCTGAAAAAATCAACTGGATAAAATTAGAAGAAGTATACGGAATGTGGTTTCTGTCTACATTTGTGGAGACTAAACAGGAACCGAATTAACTATAAATGAAAACTCACTTTAAACAAGGCATATGAAAACAGGAATAGAATTAATTTTTCAAGAAAGACGCGAACAGTTAGAAAAACATAAAATTAGCATACAAAGCGATGCTTATTACAATCGCTTTTCTCAGTTAGTTGACGCGGCCGGTGCGATGTTGTTAAAAAAACCAACCATGAAAGACATTCCCTCTAATTGGGACGAAAGTCAATGGTTAAAAATGATTCAAAAACCTTATCGAGAACGGTTAATTATTTCGGCTGCTTTAATAGCAGCCGAATTGGACCGAGAACTATATGAAGAAAATAATTCACTTTAAATCCCTCACCCGCTGCCTTGACCGGCTAAAGAAGCACGAAAAAACATTATACAACTTACTGTATGATGAGTATTCCGACTTACTGATAATATTCAACCCGTGCCAGTTCGAAGGCGATAAATGCGTGGTGAATCGAAAAAACAACACGGTAAACGGATGTTGTAATAAATGCGCTGCGTTGTCGTACATGGGATGTAAAATTCAATCGTTAGGCTGTAAATCGATATTATGTGCAACTGCTTTTAACAACCTACCCCCTGAAGGCCGGGCAGCGTGGAGGGAATTGGATGAGATAAAAGAGAAATATTTTAACTTGAAAAATAAAGAGTGATGAAAGCAATAGATTACATAATAGAACACATACCAACAATGATAAGAGATGAACATGTAGCAGGAATGAAACTAACTACATTAGTGGCGCTACTTAATGGATACCACGAAAGCGAGGTTAAAAAATTAAATATACCTGATGTTAGCAAATCGGTTTGCTTTTATTGTAAAAAAGACGGAAACAACGATGTTTAGCAAACTGTTTTATAATTAGTTGATAGATGAAATTGTATCTATCAACTCAAATTGGCATAATAGAAACAACTAAAAAAGCACTATGATTTACGAAATAAAGATAACAGCGGAACCAGGTCAATCAATGAAATTTATTTATTGTTACATAAAAAGAATAATTGAATTGACAGCCTTAGTAGGCATTAAGGTTGAAGTAAATAAAAAGCAAAACATTAAAGGCGACCATTTCGAAGAGGTTGTATGCGAAGAAGTATCTAAGTATTTTGGCGAAAAAGTAAGTGTTAATGATCTGATGAAAAAAACACGCAAACCGCCAGTTGTATATTCACGCCAAATAATTGTAAAAAAAATGATTCAATCCATGAGTTTGAAAACTGCTTCGAGTCGGTTTGATCAAGACCACGCAACAGCACTACATAGTCGCAGAATTGTAAATAATATGTATGAAACTGATTATAAGTATCGTTCAATGATCCAACGCATTGAAGAGCGAACTAAATGTAAAATATATTGAAAAGTTTTATAAAAAAATACATGAAAAGCATTTCAAGTTCGAAAAAGAAATCGAAAAAATTTCTTATATCGCTTGGTACGCATGATAGAGACGGTAAATTAACCGAAAACTATAATCAAATACCTGACAAAAATCATATCAAACCATGATAAAAGTCATTGTTTGGTTTTTAATTTGGGTGTATCTTTACTTCATCAAATAACAACTAAAACTTGACAAAATGAAACTAGAAAATTTAACAATCGGACAAGAAGTAGTAAGGTCGAAAGGTGATTATGTAGTAGGTAGGATCGGCTTAATAGTCAATATTGACGCTGAAAAAAATAGAGCGCAAGTGGAATGGAATGGTAATACAAAAACCTGGGTTTCTTTTAACGCTATTGAATTAACTTCAAGTCCTTACGATATTATAAGAGAAAAAGGTAAATGGCCTAAATATATGAAAAAATAACCCTGCCTTTTACCTGTCAGTTTTTGGCAGGGCTGCCCCGCTCTCAGAGATAACCTCAACGAAGCGGGGTTTTCGGGTGACAAATATTTAATTGATATCAGACCCGGTGATTTTCCGGCCACCATACCGGCACCGGGTAACCTTAAAAAACTTGACCATGGAACTTGAAAGATATAGCACAGTAGAAGAATCAGACCAGGCTTTTATAAATTCATATTACGAAGTAAAACTTGCGGCCTGTGAGAAGCGAATAAAAGAGAATATTGCACGTCTGGCAGAGGTAACCGCTAAGATCGATAAAAATAGAGAGGTGATGAAATCAATATTAAATCGGATGTCATGAACTTAGTTGGTCGAATACTTAAAGTAAAAACCTGTTGGGAATGCCCATTAAACCGAAGCGCAAACGGGCGGGATTATTGCAACCATAAACGGTATGATAAACAATGCGGGCGAATCTTTAAAGAAACTGACGACCAAGGTACGTTCCCGGTGTGGTGTCCTTTAAAAGAAGAAAAAAAGAACAACGTATTGAAAGAAACCATTAAATAACTAATAATATGAACAGAGAAATTAAATTTAGAGCTTGGGATAACCAAGAAAAAGAAATGATAATTAATGGTTGCATCGGATCAGGATCTTCGAGTCAATTGATAATTATTGAGTGGAATGGGGGAATATCATTATGCAACGCCTTTGGATTGCCAGATGGTAGTAATCCAACATTTGACAATCCAGTTACAAAAAGATTTGAATTAATGCAATTTACCGGCCTAAAGGATAAAAACGGGAAAGAGATTTACGAAGGTGATATTTTGAAAGTTGAATTATTCTCAAAAATGTTTTTTATCTCTTTCGGAAAATCAGAAAAATGGGGTGCGTGTTTTTGCGTACAAAGTTTTAATTCAATCACATTTTTAACTAAAAATTGGTCAGATACTAGTGCAGTAATCGGCAATATTTACGAAAATCCTGATTTACTTATTGAATAATTTACTATCTTTACGGTGTGTGAGAATAAAACATTGGTTGTTTTAACCCGAAGCCCGTTCATTAGGTTCTCACACACCTTTTGGCGGGCTTTGTAATTTAAAAAAAAATGAGAAAATTGACACAAGAACAAAAACAGATGATAGACCGTGCTATAAAATTTGCACCAGCAGAGGAAGTTTTTACGTGGATGTGGTGGGAGGTTTTTAACCACAGAAAATCAGATAAACTTATAAAATGTATAGAAGTTGGAATGTCATGGTTTGCCGCATACACTATCGCAAAATGTCTTAAAAGAAATAATTAAATAAAACCAAAATGAATAAAATAAACGCGTATTTAGGTGTATCATTAATGGGTTTGGCTGCACAGGCAGGAAACATGTATTCCCCTGATCCACCAAGTAAAAAGTCTCTTAAAGGTAAACTGGTTGACGTGCGAACCGAACCAAAAGTAAGACGTAACGAAAAATGCCCCTGTGGTAGTGGAAAGAAGTATAAAAAATGTTGTGCAAATAAATAAATTGAAAAATGATAATAATTTATAAAAATTACGTAGGACTATACGACTTTAACGAAGACGAAAAAGTTTACTTCGGTAAATTATCGCATATTAAAGACCTCATAACCTTTGAAGGCGAAACAGAAAAGGATGCAGCTTTAGCATTTATTGAGGCTGTCGATGATTATCTAGAGCTAAAAAGGATTGCAAATAAATAAAATGTCGTATATTTGTTTTTTCATAAAATAATTTGGTTAGAATTATACAATTTACCTCCTTGCCCTGCCAGTTGAGAAATTCGCAGGGTTTTTTTATTTCAAAAAGATTTTGTATATTTGTGTGTTGTTGAGTCGTAAATTATAGACACTGTCTGTGATTTTATTCATCTTACCAAATGGAAGAAGGAACTCGAAACCCGGTAGAATTAAAGTTTTATCGGGTTTTGCGTTTTAATAAAATAATTCGTACTTTTATATAAAGTCGACTTGATTAAGTCCGCTTGATTTAATCGGGCCGCAAAAAATCATTAGTTTTTAAACTAGTGTAAAAATACACCCGGAATGCCTCTTAACAATGCACACTTTCCGGGTTTTGTTTTATTAAAAAAATATCGTATATTTGCCCTAATATACTGTGGACAAAGCAACAGTGTACAATGTTGTCAAGTGGGTTAGCTTATGGCTATTATGGGTTCGAATCCTATTGTCCGCGCAAATTAATACTTTATGAATCACAGTGAAACAAACCTTTCATACCAGCGAGGCACCAATCAGAGTGCCAGTACCACGGCGTAAACTTGTCGAGGTTAAACCATTGTCGCCAAAGGTAATGAAAGGGTTTATGAAGTATTGTTTAAATTGAAAGTATGAGCGAAGACGAAGAAATAAACGAAGGCGGTAGACCGCCATTATTTGAAACTCCGGAACAGTTACAGGAAATGATTGAAGAATACTTTATCGAAGGGGTTGACAAAAGAACCTTTGTTTGTGGATCTGGACCAAATAAATACCCCGTAACAGTTGAAATACCAACAATAACAGGATTATGTTTTTACCTTGGTTTTGAAAGCCGACAATCATTTTACGATTATGAGAAACGACAGGGGTTTTCTTACACAATTAAAAAAGCTCGATTAAGAATTGAAAAACTTTATGAGGAACAATTACAATACGGCAATTCTACAGGAGCTATTTTTGCATTAAAAAATATGGATTGGAAAGACAAATCAGAAATAGACCATTCAACCCTTGGTGAAAAAATAGAATTCTTTATTTTACCAGCTTCTAAAATTAAAGAATGAAAATTTATTTCCGGAGCGAATCGCATTATTGAAAGTAAAACACATTTAAAAACTATAAATTGAAAGTAAATTGTTACATAAACGACATTTATTATAATTTGCTTTCAAATGATTCCAGGTATCTAATTTTATTTGGTGGTTCCGGTTCCGGAAAGTCTATTTTTGCAGTTCAGAAAATACTTATTCGATGTCTTAATGAACCTGGTCATCGTATTCTTGTTGTTAGAAAGATAGCAAATACAATTCAGAATTCAGTTTTTAAAGCTTTAGGCGATTTAATTTCTGAATATAATATCTCAAGTTTAGTAACAGCAAACAAGACTAACCTAAGTTATCATTTCAATAATGGAAGTGAAATATTAACCACTGGCCTAGATGATGTTGAAAAATTAAAATCAATTCAAGGAATAACAAGTATATGGATTGAGGAAGCAACGGAATTAGAAAAAACGGATTTCGACCAATTAGATTTACGATTAAGAGGCGAAACAGAAAGTTATAAGCAATTTATAATAACATTCAACCCTATCGATGAAACCCATTGGATAAAAGCTGAATTGTTCGATAAAGAACTCGATAATCGTACTATTTGCCATTCAACATATTTAGATAATAAATTTATTGATGAAGAGTATATAAAACTTCTCACGGAAAGGATCGCAGGTGATGAGAATCTTTATAGGATATACGTTAAAGGTGAATGGGGAAGAATAAGAACAGGCGCGGAGTTTTACAGCTCGTTTAAGTTTAACAAACATGTAAAGCAAATAGAAAACGATGAATCCGGAACCTATCATATTTCATTCGATCAAAACGTTGTTCCTTATATTTCCTGCACAATAGCTCAAATATCAAAAGAATACGAAAAATATATCTTAAAATTCATTGATGAAATCGCCCTTTCGAACCCAAAGAATAAAACGGAATGTCTATGCGATGAATTTCTAACCAGGTATACCGACGTGCAAAGGATATTTTATTACGGCGATGCATCGGGAAAGAAAAGAGATACACGAAGCCAATACAACGATTACGAAATAATCGAACGCAAATTTAAACGCTTTCTTTCTAACACCTCAAACCGGGTGCCTTATTCCAACCCGTCAGTAACAAAACGCCGTGATTTTATTAACCGTATATTTGATAATCGTTATCCTATTGAGGTTATAATTGATCCTAAATGTAAATATCTTATCGCTGACTTAGAGAGCGTAAAAGAAGACATTGACGGAACAAAGCTAAAAAAGAAAGTACTCGATAAGGTTACTGGGCAATCTTACGAACAATTTGGGCACTTTTCAGATTGTTTTGATTATCAAACTGTTACAGTTTTTAAATCATTTTTTGACAACATGCAGTATATTAAATGAATTATTTTTAATACCTTTCGAAAACTTTTCAAA
>Ga0172380_10007533_pt1 | contig 12197 bp, 17 predicted proteins | sample Leawe162metaG_FD_119747 | JGI IMG/M metagenome (GOLD analysis project Ga0172380, IMG submission 119747) | Leachate microbial communities from a municipal landfill in Southern Ontario, Canada - Leachate well 162 metaG | ecosystem: Engineered > Solid waste > Landfill > Unclassified | place...
AAAACTGAAGTGTAGTCAGAAACTAAACTTTTCGGAGCAATAGAAACCCCTAAAATATAATCTCGGCTGCAATCATTGGGTTGAGAGTATATTTCATAATCAAAAACGACCTGATCAGCCGGCAGAGGAATATAATCCTCTAATTGTAACTCAATACTATTAGCCAATTCACTCAACTTAACTTCTGGCACATTCATCCGCACCACAAAAGTCTCTTCCTCGGGTAAAGAAGCGTGAACAAAAGTAAAATTATGTTTATGCTTAATTTCCCGCAAAGATTGGACAAGGTTATCACGATTGACTATTTTACCGCCCACCACTGTTCCAGAGGGTAGACTAGTCTCACCAAAAACACCTAACCGATAATGAGATAAGGAGTAGACTAACTCAGTAAATTTGATTGACTCATCAGAAATATCAATCCCTACGGCGGAAAATTCCAAATACCGGGGAACCGGAAAAAGTTTGTAGAAACGCGATAAACGCATATTGTTTTAATTATATCGCGAAGAGCTAATTTAATGAATAGGAAAAGTCTTTATTTTGGACGACGAGAAGAAAGATAACTGTCTAAAATAATCGCAGCTGCCCGAGCATCTAAATTTTTATCAGCTCCAATAACTCTAGCCGCTTCTCGACTAGAATAAGTTTCATTGTGGAAATTAACGGGGAGATTTAATTTATTTTTTAGCTGGTCCGCAAACAGTTCTGACTGTTTAAAAATTGGATTTGGCTCACCTTTAAAATTTAGCGACGCCCCAATAACAATCTCCCCTACTTGCTCTTTCGAACATAAATCCAAAATTAAGTTTTGAACCTTCTGGTCATTATTCACAACAAGATAAGGGTAAACAAAATTACCCTCTTCGTCAGACAAAGCTAAACCGATTTTTTTATGCCCATAGTCAATGCCCAAATAACGCATAAGCTTATATTTTACCAACCAAATCCATCCCCGGAGTCAAAGACTCTTTTCCTGGTTCCCAGCTGGCTGGACAAACATTTCCTCCGTGTTCAGCCACAAACTTAGCGGCTCGTAGCTTACGTAGTAATTCTTTACCACTCCGACCAATAGAATTATTATGTATTTCAATTGTCATCAAATGATTGTCAGGAGAAACAATGAACGTCCCACGTAAAGACAACCCCTCCGACTCAATATAAGTTCCAAATAAACGACACAAATTACCAGTCGGATCCCCAACCATAGGAAAGGTAATATTTTTTATTGCAGGAGAAGTATCATGCCAAGCTTTATGTGCATACACGGTATCCGTACTAATACTAAAAATTTCTGCTTGCTCTTTACTAAAATCTGAATACATACTAGCCAATTCTTCTAACTCAGTCGGACAAACAAAGGTAAAGTCAGCGGGATAAAAAAAGAAAATCTTCCACTTATCAGCATAATCAGTCGTCTTTAAAACAACTTCTTTATTTTGATAAAAAGCGGGTAACTCCAAATTTGGTAACACTTCTCCAATCGATAATTGTTTTTGATTTGTTTCCATAAAAATTAAAAGATAGTTAATAATTTAGTGCGGAGGGGGCGAGATTCGAACTCGCGATACCCTTTCGGATATGACGGTTTTCAAGACCGTTCCTTTAAACCACTCAGGCACCCCTCCTCCGTCAAAAAATAAAAATAAGACGATACCAGACATACTAACAAATCACTTGTTAAAATCAAAATATTAAAAAACATATCTTCTTCCTTTTGCTTTATTTTTTTCAGTGTTAAAATATGACTAATGGATAAAGATCTTGAACACAGTAATTGGCAAGATGGTGAGTTTGACAACAGAGAAACAACCCAAGAATTATATTGGGAAGATTATGAGTATGAGTTTCAAGAAAAAGCCAATGATTGGTTTTGGATTTTTGGCACAATCTCTCTACTATTGATAGTTATAGCAATTACCTTAAAAAATTTTCTACTAGCTCTTATTATCTTTCTGAGTTCTTTTATTTTAGGTGCTTATGCCAGACGTAGTCCCAAGATAATCTCCTATGGTTTAACCCGTAAGGGGGTGAAGCATGGAGACGTAGTCTTCCCTTATGCTTCAATCAAGACTTTTTGGGTAGATAAAAATAATAATCAATTGATTATCGAATCAACTAGAGTAATCAAGCCCCATATCGCCTTACCCTTAGGCAAAATTGACTCAGAACAAATAAGAAAAACCCTTTTACCAATTATAAAAGAGGAGGAATATCATAGTTCGCTCTCTGACATTCTAGCTGATTTCTTTGGCTTCTAAGACAAGAAAACACTCTTTCAAAAGGGCAGAACCCTTACTATCTATTTAGACTGGTGACCTCGACAGGAATCGAACCTGTATCGTGGGATCCGCAATCCCATATTCTATCCGTTGAACTACGAGGCCAAAAGGACATTTAAATACTATCAGATAGTAGCAGTTTATTCAAAATACACAACAATAATCGAGGTCGATCATTAACTACTTTAATCATAATGAAATTTGAAGGCATCAATATCATCCCCGAACCGAGTGATGACGAAATGCTAGAAAAAATTGCCAATAAACTTTATGGTGACGAGCGCCAAGAAATTGAAGACCTTTGGTCAACAATGACCGTCGAACAAAGAAAAGAAGCCTTTCGATCCTGTTTCCCTGAAAATAAATAACGGATAAAAAAACAATATCCCACCAACTGTGGCGGGATATTGAAGAGTTTTGAATTAAAGTTAGGACGCGTTCTTGATTTGGGCCGCCAAACGAGATTTTTTGCGTGCGGCGGTATTTTTTTTGATGATCCCCCTCTTCATTGCCTTATCAATAGCTTGATAGGCCTGAGACAAAGAAGCCTTGGCTTCGGTGGCTTTCTTGCCAGCCAGAAGTTTTTTTGTTTCTTTAATCGCAGATTTCATCACTTCCTTGCGTTTAAGGTTGAAGACCTGTTTACGCTTAGAACCGCGTAGAGCTTTTTTTGCTGATTTAATAATAGGCATACGTTGTAAAATAACAGAATTTCTATTTAAAATCAAGTCCCCAAAGGCTGGTCGGAGTTTCTTGCTTTTGTTATGATAGGAAAATGATAGGACAACTCACGGGTCAATTAACCCAAAATAGCGAGAGATCAATAATTTTTTCTGTTGGAGGTGTGGGCTATAAAATTTTTACCACTCAAGAAAATATTGCCTTATTAAGTAAAAAAACTGAGGAAACAACACTTTGGACCCATTTAGTTGTCAAAGAAGATGCTCTAGATTTATATGGATTTATCAGCGAACAAGAATTAAATTTTTTCGAACTGTTGCTAACCGTTTCGAGTATTGGCCCTAAAAGTGCTTTAGCGATTTTATCTCTGGCTGGTACAGATACCCTACAAAAAGCAATCACTTCTGGTAATAGTGAATATCTAACAAAAATTTCAGGTATCGGTAAAAAGAGTGCTGAAAAAATTGTTTTGGAATTAAAGGATAAAGTAACAAAACTGGGAGATTTTCAATCTAATCCAGAACTCGAGGTGGAGGCTGATGTGTTAAATGCTTTGCAAGCTTTAGGTTATTCACTTAAGGAATCACGTGAGGCGATAAAAAAGATTACCCCAGAAATTACTGATATGGGTGAAAAAATTAAACAAGCCTTAAAACAGCTTGGGAAATAAATGATTAGGATTCTTAGAAAATTAATACCTAAAAAATATTTTGAAACAGTGCAAAAAACCTATCACTGGTTATTTGCCCTGTTTAGTGCTGTCTGGTATCGATTTCCCAGTCAGGAAATTAAAGTTGTTGCAATTACGGGAACAAAAGGGAAAACCACCTCCACCGAACTAGTCAGTGCCCTACTGGAAGCAGGAGGATATAAAACAGCGATTATTTCCACTCTACGTTTTAAAATCGCTGATCAATCACAGAGAAATTTATTAAAGATGACCACCCCAGGAAAGGGTCTGATGCAAAAGATGTTAAGAGAAGCCGTGAAAACTAAGTGTGATTATGCCATCTTAGAGTTATCTTCCGAGGGGGCAAAACTCTACCGCCACGCTTTTATTGATTTAGATGCTCTAATTTTTACCAATCTTTCACCAGAACACATTGAATCACACGGCAGTTATGAAAATTATGTTAAGGCCAAGTTATCCATTGCCCACGCTTTAGAAAGATCTCCTAAATCAAACAAGGTGTTGGTAGTTAATAATGATGATACTGAAGCAAATAAATTTTTAGCCTTAAAGATTGAGACTAAACTCTCCTTTTCTCTTACTCAGATTGAACCATACGAGCTAACCGAGAGCGGAGCTATTTTGACGATTGGTGGACAAAAAATAAAAAGTTTATTACCCGGAATTTTTAATATTTACAATGTTTTAGGAGCCATCACTTATGCCCAATCGCAAGGAATAAAACTTGAAGACATCAGAGCTGGTCTTGAAAATTTTAGTGGGGTTTTGGGACGGATGCAAAAGGTTTATTCTAAACAGTATCGCGAAAAACAAAATTTTGATGTGATTGTAGATTATGCCCACACAGCCGAATCACTTAAAGCGGCCTATAGCGTCTATTCTGGAAAAAAGCGATTAATTTGTGTTTTTGGAGCCACAGGGGGAGGACGAGATAAATGGAAAAGGCCAGCGATGGGTAAGGTGGCCAATGATCATTGCGATAAAATCATTCTGACCAACGATGATCCATATGAAGAAGATCCTGACCAGATTGTCTGTGAAATAGCTACTGGAATCGAAAAAAATTATGATGTCATCATCGATCGTCGAGCAGCGATTAGAGAAGCAATTAGAGAAGCCCAAGCGGGTGACGTCGTGATGCTCACCGGCAAAGGGACCGATCCCTATCTAATGGAAGCGGGTAGCAAAAAAACACCCTGGAACGATGCTCAGATAGTCGAAGAAGAGCTCGATTCTCTACTAGCTAAAAAATAAAGCATTATGCCAGAACTACCAGAAGTCGAAACCCTGCGGAGAGAGTTAAACCTTGCACTAAAAAATAAGAAAATTCTCTCAGCCAAGGTCTTATACCCAAAGACTGTATTTCCTTTGAGTAGTAAAATTTTCGAGCACGCCATTGTGACCAAAAAAATAGCGGTCGTTGAACGACGAGCTAAAATTTTGATCATAAATTTTTCCGATTCCACCGCTCTCGCTTTTCATTTGAAAATGACCGGACAGTTGATTTTTCAAGCACACGGAGGTAAAAAAATTGTCGGTGGTCATCCGGCCCCCAAAGATGAAATCACTTTACCAAACAATCACACTCGCTTGATTTTAACCTTCTCTGACAACTCAATTCTCTATTTCAACGATCTTCGTAAATTCGGCTGGGCCAAATTAGTCGATGACTCTCAGTTGAAAGACCTCACAAAACATCTCGGGATAGAACCACTATCAAAACTATTCACTGACCAATTTCTAATTGACCTGTTTAAACAGTACCCCAATCGCACCGTCAAACAAATTTTAATGGACCAAACCTTAATTGCGGGGATTGGAAATATTTATGCCGATGAAAGTGCTTTTCTAACCAAGATTATGCCCAATAGAAAAGCGAACACTCTCAAACCGCTTCAAATAAAAAACCTACGACAAAATATCATTGCCGTCCTTAAACTTTCAATCAAGCTAAAAGGGACTTCCGCTAAAAACTATCGCCGTTCTGATGGCAGTCTAGGCGGCTTCGTCCCCCACTTATACGTCTATGGCCGAGCTGGTCAACCCTGCAAAGTTTGTCGCACAATTATTCAAAAAATAAAACACAATCAACGCGGGACACAATTTTGTCCTAAGTGCCAAAAATAAAGGGCCGCGACTACGTCGAGACCCCTAAGCTTCGACCATATACTGTCGATAAGCTAAATTCCAAAATAATCACAGAGATCTTCCATTGAAGCGCAGACATGGCAAGCGCCGGCGTCAAAGAGAGACTTTTTGACTTCAGCTAAGACATCAGCTGAACACTCTGGATAGGGGTGATTAAACCCCACCGCGTCAACTCCAGCCCTGCGGGCATCGAGTATGTCTGAGCGCATGTCCCCCACCATAACAATTTCACTTGGGGAGACATTAAACCGCTGGGGCAAAGACAACAAAGTCGAAACTTTGTCCTGAGCCCCCAGAAAGGTTTCGTCGAACATCTTCTGGAGTTCGGAATACTTTTCCAAAATTTTGGTGGCTGTATTTGAGCTGGCCGTAACCAGGACAAGGTTAATCCCTTTCGCCTGACATCGCCGACAAAAATCCAGAGTACCTGGCATCAGATCGGGGACCTTATTCTCCATGTGACGATGGTATTGGGTCCACAACTCAGTAGTAGGAAGTTTGACTCCTTGCTGTTCCCACCAGACCTCAAATGGAGGGTGGCAAGTAAGACGCACATAGTCAAACGTTACCAAGGGAAGTCCCAGACTCTTCAGCACACCACAAATCGCCGTTTCATAATGGTGGCCGAGGCTGTTAGCCAGTACCCCATCCAAATCAAAAGCACCGACTGTTTTCATCAGGTTTCTCCATTCTGAAAGGATCTCTCTTCCCCTGTTTTAACAAAGAAAAATGAATAAATCAATCTAGATATTCAAAATTCGAAACAGCGCCACGCCAGCGGCCACCGACACATTTAAAGATTCCTTATCCCCTCTCATCGGAATCTCAACCACCAAGTCACATTTAGTCAGAATATCTTTGGTCATCCCCCTAACCTCTTCACCTAAGATAAATACGCAGGGAAATTTTGGTTTTACTTTTTTGTAATCAACAGAATTAGCCGCCTGCTCAATCGCGATAATTTGCACCCCCGTTTTTTTAAATTTAGTCAAAAGTTTAGACAAGCTAGTCACCTTTTCCCAGGACACAGTTTTTTCCGCCCCTAAAGCGGTTTTGGTAATACCCTGATCAACTCGGCCAAACTCGTCAACAGGTGCTGGAGTATAGCCGGTTAAATAAACCTTGTTTATTCCACAAGCATCGGCGGTCCGAAAAATCGCCCCCACATTGTAGGCGCTCCGAAGATTATCGAGAATTAAAAAAACCTGCCTGTTCATTCGAGGAATATAGCAAAAACTAGGACTTAAGTCGACCTCGAGTCAGATGCTTCTTTTCTCTGGAATAATTAGTTATAATTGGAATAATTATTCATTAATTAAAACTTATGTCTATCGAAAATCTTGGTTTACCCAGAGAACCAGATCAACGGTTTAGAAAGATTATGGAACACTTTGATCCATCAATGGAAGAAGAATTTCTTCTCCAGTGGACAGACTATTCCGAAGAAGAAAAAGGAAAATTTTATAACAATATAATGACTGACCGCACATAATCACTAGGCGGTTTTTTTATAAAAATTTTGTGCCCCCGCTCGGTCTCGGATAAGTCCACATGAGGCTTTGTAATGGTTTTGTGGGTGATTTGAGAATATTAAATCGAGATGCTTCGGTTGCTACTTAAATCATACAACTTTCTAAATACTCAATTGCCTTCTCTTTGGAACCAACAGAAATGATTTCCGATTTATATCCAAAGTATCTCAATACTAAATTTCTTTCTTGGGGTTCTATATCTGAAAAATTTTTTATATTAACTGAGTCATCGACGGTAATTACTTTATGATCTCCATCTTTTCTTGTAAGCATACCAATGACTTCTACTTCGACAATATCACTAGTTTTATAGAACCTTGATGAGAATATGATTGCATCCACATTGTCTTTTTCATCCTTGTTAATCGCATTTTCTATGTACCCATAACAAACAGGCATTACCCCCTCGTTTATAGGAATTTGATCTTTAATCGATCCAAGGTCGATAAATTCAGAATTATCATAGGACAGATGAATGCGTCTGTCCGATCCTTTTGGTATTTCGATTATCACAGAATATTTCATATCTTAGGCCTCTTGATCTGCTTTATAAGGGTGCTCTCGACAGGAATCGAACCTGTATCTCCAGCTTCGGAGGCCGGTGTTCTATCCATTAGACTACGAGAGCGGTAGATAGTAGTTGCATAATAGCAGTTTAGTGTGTTTTTTCAATAAAAAGCTAGACAAATCAAGGGTTTTTTTGTATGATTTCTGTGTCTTAAAGCTTTAAGCCCTGTTAGCTCAGCTGGTAGAGCAGCTCCCTTTTAAGGAGACGGTCGGGGGTTCGATTCCCTCACAGGGCACCGAAATAAAATGCCTGGGTTTAATGACCTAGGCATTTATTTTTGTCTAGGGAATCGAAAGCTGGAGCGCGACGGCGCGAGGCGAGGTAGCGAACTTTTTCAACAGAAAAAGATTCGTGACCGATTCACTAAATTACCGTTTAAACAACATCTGATTTTGAGCCACGAAAGATTCCTACTTAAAAAGCTCCAATTAGAGTTTTGATACTTAATATTACCAAAACTAACGCTAAGATTTTAAATTCCAAACACAAACAGTTCCAAACCAATATCCATTTCCTTTTCTCCTCGACGAACAGAATGAAACAAATCAACAAGTTGAGTGGATAAATTTTCTAATTCTTCCGTCTGATAATTTCGCGCATATTTTTCTATTTTTGTTTTGGCAAAACCCTTTAATTCTGATTTTCCGGGCTCTCTAGTTTTTTTAAAAAACAACATATGTTTTACCAGCCACTGAAATTTCCAAAAGATTTCTTCCTCTTCTAATCCACCCTGTAACGCTTCTTGATATAAAACCCACAGTTTTTTACGATTCCTCTCTCCTAAGGCATCGGTTAAGGCAAAAATATTAAACCTTTTTTCTTCGCCAATTTTTTTATCATAACTTAAATCTTTTTCAGTATACTTTTTTACCTGAGTTAATAGTTTAGGCTCAAGTGTATCTTCGAGAATGATAAAAATATTAGCGGAATTTTTAATTTCTTTCAAATTAGCCAAAATGAATTCTTGTGATTTTTTATCCCCGATTAAATGATCACAACCAACAATATATTTATGAGCAAATAAATCTTGGGAGACAATCAACTCTTTAAATTTTTCCTCATCAAAATTTTCACCATCAATTTTCCAGGCCAAAGAATCAAGCTTACGAGTCAACAAAGACTCAATAAGGGCGTCATATTTATGCCGAGTCTTAAAGTTATCAGAACCCTGGATTAAATAGATCATGATTAAAAAGTTAGGAGGATGAGATCTTTAGATTGATTCCCACTGGACAATGATCGGAACCAAAAACATCACCTAAAATAAAAGCCTTTTTGATATTTTTTTTCAATGTCTCACTCACTAAAAAATAATCAATCCGCCAGCCAATATTTTTATCGCGCGCATAAAAACGGTAGCTCCACCAAGAATATTCCACCTTATCTTTATTAATTAAACGGTAGGTATCAATCAGACCAGCTGATAAAAAAGTAGTCATATCTCGTCTTTCTTCATCAGTAAAACCTGAGTGTCCACGATTGTCTTTGGGTCGAGCAATATCAATCTCCTCATGGGCCACATTAAAATCGCCACAGATTATAACAGGTTTTTTCTTTTCTAATTTTTTAATGTAGGCTAAAAAAACCTGATTAAATTTTTGTTTAAAGAAGATTCGAGATAAATCATCTTTAGCATTAGGAAAATATATATTTAAAAAATAGAAATTGGCAAATTCCATTGTTTGCACCCGACCTTCAGCATCAAACTCTGACACTCCAATTCCCTCTTGATAAGACAGAGGTTCGATTTTAGTTAAAATAGCCGTACCACTATAACCAGGCTTTTGCGCGGGATACCAATATTCGTTGTAACCCGTCCAATCAAAAGTCTCTTTGGCTCGCGCTTCATTAGAAATTTTAATTTCCTGCAAACCAACAATATCCGGCCGTTCGGTCAGTAAAAAATTATTAAAACCGTTTTTTACGGCGGCTCTAATCCCGTTAACATTCCAAGACACCAGTTTTATTTCCATAACCCGATTATACCTATTTTAAGGCTCGTTTAAAATCTTCCTCTAAGACTGGAAATAAGTGGGAATTATAAACGGCCACAGCAGGATGATATAAAATCACGAGTTTAAGCGGACCATAAGGAGCCTCGACTGAAAAAACCCGTCCATGCAGTTTACTAATTGGTTCATTTTTTTCCGGCACCCTGTATTTATCCATCAGATAAGCCATCGAATAACGGCCGAGGGTAGCTAAAATTTTAGGCTGGATAATTTCAATTTGTCGATCCAAAAAAGAGCTGTACAGCAAAATTTCCTCTGGGGTAGGATCACGATTTTCTGGCGGACGATCTTTAACCAGGTTAGTGATATAAACATCTTCTCGTTTAAGCCCAGCTGATTGAAGGAGTCGATCTAAAACCTTTCCCGCCGTTCCACAAAAAGGTCTGGCGGTTTGTGCCTCAGTTTTTCCTGGCGCTTCACCGACAAACATAATTTCAGCCGAATGATTACCCTCCCCAATAACCGGAAAATACTTATTTTCTTGGCGATAAAGAAAAAGGGGTGAAGCTTTTAGAGACAGAACTTCATCTTTTATTTTTCTCAAAGCTTCAGTTTTTTCATCAGAGACCATTAAAAGGCTTTATTACTTTGATTATTTTATTCAGATTTTTCCGGAACAGTGTCGGGAGAAATAAATCTTTCAACCCGCCACAAAACAGCAAAAATGAAGATAGTTAAGAGGGAGGAAATTAGGGCAAGCTGATAAAGCCCAAATCCAACAGCCATACCCAAACCAGCTGCCAACCAAAGTCCAGCTGCGGTCGTTAGACCATGAACATTATTGCCCTGGAAAATAATCGAGCCAGCACCAATAAAACCAATTCCAACAATTATCTGAGAGGCAATACGGAGTGGATCAAAACCATTCATCCCGCCCAAAGTCTGCCTAACTATCTCAGAGATTAAGACAAAGAGACAAGACCCCAAACTGACTAACGCATATGTCCTCATACCAGCTGGTTTACCGGACATTGTTCTTTCTAACCCAACAATTCCGCCCAAAAGCAAAGAAAGAGCTAATCTAATAATTAAATCACCATTTTGGATAAGAAAAATTTCCATAAAAAAAATTAGGTCTTCTAATCTTTAAATTATACACCGAGCAACAAAAAAATTCCTAATAACAAAATAAACCCCGGCAAAAACCTGGGGTTTATTTTGTCTCGAGACTAAAAGAAAAAACTATAAAGTCTTATTGAGCAACAGTGGTAGTACCAGCCTCATCGGTGGTAGAAGCAACTGGAGTTGTATCAGATAGGTCGGTAACAGTAGTGGTAGCGGTGTCAGACAAATCTACTGGAGTAGCAGTGCGACCTCGGAACCATACGATTCCGCCAATAATCAAAATGATGACTACAGCGGCAATAACGTAATTCTTCATATAATAATTTAGGTAAATTTACTAAACTTAGCAATCGACCTTTATAAATTCCAATTAATGGTTCTTTTATAATATAGTTAAACCCCTGAAAAATCAAGCTTTTTTGTTTGTGGACAAAAGAATCAGCTCTAAAACACCCTCTAATCCCCCGCTTTTCGAGCATCCTGACGATAACGACAATACTCACAATCAGGCTCAGCTTCGGGGATTTTAGGGCTCAATAAACAGGTTTTTATCTCTTTTAGAAGGTTATCTACCCAGTCAGCCTTGCCCTCATAGGGGATAATTTTGACGGTAAATTCCAATCGCCCATCAAAAGCCGCCCGATCTTTTTGGCCATTAACATAAACAAAGTAGGCGGTATCAGAGACCTTAAAGCCATTTTGACGTAAAAGCCACTGATAGATTTCGGCTTGGTTTTTATACGATTGTTGCCAATCGGCATCCAGACTGACCTCCCCCTCTTTAGCTGTTGATTTATAGTCCACTACGAAGATTTCACCCGTCTTACCTTCCCATAAATCGTCCACAGCCCCAAAAATAAGTAAATTTGTCGGATGATGAAAATATTGAACTCCAACAAAATTTTCACGCCAAGTCTCTAAATCGGGATGACTAAATGGAACTAAATCTAGGCCATAAGCTTTCATTAAGGGGTGCGGTTCGTGCTTTAATCGATGTTGGTCAAATTCTTTTTTTAATAAATGGTCAACGGCTGAGTTTAAACTAAAAGGAAAACCAGGTGGTTGTCCAACTCCCAGCCTCCGGTCAAGATAAAAACACCGAGGACACTTTAAATAGTTTTCAATCTTTGTGCGAGACAACTTAAAAGGTTCTTTCGATTGTGGATCAAAAACCCTAGACCACTTTTTAAATGCTGGAGCGCCAGGCTTCTTTACACG
>Ga0172380_10007534_pt1 | contig 12196 bp, 15 predicted proteins | sample Leawe162metaG_FD_119747 | JGI IMG/M metagenome (GOLD analysis project Ga0172380, IMG submission 119747) | Leachate microbial communities from a municipal landfill in Southern Ontario, Canada - Leachate well 162 metaG | ecosystem: Engineered > Solid waste > Landfill > Unclassified | place...
CCCCTTGCAATAAGGATTCCGAAAGAGGTTACAAGAAGAGGATTGTCTGCCGTTTGATAGTGCTTGGAGGTTTTATTTGTTTGGAACATCTTCTTGCATTCCTCGTAACGTGATAGAGTTGCGTATGTTAGATACTTGAAAGATGAAGGCATGGAAGATTTTAAAGTTCTTGAATGTTTGAATCATCGAATGCAATCATTTCTTTGGACCAATCTGTGATTGGATCAATTTCTATTCTTCTGTCTGCTATAATCTTCATATGCTTTTTTATAGCCTTCAACAAGAGGATCTCTTGCGTACTACCTGCTTCTGCTAGTTCGTAATTCTGAATGATCGTTGTGATTGTACTCTGTGAGTGTTTTACAATAGGATCATCTAATCTTCTTACAGTTACTGCGTTAACAATATCTGCTATAAGAATGTCAGAATCCCCTACGAAACTCTTCTTAAGAGTTACTTCTGGCGCATAAGCTTCCACTATGGCGCCCTTCGCTTCCTGATACCATTGTGCTGTATCCTTTGACACTTGCATCCATTTTGCTGTGGTTCCTACAGTATCTCCTGCTCTGTAGGTCCATGCTTCCCAGGAGTTAATCTCTGGAGAAGAGTTGAAGCGGATTTTGAATTGGAATCCTGTGACTCCTTTTGTTCTGAAGGTCATGATTTATTTTCCTTTGAAGAGATGAATTACGAGGGAGAGGAAAACCATTCCATTTCCTGCTGCAAGATTAATACAGAGAAGTCCTTGCCAGATTCCTATTTCTGCATTAGATAAGATTGCATATGTAAGGCCTAGGAATAGGGACATGGAAGCGCAGGAAGTTAGGAGAAGATACCAGATAAAGAAGGAGTTATTTTTAAGCATTTCAATACTCCATCCCAATATTTTCTGCACCAATAGCCCAGGCTATTGCAATGTCAAAAAGTTCCAACACTTCCTCATGAGTTGAGTCATCATTGAATCTTGCAACATGAGAATGCTCCCCGAGAGTCATAATACGACAAGCTATTGCAAGATACTTCCTAGAAGCTTCGGAATTATTCATTCCCGCTGCTTTCCTATTAGCTCCTACTGCACAGAACCTAACAGCTCGTTCATCCCAAGAAGAAACAGCATCTCCAGAAAAAGTGGTTGCAAAATCATCTTTGATCCAGTGCTCTTTATCCTTGATAAGAGCTTTTGCATGGGTAAGAGTTCTTACGATAGGACTCATGTTTTCTGTCTGATTCATTTTAAAATCTCCACGATGTTAGTCTGGTCAATGCCAGAGTTAAAGAACTCAAGTTTATCCTGAAGGGTATCCCCTTTGATGCGCGGGTTAGCTAAGGTTTTATTGATAATGGAATCCTTTGCAATGATTGAAACTTTCGTGCGGGCGCGGGTGGCTGCCGTGTAAAGAAGTTCTCTGTAACACATAACAGCATGTGCTTTGTGAAGAATGATAAATACTTTGCGCCACTCAGAGCCTTGTGCCTTGTGAACTGTTAAACAATAACCGAGAGAGAAAGAAGCTGGCGCAAAATCTCCTGCGCTTGAAATAGAATCACTTGTTCCATCCTCATAAGTGATCGTTATCTCATGCGAGGCTTGCCGAGTTTTCGCCAGCTTCTCATCTTCTAAGGAGAAATTCTCATAATTGATGCCAATCTTAGAAGCATTCTCCATTTCTGTAAGAGTGGCATTCATTTCTTCCACATCAGTTTCTCCTAAGCGCCTTGTTCCGAATCTAAGGAGATCAGAACCTGGAAGTTGCGGAACTTTTCCAGAGTATTTAGGATTAGATAGAATGTCGGTGATAATTCCATCACGCTTATTAAACATAACCTTATCACCTTTTGCAAGATAATGAGTGTGAAAACCTGCTAAGATTTCATGGACAACAGCTTTCCTCTTATCTCCAACAAACTGTGCTATCCAATTATTGAGATTATCTGTTCCTAACGGTTGTTTATTGAAGGGGGATAGGATAATACAATCCTCTGGATCATATTCAGGGAAGCCATCATCCCCTGTCATGTCCGCGAGAGCATTCAATAGATTACCTATCTTCCTGCTCATGATTTCCTGCCCATGCTGCACTTCTTCCTTACCGCGAATGATAAGATAGTTGTTATCTTCTTCAAGGCTTTCACCTTTGAGAATGTGGTGCGCATTTGTTAGGACAATACCCTGATTCCTATAAGTCTCTGTTAATTCAACAATAGGAAGTTGAGTTAGGGCGTAATTGAGAATGGAAGGGCCAAATACTGGCGGGAGTTGATTGATATCACCAATGAAGATGATTTGAACACCTGAGGGTAATGCATCGTAGAGATTTTCCCATAGATCCAAACCTAACATGGAAGATTCTTCCACGATAAGATGGGTAATGGAAAGTGGATTGGATGCTGTACGCTTAGGAAGGAAGCGGAAGATCATTTTCTCTTCTAAAGGATCATAGAACTCAACTGGCTCATATTCCAAGAGCATATGGATTGTCATGATGTTATGCTTCAGTGCTTCTTCCAAAGCTGGCATCTTATGAACAGCGCGCTCTAAATTCCTTGCAGCACGTCTAGTATAAGCGCAGAAAGCAATGGACGGCGCCATCTTATATTGTCTATTGCCATCTGCATCATACGTCTTGAAGGAACAAGTGCCCAAGCGATCATCTTCTAATAAGGCTTGAGCAATTGCCCTTTGTCCTGTTGTCTTTCCGCTTCCTGCTGGACCGATATATACGAAACTCTTCCCTTGGAAAGCTAATTCTTTCGCGGCCAATTGCTTAGCGTTCAAAGTGATGTTCAAAGAGAAAGATTCGCCTTTGGAGTCAAAAGCTTCTTCCTTCGGAAGAGAAAGATCATTAACTTTATCAGTTGTCTGATTAATGATCTCTTCCGCGGGAACATCAATGGATTCTGTAGTATCTTCTATTACTTCAATGTTTTCCGACTCTGCTGCTAAATCTTCCGAGTCTTTGGCAGCTTTTTGCATCCTGATTTTTTCTAAGAAGGATACTGGCTTCTGTTGGAAGGCTGGCCCAACGCTTCCTGCCATTTCAATGGCTTTTTGTTCTTCAGCTTCAGCGAAAGCTTCGTAATTCTCTTTATTATCATGCTTATTAATGGAATTTCCAAAGGATTTAACCTTAGCGGAAATCATATTCATTTGCGCATTCTGCTCTGCAATTCGAGCTTTGAGAGCTTCCATTAAAGGAGTACGTTTAGGAGTTATCATTTCATTTTCCTTCCTTATCACTGCTGAGATATTCATTGTAGTCATTTATAATCGTGTCCAAAGAATCTACGTCAGTCCTAAGGAGCAATTCTTTTAATGGTACGCCATGTACTTCATGCTCTGAATAAGTAAGTAGTTCTTTTTGTTCCGCAGGAATAGCGTCCTTATCGCTTCGCTCGGAAGTTTTAGGTTTTTCTGCTGCATTCCTGATAACTGCAAAGTTCCCGTAAGAGTGAACTTGAAAAGAGATTGCAACCTTTATGTGTGCAATCCTTGGATCATCTGGGAGCTTTACAGAATCGTAAACTCTTTGAAAAGAAGTTACGGTATTTGTTTTCTTATCCACAAAGGGAATAGCTTCCAAACCGTGAAGAGCTTTCTCAATATTCAGATTAGCTATTTCCATCCAATAAGATTCGATTGATTCGATTCTCTTATGATTGCGGAAAACAGAAAAGCCTGGGATGCTCTTGTTTACGGGATAGTGTGGGGTATGAAGGATCATTTTATTTCTCCAGTGATTAATTTTCTTGTTATCGTTAAAGTACGGGAATCACTTTTTTGCGTCCGTAAAGAATGTCATAGAAATTATCCCTTACAGATTGTCTTATCAAATAAAAATCTTCGTTGAATTCATGGAAGAGATTCAAGATTATGTCGTATTCTTTCTCAGTCATTATTTATTCTCCAATCTTTTCTGTTGATATTGTAGGAACTCGGTTCCAAGGTTGTTGCACATCAGAAGGATCTTTGATTCCGTGAAGGATATCATAGAAATTCTTTTTTGTTTTCTCAGAGATCAGATGGAAATCAGAATTGAATTCTATATAAAGATCAATTAAGATTTTATATTGTTTAGTGTTCATTTAGATTTCTCTTGTAATTGCCGCCAGAATGAGTAATAAATAAACTGAGCGTTTAGTAGAAGGATTCATTCTAGCTTCGATTAAATCATCCTTAGTGATATAATCTGAGGCTTTTCCCTCTAATTCCTTATCTACGAGAATACGATCAAATGGATTAGTATCCCTGTGGATAGCTGCTTCTAGCAAAGTTTTAAATTTAGAAGTCATCGGGAATTACTCCTGTATTGAAGAATGGAATATTAGAGATACCAGCGGCCATTGCATTTCGTGGTTTATAATTTGTTTCAAAATGCAGGCAATCTGCTGGACAGATTCTTTTTAACTCTTCCATAAACATCGGACCATGATTATCCTGATATTCTCTGAGAGAGATAAAGTTGAAACCATGAGCGCATTCGTGGGCAAGATACCAACTGATGTATTTTGCTGTATCAGGCTTACGGAATACAAATGATGGAATTGTTATTACTCTATGATCGAAATAACAACGACCACGAATTTGATCCACAACGTAAAAACAGAAACCGGAATCAATAAGATCAGATGCAGCACGAATTGTTTCTATTGCTGCAACTTTGAAAACCTTATCAATTCCACCTTTGACAATTTTATTTGGAATGAACATTTTATTTCTCCAACTTTTTCTTATAAAGGATTTGTTCGATAAGAGAGAGTGATTCCCAAAGAATCTTGGCAACAGCATACTTCTTACCTTTGTATTCTATTGCTATCTGTCCTTCTTCCAAGATTAATTCCTCTTGTTCTTGCGCAGCAAAAAGTGGAACTTCATCGAAATCTGGATTGTAATTGGTAAGAGATTCCACTGTTTTCATTTTAACTGCGTTAACAGGATTTGTTCCATTGGAAATCAGCGCCGAGCCAGAAACCGTGAGCTTTTCGGGAACTTCAAGAATATCAATAGAATCTAAGTCAATCGTTTTAACTTTAGATTCCAATGTTTTGATAATGAAGGAGATTCTATTATCCGTTGGAATCTCCGTGAGCTTCAGAATCAAACGCGCTTTAAAGTTAGCATCAACAGTTTGAAATGTGATTGGATCGAAAGTTCTTAGCAGGTAATTCTTCAATACTTGAGAGATCAGGGAATCTTTAAAGAGATCTCTTGCATATTTAGAAGAAGTGGAAAGAATATCTTTCAATGCACGCTCTTCTGCTTTAGCAGTTCTTTTTGCTTGAGCTTCAGCTTTCTTTACATCACTATTTCTAGTATAAGGGAAAGCTCTTTTCTCCAGAGTTCCATCATAAACAGATGTATCTAGTGGAGATTGCAAAGAAGTTAGCAGCAGCTTTAACCATTGTTGCAGGTTAGATTCGAATTCACCCTGTTTAGTTTCCATTGACCGAAGGAAAGATAAACGTGGGAGAAAAGCATAATTCTGCGAATGAATTTTCTCTTCAATGAAGATAATGGCATTAATCAACTCTGTCCGTCCACAACTTCTAAGCATTGAATTCTTAGAGAATCCATTATCAGTCGGAGAGAATTGGAATAGGTTATAATCATCTGCCATTACCAATAAGATACCAGCAAGCACTTGAGTATCCAATTGAATCAGATAAGAAAAGCCACGTTGTGCAAGTTTCCTACAGTTCTCAACTTCAGATAAAGGAGAAAGATAGGAGAGATAAAATCCGGGGATTCGTGGAATATCTATAGAGATATTAACGCCAGTTTCCGCGCAAGTTACGACAGTCTTAGTTGTTCTTTTCGCAGTTTCGATCTTACGAGAGATTCTATAAGACTGCGCAGCAATTGCTAATCGCTTTGCTGGATTATGTTTGATAGCATCAAAGATAGTTGCTTTAACAATGCCATCGGAACTAATGGGAGATTCTTCTTTTTGTTTAGCAGTTTGAGAAGCAGAAAGTTCTCTAGCTATCTGCTTTTTGATTCTTAACGCAGCTTTTTTTGTCAGATGCGGTAAGATATTAGAAGAATCATTTATGGGTGAGTCGGAATAATTCATTTCAGTTCTTTCGAAATTTACCTATCAAGGATAAAAGCATTAATAAGATACAAATGGCAGTTAGAATATTCTATCTTTAAGGGTGTTGTTTTTATACAACAGTTTAGAAAATGGAATTCCAAGGGACATTATGGCAGAATTCGGCGAGAGTGTCAAGGACTACTTGAATGCTCGTTTACCCTTATTGCCGGTCTGATCTAGTCTGCCATCGGTTACCCCCCATGCCTTGATTCTGACCACCCCATTTACAGTGGCTTATATAGGCATAATATATCTTATTATCCGTCTGAGATCTTAATCCATCATTAATAGGTCTTTTATGTGTATAGCAATTTTTTTAAAAGTATCCCTATCCCCCTTATATCCTACGCCTAGATGCAATATCATACATGGCCAATCTACGCAGTAGAGAGTCTGTTATCCTATAGAGCTATATCCTATCAAGGTCTGTTATCCTGAGCTAAATGGGGGTGCATCTGTAAGGTATGGGGGGTCTAGGGTGGCAGAACCGGTCATAGTGGTCATACAGGGGAAGTGGCGGTTCGGTCTTGCCTCGATCGGTGCCATATCTTCTATATCCTTTGGAAACTGTTGTATCTTCCCGACAATCGGAGGCCTTGAAAATAATTTCAAAAAGCACTTGACATGCTTTGCAATCGGCGTATACTTGCGTCATCGGTTGAGTAATTCAATCGGGACTGACCTAACAGGATAAATAGGGTTCTATAGAACGGGCGAAGGCCCTTAGGAGTTATCGAAATGAAATCATTTAATTTGGCCATCAAGAAAACCGTCAAAAAGGGCGAAACCCTCCCAGATGGTAAAAAGGCTGCGGAGAATCAGCGCGTAGATGTTGGTACGGTTAAGGTTTACACTCCACTGGTGGAGGAAATCATTTCCATTCTTGCACCCGCTAAACAGGCAGTGGCGACGGATGATAAGGGTGTAGCTCTTACCGAAGAAGTAGATGGTAAAGTTGTTCCAATGCTTGCCACTGACGACGACGGTCTGCCAGTGCTGGATTCTGATGGCGCTAACTGGCTTTTTAATGCCATTGTTGCTGCTGTCAAGGCTGGTGCTCGGAACAAACTGGTAAAGGATTCGGTCAGCGTCAAGGATGGCCTTAAGATTCCTGAAACACTCGCAGAACTTTTCGAGCCAGGAACTCGTGGTGCTGGTGCGGCTCTTGCAGCGTTGCGCGATTGTAAGGCAGCATTTGCTGATTACGTTGCGACTCTTAACAAGACTGAGGCAACATCTGCTCTTATTATCACTCTCTTCAACAACAAGCAAGCACTTGCCCTGCAAACTCCAGTAATGAAGGGTAAAATGCGCGCTTACGTTGAATCGTTCGCTGCTGATTTCCTGACTGAAGAACAGGTGGATTCGTGGACTCGTCCGATGGAAGCAGTGTTGGAATCCTGCAAGGTGGAAGAAGTTGCAGCAGATACCAGCGATTTCTAATCCTTGAATGTTTTACGTGAAACAATAGGATAAAATCTAGAAAAGCCCTGCTTTTTAGTGGGGCTTTTTTTCGTCCAAAAGAAAAGAAAAAAGTTACAAAACTTTACAACTGAAAAGAAAAAAAAGACTTGACAGATAAGATAAATAGAGTAGAATAGAAATCAGACCGGCGGATTTCCCGACCGGGTAACTTAGGAGTAAGTATCATGGCAAGCTGGAAAATCCTCTCGAACTACAAAACCTTTGGCCTTGCATTTGCAGTCAGTATCGTGGCAAAGCAATGCAAGAAAAGCATTGGCGTTGGCGCAAAGGCTGCGCGTAAAATGGCCTTGCAGATTGTGCGCCTTGCACTGACAAAGGCTATCAATGATCGCAGCTTTTTTCAAGCCTGATCGAAACAACAAAGGAGAATAGAACATGGTTTTACTTTACATATCTTATGGTCCTATTGGCGAACCTGAGCAGAATTTGCCAGTGTTCAACAAAGAATTTGAAGGCCAGGATTGGTTCGAAGCGTGGTCTAAAGTCAATGAATGGATGACATCGCATAGGCTGGCGTTGTATTGGTATCAAGTGTTTGCATAGAAAAGAAGGCCACCCCGGTGGCTTTTTTTTGGTTTGGAATTTCGCGCGTGTGTCAATAGGACTTATCACATTTTTCTAAACTTTTTCCATATTTCTGTAAGATACTTCTCCATTAAATCTTCTTCTCCTTTAAAAAATATTTCAAAATTTTCCAGCTACCCTTCTCCCTTTCCCTTCGTGACAATAAAGTGAGTAACTCAGAAATCTCTATCTGTTATAATACACATAAGTGCTAAGCACGTTTAAGGAGATTTCAGCATGAAAAACAGGATCATGAAATATCTTGCCGATGGCGTGAAGCCAAAAGATATTTCCACAATTGTAGGATGCACGCCAGCTTATGTTTCCCAACTCTTAGCCGATGAAGATTTCAAAGCTTCGCTTGTAGAATTAATTGCGACAAGCAGCGCAGCTCCTGATGCCGAAGATAACAAGCTAACAACAAAATACGTCACAATGGAGCATAAGCTCCTGGGCGCGATGGAAGCTGCCATGGGCGATGCGAAGCTCGGAGAAATTACAAGAGCTCTAGAAGTTATTGCTAAGCGTCAAACAGATGTAAGAGCTATTAATAAACCAGTGCCTGCGGCAACTAATGTTCAAATCATTAGCCTAACTCTTCCAGCATCTTCACAGTTTGCGCAGCCTAAAGTTATCATGAATGCTGCACAGGAAGTTGTAGCTATCGGTCAAGATGCACTAGCGCCTATGAGCTCTGAAGGAGTTCGTAGTATGTTCCAGCAATTACGAGAAAGGACTCAAAATGTCTTATCAAACGCCGGCAATGGCCCAATCGCCGTTCCTGCTGACTTCTAAAGAGAAGCAAGAAGCAAAAGATCTGATAGATGCCCAAAAAGCTATCATGAATCTTTTTCCTTCATTCAAAGAACAAATAGAGAAGCATGTCGGAACTGATAGAGCAAAAAGCCTTCCAGGAAACTAAACCCTATGAGGTAGCAGAAGTACAAGCAGAGAAAGAAGAAGTCATTGAGAGGGGTAAGCACGATCTTAATTTCTTCGCTTCTCTGCTTATTCCTACCATCATGGAATTTGATTTTCCCCTGTTCTATGTTGGTATCTTCAATCTCTTAAAGAATCGAACACCAGCACAGATAGGGAGAATCTTACGCTTTGCTCTGGGTCTTCCTCGAGGACATGCGAAAACAACTTTCATTAAGATTCTGATCTGCTGGCTTATTGTTTATGATAAGATTTCTTTTGCAGCTGTAATATGTGCAACTGACGACCTAGCCGAGGCTCTTGTTGATGACATCAATGATATGCTAGGAAGTGACAATGCACAAAAGATCTATGGCTTCTGGACAAGGCAACTTATCATAGATAATAAAGGAGAGAAACAAGCTCTCTACAGGAATAGGCATATTATCCTGGTAGCAAGGGGCGCCGGAAGCTCTATCCGGGGTATCAATAGAAAACATAGAAGGCCTGATCTCTTATTCTTTGATGATGCACAAACCAAAGAGTGTGATGATTCAGAGACTGAGCGCATCAAATTTAGGAAGTGGGTTGTTGCTACCATTAAGATCATTGCTCCACGTGGAGATCGTTTGATCATTTATGTTGGTAACATGTACTCTGATGAGTGTTTACTCTATCAACTTAAAGAGAATAAGAGCTGGGTATCTCTAATAACAGGTGCAATCAAAGAGAATGGGGAGCCCTTGTGGCCGGAATTGCACCCATTAGAAGAGCTCATGGAGTCGTATTTTCACGATGAGGAGCTGGGAGAAGCTGAGATTTGGTTTGCTGAGGTCATGAATGATCCAGTTTCTAAAGCATCTTCTCTATTGGTCAATGCTCTTCCAGTCCATGAACATGATGAGAGCACTCTAGTTCCTGATGGAGTCTTTATCACGGTCGATCCCGCTGGATTCAAGCTCTCGTCAGATGATAATGTGATCGCTGTCCATTACGTCTTTGATGGAAAAGGTATAATTAGAGAGCTGGATGCTGGAATTAAAGATCCTGAGCAACTAATCATAGCAACTTTGCGTCTAGCTATCATGCATGGAGCTTCTGTAATCGGAATTGAAGAGGCTGGTTATCAGCAAACTCTTCTTTTCTGGATCACTAAGCATATGACTGAAATGGGAATAGAAGGAATCGAGGTAGTTCCTCTGAAACCATCAGGAAGAGCTAAGGAAGCTCGTATCCGTTTGTTCGTTCAAGAGTTGTATGCTTCTAATTATCATCTCTGGAGTGAAGTTCGTGCTGCTTTCATCTGGCAAGCCATGAAATATAAGATAGGAAAGAAGAAGAACAAAGATGACATCTTAGATGCGTGTGCCTATGGCCTGGATATGCGTACCAATTACTGGCAATTGATAAAGAATCTTCACACTGCTGGTAGAAGTTTTGAAACCCCTCAAATTGTGTATAACAATACACCTTTCTAGAAAGTAAATCATGGCAACTACTGATCCTTCTGCTCCTTCTGGCAAAACATTGCGTCTCAGCGTAGCAGCTCAGAACGGAGTTAGATCTCTGGTCGATGCTTATATGCAGCATAGGAATAAATTCACTGAACTGCATGAGAAGATGGATGCTATTGATATAGCATACGCTCGTTACCAAGAGATTACCTCCAAGAAGATTGGAGAACAGGGAAAAGATACTTATGATAGGAGTGGATCCGTAGGCTGCGGTGACATTTTTGCCTCGGATAAGGTAACTCCTCCTATTGTAGTATCTCAAGTAGATACATATGTCGCTTACCTGGCAGATGTTTTCCTCTCAGGCTCGCCTATCTTCCCTATTGTTTCAAATCCTTCTAACAAGAAATGGGCTGAGCAACTAGAAACTCTCCTTGATGATCATGCTACCTTAGGTGGTTATTCTAGAGAGCTACTTCTCTGGCTGCGCGATGGTGTAAAATACAACTACTCAGCTCTTGAGACCAATTGGACTCAGGTAGATCAATTCTCCGTAGCTGGAGATTTCTCTTCTGGTGACGGTCGAAAAGTTAAACGCGCTGCTAAAGGATATACGGCTCTGCGCCGATTGGATCCTCGTAATGTATTCCATGATATGACTGTAGCTCCAGCAGAGATTGCCAAGAATGGAGATTATGCAGGGTATATTGAATATGTTTCTCGCACAAAAGTAAAGATTGAGCTCAATAAGCTGACAGCGGCTGGAGAAGTTTACAATGCTGCTAGAGCGTTTGACTCTAAGCATCCAGACGCCGTCACTGGATCTTCTTACTACCGGGATCCCCCGCGCATCTCAAATTACATTAATAATACTTCGTATCAGAAGGATGGTGGAGTTGATTGGAATGCTTGGTGGGATGGCAGTGGAGCTAAAGGAGTTACTGTAGATACTTCCAGGCGCTTCGGTGCTCAATATGAACGAGTAGTAACCTATTCTCGTATCATTCCTTCTGACCTAGGAATCACTGCACCTCAACCTAATCATCCGCAGATCTGGAAATTTATCCACATCAATGGTATCATGATTACGGCAAAGCGTATAATCTCTGCTTATGATTATCTCCCTATTCTCTTTGGTCAACCAATGGAAGATGGAATGGGTTATCAGACCCAATCTGTAGGAGAAAGCGAGATTGAGTTCCAGGATGCAGCAGCTACTCTTTTTAACATTCGATTTGCAGCAGCTCGTAGGGCAGTTTCTGATAGAGCAATTTATGATTCAGAGATTCTGAAATCAACGGATGTTAATTCTTCTGCACCAGCTCCTAAGATTCCAGCCCGTATTTCTGCTCTCTCTAAGAAGAAACTTTCGGATCTCTATTATCCTATTCCTTTCGATCAGCGTGGTTTGGAGAATGTTATCCAGGATGCTCAAGCTATCGTAGGATTCTCGAAGGAACTTCACGGTGCAAATTCTCCTAGGCAAGGTCAATTCCAGAAAGGTAACAAGAGTGTTACGGAATGGAATGATACGATGGCAGGCTCGGATAATCGAATGCGTCTACCGGCTCTTGTGCTAGAAGTGCAAGCTATAGGGCCCCTGAAATCCATACTAGTTCTTAACGTGTTCCAATACGGAGAGAATGCTGTTGTTATCTCTCAGAAGACCGGAGATGTTGTGAC
>Ga0172380_10007536_pt1 | contig 12196 bp, 11 predicted proteins | sample Leawe162metaG_FD_119747 | JGI IMG/M metagenome (GOLD analysis project Ga0172380, IMG submission 119747) | Leachate microbial communities from a municipal landfill in Southern Ontario, Canada - Leachate well 162 metaG | ecosystem: Engineered > Solid waste > Landfill > Unclassified | place...
GCGAACGCCCTGATTATCGAGCGTCTGTAAGCGTGATTCCCCATGTGAGGTGCCGCTCACTTTGGGGGATCGTCTAGCGACGCCAGTCCTGACTACCGTAAGGTGACGTACTTGCGGAATGCTGTGCGATTACCCTCGCCTGCTTCCGATCAGGACCGTGCCGGACACCCTCCGTGTGCACGGTTCTGGCCGTAAACACCCGTGTTTCTTTTCAAGGAGTTGCTGTGAACTTGCTGACGCTGTTGGAAATGGTTTCCGGTGGGTATGACGACCGCGTTGCGGTCGGAAGCGCCGCCGATGGCATGACCTACGCCCAACTGCGTGCCTCTGCCGCTCGTGGCGGGCAGAAGATCAAGGACTCAGGCGCCCAGAGTGTGATCTTCTGCGGCGAGAATGGTCCAGCCTTCCCGATCGCTTTGTTCGCAGCCTCCTTCGCCCAGGTGCAGTTCCTGCCCCTGAACTACCGCCTTGCTGAGGAGTACATCCACAAGGCCATCATGGGTATGCCTGCCCCCTACATCGTCACGGACAATCCCAGCATCGTGCCTGACGGCGCGGCTCAGGTAGTGGTGACCTTCGACGAGTGGATCGCGGCAACCGCAGCCGGCGAGGTGCCGTTCTTCGACTCCGAGCCCGATCCTGAGGACATCGCGATCCTGCTCCAGACCAGTGGCACCACTTCAGCGCCCAAGAGTGCAGTCCTGCGTCACAAGCACCTGGTCGCCTATGTGCTGGGCTCAGTGGATTTCGCAAGCGCAGAGCCCACGGATGCCATGGTTGTCTCCGTTCCTCCCTACCACATCGCAGCAGTCGCGAACCTGCTCTCGAACCTCTACGCAGGTCGTCGCGTCGTCTACTTGGATCGCTTCACGCCCGAGATCTGGCTCGACACCGTCGAGCGCGAGGGCGTGACCAATGCGATGCTCGTTCCGACCATGCTGTCGCGCATCGTCGAGTTCATGGAGGCCACCGATCATCAGGCCCCGCCCACCCTGCGCAGCCTGAGCTACGGTGGAGCTCGCATCGCCCAGGCAACGCTTGAGCGTGCCCTCGGCCTGTTCCCCGAGGTGGGCTTTGTCAATGCCTACGGGCTGACTGAGACCTCGTCGTCAGTCGCCGTCTTCGGGCCAGATGATCACCGTGACTCGTTCAACAGCACCGACCCCGAGGTTCGAGCCCGCCTCGGCTCCGTCGGCAAGGTCCTGCCGAACGTCACCATGCAGATTCGCGATGGCGAGGGGCACCAGCTTCCTGTCGGTGAGCCTGGCGCGATCTGGGTCAGTGGTGAGCAGGTCTCCGGCGAGTACCTCGAAAGCGGTCGAGTCGTCGACGATGAGGGCTGGTTCAACACCCGCGATCGCGGGTGGCTGGACTCCGGTGGCTTCCTGTTCATCGAGGGCCGTACCGACGACACGATCATTCGCGGCGGCGAGAATATCGCCCCTGCCGAGATCGAAGAGGTCATCCACCGTCACCCAGCCGTGCTCGAGTGCGCTGTCGCAGGTGTGCCGGATGACGAGTGGGGTCAGCGCATCGCAGCATTCGTGGTGCTTCGCGAGGGCATGACGGCGAGTGAGGAAGAGATCAAGGACTTCTGCCGGGAGAAGCTGCGCTCATCCAAGACTCCTGACTATGTCCGCTTGCGTCATGAGCTCCTGCCGCAGACTGCAACCGGCAAGCTGCTGCGCCGCAACCTGGTCACGGAGTTCGCCCTGCACGCTGAGAACAACTAGGAGCACGACGATCTAAGGAGTTTGCCTTGGCCATCGATCTAGACATCTTGACGGTGCGGATACCGCCGCAGGACGATCCAGAGACGGCGTTCTTCTGGGCAAGTGGAGAAGACGGCAAACTTCGCTTCAAGCGCTGCCAGTCGTGCGGGTACTACTCGCACCCCCCGACGCCGCGCTGCCCGAAGTGCCTCTCGGGTGAGATGGTGCCGGAGGTGGTCTCGGGCAAGGCCACCGTCCTGAGCTACACCGTGAATTATCAGCAATGGGTTCCCGGCCAGGAGCCGTACATCATCGGACTTGTCACGATGGACGAGCAGGACGACCTGCGGTTGACCACGAATCTCGTTGGCATCCCAATCGATGCTGAAGGCATCATCGGGATGAAGGTCGAGGTCAGGTTCCTGGCACGCGACGATATTTGGTATCCACTGTTCGTGCCGGAAGGGGCGTGACATGAGCAACCCAGAGCGCCTCTCATTCATCAGCGGAGTCGGTCGATCCGCGTCCGGTCGTCGACTCGGACGTACGGCAATGGATCTCACCCTCGATGCAGCACTCGAGGCCATCGCTGATGCCGGGCTCACGCGTGACGACATCGACGGCATTGCCACCTACCCCGGTGGCGACGCCGTCGGGTCCAACGGCTTCGGCGGCCCGTCAGCTGCTGCAGTGCAGGATGCTCTCCGTCTTGACCTGAACTACATCTATGGATCGGGTGAGGGCTCAGCTCAACTGGGCTCGATCATCGAGGCGTCGATGGCCATCTCTGCCGGCCTTGCCAAGCATGTGCTGGTCTTCCGCACCGTCACTGAATCCACCATGCAGGGCACCAAGAATCGCAATCCCGGGGCGAGCATGCAGCGCGCCGGTGGCTTCACGCAGTTCCTGGCGCCCTTCGGTGCGATCTCGGCAACGAACTGGTTCGCGCAGGTAGCTCAACTGCATATGCACAAGTACGGCACCACGCGAGAGCAGCTGGGCCAGATCGCCCTGACCTGTCGCACGAATGCGGGTGTGAACCCGCGGGCTGTCTATCGCGATCCCCTGACGATGGACGACTACCTGAACGCACGCATGATCTCTTCGCCTCTGTGCCTGCTTGACTGCGACGTACCCGTTGACGGATCCACAGCCATGGTGGTCTCGCATGTCGACTATGCAAAGGACGCCCCGCACGTCGCGGCGCATATCAATGCCGTGGGCTCTGCGCAGTACGGCCGACCTTCGTGGGACCAATATGAGGACATGACCTCGATGCTGGCGCAGGGTGTCTCCAAGCACCTGTGGTCTCGCACTGATCTCAAGCCATCGGATGTCGACGTTGCCGAGCTCTACGACGGCTTCAGCATCATCACCCTTGCCTGGCTTGAAGCCCTTGGCTTCTGTGCCCAGGGTGAGGGCGGCGCATTCATCGAAGGCGGTCAGCGCATTGCTCGTACGGGTGAACTCCCCATCAATACGCATGGCGGCCAGCTGTCTGAGGGACGTCTCCATGGCTATGGGCATGTCTATGAGGCTGTCGTGCAACTGCGCGGCGACGCTGGCGAGCGGCAGATCCCGAATGCTGAAGTGATCGTCGCAGCCAATGGTGGAGGACCGATCGCCGGAGCCATGCTGCTCACCAAGGGAATCTCGAACTAGTTCAGGGAGCGTGTTGCGATGAGCGAGACAGTCCGCGTCGGATTCATCGGAATGGGCAGCATCGGCAAGCCGATGGCCGAAACGCTCGAGGCCTCAGGCATGCCATTGACCGTCTGGGCCCGACGCCCCGAGGCCCTTGAATCTTTCGGTGCCGCCGTCGTGCGCGCTTCGACCCCCGCTGAACTCGGTGAGCGCTGCGATGTCGTGGGAGTCTGCGTCTTCGATGATGCATCGGTTGAGGAGGTGCTGTTCTCTCGAGATGGTCTGCTCGAAGGGTTGGCGCCTGGATCGGTGATCCTGATCCATAGCACTGTGCCTCCGCAGTACGTGGTCAATGTAGCTGCTCGCTGTTCTGCCGTGGCCGTTCACGTGGTCGATGCCCCGATCAGTGGGGGACCGCACGTTGCGGCACTCGGCGAGCTGACAGTGATGCTTGGCGGCAATCCAGCAGTGATCGAACGCGTGCAGCCCGTACTCGATGTCGTCGGGTCCTCGATGTTCCATCTCGGTGATGTTGGGGCAGGCCAGCAGACCAAATTGCTGAACAACACGATCTTCACGGCCCAACTCGGACTCGCTGAGTCCCTGTGCGCGGTTGCTGCCGACTTGGGTGTTGACGTCAAGGCCATGCTGGCTGCGATTGCGGTGAGTTCGGGACGCAGCTTCGCCGCGGAGATGTATGGCAATGCGGGTGGGGTCGAGCAGATCGCCGCTGGTGCAGCGCGTCCCCTGTTGACCAAGGACGTGCGGATTCTGCGTTCACTGGCGCGCACCGACGCAGAGGTGATCAGAGTTGCCGAGCAATTCGTGGATTCCATGGAAAGTGCGGCCTCCGCAGGCAACGATGGGACCTTGCCGTAGAGAGGAACAGCATGAGCAACGCAGGTAAGGTCGCTTTCATCACCGGCGGGGCCATCGGCTTCGGGTACGCCTTTGCTGAGGCGCTGGGCGCCGAAGGCGCCTCGATCGTCATCGCTGAGATCAACATGGCCGCCGCTCATGAAGCGGTTGCGAAACTGCAGGCTCTGGGGGTCAGCGCACTCGCTGTCGAATGCGACGTTGCCGACGATGCAGCCGTGGACGGCGCCATCGCCAAGGCCGTAGCCGAGTTCGGCGGCATCGACATCCTGATCAACAATGCAGGGCTCCACCTCACCAAGTACAACCAGCCGTTCTCCACCCTCACTCGTGCAGAGGTGCGTGCACTCTTCGACGTCAATGTGATCGGCATCGTGAACTGCTCCGTGTCCGCCCTCGAGTCCATGCGCACCCGGGGTGGCGGCAATATCATCAACATCTCGTCGATGGCGGGCAACATGTCTTCCTCGCCCTACGGCGTCTCCAAGCTCGCAGTTCGCGGGCTGACCATTGCCTTTGCCAAGGAGTTCGCCGACGCAGGCATCCGCGTCAATGCGATCTCGCCAGGCCTGATCGCCACTGACAGTGCCATCGCGGACCTGCCGAAGGAAATGGTGACATCCATCATCAACGACATGCAGGCGATCCATCGACGCGGAGAAGTGCCTGACATCGTGAACATGATGCTGTTCCTCATCTCCGACAAGGCAAGTTTCATCACAGGTGAGACTTTCAAGGTCAGCGGTGGCGCCGCACTGTCGGTCTAGTCGAAGGTTGGATGCATGACGGATTTGCTGGCGGCCGCCACAGTTGTTCTCGTCAGAGAGGGCGATACAGGGCTCGAGCTACTGCTGTTGAAGCGACCGCAGCAGGGTGCATTTGCGAATGCCTGGGTCTTCCCTGGCGGTCGCGTCGAAGTCGAGGACGTGGTTCGCGATGACGACACGGAAGTCGACGTTGCCCGGCGAACGGCTGCGCGCGAGACGCTCGAGGAGACAGGGCTCGTGGTGCATGCCGAGGATCTCTCGCACTTCGCGGTGTGGCTTCCGCCACCTCAGGCCCCCAAGCGCTTCCACACCTGGTTCTTCATCGGCGCAGCACCCATGAATGCCGTAGTGAAACTTCCGGACGGCGAGCTGGTGGAGCATGCCTGGATGACTCCGGTAGAAGCCATCGAGCGTCACCAGCGGCAGGAGATCGATCTCATGCCACCAACCTTCGTGACGATTCAGAGCATTGCCGAAGCCGTCTCGATCGAAGCTGCGCTTGAACTTGCGAATGTGGAGGAGACCCCGCTCTTTGAGAGTTTCGTCGTGCAGATCGTCGAGCGGCCCACAGTGGTGTGGGTCGGCGACGAAGAGCATCCGAACTCCACAAACGCCAACGGCCGGCACCGCCTCTATATGGGGGACCGGCCGTGGACGTTTGAGAGGAACTTCTAGCTAGAGGCCGCTCTTCTCGAGGATGTGCACGCCGCACGATGAACCAAGTCCGATGACATGTGCCATGCCGACCTTGGCGCCCTCGATCTGACGAGGTCCAGCCTCGCCACGCAGGTGTGTTGCGATCTCCCAGACGTTGGCAACGCCGGTTGCTGCGATGGGGTGACCCTTCGACTGCAGACCGCCTGAGACGTTGACCGGCATCCGACCATCGCGCCAGGTTGCGCCCGAGTTGAAGAAATCGATCGCATTGCCAGGCTCGCACAGCTTCAGGTTGTCGTAGTGCACCAGCTCGGCAGCTGCGAAGCAGTCATGCAGTTCGACGAGGTCCAGATCATCCGGACCGATGCCAGCCTGCTCGTATGCCTGGTTGGCTGCGTTGCGGGTGAGACCGTTGACATCGGCCAGTTCCTGGCATGCCTCACTCCACGGATCACTCGTGAGGATCGAAGCACTGATCTTCACGGCGCGGCGCTGCTGCTCCTGGGAGAGCGTGCGCAGCTTGGTCTCGCTGACGACCACAGCTGCAGCCGCACCATCGCAGTTGGCTGAGCACATCGAACGGGTATGCGGGTAGGCGATCATCGGGTCATTCATGATCTGCTCGAGTGACATCTTGTTCTGGTAGGCCGCATTCGGGTTCAACGTCGAGTGCGAGTGGCTCTTCTCAGCGATGCGTGCGAACAGCTCGAAGTCGGCCCGTGGGTCGCTGTCGTTGTACTGGAGGCCGATCTGGGCGAAGAGTCCGGCCATGCCGTTCGTGCCGATGCGCCCATCGAGGGGCATGATCGCGCCATTGCGGCCCTTCGGGGTCCAGTTCTCGGGCCCATCGCCGACCGTGTTGCCGGTGAGCAGGCCTGCTCCGGCGATCTTCTCGACACCGACTGCCAGGCCCATATCTGCCTCGCCGGCCTTGATCGCCATGATCACGGCACGCAGTGCAGTGGCGCCAGTTGCACAGGCATTCGAGACGTTGAAAACGGGAATGCCTGTCTGGCCGATTTGCTTCTGCAGGCTCTGACCATTGGTGCCACCCATCAGGTTGCCATAGCCCATGATCTGCATGTCCTTCATGGTGACGCCGGCATCCTTGAGTGCCTCGAGCGCCGCCCAGGACGAGAGGTCCAGGACGTCCTTGTCAGCATGCTTGCCGAACGGCGTCATGTAGATGCCGAGAATCCATACGTTTTCGCTCATCAGGTTTACCTCGCGTCCTTAGACCGGCTCGAAGCCGAAAGCAATGGCCTCGACGCCGGAAGCGTCGTTACCGAGTGAGTAGGTGGAGAGTTGAACTTCCATGCCCCGGGTGATGACCTCAGGAGTCGGTTCGATGCCGACGATGTTGCCGCAGACGCTCATGCCGCCACAGTCGACGATGGCCGCGCAGTAGGGCACGGGAACACCCTTGGCTGCGAACTGCACGATGGTGAAGGTCTTGAGGATGCCCTTGGTGGGCACATCGACCTCGACGAAGTCCTGGCCGAAGCAGTTCGGGCAGGCGTTATGGCGTCCGAAGACCTTGGCCTTGCATGCGGTGCATTCCTGCGCAACCAGATGCGGCTGCGGTTCGAGCACCAAGTAATTGACGATAGGAATCGACAAAGCTCCTCCTTGGCTGATGGCTTTAAGGAGAACTTAGGCAAAAACACCGTGCTTCGCAGGGCACTTCGACCAATTGGTCACATGAGCGAGCGCAGTTGCTCCACTGTCGCAAGGGGATCGACTCCTGCAGGGACTGTGATGTCGAGGCTGGTGACGCCGGACTCCCGAAATGCTGCCAACCGCTCGGCAACGAAGGATGCCGGACCGACCAGGGTTGCCTGGTCCAACCAGGCCTGGGGCACTGCGGCGGCAGCCTCCTCCCTCTTGCCTGTCAGGAAGAGCTCCTGGATCGCCAGCGCTTCATCGACCCATCCCATGCGCTGGGCCAGGTCGTTGTAGAAGTTCGCATTGCGCGCACCCATACCGCCGACATAGAGGGCGATGTGATTGCGCAAACCCGCCAGCAGCGCCTGGTTGTCGAGGTTCTCACCGATTGCCACGGTTGTATTGGCGACGATGTCGAGGGCAGGGAGTTCAGCGGAGCGCTTGGCAAGCCCAGGTTGCAGCGCTGCGCCGAAGACCTCCTGTGCCTTCTCCGGCACCCAGAAGAACGGCAGCCACCCCTCGGCGATCTCAGCAGCCGTCTCGACCGACTTGTCGCCCAGGGCGGCGAGATAGATCGGCACTGCTGGCCTGTCGGGCTTGTTGATGAGCTTCAGCGGCTTGCCGAGTCCTGTTCCGCCCGCTTCCTTGGTCAGCGGGACGCTCACGGTATCGCCGACGAACTCGACCACCTCACGGCCCACGACCTTGCGGACGATCTCCACGACCTCCTTGGTGCGGGTCAGCGGCTTGGAGTAGGCCATGCCATGGAACCCCTCGACCACCTGCGGGCCTGAAGCGCCGAGCCCGAGATGGAAGCGACCACCGCTCAGGTGATCGCACCCGGCTGCCGTCATGCCGAGCACTCCTGGTGTGCGGCTGTAGACATTGAGGATGGCTGTTCCCAGACCGATGGAGGTGGTCTTCGCGGCCAGGTAGCCGATCGCGGACACGGCGTCGAAGCTGTATGCCTCCTGGAGCCAGAGCAGGTCGAGGCCGGCCGACTCGAGATCCTGGATCAGGGGGGTCAGTGCGACGACATCCTTGGTGTAGTCCAGCGTGTAGGACAGGCGCATGGTGAAGCCCTTCTGCGTAGGTGGGTGAACTCTAGACTCCGAAGCCGAGGCTGTTCGAGCGATGCTCGACGCGGCGCAGGGCCGACGGGCGCAGCGTCCACAGGACGATCATGGCGACTACGCACCCGTAGGCGAGCACCACCCGGATGGAGGTCGCCTCAGCGATCGCTCCTGAGAGGAGCAGGCCGATCGGCACAGTACCGCCGAGGGCTGTCATCCACAGGCCCATGAGGTGGCCGCGTCGCTCGAGGGCGACGTGGGTCTGGGCAGCGGCGTTGAGCGAGATCAGCACTAGCTGGTAGGAGATGCCGAGCAGGAAGATCATCGGGTAGGCCATGGCGGGGACCTTGGCGAACAACAGCAGGGCGAGCATGACCACGACCCCGGTGAGGCCGGACGCGATCACCCGGAACTGGTCGCGCCTGACCAGGAAGGTGCTCATGGCGACGGCGCCGGTGACCGCTCCGCCGCCCAGGCACGCATAGAGCCAGCCGTAACTCGGGGTCTTGACGTCGATCCCGAAGTTCTGGCCGGCGATAGTGGGGAGCTGGTACAGGAACGTGAACGTGAGCAGCGCGAGGAAGAAGATGCTCAGCACGATGCGGCGAACGTAGGGATCCTCGCGCAGCATCTGGATGCCGCCGAGCACTCCGGCCTCGCCGTCCTCCCGCTTGCGACGCGGGGGGAAGCGCACGAGGAGCACGGCGGTCATCACGAACGAGAAGCTCATGGCGTTGAGGAACATGACGCCCGCAGCGCCGATGATCGGGAACAGCATGCCGCCGATCGCCGGGCCGATCACACGCGCCATGTTCATCTGGGTCGAGTTCAGCGACACGGCAGCGCGCAGGTTCTCCGGGCCGACCAGGCTCGGCACCGACGAGCCCCATGCGGGCCCGATGAGGGCGTTGCCGATGCCGACACCAAGGACGCAGGCGAAGACGGCGGGGAAGTTGAGCGTCGACCCGCGCAGCGAGAAGGCCAAGGCGAGCACGCACAGCACCTGCCAGCTCTGCAGCACCAGGATGTACTTGCGCACATCGAAGCGGTCGGTCAGCCAGCCGCCCACGATCGGCAGGAACAGCATCGGCCCGAGCTGGGCGAACGTGATCAGGCCGACATAGAGCGGTGAGCCCGTCTGGCCGTAGATGTACGCGCCCAGGACCACCGTCTGCATCCAGGTGCCGATCTGGGACAGGAACGACCCCAGCAGCATGTAGCGAAAAGCCCGCACCTGCAGTGCAGACCGGGCGGTGCCGGTCTGCTGCACATGCGGGCTTTTCGTCTGCCCCGGGGCTTCTGAGCTCAACGCAGAAGCGGATCTCTTGGCATTCCGAGGATGCGCTCGGCGATAACGTTGCGACTGATCTCGGAGGTGCCGCCGGCAATCGTCAGGCAGCGGTTGAAGATGTACTGGAACGCAATGTCATCACGCTCGCCATCGACTCCGGCATCGCCGACGAGCTTCATCGCCAGTTCGGTTGCACTCTGGGCCAGTTCGGAGACCAGCACCTTGGTGATGTTGCCCTCAGCACCGGGACCAGCGCCGACGACTGCTCGTGCGGCAGCGCGGAGGTTCAGCAGGCGAATGACCTGCTCCTGTGCGATCAGCTTGCCGACCTCGCGGTCATGCCCGAGGTCCGCCCCGACGCCGCCCGGAAGCAGCTCGATCAGCTCGTAGGCATCGATGCCATTGCGCGCCTGGCCTCCGATGGTCACGCGCTCGTTGCCGAGTGTTGCGCGGGCAACGGCCCAGCCATTGTCGACCTCGCCCACGACATCCTCGTCTGCGACGAAGACGCCGTCGAAGAAGACCTCGTTGAACATCGCCTCGCCCGTGTTCTCACGGAGTGGTCGAATGGTCACGCCGGGGGCATCCATCTTGATGGCCATGGCGGTGACACCCTTGTGCTTGGGCGCATCGGGATCCGTACGCACGGTGCACAGGCCCCACTGGGCGTACTGAGCGCCAGAGGTCCAGACCTTCTGGCCGTCGACCTTCCAGCCACCGTCGACCTTGACGGCCTTGGTCGCAACGGCCGCGGCATCGGATCCGGCACCTGGCTCGGAGAACAACTGGCACCAGGTCGTCTGCATCAGCAGTGCCGGTCGGATCCAGCGAGCGATCTGCTCCGCATTGGCAACCTGCGAGAGCGTCAGGCCGACCCAGCTGGTGATGCCTGGGTTCTCGATCTTGATCCCGGTGAACTCCTCCTCGATGACGATCTGCTCGACCGCAGAGGCCTCGCGACCCCAGGGCTTGCCCCAGTGAGGGACGAGGTAGCCGGTCTCGAGGAGCACCTCGCGACGATCCTTCTCGGCAGCGGCGTGGTACTTGGCCACTGCCGCCTTTGCCTCGGCTCGGAAGCCCTCTGCCTCAGGCGGAAGCTCGAGCGCGTAAACGCGGTGATTGCCCCCCGAGCTCAGCTTGGTGAGTTCGGCGGCAGCGTCGTCGGAGTTGCCGAACAGCACCACGAGTGCTGCTGCGCGCTTGAAGAAGATGTGAGCATCGTGCTCCCAGGTGAAGCCGATGCCGCCATGAATCTGGATGTTCTTGCGCGAGGTGAATTCGAAGGCAGGGAGTGCGAGCGCTGCAGCGGAGGCTGCTGCGATCTCGCCGTGGACTGGATCCATGCCCGTGCGTGCACCGTCCCAGGCGAGGGCAGTTGCCATCTCCGTCTGGATGATCATGTTCGCGCAGTGATGCTTGATCGCCTGGAATGTTGAGAGTGTGCGTCCGAACTGCTCGCGGATCTTGGTGTAGGCAACCGACATCTCCGTGACGGCACGTGAACCGCCTGAGGCTTCCGCTGAAGCGAGCACGCGACCGATGCGCAGTGCCATCTGCGCACCGCCGACGATGACTTCGCCGTCGACATCCTTCAGGTCGACTGTGGCATTGCGTCGAGTCGAGTCGATGGACTTGTTGGCGGTGATGGTGACACCCGCGGCGTTGGCAGGAACGATGACGAGGTCGTTTCCGATGACCAGTGCGAGATGGGTCGCAAGCTCAGCCGAGGTCACTGCCTTAACGGTGCCGCTGACCTTGTTGCCCGCGAGGCTCGCGCTGGTGCGCAGGGCGAATCCCGCGACGGAGGTACCAGCGGCGAACCCTGGCAGCAGGGCGCCCTTCTGGGCGTCCGTGCCCGCAGCGTTGATGGTTGCGGAGGTCACGACTGAGGGAACGAATGCACCTGGCGCGACCACGCGTCCGAGTTCTTCCACAACGATGGCGAGTTCCTCAAGACCGAAGCCCTGGCCACCGACGTTCTCGGGAAGGTGCAGACCGAACATGCCGTTGTCCTGGAAGGCTGACCAGAAGGCAGGGAGCACCTCGTTCTTGGCATCCAAGGTGGCACGGGCTGCGGCGAGGCCGCCGTTGTCGGCGAGCAGCGAACGGGCTACGTCCGAGAGTGAGCGATGCTCCTCGGTGAGCGCAAGTGACATGTTGATTCCCTTCGAATTCCTCGGATCAGACTCCGCCGAACAGTAGTCGAATGATCTTACTCTTTATCCCAAATGGTGGAGGCGGGTTCAGGAAAATGAGCGGGGCCCGATCCGAAGGATCGGGCCCCGCTCATTTCATGCCGTGGATCAGGTGACGGCACCGGCGATCTTCAGCTCGATCTGGCGCTCGAGGTCGAAGCCGAGTTCACCCAGGATCTCGTCGGTGTGCTCAGCGAACTGCGGGGCACGCGTGAGGGTGGGGTTCTCCTCGTCGAAGAGCACTGGGCTGGCGATCAGCTCGCGCTCGACGCCCTCGGCATCGGTGACCTTGGCCACGAGGCCATTTGCTCGCAGC
>Ga0172380_10007537_pt1 | contig 12196 bp, 10 predicted proteins | sample Leawe162metaG_FD_119747 | JGI IMG/M metagenome (GOLD analysis project Ga0172380, IMG submission 119747) | Leachate microbial communities from a municipal landfill in Southern Ontario, Canada - Leachate well 162 metaG | ecosystem: Engineered > Solid waste > Landfill > Unclassified | place...
GACGACCCAGACACAGCCGATCGAGCTCTATTACGCCGCCACCCCCAATGGCCGGAAGGCCACCATCATGCTCGAGGAACTGGGCGTGCCCTATGCCCTCAACTACGTGCGCATCAGCCGCGGTGAACAGTTCCGGCCCGAGTTCCTTGCCATTTCGCCCAACAACAAGATCCCCGCCATCGTCGATCCGGAGGGGCCGGGCGGGGCGCCGCTCGCGATCTTCGAGTCGGGCGCTATCCTCAAATACCTGGGCACCAAGTTTTCGCGCTTCTACCCGGCCGGCCTGCGGGCGCAGGCGGAGGTCGACCAATGGCTGTTCTGGCAGGTCGCCGGGTTCGGCCCCATGCTCGGCCAGGCCGCGCATTTCCTGCACGACGCCCCGACCCGGGAGGCCTACGCCGTGCAGCGCTTCAGCAACGAGGCGCAGCGGCTGTACCGTGTGCTCGACACCAGGCTCGCCGGCCGCGACTACGTTGCCGGGGAGTATTCGATCGCCGACATCGCCCTGTTCGGCTGGGCCACGCGCAACCACCGCCACGGCATCGACATCGCCGCCTACGCCAATATCGCCGCCTGGCTCGAACGCGTCGGCGCCCGGCCGGCGGTGCAGCGGGCCCTCGCCATCCCCGAGCCGGCGGCGCCGGTCGCGCCGGCGGAGAGGGGGGTGCAACTGGCCTGATCGGCCCGGATCACTCGCCGACGATCTGGGGAACGCGCGTCCACTGCTGCTCCTGGCACAGCACGTAGAGCACGCAGCCCTTGAGCGTGATGGAGTCGGCGCCGGTCACCTCGACCGCGCCGGCATAGACGTTGCCGTCCTCGGGATTGTAGATCTCGCCCTCGTACACGAACGGGCTGTTCGACGCCCTCAGGGTGAGGATCTGCAGCCCCTGGATCGGCCGGCTCCTGAGGGCCGGGTCCTTGTTGTTGTAGTCGGTGAAGTTGGTGCCGATGGCCTTCACGTCGTTGCCGTATTTGGCAACGATCTCCTCGGTGATGACGATCTTGGAGATGTAGCCGCAAAAGCCTTCGAGGCAGCGCGCGATCGTCATCTCGGACTGGCTGTCGGTCAGCCACACGCCCTCGATGATTTCGGCTGGCTCCTGCGCCGCTTCCTGCGCCGGCGCCGCCCCGGGCGCGCCCGCCAGTGCCAGGGAGCACAGGACGCCAAGTCGCCGCCACCGGATGTTCCGTGTCATGGCCCATTTCTCCGCGCAGATCGCCCGCTGCGGCGCCGACTCGCCCACGGGCGCCCGCGCCGCACCATGCCGGCAATAACCTGCCGACTCCGCTTCTATTGCAACGAAAAACCGCGGTTTCATGTCCGCGCCGTGGCAGATCGCGGCAGTGCCGCGGCGCTTGCGCATCGTCGGGGGAGGGCGGTGCGGCACGGCCGGCCGACCGGCCCATGCGCGCGACAAGGGGCAAGGCGATAGGAGGGTGAGGCAGCGCCCACCGGGAAAGGCGCTGGGTGCAGGTGCCGGGCGGGGCCCGGCGGGCGCGACCGGAAGGAGGCGTACCGGGGAACGCAAACCGGCCTTGCGGTTCGTCCCAAAGCCCTGTACTGGCAGGCCTCGGAGAGGTGGCCGAGTGGTCGAAGGCACTCCCCTGCTAAGGGAGCAGACGGTCAAAAGCTGTCTCGAGGGTTCGAATCCCTTCCTCTCCGCCAGACTCCAGCGCTTTCCAGCCTCTGCCACGGATCCCGGGAAACCGGGGGATTCCGGCCTTGCGACGCCCCTTGAGGAGCGTCGGAAATGGAAGAGGGATCGCACCCACCACCAGATGTACCAGCGACTGTACCAGGCGGCTCCCGGTCCCGGGTGCGCGGGAGAACAGGTGGCGCGAGTTCGCGCATGGGGGAGCCGGCACCGCAGCCGGCCACGGCAGGCGCTGATCCTCTTCGTCCGCGCGGCGGCCTGACCGGGCGGACACGGACCGCTATCCGTCACCTGACCGGTGGCCCGGCTGGCTGGCGCTTCCAGTACCGGCTGCCCGTCACGCTTTTTCCGGCTGATTCGACTCTTGCTGGAAATCGGGCGACGATTCGCAAGTGGTTGGGACCGTTACCGATTCGCGTCGCGGCCACGAGAGCACGGCTGCTGGTGTCGCTTTGCGTTCTGGTCGCCGAACGGATTGTCAAGTCGTGGGAACGTGGAAACATGAGTGACGCCAAAGGAGAAATCGATCTGCTCGCGCGGGTGGTCGCGGCCTGCAACGCCGTGATCGGCGCGGCCGCAGCCGATCCTTCGCGCGCCCTGTCGTTAGCCGGCAAGGTGGAGCCGGTACTCGCGACCCTCAAGCTCGTGGCAGCCGAGACCGGCAAGGGCGAGGCCGGGCTCCGGAGCGTGGTCGACAATGCGCCCGGCCTGACGCGCGACGCACTCAAGGACCTCCTGGCGCTGTCCGAAAGGCCCGTCGGTTCCGCCGGTGCCTCCATCGATACTGTGGTGGCTGGTATCAGCCCGCCGGCCGGTGCGGCTGCCGCCCCGACCGGGACGACTGAAGCGGCCCACGCCCCGAGCCAGGCACCAGGTGCCCACGCCGGCACGGGCGCGATGCCGCTGTTTTCGAGGGTGGCCCGCGCCTATATCGCGATGCGTCGCGCCGGCGGGGCACGGGAGGGCGAACTCCAGACACTGGAACTGCGCCTCAAGACGTTTCTCGACCTGATGGGCGACCGCCCGGTCGACACATATTTCCCGAGTGACCTGCAGGGTTGGGTCACGCGGATGCGCTTCTGGCCGGCCAATGTCACCAAGCGCATGCCCGGTGGCGGCAGGGGCGCTCCGTCCCTCGACAGCTGGAACACCAACGACATCCTAACGGCGAATGAGAGGCTCACGCAGAAGCCTGTTTCCCGCAAGACAATGCAGGACGGCTACGTTGCCAACGTCCGTACGATGATGCGTTTTGGCATGCAGGACTACGATTACCGAGATCCCTTTGCCCGGGTGACGATCCGGTACCCGCGCGACTTCGGGCTGTCGCGGCCGCGCGAGTCGATCGGTGTCGATGTGCTAAACCGCTGCTTCGCCAGTGGCGTCGCCTCCGGGATGCTCGACGAGGCAATCCTCCCGCTGCTGCTCTATCTGACGTCGCGGCGGCTGAGCCTCTGCCTCTATCTGCGCGGTTCGGATATCCGGCAGAAGCATGGGGTCTACGTGGCGCAGGTCCCCTCCCTGGTCCAGGCGAGCGACGGAAACTGGATCCGCGTCCCCATCAAGACCTCGGACTCGGCTACGTACTTTGTGTTGCACGATCTTTTACGCGAAATCGGCCTCGTCGACTGGATGATCGGGCGTGGCGACACCTGGGTGTTCAACCTCGCCCACCGCTATACTGACCCCTCCAAATCCATGTCGCAACTGCTGAACCGGCGGCTGCGCGCTGCGGGGGCCATCGGCGGCTCGATCGAGACCGTCCATTCTCTGCGCGGCGACGCCATCGACGTCCTTCGCGAGGACGAGATCAAAGGCCGCGCCGCCCGCCTGCAGAGCGGCCATGCGCTAAATGATCTGCACGACACCTATGGCAAGCGCGCACTCAACAGGGCGGACTCCTGGTCGATCGCAACGCGCGATCTTCCGCAGGAGATCGACTGGTCGATGTTCCGCGGGCTGGATTTCGACGCCCTTGCTGCGGGGCGCCGCAGCTCCGGCCCGAAGAAGAAAGGCGTCTCGTGAGGAACGGGCCGCGGCGGAGCGTCTCGGTGATCTGGCGCTAGACGAAGTTTCGCGCCGCTGCGAAGAGGCGTGGAGGCGGTCGGACTCCGGTCCCGCGCTGCAGGCAGCGCTGGAGGTTGCGGGATTGCGACTCGCTCACGGCCGCAAGTGTCCTGTTGTTGTCACCTCCCGCGGTACCTTCCCGCTTCTGTGCGCGATCAACGGGGCGGTTCCCGGTGGCTATGCAAGGCTGCGCAAGGCGGACATCGAGGCCAGGATTGCGAACATTGAATTGCCGATGGGCGATGCCTTGGAACCCCTCACGGGATCCGGCGCAGGCGTCTTCGGTATTACCGGTGTCGAGCGCACCCGGACCGATATAGCTGAGGTTTCAGTTCCAGCTAAGCCAGTCGATACCCCGACTGATAATGGGTTGGCGCGGGAGCCTTCCGCGATCTCCGAACCAGTGGATCGGGTGCTCGCCATCGAGCAGGTCGCGGCGCTCGACGCATTGGCCGACGCCTTCCATCACGGCGCTGCAGCGGCCGCTCATGCGATGCGCGTCGAAATCGAGCGAAACATCGAATTCGAGCTCACCGCTGCTGCCGTAAGGAAGCGCGAGGCCAAGGTCCACGACAACGCCTTCAGGCTGATTGTGGATGCTGACCGTGCTGCGAGAGCGCGTGCGGAGGATCGGCGTCGCCAGTTGATGGAGCAGGAGAGGCTCGCTGCTCAGGTACGCAGTAAAGCCGCCAAGCCACATCTGCGCCGTCGTCTTGCTGTGCGCATCCGTGACGAGCGGAGGGCATGGGAGGAGCTGCCGTCGATCGGTCCGATCGGATGGCGCGAACGATACCGCGCGAGCCTCGCCGGTCTGCCGAAACAGTACGGCGCTTGCTTGCGATGGGTCGAGCAGCTTGAGGCCGGGCGCATCCGGCTGGTGTCGGGAACTCATGTCGTCCTTGACGCCGCCATGGAACGGTCTGACCGCGCGACAGGCGATGCGATCGACATCATGATCGGAAATGCCTCAGCGAGGGGCTGGAAAACGCTGGTCATCAATGGCGGCACGCCCCAATGGCGCCTCGCCTGTGCCCGGGCAGCCCGCGCTGCAGGCCTCCAGATCGACCGCGACGATCTCCGTCAGATCGCATTGCTCACGCCATGCTTCCGGCAAGGTCCGCGACTGGAACCCCCGCCTCATGCTCCTTCAATATCCCGATGATCTGCTCTTCGGTGAACCTGCTGCGCTTCATCTCTGTTCCTTGTCGTGGGGCCAGAGCCTACTTCAAACTGGATTAGCTCCAAGGGGCAACGTCATGTTCGTCGAACGGCTCAGCGGACGATCAAATACGAGGAGGTCTATCTTCGGGCCTACGCCAGCGTGCCGGAGGCAAGGGCTTCGATCGGCCGATACATCGACCACTTCTACAACGCCCGCTGACCCCACGCCGACCCCATTCGGGCCTTGACCGGTAGACGCCGGACGAGGCCTACTTCAATGCGCTGTCATCAATCCCGATGGCAGCCTCACCAAGGCAGGATTCCACTTAACCACAGACTTGGAACCGTTGAGAAAAACTGAGCCGCCTCTAAGCAACCGACCTTTCGAGGTACTGTCCATGACGAGCAGCTATTCGGAGGAGGGGCGTGACCGCGCCGACCTCATCATTCTGGGCTCCGGCTCGACGGCCTTCGCTGCGGCGCTGACAGCGCAGGAGTTGGGCAAGACCGCCCTCATGATAGAGCAACGCGCCATCGGCGGGACGTGCGTCAATCGGGGCTGCCTGCCCTCGAAGAATCTCATTGAAGCGGCGAAACTGATCTTCGATGCCCGCAATCCACGCTATCCGGGTCTGAGTTCGGAGGGGGCTGGCCTCAGCGTCAATTTCCGCGAGCTGGTTGCGCAAAAGGATGAGGTCGTAGAGAGCTACCGACAGAAGAAGTACGACAGGCTCCTGGGCGGACAGTTCACCGTCCGAGAGGGCGCCGCCCGCTTTGTCGATGCGCACACCGTCGAGGCGGAGGGCAGGCGCCTGACCGGCGAGCGCTTCCTGGTGGCAACTGGATCTGAGCCGCATATCCCCGACATTCCCGGGTTGGACAGCGTTCCCTATCTGACCAGCGATCTGCTGACGCATGGTGAGGTGGAGGAGCTGACCGAACTGCCGGTATCGCTCTTGATCCTGGGGGGAGGTTACATCGCCCTGGAGCTGGGCCAGATGTTCGCCCGCTTCGGCACCGCGGTCACGATCATGGACCGCAACCGGCAGGTCCTGGCGCATGGCCATGAGCCGGAAATCGGTCGGACGATAGGCCAGGTATTTGCCGATGAAGGGATCGTTGTATTAACCAATGCAACGATGCAAAGCGTCCGTGCCGACGCCCAAGGAGTCCTCGCTGAAGTCAAGGTGGGCAATGCCTTGCGCACACTGCGCGCGGAGCGCTTGCTGATCGCGACCGGTCGGCGCCCTAATACCGACAGCATCGGGCTCGAAGCGGCCGGGGTGAGCGTCAATACGCGGGGCGAGGTGGCGGTCGATGCACAACTCCGCACAGGCGTACCGCACATCTTCGCGGCCGGGGACGTGATTGGCCGGCAGCATGGCAGCCAAATGGCAACGCCGGTAGGCTCGCGGCAAGGCGGCATTGCCGCCCACAATGCCCTCGCCTCCGGCGATCCACGGACATTTGACGGTCGGGTCATCCCGCGCGCGATCTTTACCGATCCGCCGGTGGGGATCGTTGGCATGACCGAGGCGGAAGCCGCGGCCGCCGGGCATCGCTGCTGGTGCCGACCGTTGTCGATCTCGCTCGTTCCGCGCGCTGGCGCCATTCGCGACGCGCGCGGATTTATCAAGATGGTGGCCGATGCCGACACCAACGAGGTGCTGGGGGTGGCCATGGTAGGGGTCAACGCCTCAGAGGTCATCCACGAAGCCGCCATGGCGATGCGCTTTCGTGCCAAGCTCGCGGATTTCGTCGACCTGTTGCATGTCTATCCAACCATGGCCGAGGCCCTGAAAATCGCGGCGATCTCGCGGACCAAGGATCCCGCCAAACTCTCGTGTTGCGCAGAGTAGACATACGATCCAAACAACAATGAACAAGACGACAGGAGCAGGAGGCCGCCACTTGTCGCTTCCAGGTTGTGGGGACGGTTGCCGACAGCAACCTCCCGGATTACCCGGGGGGCTCGCCGGCGACGACGGTGACCGTATCCGAAAGCTCGCTGGTCACATAAACCTCGTGCGGCGCGTCGGTAGCAGATGCAACGCTGGCTTCCATATGAACGCTCAGAAGAAGCGGAAGCGACAATATACATTTGCGCCACGGCGGCGACCCAAGGTCGCCGCCGCGCACGACAGGCCTGTGGAATTCAAGCGAGCGTTGCCCGCCGCTGGCACGCTGGAACATCGCGACAAAAACGCAAAGCGACTGGGATCGCTCCGCCGCGCCTTCGGCGAGTGAGTGTCGTGGGGACACCAATACCGTGAAGGGCTCCTCACTGGGATCAGATGTACGGAGAATCTTTGCAAATAGTTCCTACTTGCAGGTTCTGCGCTCAGCCGGTAAACAGTAGTTGCAACTGGTTCGCAACTGGCGCGCAATGAAGAGCGAAGACAATTATCATGAGACGTTGACTCGCCGAGGCCTACTGCTCGGCGGCCTCGTCGCCGCAAGTGGCGCCGCGGTGCTGGTCAGCGGCGCCACCGCTCAGGACATGGCAGGCCATGACATGTCCGCCACAAAGGCGGAGCCAGCCGCCGCGCATGGCGACATGATGACGGTGGGGGAGGTGGACTATGCGAGGAATGGCTTCGATCCCTCGACGATCCTCACCGAATGGGAATCCGGCACGGTTTCGATGCTCCCGGATGGGCGCACGCTGCGCAGCTTCGAGATCGAGGCGATCGACAAGGAGATTGAGATCGCGCCGGGTGTGATGTTCGCCGCCTGGACCTACAATGGCCGTGTGCCCGGGCCCGCGTTGCGGGCCAAGGAAGGCGACCGGCTGCGCATCACCTTCAAGAACTTCGGCTCGCACCCCCATTCGATGCATTTCCACGGCGTGCACTCGGCGCGTATGGATGGCGTGCCAGGGGCAGGGCTGGTCGGGCCGGGCGAGGAGTTCGTCTACGAGTTCGACGCCAGGCCGTTCGGCTGCCATCTCTACCATTGCCACGCCCTGCCGCTGCGGCGGCACATGCACAAGGGCATGTATGGCGCCTTCATCATCGATCCCGACCCGGAAAAGCACCCCGAGCTCGCCGATGTAGCGCGCTCGCGGCTCCTGGGTACGCCTGAGAACGCGCGCTGGCAGGAATTGGTGATGGTGATGAACGCCTTCGACACCAATTTCGACGACGGCAACGAGTTCTATGCGGTGAACACGGTGCCTCACGCCTATGCCAAGCAGCCAATCCGTATCGAGAAGAGCCGGCCGGTGCGCATCTATCTGGTCAACGTCACCGAATTCGATCCGATCAACTCGTTCCACCTGCACGGCAATTTCTTCGACTACTTCGACACCGGCACGAACCTAACGCCGACGCTGAGGACCGTGGACCTGATCACCCAGTGCCAGGCGCAGCGCGGCATCCTCGAGTTCAGCTATGCCGAACACGAAGCCGGCCAGTACATGTTCCACGCTCATCAGGCTGAATTCACCGAGCTCGGCTGGATGGGTATGTTCGATGTGGTGGAGGCCTGAATGAGCGAGACGACCGTCACTGGGGTTCCCGTTTCAGGCTGGAAGCGGCTGGCCTGGATCTTGCTGCCGTTGCTGGTGCTGGCCGGCTCGATCGCCTGGATTGTAGCCAGCGACCCGCTGCGCAGCTTCGACAACGGGGCGCCGCCAGTCGAGGCGCTCACGTTCGAACGTACCATTCTGAACGAGACTGGAATTCACCTGATGGTCCGGGCCGGCGGTTCGGAGCCGATGACCATAGCCCAGGTACAGGTGGATGATGCCTATTGGCGGTTCATCCAGGATCCGCCGGGCGAGATCGAGCGCGGCGCTACTGCCTGGCTCAACGTGCCTTACCCGTGGGTTCTAGGCGAAGCCCATATGGTAATCGCGCTCACCAACACCGGGACCGCATTCGAGCACGAGATCGCTGTCGCAGTGCCGACCCCCGAGGCGACGTCATCGCAATTGCTCGCACAGGCGATCATCGGGGCCATCGTGGGGCTGCTGCCGGTAGCGGTCGGGCTGATGTTCTACCCGGCGCTACGCGGGGTCGGACGCGGGGGCATGAACTTCCTCCTGGCGCTGACCATCGGGCTATTGGCGTTCCTGCTCATCGATATGACGGGTGACGCGTTCGAGCTCGCCGCCGAATCGGCGGCGCTGTTCCAGGGACCTGCAATGGTAGTGCTGGCGGGGGCAGCCAGTTTCCTCGTGCTGATGGGCGTCGGCCGGTGGCGCGGAACGCCAACCGGGCTATCGCTATCGTTCTTTATTGCGCTCGGCATCGGGCTTCACAATCTGGGGGAGGGGCTGGCGATCGGGGCGGCCTTTGCCGCAGGCTCGGCCGGGCTGGGTACTTTCCTCGTCGTCGGTTTTACCATCCACAACGTGACCGAAGGGATCGGCATCGCCGCGCCGATCCTCAAGGAGCGGCCGCCGCTCTGGAGTTTTGTCGCCCTGACCGCGCTCGCCGGCGGGCCGGCAGTAATCGGCATGTGGCTGGGCAGCCTTGCCTACGCGCCGCAATGGTCGGCGCTGGCGCTGGCCGTCGGCGCAGGAGCGGTCCTGCAGGTCATCGTCGAGGTCGGAGCGTTCCTGCTGCGCTCAAACGACAAGCGCTCGGCGTTCACTCTGTCGCCGACCGTGATTGCCGGCCTCGTGGCGGGCGTGGGCTTCATGTACGCCACGGCGGCCTTCGTGAAGATTTGAAATGCAGCAAGCTGTTCGCTCGACGCTTTCGCTAACTCTCTTCCGGTCGGGGGAAATCAAACTCACTGGCCAGCGCCGGGCGATCGCCGAGATCATAATCGAGGCGTGTTCCCCCCCAAGGCACAGGTCAGCCGATCTGCACGATTGTATCGGAGAGAAACACGTAGGGCGGTATTTCCAGATTGCGAGGCGCCGGGCCCTTTCGAACCCGCCCGGACGTGTCGTATTGGGAACCATGGCAGGCGCAAAACCAGCCATTCCAGTCCCCTACTGGATCACCCGCTTTTTGCCCCAGTGGAATGCAGCCCAGATGCGTGCAAATGCCTATCAAGATCAACCACTCCGGGCGTTGCGTGCGTACTTCGTCAGCCTGAGGATCCCGCAAGTCTGTGTGTTTGACGGCTCTGGCCTCAGCGATCTGTGCTTCATTTCGGTGATCAATGAAGACCGGTCTTGAACGCCATGACACTGTAATGCGTTGACCCAGTTCAATCGGTCCGAGATCGACTTCGACGGGCATTCCGAGCGCTCTCACGTCGCTCGAGGGATTCATGCTGTCGATGAGTGGCCAAGCAGCAAGAGCTGCCCCGACTGCAAAAACCGACCCCGTGGCGACATAGAGGAAGTCGCGCCGGGTGGGTGCTCGTGGCCCATCTTCTGCACTCATGAGAGCTGCCCCAAGTCTTGTGACGTTGGCGTTCGCAACGCTGATGACATGGGTTCGTTCCTGAGAACCGTCAAGCCGGGCATCTCATAATCCTGGCGTATATCGATTTCGATTTCCGGGCGACCATGATTGAGCATAGCCGACGATACCGACAAGCTCCGCTAGATCAAGCAAATGTGTTTGTCGCCCCCGCTATTTCGAACCGATTCTCAATACCACTCATCATAGTTTGACCATGGTCGATCCCCATGGACGATCCGAGTACATTCTATGAGCGGGGCGTGGCTGATGCGGCTTAGTCGGCGTAGACTTCTGCGATCCATGGCGAGTTTTGGTGCAGCCCTGACTCTGCCAGCGGTGGCGCGGGCGCAAGAGCACGACTCCATTTGGGATATGTTCAGCAACAAGCGGGTCATGCGGGATATCGACCGCGACGGCAATACAGCCACCGCCTTGGGCCTGATCGAGACGATCGAGCCGATCCTTTCCTACGATACCGCATACAATCTCCAGTTGGCGATCCAGAACTATGAACAGTTCGTGGCGGTAAACGGCAGCTGGGAATTGCCCGAACGCGAAGTGTTCGGGCTTATGCTAGGCGAGCGCCGCAAGCAGGTAAAATATCTCAAGCGCCGGCTGATGATCAACGGGGACATGGCTGTCGAGGAGCGGATCAACGACACCTTCGACGAGAAGCTCGACGCGGCCGTGCGCTTGTTCCAGGCCCGGCACGGCCTCATCATCAATGGCCATGTTGATGAGCCGACGTTCTATGCCCTCTCAGTGCCCACCGACTATCGTCTCAACCAGCTCCGCCTAAACGCCATGCGCATCGAACAATGGGCCTCGGCGCTCTCGGATCGCTATGTCGTAGTCAACATCCCAGCGGCCACGATCGAAGCCGTAGAGGCGAGCGCCGTGGTTCTACGTCACACGGCGGTCGTGGGGAAGGCGGATCGGCAGACCCCGATCCTCAATTCCAAGGTTCACCAGATCAAGTTCAACCCCTACTGGACGGTGCCGAAGAGCATCATCCGGAGGGATTTGATCAAGTATATGAACGAAGATCCGGAATACCTGACCAAGTTCCGTATCCGCATCTTCGATGGAAAGGGCAACGAACTCGCGCCCACCAGCATCAACTGGCAGACCGAGGAGGCGGTGCAGTACACCTTCCGGCAGGACCCGGGCGCCGAGAACTCACTGGGCCGCTGCAAGATCGACTTTTACAACAAGTATGACGTCTATCTGCATGACACCCCGCAAAAGGGCCTGTTCGGCGAGAACGCGCGCTTCTATTCCTCAGGCTGCGTGCGTGTGGACGGCATCGATAATCTGGTCGCCTGGCTGCTGCGCGACAACGGTGGCTGGGACGTTCCGGCTGTGCAGTCCGCCTTCGAATCCGGCGAGCGCAAAGAGGTCCCGCTCAACAATCAGGTGCCGATTCACACGACGTACATCACAGCCTGGGCCAACCGGCAGGGCACGGTGAGCTTCCGCGACGACGTCTATCTGTTCGATGCGGCTGGCAAGGTGACGTTCGAAACGTGACGCTCACGCTCACCAGTGCCTTGAACACCCCTGAAGCGCGGCTTTCAAGTCGACGGTTACACCATCGCGATAGGTCGGCGGGCCATTTGTCGAAGGGCCCACGGTGTGATCCCACTTGGAAACCTTGGAAACCGTGTTTGGGGCTCTTGTTTAGTAACCGGCCGGGTTAGACCGCGGCGACGACTAGTGTGGTTTCGGCTGGCCGCCAAAGCCACGGCAGCAGGTCGTTGAGGGCATTGATCTTGTGATCGTTGATGCGGCCGAGGATGTCGGCGATGTAGTCTTGAGGATTGAGATTGCTGGTAAGCGGGTAGCCGAGGCCGTTACTGTGTGAAGTTCCAGGGCATGAGGTCGGCGATCTGGCTGTTTGGCCAGCCGCCGGCGATGCGCTGAAGGGTCTGGGTGAGCCAGGCA
>Ga0172380_10007538_pt1 | contig 12195 bp, 10 predicted proteins | sample Leawe162metaG_FD_119747 | JGI IMG/M metagenome (GOLD analysis project Ga0172380, IMG submission 119747) | Leachate microbial communities from a municipal landfill in Southern Ontario, Canada - Leachate well 162 metaG | ecosystem: Engineered > Solid waste > Landfill > Unclassified | place...
CTCGGCGATGGTCGCCTGGCGGAAATGCGTGCCGTGGCAGATGCCGATGCACCTGATCGCGGTGTGGCGGTTGACCGCGTTGGTCAGCACCGCCATCGGGTTGGTGACGTTGAGCATCGGCGCGCGCGGGCAGAGGCGCTCCATGTCGCGGGCGATGTCGAGCAGCAGCGGGACCATGCGCAGGCAACGCGCCGTGCACATCGGCCCGACGGTGTCGCCGACAGTGTGGCGGATGCCGTGCTTCTGGCAGACCAGGTCCTCCTGCTCGGCCACGTCCATGCCGCCGACCAGCACCGAGACGACGACGTAGTCGGCGCCGGACAGGGCCTCGGCGCGGCTGCCGGCCATGCGCACGGTGATGCCGCTGCGGCCCTGCTTGATCATCCGCGCGATGACGTCGTGCTCGAGTTTGAGCGGCGCCGGATCGATGTCGTAGAGCACGATGTCGGTGTCATCCATCCGGCCGGTGAGGATGAAGTCGCGGATGCTCTGGTGGACGAACTTGAAGCTGCTGCCGATGTAGGCGATGCGTCGACGGGCCATGGCGGTTCCTCTTGGGGCTGGGGCGTTCGGGATGGGGCCGGAACGGCGGACCGCACGCTCCCTGAGCCCATTCATATGTATTCTGGTTCATTTCTAGACATGCAAATACGGATCGGGCCTGCTCGTTCGATCCATCGCCAGCTCGCCCATGGCGACACGGATCGACTAGACCAGGATATCAAAACCTGCGATCACGAGCGATGGAACAGCCAGAGGAACAGGATGAGGACCGCACCATGGATGACCAGGTGCTTGAACAGGCGCGTGATGTGCGCCTCCGGGCGGTTGACCGGCACGAGGAAGACGCGCGTCGCCTCACTGAAGACCCAGCGCGACTCGCGGCCGATGGCGTTGGCGGCGTGGCTGAGCACGCCGCTGTCCGGACTGAGCGCCCGCGTCGTGAAGGCGGTCTGCGCATCGAAGGCGGCGACCTGGTTGGGGATGTATTCGCCGCCCGCGACCACCTCGACGGCGCACAGACCCTCGCCGTAGACCAGCACCGTCCCCGGTCCGCTGGCCAGCATCGGCAGCGGATGGCCCAGCGACCACATCGTCGGCGAGACGAGCTGGCGCAGGGCGGTGCGCAGGTTGCCGCCCGGGCCGAAGCTGAAGGCGGCGAGCAGCGAGGCGTTGATGAAGGCGCGCTGGCCGGCCTCCAGCCGCACGGCCTGGAATCGGCCGATCACCGTCGGACCGGTCAGGCGCACGGACCGGGGCGCCTCGCCGGCGCGGCAGCTGTTGAGCCAGTAGCAGCCATGCCAGATGCGGGCGAGCGGGCTGCCCAACGGGCAGGGCGGCAGGGCGCGCAGGCCGAAGTAGCGCCCGCGCAGGAACTTCCCGGCGTAATGCAGCTCCTCCCCGGGTTCGAGGACGAGGTCGGCCTCGTTGCTGCGGCTGGTGTCAACCTGCATGGCTCAACCGCTTGGCGCCGAGCCATTCGCGCATCACCGCCAGACGGAAGGCGAAGGACACGACATAGGCCAGGCACAGTACGAGGAACGGGGCGTGCAGGACGATGGCGATGCCGCTCTGCCAATGCACGCCGGTGGCGGTGCGCTGCAGCTGCTGCAGCCGTTGCGGGTCGCGCATGGCTTCCAGCAGATCGTTCTTGGCCTGGCGCAGGCCGGACAGCGTGGTCCTGAGGGCTTCGACCTGCCCCAGCGTGGCGGTGCTGCGTTGCACGGCCGCGGCCAGTTCCAGCCTGGTCTGGTGGATGCGGTTGCGTGCCTGGAACATGGCGTCATTCGCGGCATCCGCCGCCTCCTTCGCCGTCTTCCAGGCGTGCCAGGCGGGATAGGCGACGTTCGGCCCGAGCGGATCCGGCTCGGGGCCGGCGTCGAAGCGCTGGAGTTCGGCAACGTAGCGCAGGCCCTTCGCCGTCCCCCTGGCGATCTCGCCGCGCTCCTCGTCCTGACGCCGCCCGACGGCGTCCTGCAGCGTCTTGGCGACCTGACCGAGCGCAGACTGCTGCTGCATCAGCGCACCGCGCTCCCGTTCGAGGTCGGCGATGCGCTCCTCCAGGCCGGCGATGTCGTGCGGGCGCGGCGACGGATGCCGGGCGAATACCTCGCGGAGCGCCTCGTACCGCTCCGTCGCCTCGCTGGCATCGCGGCGGATGTCGCGCAGCGCCGCCTGCAGATGCCGCCAGGTGAGGATGCCCAGGCCGATGAAGGCGAGGATGAACAGGACGGCGATGCCATCCTGCAGGCGCAGCCGGGACGACGCCCCGGTCGGTCGCGCAGGTTGCGGGTTCAGCACGGACATCGCGGGCTCATCCGCGTCGCATCCTATGCCGACCCCCCCTCCGGCGATAGCGCACAGCGCCGCGGGAACCGGGCGCGTCAGCCTGATCCGGGCTGCACCACCAGCAGGTCGCCACCATGCTCGGCCAGCGCGACCAGCCCGCCGGTGGCGGCGGGGACGATGGCGGCATCGAGGCGTCCCAGGCGCAGCTCCGCACCGTCGGCGCCCAGGACGATGCCGCCGCGCTCGGCGATGCACAGGGCGATGCTCCCCGCACGCGCAACCTCCTGGGCACGGCCTGGCGCAAGGTGCAGGCGGCGGATGCCGAAGCAGGGCGTATGCGCTGGACCGACCAGGACGCCGGATGCGTCCTCGCCGGCAAGCCGGCACTGGCGCCGCACCTCGTCGGGTGGGCGTTCGCTGTAGTCGAAGACGTCGAGGCAGAATTCGAGGTCGCGGCCCATGAAGCGGCCGGCCGGCGGGACGACGATGCCCTCGCGCTCGAACTCGCAGCGCACCACCAGGTCGCTCGGTTCCATCACCTCGAGCATGAGCACGCCCGGGCCGATGGCATGCGGCCAGCCGCCGGGGACCAGCCAGGTCTCGCCGGGCCGCACCGCGATCGGCGCAAAGCAGGCATCCATCGCCGCGATGTCCTGGCGCTCGAGGATGCGCCGCCATCCGTCGCGGCCGGGCGAGCGCTGGAAGCCGAGGCGGATCCAGCCGTCAATGCCGGGCCGCACCGCGAGGATGACGTAGGCCTCGAGCTTGCCGTGCGGCGAGCCGAGCCGTTGGCGGGCGAAGTCGCGCGTCGGATGCGCCTGGACGTGCAGGCGCATGCCGGCGTCGAGCAGCTTGGCGAGGAAGCCGAGGTCGGCGCCGAGCGCGGCATGATGCGCCGGACCGAGCATGGCCGGGCCATGCGCAGCGAGCAGGGCGGCCAGGGTGGTGCGCGAGCCATCGGCGGCGCGCAGCGTGGTCAGGCCCTCGCCGGGCTCGGCGGGCAGGCCGGGGTTCACCGCCGGCACCGCCGAGGCGATCCAGTCCTCCGGCCGGTCGGTGTCGCGCATCGCCCGTCCCGCCCGCGCCTCGAGCAGACCGCCGCCGCGGTAGTTGCGACGCACGCGCATGCTCTCGATGGCGAGAAGAGGGCTCATCGGCGGCAGCATAAACGGCTAATCCAGCTTCGCCGGCAGCACCACGACGACGCGTCCGGCCAGCTGCAGCCGGCGCAGCAGGGCCAGGGCGGCGTCGTTGTGCAGCCAGCGGTGGTACCAGGACTCGTTGCGGAACACCACCTTGCCGGCGAAGAAGGTGGCGCGCGGGTGGCTGCGCGCGATCTGCAGGCACAGCCCTTCGGCCTCATCGACGATGTCGGTGCCCATGGCGTAGGCCGAGGCCGCCGGCAGGCCCTGCGACCGGGCCAGGGCGACGTAGCGCGCGAGATCGCCCTCGACCTTGACCTTGAGCTCGTCGATCGCGTCCTCGCCCTTGAACGATCCGGAATCGATGATGCCGACCGAGAGGAAGACGACGCCCTTGAAATGGCCGGGGAAGGCGCGCATGGCGTTGAGCACGGTGTGCACGCCGATGCCGTTGTAGCCGCTGACCAGGATGGCGGCGACCGGCTGCTTCGGGTCGAGCGGGCCCGGATCGACGGTGGTGGCGACGGGGATGTCCTCGAGCTGGCGGTAGAGCTTGAGCAGGCTCATGGTCACGCCGCGGTAGTGGCGGTTGATGAGGATGCCGCCGACGGCGATGGCGGCGATGGCGCCGGCGGCATGGAGGGCGCCGTCGTGCAGGTGGGTCGAGCAGGCGTGGCCGAGCACGACGCCGCAGACCAGGGCGGCGGTGGCGAACAGGGCGATGCGCCGGCGGCGCTTGGCGACGCCCCGCTTCAGCCGCACCCAGTAGCGCAGCATGCCGAGCATCGAGAGGAAGAAGGTGAGGAAGACCGAGATGGCGTAGATGATGACCAGGCGCTCGATCCCGCCGCCGGTGGTCAGCACCGCCGCCACCGCCCCGTAGGCCATGAAGAGGACGGCGTTGCCGGTGGTCAGGCGCTCGGACAGGGCGGCGTACTTGCGCGGCATCCAGCCGTCGACCGCCATGTTGGCGACGACGCGCGGCCCGCCGACGAAGCCGGCCTGCGCCGCCGCCACCAGCAGGGCGGCGGCCGAAAGCATGGCGCACCACACCAGGGCGGTGCCGCCCGGCCAGCCGGCGAAGACGGCATTGGCCAGCGAGGCGTTCATCGTCCGCCCCTCCTGCGGACGGATGTCCCACAGCAGGTAGCAGACGATCAGGCCGGCGGCCACCGTCGCCAGGCTGACGGCGATGTAGAGCAGGGTGCGCTTGGCGTTGGCGATGCGCGGCTCGCGCAGCAGCGGCAGGCCGTTGCTCACCGCCTCGATGCCGGTGTAGGTGCCGCCGCCGATGACGAAGGCGCCGACGAACAGGGCGAGCATGCCGAGGGCGCCGAGGGCGCTCCAGCCGACGGTGAAATCGCTGCCGATCTGCTGCGCCACCGCCGGCGCATGCGGCAGCTGCAGGATGATGCCGGCGCCGATGAGCAGGGCGTGGACGACGAGGAAGACGGCGAAGGCCGGGGCCAGGGCGTAGACCGGCTCGCGCACCCCGCGCAGGTTGAGCAGCGTCAGCAGGGCGATGCCGGCCAGGGCGGTGGGCGTGCGCCAGACCGCCCATGCCGGCGGCAGCAGGCTGAAGAAGGCGGCGGCGGCGGCGGCCAGCGAGATGGCGATGGTGAAGACGTAGTCGAGGATCAGCGCCGAACCGGCGACCAGGCCGGCGTGGCGGCCGAGCATGCGTGTGGCGACGCCGTACCCGCCGCCGGTGGGGAAGCTCTCGATCAGGGCGCTGTAGGCCGCGGCGAGCAGGCAGACGGTCAGGGCGGTGGCGGCGGCCAGCGGCAGGGCGAGGTACTCGTGCCCGCGCAGGAACTTGAAGGCCTCCTCGGGACCATAGGCGCAGCTCGACAGGGCGTCCGAACCGAGCCCGATCCAGGCGAGGATCGGAACCAGCGCCAGCTTGTGGAACAGCGAGCGGTCGGCGACATCGCGCGGGGCCCCGATGAGGAGGCGGCGCAGGCGGGCGAGCAGGCCCTGGGGACTGGGCATGGGTGGGCAGGGATGGTACCGCCGCGTCGGCCGATGGTAGCGCCCGCAGGCGACCAGCGCAGGTCGCAGCCACCTCCACCTGTCCCCGTTGCTGCTTGCACGCCATGGGGGCAGGGCGTTAGGATGGCAGGCAACGGAGCCACCATGCGCATCCCCTGCCTGCTGCTGTGCCTGTCCGCCGCCCTGCTCGCCAGCGAGGAGAAGATCGTCTTCCGCGGCTCGGTGGCGGTGAAGCCGATCGTCGACGCCTGCGCCAAGGCCTTCGCCACCAGCCATCCGGGGGTCACCGTCCCCGGCGCCGGCTCGACCTCCGACGTCAGCATCCAGGCGGTGCTCTCCGGCGAGGCCCAGCTCGGCGCCCTGGTCAAGGACCTCACCCCCGAGCAGAAGGCGGCCAACCCCGACCTGCGCACCATCCCCATCGCCCTCGACGGCCTGGTCCTGGTCGCCAACAAGGCCAACGCCGTCGCCGGCCTGAGCAAGGCGCAGGTGGTCGGCGTGTTCAGCGGCGCGATCGCCAACTGGAAGGACCTGGGCGGCGCCGACGCCGCCATCGTGCCGGTGGTGCGGATGAAGAGCTTCGCCTCGTCCGCCTTCTTCGGCGCCAGCTTCGGTCTGGAATACGAGGAGACCGGCGAGGGCGCGGCCAAGCGCATGCAGCTGCGCGCCAAGGGGGCCAAGGACTGGGGTCCGGCCCGCGCATTGATCACCGATGACCATCCCCCCGGCCTGGCCAAGGTGATCACCACCGCCGAGGCGGTGACCTACGCGCCCTACGGCATCGCCAAGGCGATGGAGGCCAAAGGAGCAGCGATCCGGCTGCTGACGCTCGACGGGGTGGCGCCGACGCCAGCGACCATCCAGGGCGGCACCTACCCGGTGACGCGGCCCTGCCTGCTGCTGATCAAGGGCGAGGCCCAGGGTGCGCTGAAGGAATTCCTCGACTTCGTCTGCTCGCCCGCCGGCCAGCAGATCATCGAAGGCTGCAGTTTCGTGCCCCTGGCGGGCAGATAGCCCGGCATGCACCTCGGTCTACGCAGCAAGGTCGTCCTCGCCCTGGCCCTGCTCGGCGTCGCCCTGACCGGCTCGTCGCTGCTGCTGATGCGCCAGGGCCAGGCGGCGATGGAGCAGGCGGTCGGCGAACGGGCCACCGCGGTCAATGCGCGCACCGCGCAGGCCGCCGCCGCCGGCGTCGGCGGGATCCGCAAGGAGCTGCTCGACGGCAGCTACGCCAGCCTCAAGGTCAAGGCCGAGACCCGCGCCCAGCTCCTCGCCGAACTGGCCAAGACGCCGATCCTGACCATGGCCGAAGACACGCTCGACGGCTACTGCGCCCTGGTCGGCAGCGATCCCGATGTCATCGCCTCCTGCGTGCTGCGGCCGGACGGCCGTACCCCGCTGTCGACCTGGTACGAGCCCCAGCCCGGTGCGCCGCGCAACCTCGCCGCGGCGCTGGAGCAGGGCCCGCGCGGTGGCTACGTCATCGCCCGCATCCCGGTGGTGCAGGACGGCAGCGCCCTGGGTGTCGCCGCGGTGCTGGTCAGCGACCGCTCGGCGCGGAACGCCGCCGCCGCCATCGGCGTCCGCCTCGATGCCATCACCGCCGCCCAGGCCGCGGCCTTCGCCGAACAGCGCGAGGCCATCGCCCGCGCCCTCGACGAGGAGGGCGCGGCCAATCTGCGCCGGGTCGGGCTGGTCTCCGCCGCCATCGCGCTCCTCGCCCTGGTCATCGCCGCCCTGCTCGCCGCCTTCATGCTGCAGCCGATCCGGCGCATGCGTGACACCCTGCAGGCGGTCGCCGCCGGCCAGCTCGACCGGCGCACCGGCGTGCACGGCAGCGACGAGATCGGCCAGCTCGCCGAGGCGCTCGATGCGACCATCGCCAGCCTCGACGACTCGCTCGGGGCGATGCGCGAACTGCTCGCCGGCCTGGCCGAGCAGGCCAACCGGGTCGGCGTGGTCAGCGGCAGCCTCGACGCCGCCAGCCGGGCGCTCGGCGAGCAGGGTGGGACGGCCAGCGCCCAGGCCGGCCGGGCCGATGGCGACGCCGGCGGCATCGCCCGCGACATCGGCGACGTCGCCGGCGGCACCGGCCGGGTCAGGACCTCGATCGTCGCCATCGCCGAGACCGCCGAATCGATCGCCGCCACCAGCCGTGAGGCGGTGCGCCTGGGCGATCAGGGCCGCGCCTCGATCGAGCTGCTCGCCGCCAGCTCGGCCAGGATCGGCGAGGTCACCGATCTGATCCATGGCATCGCCGAGCAGACCAACCTGCTGGCGCTCAACGCCACCATCGAGGCGGCGCGGGCCGGTGACGCCGGCCGCGGCTTCGCCGTCGTCGCCAGCGAGGTCAAGATCCTCGCCACGCAATCAGGCCAGGCGACCGGTACGATCACCGGCCAGATCAGCGAGATGCAGCGGCAGGCGCGAGCCGCCGCCGACGACATCGCGCGCATCGTCGAGGTGATCCGCGCCCTCGATGCCGCCCAGGGCCGGCTGACCAGCGCCATCGAACAGCAGCAGCTGATGACCGCCGACATCTCGCAGGCGGCGGCGCAGGCCGCCGAGCGCAGCGGCAGCATCGCCGGCAGCGTGCGCGCGGTGGCCGAGGCGACCCGCGCCTCGGCGCAGCGCATCGCCGAGGTGGTCCAGGCCTCGGCCGAACTGCACCGGCTGGCCGAAAGTCTGGCCGCCTCGCGCGAACGCGCCAGGCAGGTGCTGGGCGAGCGGAAGGACTGACCGTCCGCTGGTCGCGCCGGCTCAGCCCTTCAGCCGCACCATGCTGATGCCGTCCTTGCCGGCGTCGAACGAATCGCCCTTGAGCCGGTCGGCGGTCTCGAAGGCGAGATTCTCCCAATGCGTGGCGCTGCCGCCCCAATGGATGACCACGCGCTCCTTCTCGATCATCCAGATGCCGGTGTAGGTCACCGGGCCTGCGGTGACGCGCGCCATCTTGTCGGCCATCAGCTCGATCTGGCCGTTGACGCCGTTGGTCTTGCTCACGCTCCAGCTGCCGACCGCCAGCTTGGCCGGATCCTTGGCCGGCTTGTCCTCGCCGAGCAGGGCGGCCGAGTCGGCCTCCTCGGCCTTCTTCAGTTCGTCGATGCGCGCCTTGACCGCCAGGGCGCCGTCGAGGTCGCCGGCCTTGGTCACGGTCTGCTGCGCCTTGTCCAGTTCCTTCATCGCCTTCTGCCGTTCGGCCGAGCGCAGCTTGGCGGCGTCGGCATCGATCTTCGCCTCGGCCTTGGCCAGCCGGTCGAGGGCGGCCTGCGCCGCCGCCGGCAGCTTGGCCGGCTCGGCATCGCCGGCGGCCAGGACGGTGGCGAGGAGGGCGACGATGGTGGCGCGCAGCATGGCAGGGCTCCTGGCGGTTGTACGGACCGCCGGGCGCGATGTTACAGCCGCCCCCTGCCGCTGGAACCGCCGTATGCCGCTGGCACCGTGCGGCATGGCCAAGTTCCTGCTCTCCCTCCTGGTCGGGCTGATCGTCGGGTTGCTGGTCGCATGGTGGTGGCTGGGCGGCAACCCGCGCGCCCTGGCCCAGTCCGGCGAGCGCCTCTTCGCCTGGGTCGAGGTGACCTCGACCGAGGAGCTGCCGGTGTCGACCAGCGGCCGCCCGTGGATCGTCGGCTGCACCTTGCACCTGCGCAATATGAGCGCCACGAGCGCCAGCGTCGCCGTGCCGGTCCAGCGCTTCCTGCTCGTGCTGGAGGATGGAACCACCGTCACCGGCCAGTTGGCCGAAGCGGCCAAGGAGAGCATCGGCGGACAGCAGACCGTCTCCATCCCCCTGCCCAAGGTCTCCTTCATCAGCCGCTCGCAGGACGCGGCCAGCGTCATCCTCGCCCTCGACGAGGGCGAAGGTTTACGCCTGGTCGCCGCCCCGGTCGGCGAAGCCCCGGCCAAGCCGGCGGAGGAGAAGGCGAAGGACGAGAAGGCGGTGGAGAAGGCGAAGTAGGAACCAGCGGCCAGATCCTACGCCAGCACATCCTCCACCGCGTCGGCCAGCGCGCCGATGAACGCCGGGTGGTCGCCTACGGTGGCGGCGCGGGTCAGGCGCAGGCCGAGGCGGGCGGCGGTCTGCTGCGCTTCGACATCGAGATCGTAGATCACCTCGATGTGGTCGATGACGAAGCCGATCGGCTGCAGCAGGACGTCCTCATGCCCGGCGGCGTGCAGCGTCGCCAGCGCTTCGGCGACGCTCGGCGTCGACCATGGCACGCGGCTGTCGCCGGGCGCGCTCTGATAGGCGATGTGGTGCGCGGGATGGCCGAAGGTGGTGGCCGCCAGGCTGGCGCTGGCCGCGACCAGCTCGCGGTAGCCGCTGGCGCGCTCGGCCGGCTGCGGGATGGCGTGGGCGGTGAAGAGCAGCGCCGCGCGCTCCAGCCGGCTGGCGTCCCAGCCGAGGGTCGCCTGGCGCAGCCGGTCGGCCACCGCCCGGGCCATGCCGGGATGGTCGTGCCACATCCCGGTCCAGCAGATGTCCGGCCGGGTGGCAGCGCTACGATAGAGGTCGGTCGAACGGCCGGCGGCATGCGGCGCGAGAACCAGCCCGGCGACGCGCGTGCAGCCGGCGAGCCGTTCGCAGGCCTGCTTGATCCACGGCGTCCAGTGGCGGAAACCGAGTTCGAGCTGGATGCGGCGGCCGCGCCGGACCAGCTCCTCGCGCAGGGCGTCGGCCTGGGCCGCGGCCAGACGGTTGTAGGGCGATTGCCCGCCAAAGTGGCGATAGTGCGCCACCACCTCGGCGACCCGCCCGGCCTGCGCCGGATCGTCACCGAGGATCCCGGCGACGAAGCACGGCGCCTCGCAGCCGGGACCGCGTGCGCAGTCCGCCCGCCGCCCGCAGCAGCCCGCCTGCGGGCCGCCGAAGGCGGCGAGGAGGACGCCATCGGTCGACATTCAGGGAACCCCTCGCGCAGCGAGGGAACGGGCGCCGAGGGGCGGTGGCGGCATACAATCGGCGGAGCCGATGCCGCCGCGGTTCAGGAGCGCCAGCGACTGAACCGAGCCCCGACAAAGCCCGGGGGGCAGGCCCGCAGGGCCGTGGGGGCGGTGCCCCCAAGCTGCAAGCCCGCCGAAAGCGGCGAGCAGGACCCCGTCACTCATTCTTCGTCGTCTTGTTGATCCGGCCGAGGACGCGGCCGAGCGCCGCCAGCGGCACCTCGGCCACGGCGGTGAGCTGGGCCGGGCCGGAAGGCCGCAGCACGCCGTTGATGATGACCGGCTCGGCGGACGTCCCCTCGGCGGGCGGCGGCGCGTTCCATGCCAGGGCGACATCGATCCACAGGTTGATCAGCGACGGCGCCGCATCGAGGCTGCCCGGCTCATCGAGGCGGGCGAGGACCTCGCCAGCGGCAACGGCGCCGCGCTGCGCCCCGCGGTCGTCGACGCGCACGGCATGGCGATCGCCGGCGATGCAGTAGCTGGCGCCGGCCACCGTCTTCGCCGAAGGCAGGGTGAAGGCGGGACGTTCGCCGAGCTTGACCACCTGCGGGTCCTCGCCGCGCAGCGCCCCGGCGAGGATGGCCACCGACTGCACCACCTCGACCGAGCGGGGGTGCTCGGCCACCCACTGCTGCAGCACGCCGTTGCCGCTGCGCTCGATCGCCACGGCCAGCGCGCCGGTGCGCTCGATCAGGGTGCAGAGGGTGCGGAAGGCGCCGTCGGCGGCTTCGCTCCAGCGCGCCCCGGCGGCGGTGCGCAGGACCTCGCCCTGGTCGAAGGCCCAGCGTTCGAGCTGGCCCTGGAAGGCGATGCGTCCGGTGACCAGCATGGCGGTGCCGGGCCGGCGGAGCTGGCCGGCGAGGCGCTCGGTGCCCGGACGCTGCGCGCTGATCCAGGTGGCGAGGACGCTGTCGGGCTTGGCGGCGAGGCGGGCGGTGAGCAGCAGCCGGCCCTGCGCATCGCTCTGCGCGGTGATGCTCAGGGCGGTGATCTGCTCGGCGATCGCAGCCCAGGCTCCGGGCAGCAGGCCGGGCACGGCGGCGAACTCGCCGCCGACCATGGGCAAGGCAGGCATGGCGCCGAACCAGTCGGCTCCGGGCAGGCGCGGCTTGACCACGCCACCGGCACGCAGGGACAGTTCGAGCGGCGGGGCGAAGGGGTCGACGCTGGGCGTGCCGATGGCGGTGGCGAGCTGGCGGCACTCCTCCACCGAGCGGGCGAGGAAGGCGATGTTCCCGGCCACCAGCAGGCGGTACTCCCATTCGCCGCCGGGCTGGTTCTGGCGGTAGATCACCGTGCCGTCGCGTTCGCCGGTGCGCACCAGCGGGGCTTCGCCGGGATCGACGGCGCCGAAGGCCTTGAGGAACTTGGCGCGATCGCCGACCGGGATGGCGGCGAGCAGCGGCGCCTTGCCCGAACGCCAGGCGAGCAGCGAGGGCCGGCCCAGATCGATGCCATCGAAGGAATTGGCGCGATAGAGCACGCGGGCGAGTTCGCTGCGCACCGCCGCCAGATCGCCGCCATAGGCGGCGGCGAAACGCGTCGCCTCGCGGTCGACCCAACGGCCATCGCGGACGCGCAGGATGACCTCGGCCTGGTCGAGCGGGTTGACCACGACGGGCTCGCCGGCGCTGATAGCGCTGGGGGCGCTGCAGATGACCAGGCAGACGAGGAGCAGGCGCTGGATGAGGGGGATCACACGCAAGGTGTACGCGCTGGCCGGCCTGACATCAAGGCGCTATCGCTCAGGGGCTCCGCCCCTGCGGCCCTGACGGGCCTGTCCCCGCTGCCTTTGTCGCAGCTCGGCTCCCGGCTCGCTTGCTCC
>Ga0172380_10007539_pt1 | contig 12192 bp, 15 predicted proteins | sample Leawe162metaG_FD_119747 | JGI IMG/M metagenome (GOLD analysis project Ga0172380, IMG submission 119747) | Leachate microbial communities from a municipal landfill in Southern Ontario, Canada - Leachate well 162 metaG | ecosystem: Engineered > Solid waste > Landfill > Unclassified | place...
AGTAGCACCACCGCCGCCCCCACCGCCTCCAGTGCAGCTCAGACTCACAGCAGTAATTCCAGCAGGACAAGTCCAGTAATAAACGCCCGGAGTTGAGTAGATATCTAAACCACCAGTAGGGCCAGCACCTTCACTATTATAGGATGCCACAGGAGATACCACTACTGTTAAAATGTGCCAATCGATTCCATCAGTTGCTAGTTGCACACACTCCCACGTTCTTGCCAGCGTAATAGTAGTTCTGCCAGCCACGCTGCCATAGCCCTTTATCAAATAACCGCCAGCATCTATTGTTATAACACCGTCGCCTGTATTTCGCACATACACAAAACGATTAGCAAACTCAGGGCACGGCGGGAGAGTAACTCGGAACGTGCCAACGCAACTCAATTCTTTTCCCTGGTCGTTATATACTATATCATAATCAGCCACTAGATTCTTCCTATACCTAATAGCCGATATCGTTGGAGCACTAACAACTGGTGAAGCAGGGTTTGTCAACAGCCAGCCAGTGAGACTACTATTAATAAGTAGCAAGGCCGGATAGCCAGACTTCATATCTCCGCCATCTAACGGAACTATTTCCCCGCCCTTGTTCTTGTAGATAAGCATATTCCCCAGCCCATCCAGATTAACTCGAGCTGGCGTCATCACTGTAATAGCCCATGTATCCTCGAAAACATGGCCAGTTAATGAGGCAAATACAACTGTTACGCCTTCTATTAAAATTTGATCCTCTGAGGTAATCACCACGCCTTCCGTCCAAGCACCTCCATCCTTCCGCCACTTGAACGTATCAGCAGAGCCAGCACCAGTTGTATTCTCCGTTGGTGCCTCAGCATGAGTTACCAGTACTACATCCATTATATCTATCTGGTACGTCGTATCTGTTATAGGCGTTGTATTCACCAAGTAATAGGTAGTACCACCAGCCTCCGTCATGTATAGATTATACCCAGTTATTTCACCAGCTAACGCTGGTATATCAGATACATCAATAGCGTGATTATCATCCCCAACTACCAGAGCTGACACATCGCCCGGTACTGTTTCTCCATCTGCCGTCACTGCAGTCATTTTAACATAATGATTGCCAGCAATTACAGAACCAGCATCACCAGACAAAACAGCAGTAGGTGCAATTGGTGGTGCTTGCACCGTTGTATCAATTTCCAATGAGAAGATAGATCCTGGCGTACTCCCCACATACGGGCCACTAGCTGTCAGATCATTAGAACCAGTGCCAGTGAAAACAGTTGACACAATTGTATCTATATTATCTACATCAGGAATCATGATAAGCATGAAACTTTCTAGCAATGAAGTTATAGCTGGCACTGTCGTTACTACGTAATTATTCCCAACTGTAACAGGCGTAGCCTCTCCTGTCACGAAGTTAGTATTTCTATTTCCATAATAATCTTCAGTCCATATTGGACTTGTTAAATCTCCGTCTGGGGCTGTGTACACTAATTTAAGATCAACCGTTGAGAATATAGTAGCTTCACCGTGTATATCTAGAACTATAGGATTAGTATTCAGTGCAGTCAAGCCAACATCACTATACGTATCTGCCAGCGTGTCTACAGTACCAGCCACCAGTGTGTACACCAGATAGCCAGCTGCCGGCCTACCATCATTATCTTGCTCTAGAAACCTTGGATTTGTAATTCTTCGATATAAAACCACATCACCAAAGCCAGTTAATTCAGGTAACGGACTCGGAGATATCGAGGGTGATATGGATGGAGACACAGACGGACTAACCGACGGACTAATTGAAGGAGACGCCGACGGTGAAGCTGAAGGTGAGGGTGAATATCCCATTATTAATACTCACTCGGTGTCAGAAACGCTGACACATTCTGTTCTCTATCGAAACCATCTGCATCCTGCATTGTGACAGATGCCATCTGTGTTACGTACTGCGCTATCTTCGGTGGCACATCGTAGACGGATAAGAGACGCAGAGCAAGACTATAATGCAGAGCATCAGCCCATTCTATTGGAAAATCTGGCGCATCATCTATATTAACAAAGTCTTGAATAGGAATACGGCAATCAACTATTAACACACATGACATATCAGTATGTACAGGCCAGACATATAGATCAGCATTACTTAACTGTCGATCGAAATAGTACTGAGTCGGTGGACCTGAACTAAATGAATTGGGTAGTGATAAATATTCTTGCCGGCTAGCTGGAGTCAACGACCGCATGTTTCCTCCAGGCAAGGTAATAGTTCCCATCATTGTCACTTCTGATCCATCAGGTGTCCACAGATTAACTGAGTTAATTGCAATAGGCTGTGGTATAACTTCATCAGCATGGTAAAAAAAGACTGAATTACCAGCTGACGCCAGCGCACCTAATGCACCTGCCAGAGTAACAACATTTCCTATCGGAGCGCCACTAACTGTTGTCCAGTAGATCCAGTTATCATCAGTTTCAATCCCAATTATATTAGTATCATCTACATCAGACGCATCAGTTAAAGTAATAGTAACTGCTCCAGCTGCTGCAGCTACGCCTACAGTCTGATACATCATATATCGGCTGGCTGGCCCACTGTTAAGAGTATACTTTGATGTTCCACCCTGTAGGGGAACCTGAATCCAGTCATTAAGCCACAGGCCAACGCCAGCCGCTTGCATAGCCTTGACCATCATGTTGAGGCGCTTGTTAGCTCGAGTAATGGCAGCTGGTGGAGGCGTTTCGAAGTCGGGAGCATACGCCTTTATATCCTCAAGGGCCAGCAGTATGATATCATTTCTCGTCACGTTAAACGATCTTACACCAGAAGTTGCCATTCAACCCACCTATATCTCGTTCACTAACATAGCGAGGTCAGTGTCAATAGATACATTAAAGCCAGTTCCAGCTACTGAATATAATTTCCAGGGCGTTATGTTCTTAATAACATGATAATCAGCAACATGAAGAGCGCCATCGTTATCTACCGTAACACCGTACTGTCCAATATAAAACACATTGCGAGGAGTACCCCACGTATCTTCTGTTACAAACACAGCCCCTTCATCATCTATCCACACAACATAGTTCGTTCCATTTGGACTAGTGAGACAAAATGAACCCCAGCCATATTGCACTGTGGTATAAACAATAGCCGGCCGAGAACGGCCATCCACAACTGCCATGTGGTCTGGAATACCCTTGAGATCAAGTTGAGGGTGTTTAGGAGACCAAAAATCTGGATGAACCCTGAGTCCATCCCATGTTTTTCTGGACTGCGACATAAGTACTTTCTTGCCACTTAAGTCACATATAATCCAGTTATCTCCAGGAGAGTATGTCATTCTGGCACCTTAACCACAACAGTTTTTATCGGTTCTGCGATTAGCCAGTGCTTTCTCCATTACCAACGTATGTTCAAACACTAATCCATTACGACCAGATTTCGGGTGTGACCTGTCATAAACCACCATATAGCCGTTATCATTTTTATAAGCTTTATGAGGAATTTTACCGAGTCTTATAATCTGTCCACAGCCACAGGAGCAAAGTATAGGCGACATTTATCTATTCCCCACCACGAGGTTCCACGCCATTCATGTTATATTTTAACATGGATCCTCGGCCGATTATTTACGTTTTATCAGCTTTTCCACCAACGCCCCCTTCAACATATCTTTCACTGGAGATACTGGCTTTGGTTTTTGTGTCTTATTCTTTAGCTTCTTTGGCTTCTTTAATTTTGATGGCCTCAATGCCTTTGGCACACTGCCAGTCATGATTGGCATCTCTTTGCTCTTTACCGATAAAGATACTGCACATTAGCAACTGGCGTACCACTCACAGGATACATTGTCAGTGCTTCAAGGGCGGCGTCAGCTATTTCAAATACATTAGCATCACCAGCTACCATCTGCACACCAATAGCTGCCGTTGCATTAGCACCTATCCGCCATCGGATATTAGCCGCATCCACCTGAATTATAACCAGCGTTTCAGTTGTACCAGCCGGCCCTATTTTAGCAGCCGTTAGAGTTTTAAGGCCATCAACAGTGATCTGCTCATCATCAAATCCAGCAGATCCCCATTTCCCACCAGTAGATCCATCCAATCCAACACTGTCACTACTACCACCAAAGACTGGCATATTGTTTTCCTCCTATGCGAGCTGGATAATCAAAAGAGCATTACCCGGAACAGCAACTGTACAAGCACTAACGTCCAAGTACAGGTGATGCCAAACACTCTCGGAGTAGACAATATTGCCAGTTCCGTGAATGACAGCCACAATTACTCCATCTGCTGTTCTATCCTTCAGCACAAGTATGTCACCAGCACCAGATGCATTGAAGCCAATGCCAGCTATCTTCACACCGTTGGGGAAATAGTCAGCGAAATCAATATCAGTCGTCATATCACTTAACGTGATATTTATCGTCTTGCCACCAACCGATAAAACAGATGGAGATGGACTAGGCGATATAGATGGAGACGCTGACGGGCTTAACGACGGTGATGCTGATGGACTAGCTGATGGACTCGGAGAAAAAGAAACCGAGGGACTAGCCGACGGACTAGCTGATGGGCTAGCTGATGGACTAGCTGACGGCGAGGCCGACGGACTCGGGCTTAAAGAAGAACTAACCGACGGAGAGGCTGATGGGCTAGGTGACAAAGAAGAACTAACCGACGGACTCTCAGACGGACTCGGTGATATAGATGGACTAATGCTCGGTGACGCCGAAGGTGAAGCAGACGGCGACAGTGAGGTAGATGGAGATGTAGAAGGCGACGCTGAGGGACTACGAGAAGGCGACGCAGATGGAGATAAACTCGGTGACTCACTCGGACTTGGTGATACCGAAGGAGAAACAGAAGGCGACAAACTCGGACTTGCGCTCGGAGATACCGAGGGCGAGACCGAGGGCGATACACTCGGAGAGAGACTAGGAACTGGCATAGTATGTCCCTCCGTTTTGTTGTTTGTAGTTAGTTAAAGTTCTCATATCATCACCTCCGAATGGTTGGACTAACCAACCGAGACTTTGGTGGTATGAGAAAGGGGACTATATTCCATAAAGGCAATGCCAGCGCCAGCAGTTGACGCAGCGGAGAAAACAGCATGAACGTGGCCAATGCTGAGAACGAAAGGTGTATGAGTCCAGGCACTAGCTATTACACCAAGGCCAACTACTGCAGTTTTATACAACGCATCAGCCTGAGCACCCAAGACTGAAAACAACTGCCCAACGGCTGCTGCATCTGTATCAGTGGCAGTACACAAATCCTCGGCAGCGCCACCGTATACTGTGTATGTAAACTTCAGCGTATTAGTGCCGGCCATCAGTGTCTGTACCATAAAGCCCATTCTAGTAACCGCAATCGGTCCACCACTGACAACCCACAGGCCAACAGTGCCAGTCATATCGCCGTAGTCAAATGCTTTACCAATACAATGCCCATACGATTTTGCTGCTGTAAACAACTTAGCCATCTTAATTCTCCTCTTCCAGACCCTCTTGGGAAAGGGGCTGCCTGCCGTTAGAAACAGGCAGCCCTGAAAAGGTTGTGGGTTAAACTACGCCGGCTGGCTGCCGTAAACAGTACGCCAGTCACTCCACCCAACCGAGTAATAGTCCACAGCAGCATACTTCATGTTCTTCGTGTCGAAATCATTATCTTCATCGAAGGTCATGGGATACCGCTGGAACAGCTTGGCCCCATACGGGCAATTTGTCCGAATGAAGTAGTTGTCCGGATCGGTGAAATAGTTATTCACCTTAATGCCCTGGGGCAGGGCACCAGTTACCTTCAACGCATTGATAGCATTGAGGGCACTGTCATTCTGCAGTACAGATTGCAGGATGCGATTGGCCTCGTAGAACAACTGCCAGGGCACAACCAGCTTCTCAGCCATCAAGCCGATAGGATGCCCCTTGTCATTCTTCGCAGTGCCAACCATCACCATCAGATCCTCAATACCAGTCTCGCAGATATCAACTGGCGTTGTGGGGATGTTGCTCTGCAGACCACTGCTCGTCGGATGACTGTCACTGCACAATGCCACAGCATCGCCACCAGCGTAACTAGCATTGAATGCACGATTGTAGACATTCGCACACACCCACTCTTTTGTCTGCCGCATACTGAAAGCCAGACGCTGAGCACGCCGTTTGCCCACAACTTCATAGAGATTATTCAACTGCTCTTCCCAGGATACGATAAAGCCAAGGGCATATACAACGTGAGTATATCGGGCGATGTAACCCTGCAACTCATCATCATACGTAATACCATAACCCTGGGGTTTCACCTGTGCCAATCCAAAGCCAGTGGCCAGTACGTCCTCTTCCCACGCCATCTCACTGGTGTTCTTAGAGAACAGTTCAGGCCATTGTTCTTGGTGCTCTTTGTATTGAGTCCCGAACCCGTTGTGTTCAGCCTGATTCGCTAATTCAGGCCCGCCGTTCGTGACGGCTGCTGCATATTACTATGCAGACCAGACCATATCTTCGTCCTTCTTACAAAAATTCTGCTAATTCTGCCTCTGTAAGAGTCGGACGTGCGCCGCTTCCACTCGCTTGAGTGTACGCCCTTCCGGGCTGGTCGTTGGACTTTGCTAAAAGAACAAAACCTTTGTGATGAGTCTGCCAACCTTTTAATACAGCAAGTAACAGGTTGTGAGATAAATTATGTTCCCGACAAAACTCTCTAAGGCCTCTAAATTTTTCTTCATGGCCGTCTGGAAATCTAACCAAATACTCTACAGATGTTGGGTTATTTTTTCCAGTTGGTACATATTCCTTCGGACTTCTCACGTTTGGATTATTCCAGCGTGAAGCCACAATTTTATCGTACCAAGTAATCTTACGGCCAGTTAACGCTTTGCTGATCTTAGCCTTAGTTTCGTCAGATACAATATCTCCGCCACAAGTCATGTTATAGCCATTCTCGAAAGTATCATAGAATTCTATGAAGGCTTTCTCAAACAGTGGTAAGTCAGACCTATCAAGTACAGAACAAAGCAATATAACAGAAAAGCTTTTAATTCCATACTTTCTCATAGCCTGATATAACTTGTGATCTCTATCACCACGACGATAACGGCTTATATGTTCATACAAACGGTGACGAGGATTATCCTGCGTAGTCACGCCGATATATGCCTTATCATTAACTTCGTTATAGATCATATATACCGTATTCATTTTATTCTTCCAGCCTTAGCTGCTGATTGCCCTCAGCATTATCTGGTAGGGTGTCCCAGCAATTCAGCGCATTATCTTATCACAGTTACCTGTGCAAGGCCCCAGTGTTATTTAAGGCATTGATACCAGGCCACATGGCTTTTGGATTTGAACCTGTAGTGATTAAAGCCATGGTTAAACCCCCAAGGCGCCGAAGTAAGCAGTATTGCTATAGTTCGGCAGCAGTCTATGCATTGAAATGAGAACCCGCCATCTTGCATTGACAACACTGATATCATTGTCCTCACTGGGAACAGCACCCAGGATAAGAAGCGGATATGTCGCATTTGCTGCGGGAGTTACACTAACGCCAGAATCGAGTTCCAGGCCAGACAAGCCAGTCGCCGTATCGCCACTATGAGTATCAATCAGACACCCGTTGACGCCGACAGCTGTAGCAGCAATAACCGCACTGCTACAAGCCTGAATCTCGTAGATAACAAACGGGTCAGTTATGCAATAGCAATAACGAGCCGTGTCATCTTTCCGATACAGCAACGACAGATCATCCTGATCAGGATCGAAGCCAACAATGACTCCGAAGATCGGATAAGTCGCCCCCACCGTCACAGGCGTGACAGTAGGATATCTCCCAGTAGCATCAGCGGAACCAGCCAGGTCTACCGCATCCCCGATAAACATTGCACGGGTACTGTCAGTAGACGGGATATAGCACTTTTGTACCTTTGCAGACCAATTGAGACCAAGAAGATGGTCAACTGGTTTAAGGCCAAAGCGCCGGTCCACGTTTGCCATTCTTTTTATACTCCCAGACGACTAACGATGCCGTCCTTTCTGTTCAATTTTAATGCCAGTGCTTGGAATATACCGACCATCCTTGCCTGGCTTGCCACTACCATCAGTGTCAGCGCCCTGCCGGAGGCCAGATTCCAAGTCATCCACTTGTTCCATTTTGGCAGCTTGATCTTCGTTGTACAACTCTATCGGAAGTTCCATCAGGTAGCCTTTCATTGGCTGGCCGTCTTTATGGCTGCCAACCACCTGACTCACACGACTGTCGACGCCCTCTCTTGTCGTGGCTTTCAGCGTGCCAGGATTCTTCTCATCGAGTGCATCCTGTGAAACGTACGACCAGCCACCCCTCTCAAATTTATCCAGCCGGCCCTGGCGATCACATACTACACGCCTTGCGTAGCCTTCTCTCGCTGGATAATCGAGATTACGGCTCGGGATGCCAGGAGCCACTCGGATTTTCCGAAGGCGCTCGACTTCCAACTGCCGTTGGCTTTTCTTGCTTTCCTCTTTCTTTCCACCTGTTTCATCTATCTGTATACTGTTACTCATGATCATCTCCCTCTATCTTTGCCTACCACTTGTAGCTTTTTAAATAATCTTCCCTGGTGAAGTTCTCGCCCAGTGTGCCGGTGCCTTTGCCATTTTTTCCTGACCACTTATCGCACTGTGCTTTGGCGTCCGGCGGCAGGTCATTGTATGAATGTTTATCACCGCCACTGGGACTACCACCAGTATCGCCTTCCACTGGGCTGCCCTTCGCACGAGCTGCATTACCAAAGTATGCTGGAAACTTCTTTTTTACCAGCTTCGTCAGCTCCTTTAGATGCTCTGACCTCGGCTTTTTAAAGCCATTTTTCGTCAGCAGAAATTTATCCATCTGTTGGGCATAGGCAAACATTTCTGGCTCTTCATTGTACCACGTCTGCGTTGACTGCCACTCATTCCAGGCGCCAGGTTCAGCATTCATCCAGTCATGCCATTCTTTATCAGGTGCTGGTACTGTAGCTGCCGACGTTGCTGTTTTTGTGGGCTCTTTCCCAGCGGCAGCCGGATATTCCTTTATCAGGTCGTCCAACCGCTCAGTTGCCTCGGCAAAGGCTGGCAGATCACCATCATCTTTTGCCTTTACCTGTTGCATCTTTAGATCACGAACAGCCTTGTCGTAGGCCCGTTGTTCTGCACTTTTTGAGAACGCCACAAACTCCTGCAGATCACCCCGGAGGCCACCGATCTCTTCCGTCTGCTTTCTCAACAGGGTATCCTGGTCTGCCATCTTCCGTTCCATGACCTTTAACGTCCCTTTCAGATGTGGGAGACTGGTCTCAGCCATAGCCACGAATTTCTCGGCCGTAACAAAATTGTCTGGATTTCCCCGGAACTCCTCGATGGGCTTCCAGCCCATTTGTTTAGCCCTGTCTACAACTTCAGGCGAAATATTACTGTCTTCCACTTCAGCAGCCATTTCTATCTCCTTTCTATCTTTGTTTTTCTACAAATGATTCATGTTATATTTTAACATGGAACCTCATTCGGCCAATTTGCCAATTACATCCTTGTCATTAACTATTCTATATTCCCTACCATCAGGACCAGTATGTATCATCCCACTGGCAATCGCTACGTAAACACGGTCACCAGGTTCAGGAATATAACCACCCCAGTCTCTAAATGCATTATCTGATCTCATAATAAATGTAGCCTTGCACGTTTTCAACGCTTCTAGTCTCATTGCTTCCCGGGCCTTCACAATGCCGCCTGCTGTTATTTCATCCGGTGGATCAGGTAAAATGAGACACTTATACTCGCACAGCTCAGCAATACCGCAGTCCATCTCCTCCGACACTTCCTTCTTCTGTGCCAGTGGACCAATTCGTAGGCCTGGGATCGGGATTGTGTTACTCATATTCTATCTCCTCTCTTTCTTTTTGTTTTCTCTCTTCTGCTTCCCTATATTGTTCATTAATAGTTAGTTCTATATCTTCAAGTATAATCGTCAGTCCCTGCACCGTTCCAACAGCCAGCGCTGTCTCCCTCACCTCACTCCCTGCCTTCTCCAACGTCTCACCAAACGCAAGGCGTTGTACGATGATAGATCGTTCGTCCATTAGAGCGTTGAAGATAGCGATGGTAGTAGGCATATTGCGCCATATCTGCCATTCTGCTGGACTGATTTGTATCTCTTTATCACTGTACATTATTCTGTCTCTGGCCTGCTTGAATCAGTAGGATCATTATAAGTTACCATTCCTGGTTGTGGCACAATTGGTTTTTTATCTAATCCCAATACATGTATAGGATTTGGCACAATAAACTTACCACCACCCTGCGGCACTACAACCTCTGGCCCCTCTTCTCCAACTACATACGGTTCCATCGCTGTTACAGGCCCACCCTTAGCTCTACCTGGAATCATTGTAGGACCGGGCCTGTTTGCTCCTGGGCCAGGCAACATTCCTGGTTCCAGCGTCGGCTCTGGGCCCTCTGGCGTTGTACCAGCACCAGCAAATTCATCAACAGCCCCTTTCACACCAGCCACCTTCGCCTCTATTTCCCTGGCCAGCGTGTCCATTTCCATCTTATAAAATTCCATGAAATCAGATCGGCCTTCACTTTCTGTCTTAGCCAGCTTCAACATGGTATCAGCTTTCACATTTCCAATATTACTCTCAATTTCCTGCAGTTCCAGTTTAAATTTAAACATATCCATCTGCAGGCGAATCTGTGCTTCCTGCGCCTGCTGCATCATCCTCTGGGCCTTTGCCTGTGCCAGTATCGCTTGTGGTGCCGGCGGAGGTGTCCAGGGCGTCGGCTCTTTTCCACTAATCTGGCCATCCGTAAGCAACAGTTCCTGCATATTCTCTGGCCGTACTGCCCGCACCAGTCGCCTCGTCACCTCTACTTCATTGAGGCCAGGCCTACCACTCACTTCTTTCAGGGCCTGACTTTTTAAAAGGCGCTGCATGTCACTAGACAATTCCGGGTCAGCAACTGGCATTACCTGTGTGTCGCCCATTTTATAATCACTCTGTTCTACATATTGTTCTGGGTGTCCACTTATGAAAAATGATACTCTAGGCTCGAGAAATCTGGCATTGAGATTGTAGAGCTTCTTGAATTCCTCTGTCAGAGAACGGTAAACACGTTTGTAGATGGCAGTAAAAACCTTCAAGCCCTGTTCAACAAGCGCCATCATCGTACCAACTGGCATATTCGCTGCCAGTTTACTATCGCCAGTTAATACGTCCTGGACACTCGTAATGTCCTGCCCAGCCTGTATGAGAAAGCCCAGGAGCTGGAATAGAACAGTAGATGGCTCACGCACTGGCAATGGTACAATGTTCTCTTTCAATGCACTGCCATGCGCATCTACCAGCTTCCACTCATTTGGCCGGAATGAGAATGTACCACCACGGAGGCGGACACCTCTGCCAATGAAACCGCCACTTGTGTTGTATAATGTCCCACTATCCAACAGCTGATTGAGGACAGTATTGGCACTGGCATTTATCGGTTCTAGTAACTGGCCAAAGCCAAGGAAGTTGATACTGCCATCTGGATTTGGTATAAAGCCATAGTGTGTAAAATAGTTATCTGGCGTTATTCTGCTAACCTTTCCCGGCCCACTCAGCTCAACATTATCAGCGATGAAACGAGCTACCACTCGTACAACACGACTAGTCTCTTTATGCACTGTTACGATATATGGTTCTTTATAGCCATCCCCATCGAGATCATGCCACATATGCTGTTCGAGAAATTCATGCGGAGCATCTGTATCATTATCAGTTGTGGGGGCTAGACCAAGATCTACCTCCTTCCATACGCCACTTCTGAATTTCTCCACCGCCTCATTATTGTAGATCCAGAGTCGATGGGTAATACGCCTGGCCTTCTTAATATCCCTCGACCGCCCCTTGCTAACAACACAGTCATCTGGTAATACCAGTTCAGAAATATTATGCCCATCTTGTGCACTAAAATAGCTTTTCTTGTAGCATTGCCCAACAACTGGCAGGACGTGGAGAAGGCAATCCATGTCTGCTTCCCAATCTTCCATCTCCTGTGTCAGCATCCAGTTCATATGTGTAGAAACTCTATCAGCTCGTTGTTGCCGTGGACTTCCCAGTGTCATTTGTTGCTGCATCTTCTGTTGCATCTGTGCCATCGCCATCAGCTGCTGCACTTGTTCTGGACTGGGTTGTCCTTGGCCCAT
>Ga0172380_10007540_pt1 | contig 12191 bp, 26 predicted proteins | sample Leawe162metaG_FD_119747 | JGI IMG/M metagenome (GOLD analysis project Ga0172380, IMG submission 119747) | Leachate microbial communities from a municipal landfill in Southern Ontario, Canada - Leachate well 162 metaG | ecosystem: Engineered > Solid waste > Landfill > Unclassified | place...
GCGATCGAAGATGGGATGCACGGCGCTCATGCCGAACGCTCCGGCGGCCAGCCAGACAGCGCGACCAGGGCGCCCGACATCGTGATCCCCGGCGACCGCGACCCGTCCGCGCATGCGTCCTCCATCATGCGCAGCGCGTCGTCGCGCCAGGACTCGGCGGCCTGTTCGGCGAACGCCAGGTCCGCGCGCAGCCGTTCGATTTCCGCGTGCTGCCGCTCGACAATCTCGCGCAGGGTGTCCAGCTCGGCCGCGTGTAGGCGCCGCACGATCGTCGCGATGGATGGCGTGCGTGCCGCGCGGTCGGTCTCGGCGCGGATCTCGACCTCGATTTCAACGCCCTTGGCCATTACGCAAAGTCCTCGTCCGGGACCACGACGACGGTGCCGCGGATCAGGTGGTCGGAGCCAGGCGCGCGCTCGCGGTAGATCGCGGTGGCGCCGGGGTTGTGGTCGAGCTTGAGCTCGTGGCCGCGGTCGTGCACCAGCATGACGTGACCACCTCTGTCGCGCAGGTTCACCGTGTCGAGGATCTGGAACTCGGCCTGGGTGTTGGCGCCGCAGATAATGTCGGTGATCTCGCGCATCGTGTGCCGGCGCTGGAGCGTGCGCGTGCTGCCGTCCGGGTAGATCACCATGCGGGTGCCGGCGGGGCGCCGCCATTGCCGCTGCTCGATGTCGAGCATCAGCGTGGGGTCGTCGGGGATCTCGTGGCGGGTTTCGTTCATGTGCGTGCTCAAGGTGTGCTCCCATGGCGGGCGGCGGGGCGGCCGACGACGCTCGCGCTGGCGCGTCCGTATAGCGCGCCTTCAGACGCCCTCCATGTCCACTCTCCAACGAGGTCAGTCCGCCGCATATCCCGCCCGAAGTCCGCGCGGTGCGATGCAGCGAGGTCGGCGCAGGAGAGCCAGCGGAAGATGGCGGCGATCATTTGGCACCGCCGATCAGATCGATGTCCGCACCCATTAGGTGCTCCGTGCCAGGCAGATCGTACTGCGGCGTCTGCGGGATCACGGTCGGCGTCCACGCGCAGGACCCCTCCAGGTCATCGTTGCCGAGCGTGATGCCCGAGCAATCGACGGTTTGCAGGCCAGCGGCGTCGCGCTGGAAATCGGCCAAAGCGGAGTCGAAGTTGCGGGCGGCGCTCATGGCTGCACCGCACGCAGAATCTGCGCGAACACCGGATGCAATTGCGACGGCACATCGCCGCGCTCGAACGCACCGTCCTCGCAATCTGGATTCGGGCACGGAAAATCGTCGTAGGCCGGGTCCATCGGGTCGCGTCCGTTGCTCACCCGACCATATCCCTTGCAGTCGGGGCAGGTCATGACTCACCTGCCTGCGCGCGGGCGATGGCGGCTACCACCGTTAGGCCGTCGCCGCGCGCTAATGAGATTCCATGCTTGCTCAACACCTCGTCGGCGATGCGCGCCATGTCGATCAACTCGGCAATCGCGTCGCGGGCATCGTCCACCGACGCCGCCTTGGTCGCAGCCTCAGGCTGCTCGTTCGTGCCGCGGATGCTTGCATACTTGTTCATCCCTATCTCCCGTGCCCCGGCCCGGATGGGCTGGTCGTGTGGCGATGGGTTGACTATCCGCCTATGATGACGCCACGTAAACACCACCAGTAGAACGTTTTACATCCATAAATAGAACGGTTGTTCAGCATATTCCGGTGTACGATTGACCGCATGAAACTACCTCCCGAGTGGGCCCACCTCTACGTGGGCGACCGAATCCATACCACCATGCCTTTCCACAAGATCAAGGCGGCCATGAAGGTCATGGCAAAGGAAGGATTCAAGTACGACACGGAGCCCAGCCCACGCGGCTATTGGCTGATATGCACGAAGTCTCCATTGGTGTCGCCGCACAAGCCGACATCGGAGGCGGCATGAACGCCACGGAGCGCGGCACCATGACACCGTATCAAGCCGAGGCCGCATGACATGCGCCTCTCCGAGCACAGGGCGATGCGCCAGATCGAGCACGCCCGCCGCGCGGCCGAGATCGCGCAGCACGGCGCGCCGTTGACCGATTCCGAGCGCGTCCAGTTCGCCTGTCAGCAGGCGGCCAAGGATGCCGAGGCCTGGGCGCGCATGCACCCCGAGCCGCAGCCGCAGCTTGATCTGCATGACGCCGCGTAGTGGACGCGCGGTCGTGGCGCGACTGGCAGGACAACATGAACGACTTGATCGAGGGCAAATACCAATGAGCCGTGCCCGCAACATCAAGCCCGGGTTCTTCAAGAACGACCAACTGGCCGATCTGCCGTTCGAGTTCCGAATCCTCTTTCAAGGGCTTTGGTGTGAGGCGGACAGGGAGGGGCGGGTTGAGGATCGGCCCAAGCGCATCAAGGCGGAAGTGTTCCCCTATGACCAGGTAGACGTGGACGCTGGGCTTGACGCGCTGCAGAACGCCGGCTTCATCGTGCGGTATGAGGCCGAAGGCCGTCGTTGTATTGAGGTGCTGAACTTCTCGAAGCACCAAAACCCTCACAAGAAAGAGGCTCGTAGTTCCCTTCCTGCGCGAATATCGGAAGGATCAGTACGAGTTCCGGAAATTCCAGGGAAAGCCACGGAAATTCCGGCACCGTCCCGGCTTCCTAAGCGAATATCGGAAGGATCGGTACGTGTCCCGGAAATTACCGGGCAAGCCCAGGAAATTCCGGAACGAGCCGGGCTGATTCCTGATTCTCTGATTCCTGATTCTCTGATTCCTGATTCCCTTCAAAAGCAAGACCCCCCAAAGCCCCCCGCTGACGCGGGGGAACCCTCGGGACGGAAGAAGACCGAACGGATCGCGTTCGCCACTTTCGTGCAGACCTGCCGGGACAACGGTGAGAAGCCGATCAAGCCGGATGACCCGATCTTCACCTTCGCCGACGACGCGAAGATCCCCCACGACTTCATCGCGCTGGCCTGGCGGGCGTTCTCCGCCAAGCACCGCGTGGGGCGGAAGCAGCAAGCTGGCGTGGTGGGCTGGCGGGCGCACTTCCGCGATGCCGTCCGCGGGAACTGGGGAAAGCTCTGGTACTTCCCCAGCGACGGCGAAGAAGCCGCGCTGACAACCGTCGGGATCGCGCTGAAGCGCGAAGCTGAGGCCGCTGCTGCCCGCAGGCAGTCCACGCAGCACGACGACGCGGGAGCCACGGCATGAGCCCAGATGGCGCCTACCGCAGCGACAGCCGCATCGAACAGTTGCGGGTGCCGCCGCAATCGGTCGAGGCCGAGCAGGCCGTGCTCGGCGGGTTGATGCTGGCGCCGGATGCGTACGCGATGGTCGCCGACCTCCTGCGCATGGAGGATTTTTACCGCCGCGATCACGAACTGATCTTCCGCGCGATCACGGAAATGGCGGAGGCCGACCCGCCGAAGCCGTACGACGCCGTGACGCTGGGCGAATGGTTCGAGTCGAAAGGCTTGTCCGAGCAAGTGGCCGGTGGCGCGTACCTGGTCGAACTCGCCAGCACGACGCCGAGCGCAGCCAATATCCGCGCCTACGCCGAGATCGTCGTCGACAAGTCGCTGCTGCGCCGGATGATCGAGATCGGCACGGAGATCGTGAACAACGGATTCCAGCCGGAGGGCAGGGACAGCGCGCACCTGGTCGCCGATGCCTCGTCGAAGATCGGCGCGCTCACGCAGCAGAGCAATCGCGATGGCGGCCTGCGGATGATCCGTGCCGGCCTGAACGAAGCGTTCGAGGATGCCGTCCATCGCAACAGCGGCGCCATCGATTGCGGCTTGCCGCTGCCGTGGTCGAACGCCCGTGAGCTGATCCCCGGACTGGAGCCGACTGACTTCGTTGTGCTCGCTGCGCGTCCGGGCATGGGCAAGACGACGCTGGCGCTGGAGATTGTCGATTACATCGCTGACGTGAAGCAGGTCAACACGGCGATCTTCTCGTTGGAAATGGGCCGCAAACAGTTGCTCGGGAAGATGATCGCGCACCGCGCGAATGTCGACTTCTCGAAGATGCGCAAGCGTGACGGATTGAACGACGAAGAGTGGGGCAGGATCAGCGACGCCAAGCGCGAGCTGGCGGAACTGCCGATCGCAATCGACGACACGGTGTCGCTGACCATGAACGCGATCACCGCGCGCGCCGCACGGATGCACCGCAAGGTTGCGGGCGGGCTCGGCCTGATCGTCATCGATTACCTGCAACTGATCGAAGGCAGCGGCCGGGAGGAGAAGCGCCACGAAGTCGTGCGCGAGATCAGCCGTGGATGCAAGGTGCTGGCCAAGCTGCTGAACTGCACGGTGATCGCACTGTCGCAGTTGAATCGCGGACTGGAAGGGAGGACAGACAAGCGTCCGGTGATGGCAGACCTTCGCGAGTCTGGAGCGATTGAGCAGGATGCAGACATCATCGTTTTCATCCATCGAGATGGGTACTACTCGAAGGACGAATGCAACGCACCGGATGCCGTCGAGTTCATCGTCGGCAAGCAGAGGCTTGGGCCAACAGGGACGGCCTACCTGAGAGCGAATCTGGCAACGGGCCGGACCACGAACTGGCTGGGAAAGCCGAACTATCGCAAAGCAAAGCAGGGCGCAAAAAACGATGGTTTGGACGACGACGAATTGCCGTTATCTGGCCGCGATCGCGCAGCGGGGCACGCATGAGCACCGCGCTGGCCCGCGCCAAGGCAAAGCGCGCACGCAGGCCGATCTACGGCGAGTTTGTGCGGGTCGCAGTGCTCGACACCGGCGAAGAGAGAGTCGCGTGGGTTGCATCCCATCCGATCGATCGCCGGCTGATGAAGGAGCGTGGCTGGAAGTGTGGCAACCAGGCGCGGGCGGAATTCAAGAAGGCGCGGAACATCAAGTTTCATCGCCTAGCCCATGCGATCGGCCACCTGCTTGTCGACAACGTGGAAGGCTTCGAATCGCTCACTGCACATGACGCGCTCAAGCGCGTACAGCGCGAGGCTGGCGTCTGTTGCGAGCAGCAGATGGTCGACATGGGGACGTTGAAGTTGGGCGAGTTCGAGGTCGACATCGGCCAGCGGCCGGTGACCGTCGCGCGCTCGATCGCATTCGACGAGATGGAACAAGACGAGTTCGAAGAGTTCTTCCGCGGCGTGTGCGATCACATCGACCGGACCTATCAAGGTGCGATGACCGACGAGATCCGCGCTGAATATCTGCTCATGGTCCAGGGGGACAACAATGGCTGAACGAATACCGAGAGGCGTGATCGATGTCGATGGCTGCCGGTTGACGCTCGCCGAGGCCGATGTGCTGCGGCTGCTGGCCGAACGGCGATGGCTCTCGGTTGCGCCGAATGCATGGGGATCGTTCGAGATCCTGCACTGGCTGGCGTTTCGCCGGCTGGTGCTGCAGTGCGGTCGGCTGTTCCGCCTGAGCGGTGCGGGTGATCGCATCGCCGCGAAGCTGCCGCCGCGGGCGACGGATCTGTTCGAGCAGGGTAGGGCGGCCGCATGAGGCGCGCTATCGGCTCGCCGACGAAGGCCCAGCAGGCGTACCACGACGCCGCGCGCGCGCTGGGCTGCGTCATCTGCTTGTTCCGGATCCGGCATGGCATGCAACAGCGGATCGTCTGTGGCCACGTGCACATACACCACCGCAACCTGCACGACCTGCACGGCGCGCCTCAGCTCGGTCACGACTCGGTCGTCGCGCTCGGCGGCTGGCATCACGACGGCGTGCTGCTGGAACGGTTCCCGTCGACGATGCGCATGCGCGAAGTGTTCGGGCCGAGCTTTCAGGCCAACGCGCGCGACTTCCGCGCGTGGACAGAGGACGTGCTGCCGCAATACGCGGGACGCGGGACTCAGCGGTGGCAAGCATTCCAAGACGATGAGTTGCGCCGGAGGGGCCATGGAATCGCTGCATAGCGAGTGGGCTCCAATGCCCGGATATGAAGGCTATTACGAGGTCGCGGCACATGGTGCAGTGCGGCGCGTGGGTTCAGCCAGCTCGCTAAAGCCTTACATCTGCAAAGGCGGGTATGAGCATGTAGGGCTATGTGTCGGCAACGTTGTGAAGAAGCTGCCGGTCCATCGCTGCGTACTGCTCGCGTTCGTTGGTAGTCCACCTCCTGGGCACGAGGGATGCCACAACAACGGCGTCAGGCGGGACAACCGTCGAGAGAATCTGCGCTGGGCAACCCGTGCCGAGAACCACGCTGATAAGGCACTGCACGGTACGCAGCAGGTCGGTGTGCGCAATCCGAACTCAAAGTTCGAGGAAGAGGTTGTGGCAGCGATTCGCGTGCTGCTCGGCGCCAAGTTCGAGACGGCTGCCATCGCGCGGGTGACTGGCGTGAGTAGGCGCACGGTCTACGACATCGCGACGGGGCGGACGCGGACCTGCTCGGCTGGCCTCACTGACGAAGAATTAGAACGGCGAAGGGACAAGGCAGCATGACCATGCGATTGACGTTTGGAGTGGACCCGGGGCTCGGCGGCGCCATCGCCACGCTGCTCGACGGCGAGCCCGGTCCGATGATCGACATGCCGCTGATGCGCGATCCGGCGGCGAAGGTCGGCGAGGTCGACGCGCGCGCGCTGGCCGACTTCATCGGCGGTGTCCTGGCTGCTCATCCCGGCGCCTACGTAAGCGCATGCGTGGAGAAGGTGCGCGCCATGCCCAACAAGCAGAACGGCGAACGCCGGACGATGGGCGCGCAATCCAGCTTCAACTTCGGCGACGGCTTCGGCCAGGTCAAAGCCGTGCTGCGGGTGAAGCGCATCCCGATGATCCTAGTCGAGGCGAGGACGTGGAAGGGCTACTACAACCTGCTGGGTTGCAGCAAAGACGCCTCGCTCGGCCTCGCGCGCTTGCGCTTCCCAGCAGCGGCTGCCGACTTGCGGCGCAAGAAAGACAACGGCCGCGCCGACGCACTGCTGCTGGCGCTGTGGCGCGAGTCGACAGAGATGCGCGGGAGCAGGGCAGCATGACCCTCGAAGAAATCGACCGCCTCGAAGCCAAGGCCCGAGACCTAACCGGAAAGCCTCTGGCAACCGCGATCGCGCTGACACCGGGGCAGGTGCTGGAACTGTGCAGATTGGCGCGCAGAGGAGAGGAGGCCGACAAGGGGGAAGGTCATGGGGACAGTTGACACATTCGGGCTATACGTCCGGCGCCGGCTTGACCACTGGGGGCATGAGTTTGCTCTCGCGCGTGATTGCGAATACCTCGGGCATCAGTCGAAGAACATGTTGCAGGTGCTGATCGAGCACCGCGGCGAAATGCCTGGGCGTGTGCAGGGGTTCAAGCCGCTGGAGGTCAGCCAGGATGCGCTGCAGATCGAGATGATCGTGGCTGACATCGCGAGGGAGCAAAAGAGACTTGCATGTGTGCTGCGCGCTGCATACTGCGGTAGCGGACGCCGCAAGGTTGAACGATACGAGACAGCTCTGCTGTTGATCTCGAACGTCGAACGCGATGACAAGTATCCGCCGCGTCTGCCGAACGTTCAGCGCTACTTGGCGATGGTCGACATCGGCACTGCGCATGTGCGCGGTGCGCTCATCGGGATGGCGATGGCGGCATGAAGGTCGACTACCCGAAGCCTTGGATTACCGCCGGGGTGATAGCGCATCTCCGCCAAGGCTGGGCCAAGCTGCCGTTCCAAGGTGAGCGCGGCCACTTCTGGACAGAGGACACCACCACAATGGAGCCCACCATTGCCGAAGGTGGCCGAGTCCGCTGGTACACAGCGATGTGCGGAAGGGTCGGGGTGACTCGGCCACGCGCGCCGGCGATGGCCCCCGGAAGTTGGCCGCTCTGCTCGCGATGCATGAAAGCCGTCTCGAAGCGCCGCTTGACAGGTCCGACCTGATACCCCACGATTTCCGGCACGGTGGGGTTGCTGCCCATACCGAACGGCTCGCCCTCACCGGCGGGCCGTTTTCGTTTCCGGTCCCGATGGCTCTCCCCGTCAGTCCGGACTAGCCGCCGCCTCATCCCCCCTGGTGAGGCGGCGGCGCTTTTATTCAGCGAGCTAGATCAATCGGCAGATTGCCGGGCCCATAACCCGGAGGTTCCCCGTTCGAGTCGGGGGCTCGCTACCAACGCTTCAGGGGAAAAACGTCCGGCGACAGCGATCGCCGCTCCACGTGGAACCTGCAATGAAGCTGGAAATCCACCATTACCACCACTACCCGGAGCTCACGAACATGTCCGAACAACTCGACGCCATCGAAGCGAAAGTCGCCGAACTGACCACGGTCGCCGAAGGCACCGCCCTGCTGCTGGACGAGGTCGCCCAACTGGTCCGCGACAACATCAACGATCCTGCGCGCCTGGAAGAGATCCTGGCCGACCTGGAAGCCAATCGCGCCAATCTGGCCGCTGCCACCGAGCGCAACACCGACGTCGACCCGACGCCGCCGACCGAGCCGCCGGCCCCGTAACCGCTTCACGGCCCGTTCCCTTGGGCCTCCTCGCCGCCCAGGCCACTCCCCTTGGCCTGGGCGGTTTCTTCTACGCCCGTCCTCCAGTCGACAACAACAGTCCCCACAGCCAGGTCGCAGCGGGGATGGGCCCTATTCGCGAGATCGCCGTGATCACAGCCGACGCCATCGTCAAGATCGCGCCGGCGGCTCGGCTGTACGCCGGCGAGCTCGTCCGCCAAGAGCTTTCGGAGGTTCTGGCATACGACCCGGAAACTGGGGAGATCCGGTGGCGGGTGGACTGTGGCCCTTCAGCGACCGCCGGGCAGCTTGCTGGAACCACGGACAAGGACGGCTATCGGGTCATCCAGTACCGCCGGAAGCTCTACAAGGCGCATCGGCTGGCGTGGCTGCTCTGTCATGGGACCTGGCCAGCGGGCCAGATTGACCACCGAAACGGAGTCCGCAGCGATAACCGAATCAGCAACCTCCGGGTCGCAGTGGGTGGACAGAACAACCAGAACATCGCGACGTACAAGAGCAACACGACCGGCTTCTGTGGCGTGGTCTGGCACAAGCGCCAGCGCAAGTTCCTAGCGACGATCAAGAAGGATCGGGTTTCCTATCACCTGGGATGTTTCGACACTGCCGAGGAAGCCGCCGAGGCGTATAGGGCGGCCAAGGCAAGGCTCCACGAGTTCCAGCCAGTGAGCCGGGCAGCATGATCACCCCGGACGCGATCGTTGCCATTGCACCAGCCGCTCGGCCATATGCGGTCGAGCTTGTGAAGCAGTGTGCCGAAGCCGGCATCATGGCGAACCCGAAGCGGGCGTCGATGTTCCTCGGGCAGGTGATGGTCGAGTCGGCCGGGTTCCGCGCGACGGTGGAGTCCTTCGCCTACAAGCCTCAGCGGCTGCTGGACGTGTTCCGTGGTCGCAATGGGCTCAAGACCTTGGCGCAGGCTCAGGCGCTGGTCGCTCAGGGCCATGAAGCCGTGGCGAATCACGTCTACGGCGGCGAGTGGGGCCGGCGGAATCTTGGCAACACGGAGCCGGGCGACGGGTACACCTATCGAGGCCGTGGCCTCAAGCAGATCACGGGCCGGGACAACTATCGCGCCGTCAGCAGGGCATGGCAGGGCGACACGTCGATCCTCGACAACCCGGACCGTGTGGCCGATCCGGATGGCGCGGTGGCGTCGGCGATCTGGTTCTGGATGGCGCGGCAGCTCAACGCCGAGGCCGACCGCGGCACGGTGTCGAGCGTGACCCGAATCGTCAATGGCGGCCAGAACGGGCTGGCGGAGCGCGAGCTGTGGACGAAGCGATTCCGCGAGGCATGGGAGGAGCGCGCCGACTTCTCGCGCGTCCGCAGTTCGATCACCAGCACGGAGACACCACGATGATCAACTTCCTGTTCCGCGCGCTGGCAATGCTGGCGCTCGTCACCTTCGCCCCGCCGGCGGTCGCGGAAGTTCAAGGCGCAGGGCTGAGCGGGTGACCGGCGCGCAGCGCAAGGGGTGGCTCGCCGGCGTCGGTGGCGTCGCGGGCATCGCCTCGATTCTCGGCTTGCTGACATTTTGGGAGGATGCTCGCCCACTGGCGGATTGGCTGATCTTCAATTTGCGTGTGATCCTTGCAAGGCCGCAAGTCGAAGCGGTGCTGCTGTCCATCGGCGCCGGCGTGGCGCTGACGCTGGGCCTGCCGTGGCTCGCCGCGTGGAACGAGTTCACCCCGGAGCGCACCCGCACGCGGCTGCGGCTGTACGCCGGCACGATGGCGTTCGCGGTCGCATGGTACTTACAGCCCACCCGGGTTGGATTTGTGTACGCCGTGCTGTCTGGACTGTCAGGGACGCAGCTTGGCATGACCGCGATGCGCTGGCTGCAGAACCTTGTTCCGGAGCGCGCGGTGCCGCAGAGTCTCAAAGATGGAGGGCAGCATGCCCCGTAAGCGCCTGCCAGCGTTGGCGCAGCTACAGGGCATGCTATCCGTCATCGACAACCGATCGAAGCAGCCACCTGCAACGGTCCTCGCTGCAATGCGCGACATGGTGCAAGATGCCATCACCGTGCTGCAGGAGCCGGACCCGGTCAAGCAGCGCATCGGCTTCGTGCTGCTGGCGATCCGCGAATCGACCGAGGTCCGGCGATACGAGCGCAACGGAAAGCAGCTCGTTCGAGTGATCGTGATCGACCAACCGCTGTACGGCTGGGCGATCGGACAAGTGCACGCGCTGGCGGGGAACAGCAATTGATCGGGATCGCGTCCAAAGCCACCACCTACGCGCTGGGCGCGGCCCTGCTGGCATCGCTCGCCTGGGGCGGATGGCAGTGGCGGGGCAAGGTGTCGGCGCGCCAGACGCTTGCTGAGGCCCGTGCCGGCCATGCCGAAGTATTGAGAGACATCGCCGACAAGACCGCGGAGACGGCGCGCCTGGCCGGACTCGCCCAGAACGCCTACCACGAGAAGGTGCAATCCGATGCCCTTGCCTACGAGCAGAAGGAAGAGGCCGCCTATGAGCGCGGCCGCCAGCATGGCGCTGCTATCGCTGCTGGTACTGAGCGGGTGCGGACCGTGTGGAGGGAACGTGAATGTCCGCAAGCCGATGCCGGGCAAGGCCCCGAATCTGGTGATGGGCGTTCCGGCGTCGCTCCAGGCCGAGCAGCGGCTATCGGAGCAGTTCTTGGACTCGGCGGAGCCTTCGACGCCGGCTACGACCTTGCCTACGGACGACTGAAGGCCGCGCAGGGATTGCTGAACGCCTGTTACGACGAGCCTGCAACCGGAGACACCCCATGATCGAGTTCATCTTCTCTGCCCAGTTCCTGATCGGCCTGGGCCTCGGTGCCGTTGCCGGCGCCTTCCTCGGCGTCCTGCTGGGCCGTCGGTCCAAGACCGCGAACGAGTACGTCGACAAAATCCGCGCAAAGTACGAGGAAGAGCGGGAACAGCTTCGCCACCGGATCCGTGAGCTGGAATCGAGTAACCCGGAGTGATGAGCATGGGCACCAGCATCGAAGTCGACCTCGGCGAGCGCGACATCCTCGTCCTGCAGTTCAAGCGCATCCTCACCGCCGAGGAGCGGCTGCCCGTGAGCCGCGTCATGGCGCAGATCGCAGCCGGCCCCGGCCGGCAGACCATCGTGCTCGAGGATGGGTGCGAGTACAGCGTGATCCAGCGCGAGGCGGCGCCATGAAGCTGGAGGCACGCGAATACGCATGCCCCAGTCAGGCTGACCGCATAGAAGCCAAGCTCGACACCCTCATCGCTGCACTGGCTGAGGACGACGAGCAGGAGCCGAGCACAACACTGGATGGTGACGAGGCAGGCTCTGAGCGTGACACCACGCAGCCACTGTGATGCCCAGAGCAGCACCCACCCACAAGCCCCATGGCAAGCGCATCGCGCCGATCCACATGGTTGTAGAGGGATCGAAGCCTGGAAAATGGGAAGGCGATTTGTACCGCGGCAACAGGCACCAGCGAGGCTACGGCACCGAGTGGGAGCACAAGAGGAAACGAATCCTAGCGAGGGATGAAGGGCTGTGTGTCCCATGTAGAAAGGAAGGGATCATCACCCTGGCAAGGGAAGTCGACCATATCGTTGCCAAGGCCCGAGGCGGGTCGGATGATGACGACAACCTGCAAAGTATCTGTCGGCCATGTCATAAGACCAAGACAGCCAGAGAGCGCTTGAAGTGAGTCGCACCAAGCATGAGAAGCAGTGCTTGAGTGCAGCGGACTGTTCCATGCGCGCAACCGCACGCCTAGAGGTCGCAAGGGGAAGGGGTATGGTGAAACTTCATGGCTTCTGTCCGTAGGAC
>Ga0172380_10007542_pt1 | contig 12190 bp, 11 predicted proteins | sample Leawe162metaG_FD_119747 | JGI IMG/M metagenome (GOLD analysis project Ga0172380, IMG submission 119747) | Leachate microbial communities from a municipal landfill in Southern Ontario, Canada - Leachate well 162 metaG | ecosystem: Engineered > Solid waste > Landfill > Unclassified | place...
AGGAGGCCGCGTAGCGCGCCGGTCGAGCCGGCGCCACCGGTCGCCGGGGCGGCGTGGGCGGGCCATCGCCGCACCAGCAGTTCACCGGCGATCATGGTGCAGAGCACCCCGCCCATGAAGAGCGGCACGCCGGGCAACACCCGGGTCGCCGCCAGGGTGCGGTCGTGGGTCACCACCAGCAGCAGCAGGACGAGGAAGACGTCGAGCATCGACCACTTGCCGAGCAGCTCGGCGAGGCGCACCACCTGGCCGAGGCCGGGCGCCGGGACGGCCGCCGACCAGGCCCGCCACAGCACCAGCAGCTTGGCGAAGGGGAAGACGATGGAGAATGCGACGACCAGCACGGCCAGCACGATCATCCCGTAGTCGATCAGCATCAGTACCGACGGGATCAGCCCATACACCTGCGTGCTGAGCAGGGCGCGCATCTCGACGAAGGGGACGAATATGGCGGCGAGGTGCAGGCCGCTGGCGAGGAGCAGGAGGAGACCGGGCAGCAGGCGGCGCGGCCCGGGATCGAGATGCTCCTCCGCGCTCACGAAGCCCCGGCCCAGGCGCGCAGGCGCGGCATGAGCTCGGCGGTCAGGAGGATCTTCAGGCAGGCGGCGGTGGGCACCGCGAGGAGCATGCCGTAGAGCCCGGCCAGGCTGCCGCCAGCGAGCACCGCCAGCATGATGAATACCGGATGCAGCTCGGTCGCCTTGCCCTGGATCAGCGGATTGAGCACGTAGTCCTCCATGCTCTGGGCGAAGAAGTTCACCGCCCACGGCAGCACCAGCACCATCCACCAGGTGATCGATGGGGTTCCGTCGGAACCGGCGGAGACGTACCAGCCGCCCTGCTCGGGATGGGCGATCAACGACAGCGCGAGCAGGATCCACGCCGCCGGCAGGCCGATGGCGGCGAGGTAGGGCACGACGCTGATCGCACCCACCGCCAGACCGAGGACTAGGCCGTAGGGTACGCCGACGATGGTCCAGCCAGTGGCGTAGATGCAGCCGACGATGGCGGCGACGGTGATGCGGCCGCGGATGAACGAGCTGACCGTCGCATCCATGCGCCCGATCAGCGGCAGCACGCGCTCGCGGGCGTGGTCGGGGATGAGCGAACGGAAGAACTGCAGCAGGTCGGGCCAGCGCAGCATGCAGGCGATCGCAGCGATGGCGGTGAGGACGACGAAGAGCACGACCGAGAAGATGCCGCCGACGACGCTGGCGATGCCAGAGGCTATGGCCTTGATCGCGCTCTGCACCCGGCTGGCGAGGTCGCCGCCGGAGGTCTGTTCGCTGCGCCCAGCCAGCTCCTCGCGTACCAGTTCGCGCACCCGCGCCTCGTCGAGGACGCCGGGCACCGGTGCCGGCGGCGCCGCCACCCCGTTCTCCGCCGCTTCCGCCGCCTTGCGCGCCTCGACCGCCGCCTGGGCGCGGGCGAAGCCGAGCTTGGCGAGCAGCGGATCGAGGTCGGCGGCGCGTTCGCGCAGCCACGCCGGACGCTCCGCGGCGGTTATCCAGGCGCGGCCGCTGGCCATGTAACGGTCCTGGTTCTGCACCAGATTGGACACCTGGCGCACCAGCGGCGGCACGATCAGGGCCAGCAGCAGCAGGCCAGCGATCACGCCGGCGGCGATGAGCGCGAGCACGGCGCGCACCCGCGTCATGCGCGGGATGCGGGTGCAGGCGAAGGCGATCACCGGTTCGAAGAGGTACGCCAGGCCGAGGCCGGCGAGCAGCGGCGCGGTGATGAAGCTCAGCCGTGCGCCCAGCCAGAGCAGGCCGAACAGCCCGGCGATGACGAGGACATCGCGCAGCGCCTGGAACTCCCAGATGCGGCGCTCGGTGACTGGCTTGGGTTCGTCGGGCATGGGCCGGCACTCTCCTGCCGTCCGCCGGTCCGGTCAACCGACGAGCGGACCCTGCCCGGTGGTCTCCAGCACGGTACGCCACAGCTCGCCGGTCGGCTCGACCTGCTTGCGCCCCTGCACCGCCAACGGGATCGGCACATGCGTGAGCTGGCCGTTCCAGCTGCCGACGATCATGTCGGTGCGGCCGCTCATCGCCGCATGCACAGCGGCGTGGCCGAGGGTGGTGCAGAAGACCTGGTCGGCGGCGTTGGCCGGGGCGGCGCGGATGATGTAGCTGGGGTCGATGTACTTGATCGCGTGGTCGACGCCCTTGGCCTTGAGATGCGCGCCGATGCGCGCCTTGAGGAAGGTGCCGATGTCCTGGTGCAGCTTGTTGCCCGAGGCGTCGCGCTGCTCGTCGGCCTTGGGCATGAGATGCTGGCCGGCCCCCTCGGCCACGACGATGACGGCGTGGCCGCGCCGCGGCAGGCGCTCCTCCAGCGCCGCGAGCAGGCCGTGCGGGCCGTCGAGCTCGAACGGCACCTCGGGGACCAGGCAGTAGTTGACGTCGGCGGCGGCGATCGAGGCGGCGGCGGCGATGAAGCCGGAGTCGCGGCCCATCAGCTTGACCAGGCCGATGCCGTTGATCGCGCTTTCCGCCTCGGTGTTGGCGGCGGAGATGGCGTCGCGGGCGATCGAGGCGGCGGTCTCGAAGCCGAAGGTCTTCTGCACCCAGCTGATGTCGTTGTCGATGGTCTTGGGGATGCCGACGACGCCGATCGGCAGGCCGCGCTTCGCCGCCTCCTCGTGGATGGCGTGGGTGCCGCGCTGGGTGCCGTCGCCGCCGATGCAGAAGAGCATGTCGATCGAGTAGGCCTGCAGCGTGTCGACGATGGCGCGGGTGTCCGGCTGGATGCGCGCGCTGCCCAGCACCGAGCCGCCGGTACGGGCGATCGACTTCATGCGATCGCGCTCCAGTGGACGGATGCCGGCGCTTCGCCCTGGCATCAGCCCGGCGTAGCCGTTGGGGATGCCGAGGATGCGTCCGACCCCGTAGTGGTGGTGCAGGCTCATGAACACCGAACTGATCACCGCGTTCAGGCCCGGGCACAGCCCGCCGCTGGTGAGGATCGCTGCGGTGGCCTTGGCCGGATCGAAGGCGATCAGTTCGCGCGGGCCGGCCCGCTCGAACGAGCAGGTGCGATCGCCGTCCGGCGAGACATCGACGAGGACGCGCGCATCATCGCGGGTGTAGGCGATGCTCGGACCCTGGCCGCGGCCGGCATGGCGATGACTGGTCGGCAGGCTGGCGGGGCGGACGCGCTTGATGGCGAAGGCGGCTGGATCCATGCGCAGACGTGTACCCACGCGGTCGGCCGGGTCCAGGCCGCGACCGCATCGCGTTCACGGTGTTCCAAAGGCTATGGATCACAGCGGGGTCGCCGGTCCGGAGGCGGTGGTCAACCCGCACCCGCGCGCCCTCATCGTCCTGCGCATGATCGGCCTGAGCAGTTTCTTCATCACCCTGGCTGATGACGATGGGTTGGGACATGGATGGCCGAACAGCCGAAGCGCTAAGCGGGGGCATCGCCTCGCGGGCATCTGTCCGGATCGCAATATGAGGATCTTAGGGAGCAGGCGGTTCCATCTGCCCGAGACTGCTGGAGAATGAATACGACAGGAGTTTCGCCGTCGTCTTTCCCGTGACTTCCAGGGTTAAGATGCACGGATCGTTCTTGCCAAACATCGCAATCTCTGCCCTGCCACCGCCTGGCTTAATGGCGAATTGGAAGATCGGCCCGCAGCAGCTCCAGCCGACCCGCCAGAGGTAGCCCGTCAGATGAACTTTTGAATGGAATTCGGTATTCCCAGGTTGCCTTAGGAGAGTCATTTTTTTTTGCTGACCAAACTGCGGCAAGTCCGAACCACCGATTGCTATATCTGCGGCGCTTCCGAATGCGAAACCGAAACCCTCGTTAGTCGGATGGTTGATGCCTATCTCTGCGTGGAAACGGGCGAATGCCCCAACCATCCCTATGGGTATGCTTGTTTTTTGTCCCTGTGGAACCTGAACTCCAACCGTGCTCGTATGATGGTCCAACGCAGACTCGTCCGTTATAGATGATGAGGGGGATGTCCACTTACCCGTCCGAGCGCTGGCCAGGACCGTGCGATCAATCCACAACTTCCCGTGCTGTTCCAGATCCAGCTTCCCCTCGATGCGTCGGCCATGTCCATCGATTACCAGGCTCGTGCTGGCGCCCAGCCGCCGACCGAAAACCATGGCAGATCCCTCCAGCACAACCATCTCGCTGCTATGCTTTCCGACGCTCAGCCAGGCCAGCCCCGATATCTCCATACGGCCAAGCCTGGGAGCTTCGAAGACCTGAGTCGAACCGGCGTTGGCACGTACACCGATCACACCGGACTTGAGCATGTGAATGCCGTCCTGATCGGCCAGGCGCACGCTGGACAGCGGAAGTATATGCATGTCACCACAACCTTTGAGATCAATGAGCGCTCCATCCTGCGGAACCATACCGGTTTCAAGCACGCTTCCGGTCGCAAGCGCCTCTTGCGGCGCTATCAGACGGGATTCCCCGCGAATCCGCAGTCCCTCGGCATCCAACACGATGTACTTCTGTGGCGGTTTTCGCCAATCAGGGATGAAAAACGCCACCGCGGCCACAGCCATGACTCCGACAAGCAGCCAAACAATCGATCCGACCCAGGTGCGGGGCCGAGTGCTCGGGACTGCCGCCCCGCAACCGGCGGCGTGCAACAACCCCGAACGCAGCGCCTGATGCGCGAGCATCCGACGACGGAACACCGTCCGGTGCGCTCGACTGTGCTGCAACAGATCGTTGATGCGCGCAACTTCCTCTGGTCCGGCTACGCCATCAGCGAAGCGGTCGAAGAGATCACCGTCATGGGATGGCTGGTTCACGCCTGATCCGCCAGCAAGGTGCCACCATGGTGTTCGAAACAGCGTTGCAGGATGCTGCGGACCTTGGCAAGGGCCACCGAGATGCCACCCACGCTACGCCCAAGCCGAGCTGCCATCTCCCGTGGTTTCAGATCCTCGATATAGCGGAGTTCCACCAACCGCCGGCTGGAAGGACCGAGCTTGCCCAAGCACGTCTGGATCAATCGGCGCTCTCGTTCCCAATCCAGGCAACTGAGGTCCTCCTCCACCTCGCGCTCATCCGCCAGGGCTTCCAGGGTTTCCGAGGCGAGACGGGGCCGGCGCTTGGCGTCGGCAAGATGCCGTAACACCTTGAAGCGGGCAATCGCCCTGGCCCAGGCGAGAAAGTTGGTACCGATCTGGAAATCTGCGGCCTTCGCCGTGGCAGTGAGAAACACCTCCTGGAAGACATCGTCGGCGTCCGCATGGCTGTGCAGCAGGGTGTAGATGAAACCCTTGAGGAGTTCACTATGCCGGAGCAGGAGGGCCTGGACTTGATGAACCTGCTGCTGGTCGGCTGTGGCGTCGTTGGTCACGAGAACATCCCCGCCGGGTAATACCGTGGATGGTCGAATTCTTACCCCGTATCACACCCGACAAATCAACGTCCGTGCCTGAATGGGTGATAATTGTCTCGCTCATGGCACGCAAGGCCCGATCGCCGTCAGCGCGCTCCGTGGCGGCGCATTGCCACATAAGCGACTACTGCCAATTCATTTGCAGCGTTAGGACCCTCGACAACAGAGCGCACAGAACTCGTATCGCGCCGCTGGTGTAGGCTGAGCCGGCGAGGACACGCGTTGCTGGGTAAGATATTCGCCATCGCGGTATCTGCACTACAACGTGTGCCACTACCAAGATCGCCGCACCTTGACTGCATCCAGCGGCAGTCACCGCCGTGCTAGCCGCCAGCGCCACCCTGGGCCGCTTCGCCCGGGTCCTGCCCCTCGCCTAGGCCTTCCACTCGCCGCACATGGAGCCGGTGCGCGCGGATCCGCTCGTCAGCCTGGCCGACCTGCCTACCAGGCCGGGCGGCGCGGCGCGGTTCAGTTCGACGGTCACCGGCGATGCACATCATGCACATTCCCGAAAGGCCAGGCATGAATATGCGCCAAATCGACCAGCGTCACCAGCAAGGTCATGTGCCGATCGGAGCGACCTCGGGGAGGAGAACAATCCTGCCAAAGCAGGAGACATTCGAGATATTCGATTTGGAGGTGGCAAATGACCGTAGACGGATGAGCGACTGCCATTCCGTACGCTGGCACGTATTCGGCCAGGATGGGACCAGCGGTGATGAATGCCGCGGCATGGAAACAGACGCCATGGATTCCCGTTCGGTCCAGGTGATCTGCTACCATCGGGCAAGCGGCATGCCGTGCGCGACATTCCGGATAGTGCTCTGCAATGCAGAAGACCCACTGGCGAAATTCCCGATCGAGGAAAAGACGGATCTAACTTCTGTATCCGGCCGGTTATTCCGCCACATGCCGACGCGCCGATTCGGCATAGCCGAGATTTCCCGCTTCTGCATCCTGAAGGAATTCCGTAGAGGTGGCGTCGAAGAAGGCGCGCCACCAGCGGGCATCGATCCACGCGTGTGGGCAAGCGAGGAACGTCATCGCTTGGGATTGGCTGGCCTCCTGTGGTTGGGCGCAGCGGAAATAGCCTGCCACCTGCATGTCGAACAACTCTACGCTTTGATGGAAACGCGCTTGGCCCGACTGGCTGAAATCACAGGAGTCCTGTTTGAACAACTGGGACCAGAGGTCCCAAGGCCGGGCGCCATGCGAGCCCCGTATGTAGCCGGACAAAGCAGCCTGAGATCACTTCTGGCAAAGGCCAACGGGATGGATGTCGCGAAGAGGCTATGCGAGGACATTGCAGGTCAGCTCTCGAAAAACCCGATCCTGCACAGGCATGGCTATGCCGGCACGATGCCACAGGTGGCTTCATGCTAGGGGGCAGCCATGGACGAGTCGTCGAACTGGCTGGCGAGAAGGAGATCGACAGGCTGAACCGGCAGTCGAAATTGCTGGTGGCGGAGGAATTGGCTTTCCTGCGCGGCATCGGAATCACGGCAGGCATGCGCCTCATGGATCTCGGATGCGGCACAGGGGCGATGTCCGGCCTCATGGCTGACGAATTGGGCGTCGATGTATTGGGGATCGATGCCAATACTGCCCTCCTGCCGAATGCGACGTTGCATCAACGGACGGCTTTTGCCGTCGGCAATGCTTATGATCTGACTCAATACCAGGGGCAATTTGATGCCGTGGTGATCCGTTTCATGCTTCAGCACATACGAAATCCGGATCAGGTGGTGGCCCAATCATTCCAAGCATTGCGCCCCGGCGGAATCGCGGTCCTCATCGACTCTGATGACGGATACACGATCGTCTCACCGCCCGACCGCGAATTCTCCGGGCTTCTCGCCGAGACACAGCGTCGGCAGGCCGAGCATGGCGGCGACCGCATGATCGGGAGACGGCTGGCCCGCCTACTCGCCGATGCCGGTTATGTCGCCAAGGCGGAATGGGTACGGGTTGTGACCGCGAGCGAAGTCGGTTTTGATCGGCTGTTCGCCCTGGCCACGGGATGCAAGGCGGCGATACTGGGGGATTCCATGGCGTTTGCGTCAGTAGGGCGCCGTCTATCCACGGGTTCAGGATTCTTCTCGGTCGGCGTCGTGGCGGCCGCAGCTCGGCGTCCCGAATAGCATGTCCACTCGAAAGAGATGTGCGGATCCGGCCTGTCCACGCTCAGAAGAGCGTCGAGGTGATCAATGGGGCACGACATGAGTTCCATGGTCAACGAAACCCTTGGCCGCTTCCTGCATCGGCATGCCGAGGTCATGCCACGGCAGACGGCCTTCACGTTCCTGTCCGATGGCGAGGACATAAAATCATCGGTGACCTATGGTGAATTGCACGCCCAGGCCCAGGTGATCGCCCAAGCCATCATGAAAGCTGGATTGACAGGGAAGACCGTAGCCCTGCTCCATCCGCCGGGAGGCGAATTCATCAGTGCTTTTTGCGCTTGCCTCATGGCTGGTGCGATCGCGGTACCGCTGCAGTCGCCGACGACGCGACGCCTCCATGACCGGGCCCTGGCGGTGATGCACGACTGTTCGGCCGCAGCGGTGCTGACGACGGTATCGGGAGCCGTCTATGCCGAACGTGTCGCCGCTGAGTTCAGCCTGCCCATGGTGATCACCGACGGATTGGAAACCAGCTCGAGCCGCATGGGTGACGTTCCGGTGCAACCGCATTGGCCTGCAGTCCTGCAATACACCAGTGGTTCGACGGGGTCACCCAAAGGCGTGATCATCACGCACAGCAACCTGGTCTGCAACTCGTCGTTGATCGGCCAGGTATTCGCTACGCGTCCGGGTGACGTCGGTGTGAACTGGCTGCCTCTTCTGCACGACATGGGGTTGATCGGCAATGTGGTCCACGTCATCCATCAGGGCATCCATTGCGTACACATGTCACCGCAATCGATGATCCGAAAACCGAGCCGTTGGCTTCGTGCGATCGCACGATTCGGCGGCACCATGAGCGGCGGACCGGACTTCGCATGGCGCTTGCTTGCCGAGCGGGTGCGCCCAGAGGAGCTGGCTGATCTCGACCTCTCGCAGTGGCGGGTGGCCTACACAGGCGCCGAGCAGGTGCGCCCATCAACGCTCGGCCAAGTGGCAGAACTCCTATCACCTACTGGTTTTGCGGAGCAGTCATTCCTTCCCTGCTACGGCATGGCCGAGGCGACCCTGATCGTTTCCGGCGGGCCCAACGGACGGATGCCGCTGGTGTCGCATCCGCGTGGGGCAGGTGGGCGATCGACAGGATATGTCAGCTGTGGGCATCCTGCCCCAGCAGGTTCGGTCGCCATTGTCGATCCTGAGACGGGAACCCGACGGGATGATCGCGAGATCGGCGAAGTCTGGGTGACGGGTCCTCACATCGCGGCTGGTTACTGGAACAAGGAAGGAATCACTGAGGAGGTCTTTCATGCACGCCTGCAAGGTGACCCGCGTTCGTGGTTGCGCACCGGCGATCTCGGCTTCTTGGCGGGAGACGAATTGCATATATGCGGCAGGATCAAGGACGTCCTGGTCGTTCATGGCCGGAAACATCATCCAGAGGACCTTGAGGCGACCGTCCAGCGCCTCGTTCCAGGATGCGCTTCAGGGGTTGCTGCCGCATTCCAGATTGACGTAGCCGGGGAGCCTCGACTGGTCATCGCCATCGAAATCGGCAATGAGCCGCTTTCCGCAGGTCCGGTTGCGCAATGCAGAATGGAGGCGGAGATCGGTGATGCGGTGTGGGCGAATCATGAACTGCGTGTGGACGAGATCGTCATCGTCCGCCTCGGACGACTTCCACGAACGACTTCTGGCAAGGTGCGTCGCTCCGAGACGCGTGATCTGTATGCAGCCGACAGGCTGGCAGGCACGATCAGCAATGCCTGAGACGGAAAACAATGGCACGGCCACGAGAAAAATCATGCACAATGACCGTCATCGCATCACCGAATCCGAGGTCGTATCCCTGTTGGTGGTGCATATAGCCCGACTACGCAAACTGCCCACGTCTGCCGTGGATCCTACGCGGTCATTCAATTCCCTTGGAATAGACTCTCTCGATGCAGTGACCCTGGTCGGTGACGTGGAGAGCAGGTTCGGCATCCAAATAGACATGGCGGAGATATTCGATTATCCGACTCCAGCAGCTCTTGCCCGGTTGATCTGCATGCGGCATCAGGATTCCCGCGAAGATCGTCCTGGCAATGGTCAGGCGGTCCATTCGCCATGATCCGACCGGAATGGTCCAGCCCGTTCGGCCACCGACAGCCAAGGCATTCGCCATGACCGCATCGTCAACAGCATTCGATTCCGAACAGGCTTTCAGCCGCAATGTCGGCTGGCTTACCATTGATGAACAACGCTCACTTGCCGGCAAGCGTGTCGCCATCGCCGGACTTGGCGGTGTCGGCGGCAGCTATCTGCTGAGCCTATGCCGTATCGGGGTTGGACGATTCAATCTGGCTGAAATCGACAACTTCGAACTGGGGAACTTCAACCGTCAGGCAGGAGCCATGTGCTCAACCATAGGTCGATCCAAATTGAACGTGTTGCGCGACATGGCTCTTGACATCAATCCAGGGCTGGATGTCCGCGAGTTTCCCCACGGCGTGTCGACGTCGAATATGGAGGAGTTCCTTGCCGATGCCGACATCTATGTGGACAGCCTGGACTTCTTCGCGTTCACAGCACGGCGGGCTGTCTTCGCCGCATGCCGCCGCCTTGGGATCCCGGTGATCAGTGCGGTTCCGCTCGGCATGGGCGCGGCGATGATGTGCTTCGATCCTCAGGGGATGAGCTTCGAAGACTACTTCCGCCTGGAAGGCCATGATGAGCTCGAGCAATGCGCCCGTCTGATTGTCGGGTATGCACCATCCCATCTCCATGCAACCTATCTCGCCGACCGGAGCCGCGTCGACATTCGCCGCCATCGTGTGCCATCCACCGGCATGGCCTGCCAACTGTGTGCCGGGATGGTGACCACCGAAGCAGTGAAGATCCTGCTTGGTCGTGGCACCGTACGTTGGGCGCCGAAGGGCATTCAATTTGATGCATATCGAGGTCGACTGGCGCAGACGTGGATGCCATGGGGAAATGCCAATCCCATCCAACAGCTGCGTCTGGCCGTGGCGCGTCGGATTCTCGCTTCATAGCCATGATCCGAACCGCCTTGACTATGCTGGTTGGCGATAAGGCCAAATTCTTCGGGATAGTCTGCGGTTTGTCGTTTGCCGCCCTGTTGATGACCCAGCAAGGGGCGATCTTCGTCGGGGTCATGGCACTCGTCTATGGTCATGTCAGCGATACGCCGCAAGCCGAGATCTGGGTGAGCGACCCTGGGCTGACCGATCTCGATACCAACGACCTGATCAATGAACGGGAACTCGATAATGTCAGGTCCGTCACAGGAGTACGTTGGGCTGTACCGTTGCTCCGCCGCATCGTCTATTCGCGTCGTCCGAATAATTCGCTGTCCCCGATCATGGTCATGGGGGTCGATGATGCCACCGGGTTGGGATTCCCCTTGGAAAGTTCGATGGTGGCCGGTTCACTCGATGCCTTACGGCATGACGGGACCGTAGTCATAGACGAGCACGCGGCCAAAACGAAGCTCCGGGTCAAGCTGCCTGATGGAACATCCCGTCCTTTGACCATCGGCGACCAGATGACGATGAATGGCCGCGGAGTCGAGGTGGTCGGCCTCTGCCGTTCGACCTTGGCCTTGTTCCTGTATCCAACGGCTTACATGATGCGTTCACAGCTATCGACGATCGACACCGGCAGCGACCGCTCATTCAACTTCATTCTGGTCGGTGCCGACGCAGATGCCGACACTGATGCGGTATGCGCCAAGGTCAATGAGGCGACCGGACTGATCGCGAGAAACCGCAGGGATTTCAGCCAGTTCATCTATGAATTCTATCTCTATGAAACGGGACTGGCGCCGAATTTCGCGATAGCCGTCATTCTTGGCTTCATAGTCGGTGCAGCCATTGCAGGTCAGACCTTCAGTCAATACGTAAGCGATAACCGCCGGGTTTTCGCCTCACTAAAGGCGATGGGGATGCGCAATGCCGGACTCATGAAGATCCTGCTGATACAAGCATTCTTTACGGCGATGATTGGGCTGGGCCTCGGGGTTGGCGGGGCAGTGTGCTTCGGATGGCTGCTGGATGGCACGGATCTATCCTTCCGGCTCGAACCGTCGCTGTTGGCGATCTCATTCATGGCGGTAATGCTGATCAGCATTGCGGCTGCGCTGGTCAGCCTCCGTTCGCTGCTGCGCCTGGATCCGGCCTTGGTCTTCCGGAGCTAGCATGGATAAGCATGCGATCACCTTGCGTGGTGTGATGAAGACCTTCGGTGATGGCGAAGGGGCCGTGCAGGCGCTGCGCGGCATCAGTCTTGACATACCGGACGGCGAACTCGTCATGCTGGTCGGCCCTTCCGGCTGCGGGAAAACCACCCTGATTTCGATCATCGCTGGCATCCTGCGGCAGGACGCTGGCGAAGTGCGCCTGTTCGGAGAGGACCTTCGTCGGCTCTCGGATGGGGCCCAGGCAGATTTCCGTGCCCGGAATGTCGGCTTCGTGTTCCAGCAATACAATCTGGTCCCCACGCTGACGGTGCAGGAGAACGTCGCCCTGACCCTGATGATCGGTGGCATGCCACGTCGATCAGCCATGGAACGCGCCGCCGAAACGCTGGGCGATGTTGAGATGTCCGACCGGCTCATGGCGCTGCCCAACACGCTATCCGGTGGTCAGCAGCAGCGGGTCGCGATCGCCCGCGCCATCGTCCA
>Ga0172380_10007543_pt1 | contig 12190 bp, 12 predicted proteins | sample Leawe162metaG_FD_119747 | JGI IMG/M metagenome (GOLD analysis project Ga0172380, IMG submission 119747) | Leachate microbial communities from a municipal landfill in Southern Ontario, Canada - Leachate well 162 metaG | ecosystem: Engineered > Solid waste > Landfill > Unclassified | place...
GAACGAGGTGATAACTTCAATGAAGGTGATTTTATGGCTGTTTTTGGCTCTGATTGCCGTGACATCAAGCGAAGCAACTTGATACTTGTTAATGCTGAAGAAAGGCTTGGCGCTGGTACTGCTCAGGAATTAGTTATTGCGAAGTATCTAAATAAAACAGTAGTCACGATCCTTCCGAAGGGTACGCATCATCGTCGTTCTAAAACATACTTCCGCGGGCGGTTGATCGACGATTGGATTCACCCTTTTATCTATGCTTTTTCAGATATTATTATTGAGTCGCTCAGTGACCTTGATTTAGTAAAAATCAGGAAACTTAAACCAAAAGGTATAGAGGTGATAGATCAGGCAATAAATAATGTTGGCAACAAAGACTAACCGATGTTAGTTAGACTAAATAAATTTTTATCAGATGCAGGTTATTCCTCGAGGCGCGAGGCAGATAATTTAATTATCCAAAAGAAGGTTCGCGTAAATAACCAAGTTGCATCCCTTGGGACAAAAGTCGACGCTGAGAGTGACCATATTGAAGTTGACGGTAAAGTACTGAAAATTGATAATATTAAACTATATTACGCTCTCTATAAGCCTTCCGGCGTTGTCTCTACTCGGATCGATCCGCTCTCTCGACCGAAAGTGACTGACTTTGTTCCGCAACAGCCTAGAGTATATCCAGTCGGGCGACTCGATTATGATTCTGAGGGCTTGATAATTTTAACCAATGACGGGGAGCTCACTCAGGAATTGACTCATCCAAGCTTTGAGCACGAAAAAGAGTACAACGCGGAATGCCAAATTGTCGACCCTGACCTATGGAAGAAATATAACGGAAATTTAACAGATACGTTTATAAAGGGATTAGTCATTGAGGACAAACTAATGAAGGCTGATGCTGTCAGAGAAGTCAGGATCAATGATTCATTTTTGACGATCAGGGGGATAGTTCTGCATACTGGTTACAATCGACAGATCAGAAAAATGTGTGCTAAGATAGGTTTGTTAGTTAAAAAGCTAATCCGATGTAGAATCGGCAATTTAAAGCTGAATATGCTTGGTCTTAAGCCGGGGGAGTACAAGCTAGTTCATAAAAACGAAATACTATGATCATTCATTCACTATTACTTTTTTCCATCATTTTTAATACTCTCGGGATTTCCGGTTTAGCTGATAAACTTGATCGATCGTACCTAAGCTCTACTTATAACCATCTGAATCTGGCCGCAGCATCACTCCCTGGTATTTCCTATCCGGAAATCGCCCCCCGTCCGGTCATAGATCGTAATGCCCCAGAATCTTTCGCTAACGCCAAGCGCTACCTGCTAGCCGATTTAGATTCCAGCGTAGTACTCGCGAGGCAAAATGAACATGAAAAAGTTCCGATCGCTTCGACAACAAAAATAATGACTGCTAGCCTTGTGCTTGAGAATTATCGTCTTGATGATATTGTGACAATTTCAGCTGAAGCAGCTGGCCAGATTGGCGCTGATGCCAACTTTGTACCGGGTGAAAGGATCACAGTGCAAGCACTCCTCGAGTGCCTTCTCATTAAGTCTGCGAATGGGGCAGCCTATGCTCTTGCAGAACATGCGAATGGCCCCGGAGAGAAGGGGACAGCTAAGTTTATCGAGATGATGAACGAAAAGGCCAAAACTCTTGGTATGAGAGACACTGAGTACCACGATGCGGCCGGTCTGGATGTAACCGGATTTTCCTCTGCCTATGATCTTTTTACCATCACAAAATATGCGCTTCGAAAGCCGACATTTGCACAGATCGTCACAATCAAAGAGGACTCAGTTCATGATGTTTCCGGGAAAATTTGGCATAAGCTAGAAAATTCAAATCGCCTTGTTCGTGAATGGGATTATCCTGGTGCTATTGGAGTGAAAACCGGTTATATGCCTGAAGCTGGCCATTGTCTGGTCGGCGCAGCAAAGAGGGATGGCCACACGCTTGTTTCAATAGTTCTATATACTTACTCAGACACCGCATCTGCCTCGGCAGAGGAGTCACGTCGTCTTCTAGATTGGGGATTTGCAAATATCACTTGGCAGGAATAATCCATTGAGAGTTATCTTTAGCGCTCAATTTTGGATCAGCTGATCCAAATTATCCCAAAGTTTAAGCGCTTCCTCTGCGGCATTGATCTGCGCTTTTTGTTTTGAATTGCCCTCTCCCACGGAGATTTTTTGTTTGCCAATATACGCAGCTACAATAAATATTTTGGCATGGTCAGGCCCGCTTTCAGAAACTACCTCATAAGTCGGAGTGATGCCGAACTTTTCCTGAGAAAGCTCCTGAAAACGACTTTTGGAGTCGTAATGCAGGCCCTTTTCTAGAATTGAATCCAGTTTATAATTGATATTAGTATTGATGAACTCGGCGGCAGCCTCAAAACCTTGATCTAGATAAATAGCCCCGATCAGAGCCTCAAAAGCATTTGCCAAAATTATGTCACGGGCCTTGCCAGTATTTTTAGCTTCGCCTCGAGAGGTTTTGATCAGGTCATCCATACCTAATCGGTGCGCTTCTTCAGACAAAGATTCACCTTTTACAAGAGCACTCCGCCAGTTCGTCATTTCACCCTCAGGTTTGTTGAAGTTATTATAGAGGAAGCGTGTGACAGCAAGCTCAAGCACAGCGTCACCCAAAAATTCTAGACGCTCATTATGTTCCAGATCTAAGCTCTTGTGCTCATTGAGATATGATCTATGGATAAAAACCCGTTCTAACAGACTATTATCATTAAATCGAATCCCAATCTTTGATTGAAACTCATCAAGATTATTCATTTAAACCTCACTTATACTTATTTAAAAGTTCCTTTTCGTGTGTCTTGTAAACCGATCCCAAAACACCATTAACAAACTTGGAAGAGTTATCACTCCCAAACTGTTTGGAGAGCTCGACTGCTTCATTGATGATGACCTTTACAGGCGTCTCAGATCGGTACAAAAGTTCATATATAGCGATCAACAAAATTGTTTTGTCGATCAGGGGTATTTGGTCAACCGGCCACTCATGAGCAGAATTTTCGATCTCCTTTTCGAGTGACGATAGTTTTTCTTTGACACCCAGGGTTAAGTTTTTAACAAATTCATCTTCACATTTATCGGCATATTCACTGATATTTCTACCAGTAATCTCGTCAAGCTCGCTATCTTTGCGAAATTGCCATTCGTAGAGCGATTGCATCGCAATCATTCTTGATAAATGTCGGTTCATACTACTACTTTGTCTTAACTTCTAGAACTTGCTTTCCTTTGTAGGTTCCACAATTGTAGCAAACAGTATGGGTTTGCTTAGGGGCATGACATTTGTCACAGAGAGTGGTTGCTTCCCGAACAACCTTATCATGCATCCGACGCATACCTTGTTTGGAATTGTTGGTACGTTTCTTTGGCTCAGCCATTGTTTTCCTTAAACTTTAAAAATTTTTGATTTATAACTAAATTATTATTGCACGAAACGCAAAATAAATCAAGATCGAAGGAGATGTAATTACTCCTTGACTGCAATACTGATCAGCTTTTTCGGGATAATAATCACTTTTAGAATTGTTTTGCCTTCAGTATATTTTTTAACAGCATCACTTTCCAGTGCTAGCGATTTTAAATCGGCGTCACTGATATCATTTTCAACCTCTAGCCTTTGTCTGACTTTGCCATTAATTTGAATGGCAATTTCAATCTTTTCTGCTTCAAGATGCCGTATATCTGCTTTGGGCCATGGCTGATCGTAGAGCGACCCTGAGAATTCAGCTTCTTCCCATAACTCACAAGCTATGTGTGGTGCGGCCGGGAAAAGCAATATCAGAAATTTAGCATATGACTCAGGCGTTAACTGAGCGCTTTTCTCTATCTCATTATAAAGTTCCATGAGCTTAGATACAACCGTATTTAGCTTAAACTCCTCATAGTCGGCCGTAACACCTTGAATAGTTTGATTCAATTTCACTAATAGCTGAATGGAATCAGACTGAACAAACTCAATATTTTTCGCATACACGCGTTGCAGGAACCGGTGAACACCCAAAACAGCAGATGGATTCCATGCTGAATCCTGGTCGTATGGGCCGATAAACATAATATAAGTGCGCAGGGTATCAGCACCTAATTTCTCGACTATTCCATCCGGATTGATAACGTTTCCTCTGGATTTGCTCATCTTTTGCCCATCGGGGCCAAGAATTATTCCATGTGCAATTCTCTTGGCATAAGGTTCACTGCTTGGGACAACGCCTAAATCAAAAAGGAACTTATGCCAGAAACGGGAATAGAGGAGATGTAGAGTCGTGTGTTCCATACCGCCGTTATAGAGATCAACCGGCATCCAATACTGTAGCTTTCTCTGATCAGCTAACGCTTTGTTATTCTTCGGATCGCAATATCGGAGAAAATACCATGATGAACCTGCCCAGTTTGGCATAGTGTCAGTTTCGCGTTTGGCTGGACCGCCACAATTTGGACATTTTGTCTCGACCCAGTCAGAAATCGCCGCAAGTGGAGATTCGCCAGTGTCAGTCGGCGCATAATTTTCAACTTCTGGTAAAGTGACTGGTAATTGATCCTCGGGGACAGGTACTTTGCCGCACTTATCGCAATGTATTATTGGGATTGGCTCCCCCCAATAGTGCTGCCGCGAAAAAATCCAATCGCGAAGTTTGTACTGAACTGATCGAACGCCGAGCTTATTTTCTACTACGTAATCAATTATCTTTTGCCTTGATTCGTCCCATCGCATACCCTTGAATTTCTCTGGGGATTGAACTATTCCATCAGGTTCTCTATAAAAAACTTCAAGGCTGGTCACCTTATTGGCTAATTCAGAATCCTTGGGTAATAATGCGACTTTTAAGGGAATATCGTATTTCTTGGCAAAGAGAAAGTCTCTTTCGTCATGAGCGCTACAGTTTACTATTCCAGTACCATAATCAGCGAGAACATATGAAGCAACCCAAATCGGTAAATCTCCGGTTCCAAATGGATCATCAACATAGCGTCCAGTAAAGATGCCCTCGCTATCCTTGTCAACATCGAATTTATCAGCTATTTTTTTGGCCTCAATTCGCTTTACAAAATCCATAACCTCTTTTTCTTTGGAGGTACCCTTGACCAGCTCGTAAACCATGGGATGCTCAGGCGCTATAACCGTAAATGTCTGTGCGAGAAACGTCTGGGGGATAGAATCATAAACCTCAAACTTGATATCGAGATCCTTAACCTTTTCGAAAAATCTGACCCCTTCACTTCTACCAATCCAATTCACTTGTTGGGTTTTAATCTTATCCAAATATTCGACTTGGTTGAGGTCTTTTATTAGTCTGTCAGCGTAAGCAGTGATGCGGAGCATCCACTGTTTCTGTTTCCTTTTTTCGGTTTGAGCACCACAACGTTCGCAATTTCCGGAAATTACCTCTTCATTGGCAAGAATGATTTTGCATGACGGGCACCAATTAACCGGCATCTCTGTCTGGAAAGCCATACGCGGAGTTGTTTTGTCATTATCAGGAAGTCGGACTAATTTACCATCGACGACAGCATGATGATAGAACTGTAGAAAAATCCACTGCGTCCACTTGTAATACTCCGGATCGGTTGTATTAATCTCACGAGGCCAATCAAAAGAATAGCCCAAAGATTTCTGTTGGCGCTTAAAATTAGCCACATTTTTGGCAGTTGCTACAGCTGGCTGAATCTTATTGCGGATTGCATAGTTCTCTGTTGGCAAGCCAAAAGCATCCCAACCCATCGGATACAAAACATTGAATCCTTGCATCCTTTTCATGCGAGCGTGAGCGTCAGCAGCTCCTAGCATCATACAATGGCCGACATGCAACCCCTCACCAGAGGGGTAGGGAAATTCGACCAAGGAGTAGAACTTCGGCTTATCAGAGAAATCTGTCGAGCTGCCGTAGCCCTCCTTGTCCCACTGCGCTTGCCATTTTGCCTCAATTTCCTTGAAGTTATATTCGCGCGAACGCTTGGCCACAGATTGCTTTTCTGCATTCATAAGTAGAAATAGTTATTTGAATTTACCCCTTTACCATACCATTTTCGCGTCTTGAATTCAATTGATTTTTTTAGTAGTATTTAGTAGGTAAAAGATTGCTCAATCAGCGATGCGGGAGCATAATCAAACCACCCATAGTCTGGGCCAATAGCTTAGTTGGTAGAGCGCATCCATGGCATGGATGAGGTCCGGGGTTCGAATCCCCGTTGGTCCACCACTTATAAAAGTCAAATTTGCAAAGATAAATACTTAATATAGTTTGGGGGAATTATGCCAAGGAATTTATTCGCGAACATAAACGGTCGGCAGAAGATTACTGTTTTAAGCTCATTTCTCTCACTTGTTCTTCTTGGTGTTTTAGCTTACTTTTTCTTGCCTCGTTCAAGCGCTGATACTCTTTTATACTCTCCAAAAATTAGCAGCTTTTCACCGAAAAACGCCAGTAGCGGATCGTTGGTAGTCTTAACCGGCCTAAATTTTGGCCGAGAGAAGGGGAAAGTTTATCTGGATGAGCAATTAATCTTAGATGATCATGTCGTTCTCTGGAACGATAGATATATCAATCTTTTTTTACCAGCCAATCCGATCAGCGCAAAATTAAAGGTATTGTCAGCAAACAATCTTTCCGGCATTTCGGATGCTCTCCTTGAAATCAGTAAATCATCACCGATTATTTCAAGCTTTTCACCATCGTCCGCTAGTACTGGTGAAAATGTGGTTGTTTCGGGTAGCAATTTTGGACCATCATCTTCTTTTGGGGCGGCTTTCTGTACGATTGATAATAAATTATGCGAGCCAGCTCAGATATCTAAGTGGGAAAACGAAAAGATTACCCTTAAAGTTCCCGCTCTCCCCAAAGGAAAAATATTTATGATTGTTGTCAATGCTAACGGTGTTAAATGCTCCTCTCTTTATCTCTCATCTCAATTCACCGCTTTGTAAATATCTCCAACTGAGCCAAAGCTTTCTTGTAGAATAACTAAAAGTCATTTACTGGCTAAAGAGGTAATCTTTAGTCATGAGAGATATATTTTCAAATAAAAGAATAGCGCTTTATGTGTTAACAATTTTTGCCGCACTAATCATGATATTGATTACACTCGGATTAAAGTTTCAAGTTGTAAAGTCAGATGGCCTCAATATCAATCAGCAACCAGGAGTTTCACAACAAAAAAATGTTTTAGGAAATGCAGTAACAGAGGTGCATAATGAGGCAACTGCAGGCGATAAAGTCGCCACAGAAGCCCCCATACCTCCCAAGATTTCTGAGACAATTACGACAAAATAAGGGGAAAACAATATCTTTTTTTCCTCATTTCTGCTAAAATAAATACAGCAAGATATTATTTTTGGAGTTGTTATGGGTTTTAATTTTTTTATGAAAAGACCTCAGTCTGACTTGCCTGTTGAGAAAAAACCAGTTGTTAAAGTTATCGACAAAAAGCCACAGATCGAACCGGTTAGCCACGATGCAAATAACCAAGAGGTAAAGCCGGTTTACGGTTTTATTGATGCTTCAAACCTTTTTTGGGGCGGCAAAGCAAGTCTGGGGTTCAATATTGATTATAAAAAGTTTTTAAATTATCTAAAAACTAAATATGGCATCACAAAAGTTTTTTATTATGGCGGTATCAGAACGTTTGAATTTGAGTACTCAATTTTAGACAATAAGCCACTGGACCTTACTAAGTTGCAGGAGTTTTTAAGTGAAAAATATTCAGAGGCTGACGCTGATACTAAAACCAAGATAGAGATCTCGCAAAACAAACTAAACTTCTATATTCTACTAGAATCATACGGATACATTATGAAGATTAAACCCGCTAAAGTCTTTTACAATGAAGATGATGAGGAGCACAATCTGCCTCTGTTAAAAGCAAATTGTGATGTCGATATGACATTCGATTTGATGAGATATATGGAACAGTACAGTGGAGCCGTCGTTATGACTGGAGATGGCGATTTTTCGCCCGTATTAAGCTATCTTAAATACCATGACCGTGCCATTTACGTCATTTCGCGCTGGAGCAGGACTGCTTCAGAAATCAAAAAAGTTGCCGAAAACAATTTCATTGATCTAGAAAGATTAAGGAATATAATCATCTATAGGTAAATATGACCAACGACGAATCAATCAACCTAAAAAAGTTTTTTTCTGAGATTCAGATGTTGAAGCGCGTACGAAATGAAGGTTTTCGGCTTGCCGGGATTGCAGAAACCGCGCCAATAGCTGAACATGCATTGATAGCAGCGCAAATTGCCTTTGTCTTAGCAAAACTAGAAGGCGCTGATCCATATAAAGTCGCCTGTACTTTAATCTTTCACGACAATGCTGAGATCAGGATTGGCGATCAAAGTAAGGTAAACGCACGTTACATTAAGAGAGATTCTATCGAACGTACAGCTTTAGCCGAGCAGACAGATAATCTTCCGGGTCAATTGAAGGATGATATTTTATCACTTTTTGATCAGATCGAATCTCGCGGCACAAGAGAAGGAGTGATTGCGAAAGATGCTGATTGGCTCGAAACTGCGATTCAGGCAAAGATTTATATGGAGCAAGGCCACAGAGGCTGTGAAAACTGGATTGATAACGTTGAAAAGGCTCTGGAGACAGAGAGCGCCAAGCAAATCCTAAAGGTTATCAGAGAAGACAGCGACTTTACAAATACATGGTGGCAGGGCCTGAAAAAAATGACCTACACAAAACTCGATAAGAGATAATGATCAACATATCAGAGACTCAATCTAGATTTTTGACCATATAACTATCTTCTAGCTTATAACCAAGTTTTCGAAAATAAGGCCTAACACCCACTCCGGCGATTACTGCAACTTTTCTGAGACCAAACTCCTTTTTTATGATTTCTTCAGCTGAGCAGACTAATTTTTTACCCCATCCCTGATGTTGAGCGGCATCAATCTGATGTTCGCCGATACTTACTTGAGGGCCATATGTATGTATCTCCCGTATAATTCCAGCCCCTCTAAGTGAAGGTAAAACAGACGAACTCTCAGCATTAACCCGAAGCCTCAAAAGTGATAAAAGCTTGGTATGATCAGACGATTCAATACTTAAAAATATTTCTTTTCCGTCCGATGCTCCATAATCTAGCCTGGTCAGTTGAAACTTTTCATTAATGCTGAATCCAGATTTAATTTCTCGACATCGAATACAATTGCATGCTGTGCCCTGCTTGAACATTTCCAAAAGGACCATCTGGCGAAGGTTAGATATTTTGGCGCCGCCACAGACAATATTACTAGCAGGAATATCACGAATTACTCTTTCAATCCGACAATAGCGAGGGACATTCTGCTTAATTTTTTTTAATAATGTAACGAGTTGGCCTTCAGAGTAAGGCAGATACTTTCCTTTTTGGTATAAATCAAAAAGACTCGTTTGCCTTACAAGCGCTAGGGGATAGATCTTCAAATGGTCCGGTTTATAATTTTGATTACCAAACAATTGTCGGAACATTGATTGGTCTTGATCTAAATCTGAGCCAGCTAGGTTTAACATCATCTGGTATGAGACCTTAAAGCCAGCCTCTTTAAGCAGCTTTGTTGCTCGAATCGTTTCGGAGTCTGTATTACCGCGATTGTTTGCAAGTAATACTTTGTCATAAATTGATTGGACACCTAATTCTACTTTCGTAATTCCCAGCCAGCGTAATCGCTTGATCTCTTTCTGGTCGATATAGTCTTGGCGAGTTTCAATTGAGATTTCCACTATGCGATGCGGTGATAACTCATTCTTTTCCTGAAGTTCGTCCAATTTTGTAGAAGATGAATTGGTTGGAGATCCATTGGCCGCCGCGAAGAGTGATTTAATAAACCATGTCTGGTATTTCTTGGGATAGTACGACCACGTGCCGCCAATAATTCTAATGTTCACCTTGTCCGTTTTATGACCGACGGCCGTAAGAGCCCGAAGCCTAGACCTTACTTGGAGAAAAGGATTAAACTTACAAGTAAGAGCCCGCATCACAGCCGGTTCATCTGGCAAGTAGCTCTTTGGGACGCCGTTAAAAGTGGGGCAATAAATACATTTCCCGGGGCACTCATATGGCTTTGTCAAAACTGACACAACAACAATACCTGAGAGCGACCTGGTGTTCTTTAAACGAAGAAGGCCCTCAATAGTCTGACTCCGCTTAACCGTTTTATTTGAACATAAATTATGATAAGTTTGTAGAAGTTCGTCAGTATTAAAAAAAGGGGAAGCTGTCCCTCTGGCAAAGTCTCGTTGCATCGAGAGAAGCTTTTTCGGGGTCAGCTCAGGTTCATCACAGAGGGATATAACAAACTTTTCAATTGGATTTTGAGACATATGCAAGACAAACAAGCAAAAAAAATTATACGAAATACAATAGCTGATTATAACAGAATTTCCCCACTCTGGTCAACAAAACGCTCATTTTTACCTTCTGATATGAAAGAGATCGCGGAAAATATTTCAGATGGTGACGCCATACTTGATCTAGGCTGTGGAAACGGCATATTTTATGAAGCTGTTCAGGGTATGAAAATATCATATTTAGGAGCGGACCCCGCGAAGCAGTTGATTGAGATTGCAAAGATAAGATTTCCCGACGCTTCATTCAAAACAATAGCTTCTGACAAGTTGCCTTTTAATGACCAATCCTTTGATAAGGTTGTTTGTCTTTCAGTACTTCATCATATCCCTACGGACAAATATAGGATTCAGTTGCTTAAAGAAACTCTGAGAGTCTTAAAAGTGGGGGGGAAGCTTATCATCACAGTATGGAATATTAGCGACCAAATGATCTCTTGGTTTCAAGAAAACAAGGACCAATTAAAAATCAACAATATTGACTCTGAAGATATTTATTATCCTTTCAAAAATGAACAGGGCAAGACACAAGTTCTGCGGTATCTGCACTGTTTTGACGAAGAGAAGCTGAGCCGTACTCTGAGTGAGGCTGGCTTCCTAGTAGAAAAGACTTGGGTTATTGTAAGAGGAGCTGGAAAATTTTCCAATGTTATGGCGATTTGCCACAGGCAGCCCTAGCCAGCAAAACTGCATGATATGGTATAATTCAAAAATGAAAAATTCCTTATTTGAGAACTTATCTGAAAAACCATTAGCCGAAAAGTTTCGCCCGCAGACTCTTGACCAATTCATGGGGCAGGAACATATCGTTGGCTCGGAGAAGATTCTTCGTCGTCTAATCGAGGCTGATAGAATCATTCCGATGATTTTTTGGGGACCCCCGGGGTGTGGAAAAACCACTTTAGCCAGGATAATTGCAAACAGGTCTGACTCAGACTTTATTTCGCTATCCGCTGTGACGAGCGGAGTTGCGGATCTTAAAAAAACGGTCGCAAAAGCTAAGGAAACTCTTGATTTTCATCAACGAAAAACAATTCTTTTTATCGACGAAATACACCGGTTCAATAAATCTCAGCAAGATTATTTGCTCCCTCATGTTGAGGATGGTACCGTTGTCCTGATCGGTGCCACAACCGAGAACCCTTCTTTTCAAGTGAATGCTCCATTACTCTCAAGAGCTAGAGTTTTTCACTTTCGAGAACACACCCAGGAAAATATTATGGATCTTCTAAATAATGCGATAAAATCGATTAATAAAGATCCCGGGTACTATTTTCACCATCTTAAAGACATAAAAGTAAAAGTTTCTATACAAAAAACTGCCTCCCAAAAATTAGCCGAACTATGCGAGGGCGATGCCAGGGATGCTTATAACGCGATTGAACTAGCTATCATTTCATCAGACCCAAAGAGCGGGAAAATTGTTATTGATGAGGATCTTGCGCAAGAATCAATCCAGCAAAAGTTTATTCGATATGACAAAGGCTCTGATGGTCACTTTGACGCTATCTCTGCCCTGCACAAGTCGATTCGTGCTTCAGATACTGATGCAGCGCTTCATTATCTAGCCAGAATGATTGAAGCCGGCGAGGACCCCCTGTATGTCGTCAGGCGACTGATCCGGTGTGCCTCTGAAGATATTGGGCTTGCAGATCCATTTGCCTTAGTGCAGGCAGTTTCAACTCTTGAAGCGATTAGATTCGTGGGAATGCCGGAGGGAAGTGATACATTAGCACAGTTGGTTATCTATTTATCTAAAGCTAAAAAATCCCGTGCAGTTGATGAAGCTTACGCCAAAGCCCGAACGGATGTGGTCGAAAA
>Ga0172380_10007544_pt1 | contig 12189 bp, 11 predicted proteins | sample Leawe162metaG_FD_119747 | JGI IMG/M metagenome (GOLD analysis project Ga0172380, IMG submission 119747) | Leachate microbial communities from a municipal landfill in Southern Ontario, Canada - Leachate well 162 metaG | ecosystem: Engineered > Solid waste > Landfill > Unclassified | place...
GATTGAGAAGCTCTTTTCCCTGTTCCCGCAGTATTTGTTCTACCCCCAGCGCCACGATCGACATTGAACCGCCGAAGCCGATTGTAACGGCATCGGCCGCCCCGGAGAGTATGTACTCCGCAGCGGCCTGTGCTGTCTCGCAGTACCGAGCGGTAAAACCGTTCTTTTCGAGCGATGCCACCGCTTTCCGGCACTTCTGCTCATGACTCCAGTGGACAAGATCTTCCGTCATTCCCATGAGTATCTATTTCGCTACTTTGACGGACTTGATGACGACAGGAGTTTCCGGGAAGTTCTGGAAGACCATGTTCACGTTCGTTGTTTTTACGGCAACGATTTTGTCTACCACATCCATCCCTTCGATAACTTTCCCGAAAACCGCATAACCGGCACCGTCGGGATTGGGGCGGTTCAGCATATCGTTATTCACAACATTGATGAAAAATTGCGCGGTGGCGCTGTCGGGGGCTGACGTTCTGGCCATGGCAATGGTGCCACGATCATTTTTCAGGCCATTGGCGGCCTCATTCTTGACGGGTGCGTTGGTTGGCTTTTGCTTGCGGTCTGCAGTAAATCCGCCTCCCTGAGCCATAAAACCGGGAATGACACGGTGGAAAATGGTGCCGCTGTAAAATCCGCTTTTGGTATAATCAAGAAAGTTTTTGACGCTGAGAGGAGCCTCTTTTTCTAAAAGTTCAATTTTGACGTTTCCGAGGCTGGTTTCCATCGAGACAACCGGGTTTTTTTTTCCTTCAGCACAGGCAATTCCAGCCATGAGACAGATCAGTGCAACAGCGCTCAACAATTTTTTAACCATGGTATCCTCCGGATTATTTTGGCACTGGATAATGCCGACGCACTATACGACAGGCAACTCAGAAAATCAATATCACCCCGTACAATCGCGCACCAGTTCAGCCAGGCAGGAAATGAAAGCCGGTGAGCTGTTGAGCGCCTCGGTGCGGCGGAAATCGCTGATGCCGAGGGCAACGGCTTCTTCTTTGTACTGGATGTCGATCTCGTAAAGGGTCTCGATATGATCGGTCACGAACGAGATTGGTACCATCAACAGCTGGGTGCAGCCGGTGCCGGCAAGTTCGGCGATTTTTGCTTCGGTGGATGGTTCCAGCCACTTGACCGGACCTGCTCGGGACTGAAAGGCGAGATGGTGGGAAATGCCGTCGAAACGTTCCATGGTCAAGCGTACCGTCGCCTGGATATGATCAAGATAGGGGTCGCCGGAATCGATAAACGATTGGGGTAGGCCATGGGCGGAAAAAACGAGCTGAACTTTGCTGCGATCCGGAAATCCGGCCAGACCACGCTCGATCTTTTCCGCCAGGGCGGAAATGTAGGACGGCCGGTCGTAGAACTGCCGAATATAGGAGATGTTGAACGGGACTGAAGACTTTTTCAGCTCCCGTTCAAGCTCATTGATACTGGAGCCGACCGTGGCGCGGGAGTAATGCGGGTAGAGCGAAAGGGCGATAACGGTGGTGATTCCTTCACGCGCAATGGCGGCCAGCGCCTCTGACGTATCCGGCTTTGAATAGCGCATGGCCACGAAGCAGCGATACTTTTCGCCGAGGACCGCTTCAAGTTCGGTCCCCTGCTGCACGGTCAGTTCGCGGATCGGCGACTTGCCGCCGATCTTCCTGTAATATTCCATGACTTTCTTTGAGCGGCGCCGCGAGATGAAGCGGGCGATAACCGGCTGCAGAAAAGCCGGGCCGATGCGGATAATATCCCGATCGGAGAAAAGATTGTACAGGAACGGCTCGATTGCGGAAAGCGAATCAGGTCCTCCCATCTGGAGAAGCAGGACGGCTGTTTTAGTAGACATATGTCACGCCCGGATCATGATCAGCAGCATTTTGAACTGCTTGACCGCTTTCAGCTCATGGGGAATATTGGCCGGCATGATGATCATCTGCCCGGCGGTTACCCGGTGCGGTTCGCCGTTGATTACCACTTCGGCTTCGCCATCAACCACCTGGACAAACGCGTCATACGGCACGGTATGTTCGCTCAACCCCTGGCCGGCACCGAACGAAAACATCGTCACCGTGCCGATTTTCTTGTCGATCAGGGTTTTGCTGACGACCGAACCGTCCTGATATGAAACAAGTTCACTCAAAGTCAATGCGTTGCCGATCAGTTCCATAAACGCTCCAATCTTTTCATATGGTTGTTAGTGCGGCGCCATACTATCGCATCAGCACAAAAAAACAAAGGCGGAAAACCGAAGTCTTCCGCCCATGTCGTATCGAGATACAGCTAATCAGGTTCTACAAGAGTCAGAGGTGCGGCTTAGTACATTCCGCCGCCCATGCCGCCCATGCCACCCATGCCGCCAGGCATTCCGCCGCCCATGCCGCCTGCTGAATCATCCTTCGGTTTCTCGGCGATCAGCGCCTCGGTTGTCAGCATCAGACCTGCGATGGAAGCCGCATTCTGAAGAGCACTGCGGGAAACCTTGGTCGGGTCGATGATGCCGGCTTTGATCATGTCGACATATTCATCGTTAGCTGCGTCGTATCCAAAGGCATCCTTGCCGTTCTTGACCTTGTCAACTACGATCGAAGCATCGATCCCTGCGTTTTCTGCGATCTGGCGAATCGGAGATTCAAGGGAAGCCTTGATCACGTTTACGCCGAACTGCTGCTCGGTAACCAGTTTGAGACCGTCCAGGACAGACATGGCGCGTATATATGCTACGCCGCCTCCAGGGACGATGCCCTCGTCAACAGCTGCACGTGTTGCATGCAGTGCATCTTCAACGCGAGCTTTCTTCTCTTTCATTTCAACTTCCGTTGCTGCGCCGACTTTGATAACGGCTACGCCGCCAACAAGCTTGGCCAGACGCTCCTGGAGTTTTTCCTTGTCGTAATCACTGGAAGTCTCTTCTGCCTGGGCACGGATCATCTTGACGCGACCCTGGATAGCTTCTTCCTTGCCATTGCCGTCGATGATGGTGGTGTTGTCCTTGTCAATGGTGATGCGCTTGGCCTGGCCGAGCATATCAACGGTGGTCTGGTCGAGTTTGAAGCCGACTTCTTCGGAAATAACCTGGCCGCCGGTCAGGATGGCGATGTCTTCCAGCATGGCTTTACGACGGTCGCCGAAGCCCGGAGCCTTGACGGCACAGACATTCAGGACGCCGCGCAGTTTGTTGACAACCAGCGTTGCCAGAGCTTCGCCTTCGATATCTTCAGCAATGATCAAAAGAGGACGGCCCGACTTGGCGGTCTGCTCCAGAACCGGGAGGAGATCCTTCATGTTGGAGATCTTCTTGTCGTGGATCAGGATCATGGCGTTTTCGATGGAGCATTCCATACGCTCGGGATCGGTCACGAAGTAGGGGGAAAGATAGCCGCGGTCGAACTGCATACCTTCGACAGTCTCCAGAGTTGTTTCCATAGCCTTTGCTTCCTCTACGGTGATAACCCCTTCCTTGCCGACTTTTTCCATCGCCTGGGCAATGATGTCGCCGATGGTCTTGTCGTTGTTGGCGGAAATCGTGCCGACCTGGGCGATTTCCTTGTGGTCCTTGATCGGTTTGGAGATTTTTTTCAATTCGGCAACGATCGATTCAACTGCCTTGTCGATGCCGCGCTTGATTTCCATCGGGTTGTGGCCGGCAGCAACCAGTTTGGAACCCTGCTTGTAAATAGCCTGGGCCAGAACGGTTGCCGTTGTGGTGCCGTCGCCGGCGACGTCGGAAGTTTTGGAAGCGACTTCCTTGACCAGCTGTGCGCCCATGTTTTCAAACTTGTCTTCCAGTTCGATCTCTTTGGCGACGGTAACGCCGTCCTTGGTGATCAACGGCGAACCGTATGATTTATCGATAACAACATTACGGCCTTTCGGTCCGAGGGTTACTTTAACGGTGTCGGCGAGGATGTTAACGCCTTTCAGGATTGCGTTGCGGCCGTCCTGATCGAATTTGATAATCTTTGCTGCCATTGTGTATTCCTCCGTGTTTGATATGTATTTATGTAGGGGCAAATTGCGTTCGCCCGAATTTGTTTATCATCAAGGGCGCATGCAATGCGCCCCCTACAGATAAAATTATTCTACGACAGCTAAAATGTCGTCTTCGCGCATCATCAAGTAGTCGTCGCCGTCAACTTTGATCTCGGTTCCGGCATATTTGCCGAACAGCACGATATCGCCGACTTTTACATCCAGCGGCAGCACTTTGCCGTCTTCAGTTTTTTTGCCGTTGCCGACTGCAACGATTTCACCGCGCTGCGGCTTTTCTTTAGCGGTTTCCGGAATGAAAAGTCCTCCGGCGGTTTTGGTTTCTTCTTCTACTCTCTTTACGATGATGCGGTCTTGAAGTGGTCGTAAATTCATCTGTACTTCTCCTTTCTATCCTTGTGTGGTGTGGTGGTTAAATCAAAATTAGCACTCGTGGCCGCTGAGTGCTAACAGTCGGAATATAAACAGCGCCCCTTCAAAAATCAAGGGGTATCTAAAATATTTTTATGGAGAGCCGTATTTATTAAATGTTGTGCCTCAAATTGATAGTCTAACAGGCGGCATCTTTGTTACAATCAGTTTCAAAACCATTTTCCGGAGGCGTATTGTTTATGAAGTTCCGTCTGTACCTGCTGATCCTGCTGTCATTCCTGTTGTCCATTTCACTTTCTCAAGCCGCCCCAACTGAAGTCAGGAAGAGTCAACCCGCCGTGAGCCAGGAAGTCAGGGTTCCCATCCTCCTCTATCACCGCTTTGGCCCGACGGTGGCAGACGGCATGACGATCACCACGCCGGTGTTCGAATCCCATCTCAAGTACTTGAAAGACAACGGTTATAAAGTTATCCCGCTACGCCAATTGGTTGACTGGTATCAGAAAAAGGGTCCTGCCCCGGCGGCCAAATCAGTGGTGATCGTCGAGGATGACGCCCATAAATCCGTGTATACCGATATGCTGCCGCTCGCAAAGAAGTACAACGTGCCGGTAACGGTGTTCATCTACCCCTCAGCCATCTCCAATGCAAAATACGCCATGACCTGGGACCAGCTCCGGGAGTTGAAGAAGACCGGCCTGTTTGACCTCCAGAGCCATACCTACTGGCATCCGAACTTCAAGAGAGACAAGAAAAAGATGAAGCGGCAGGAGTTTGAAAAATCGGTGACGACGCAGCTGACCAAATCAAGGGCAAAGATCGAAAAGGAGCTGGGGGGAAAGGTGGACATGCTCGCCTGGCCGTTCGGCATATTTGACGATTATCTGTTGAAGAAAGCCGCCGAGGCCGGATATGTCGCCACCTTTACGATAGTGGCCCATCATGCGGGCGCTTCGGACAGTGTAAATAAATTGCCGCGCTACCTGCTGATAAACGCGGATCAAGGCAAGGCGTTCGCACAGGTAGTGGCGGGAACGGCGCCAGCTCGAAATATCGTCTACTGAAAAATTGCAGTTGTTCGAATCGAGCATGATTCAACCGTGATCTCCTGATAACATCTGCGACAAATACGGCCCGAACGTCACCATTTCAATGAGAAAATATATTGTTTTTTGATGAGCGCTGAAGTGTGGTATAGGTGGTCTCAATTCAGAGCAGGAGGTGAGTCGTGAAAGACATTCTGCGGGTGATTTTTATCAGCATCTTCATGCTCTCCTTCTTTATTCCGCACCCTTCATTGGCTCAATCCCCCCGGCAAAAAATTCTGATAGGCATCCTCCCTGAGGTGAATGTCTTTAAGCAGAAGCAGCGCTTCAAGCCGCTCGGTGAATATCTTTCAAAAAAAACCGGCGTGGCAGTTGAATTCACCATTTTGAACAACTATGGCAATATTATCGAGCGGTTCACCGATGATAAGATGGATGGCGCTTTCTTCAGCTCAATTACCGGGGCTATTGCCATCAAAAAGCTGGGCGTTATCCCGCTGGTTCGTCCGGTAAATCCGGATGGCACCTCAACCTATCAGGGGTACCTGGTTGTCAGGAAGGACAGCGGTATCACGAGTGTCAGGGATATGAGAAACAAGAAGATGGCATATGTCGACAAAGCGACAACCGCAGGCTACATATTTCCGCTGGCGTATCTACGGGAGAACGGGGTTGCCGGTACGCAGCATTTTTTTCGTGAAACATTTTTTACCGGCAGCCATGACGCTGCTATCAGTGCCGTGCTGAACCGAAAAGCGGATGTGGGTGCGGCCAAGAGCAGTGTCTATGATTTGGAGAAATACAATGATCCTCGGGTGGACAAGGAACTGGTTATTCTTGCCAAATCGGCACATGTCCCTTCGAATGGACTTTGTGTCAGAAAAGACCTTCCCGAGCAGCTGAAAAGCACACTGAAGAGCGTGCTGCTGGGGATGCATGCCGATACAGATGGTAAGGCGGTTCTGCAGCAGTTTGGTGGTCTTAAATTCATTGAAACCACGTCAAAAGACTATCAACCCGTCTTGGATATGGCAAAAAAAGGCGGCATCAACGTTATGACATACGGTTTCAACAAATAGATTCGATGCGGCTCCCGTTCCCAAGGAATCCGATTATGAAGATGACGGAATAAAATGAAACGTAAAATAATAGCGTCATTTCTCATGGTGTTCCTGATCGCTTCACTCGGTGCGGTGTTCGCATATATGCATGTCAGAAACACTAACGACATGCTCAGTCGCCTCATCAGCCTTCATCAGATAGAGACCCTGCGCCAGCAGCTACTTGGATCGATCCATACGGTGCAATCGGATCTCTACACTGTCCATACGGAGCTCGGTAACAATCTCGATTACATAGTAGAAAATGTTGCCGTCCTTGAACAGTCTGCCCGAAACTGTACCTCCTGCCATCACACGCCTGAAATCACCCGGAAAATTGACGAACTTCAATTGCTCGTAAATGATTACGAGGAGGGGTTAAGTTTTTACATAACCGCCTCTGCCAACACCGAGCAGGCCAATAAAAATAAACTGGAAGCGGCACACATCGGCAATAAGCTCCTCATCAAAACTGAGGAAATGTCCGTGCTGGCAGGTTCCAAACTCAAAATAGTGACCAGGGATGCAAAGCAGATGATGGCGAACGTCACGACGATCCTGGTCGCGACAATGCTGCTGACCCTCCTTCTCGGCATTGCCATCGCCATATACCTGACAAAAGCAATTACCAGGCCCGTCGATGTGTTGCTTGATGCCACGCGAGTCATTGCATCCGGGAACCTTGGGCATACGGTCGAATACACCGACAAAACTGAATTTGGTGAATTAGCCACCCATTTTAACGAGATGAGCAGATCTCTCCAGGAGGGGTATGCAAAGCTTGGGGAGGAAATATCAGAGCATAAAAAGGCTGAAGTAGCACTCCGGGAAAGTGAGGAGCGCTATGCTCTGGCAGCCCAGGGTGCCAATGACGGTCTGTGGGACTGGGATTTGCGCAATAACAGCATCTATTTCTCCAGTCGCTGGAAATCGATGCTCGGATATGCGGATGATGAAATAGGCAATCAGCCGGAGGAGTGGCTCAGCCGCGTCCATCCTGATGACCGCCCCGAAATGGAGGCCAGGATCGCCGCCCATATTGGCGGGCGCAACTCCCATCTGGAGGGTGAGTTCCGTATTGTGCACGGTGACGGGGCATATCGCTGGATGTTGACACGAGGGCTGGCTGTCAGAAATGATTCCGGACAGGCCTATCGTATGGCAGGGTCCCAGACCGATATAACGCCCGGGAAGGTAGCTACGGAGCAGCTGGTATACAACGCTTTTCACGATGCGCTGACGAATTTGCCGAACCGCTCCCTGTTTATGGACCGCCTCCAGCATGCTATCACAACATCCGTACGCAGAGGCGAGCCGCAGTATGCGGTTCTTTTTCTTGATATGGACCGGTTTAAAACAGTCAATGACACACTTGGCCATCTCGTCGGGGATAAGCTGCTTGTTGCGGTGGGACTAAAGCTTGTCGAGTGTGTCAGGCCGGGAGATACGGTTGGCCGACTTGGCGGAGATGAATTTTGCGTTCTTCTGGAGGATATCCATGAACTGAAGGATGCCGTCGATGTTGCCGACAGGATCCATCACGTACTCTCGACCCCGGTATTGATTGAAGGACACGAAGTCTACACCGCCGTAAGCATAGGGATTGCGATGGGTTCGGTGCTCTATGATCGCGCAGAGCAGGTGTTACGTGATTCCGACATTGCCATGTATGAAGCAAAAAAACGAGGCAGCGCTTCCTCCGAACTATTCGACACCGGGATGCACGCGAGCATCCTCGACCGGATCCAGCTCGAATCAGAGTTGCACGCCGTCCTGGATCACAACGAACTGACACTGGTCTATCAACCTATTATCGATCTCGTTACGCATCGGTTGGCAGGTTTCGAGGCCCTTGTCCGCTGGAATCATCCGACACGCGGCATGGTGTATCCAACTGAGTTCATCTACCTGGCCGAGGAAACCGGAATGATTGTCAAGATCGGGGAGTGGATTCTTCGGGAGGCGTGCCGCGAACTGGGGGAGCTGCAGAAGCGGTTTCCGGCTCAGCCGCCTCTGAAAATGAGTATCAATATTTCCGGAAAACAGTTTGCTCAGGATAACCTGGCAGATCTGGTCGCCGGGATTCTCCAGGAATCCGGGGTCGTTCCACAAAGTCTGGCGATTGAGATAACGGAAAGCATGCTCATGGAGAATCTCGAAGTTGCCGTGGCGACGATGAAGCGCCTCCGTGACATGGGGATTCATATCCATATAGACGACTTCGGAACCGGCTATTCGTCACTCAGCTATCTGCACAGCCTCCCTATTGATGCTCTCAAGATAGATCGCTCATTCATAAACAAGCTGACAGCTAATGGTGAAAACCAGGAGATAATAGTGTCGATCCTCTCACTGGCCAAGAGCCTCAATTTTGATGTGATTGCCGAAGGTGTGGAGTTGGACCACCAGCTGGAGCAGATGAAGGGACTGGAGTGCCAATTCGGACAAGGATACCTGTTCTCGAAACCGATGAAACCGGATGAGATCGGTGCGTGGATGCAGGCCGAGGAAATCAAGGCCGGGGACAGATAGCATTCACTTCACCGGCCAGCCGATCTCAAAGCCGGGGGGATAAAAATTCTCTTTCGTGCGGTTGTAGTAGCCGAACTGCAAACGCGGGAACTCCTTTTTCAGCCGTTGCAGCAGCCGGTACATGCCGATTCCCTTCCCCTGCACACCCATTTCACGATTGTAGTATTCAGGATCGATTGAAAGATTGCGCATCTGGATCATGTCGATGCCCGTTTCAGCAACAAATTTCACCAGAGCTTCAACCTCTTCCGGTGCATCGGATACGCCGGGGGAGGCGAGATAATTTATTGATGTGAAGCGTCCGGCCTGTTTGGCGATATTCACCGAACGGAGCACATCGCTGAAACTATATCCCCTGGGACGATAATAACGGTTGTAGGTGTCTTCGCGTACCGAATTCATCGAGAAGCGGAACGAATCCATCCCGGCATCGCAGAGCAGCTGAACCCGTTCGGGGATCGAACCGTTCGAATTGAAATTGACCGTGCCGCGCGACGTTCCTTTCTTCATGCGGATGGTTGCTGCGGCAATCGTATCGGATTGCAGAATCGGGTCACCCTCGCATCCCTGGCCGTAAGAGACGATAGCCTGCTCGGCCTGTTCCAGGTGGGGGATGGCAATCTCGCACAGTTCTTCCGGCGTCGGCACGAAGCCGATCCGTTCATGATTCGAAGGGCAGCACTCCGACTCCTGCAGGCTGATGCATCCGAGGCAGGCCGAATTGCAGGCGGGCGAAGTCGGCAGCGGAGCTTCCCAGCGGCGATAGAACAGGTTCTTGGCGGCAAAGCAGTGGTAATCGACGGCACAGCGCGACAGCTGCTCCAGCAGGCGGTTGTCCGGCATCTGCTTCAGCATCTCCCTGACCAGCGGATCGAGGGTGCGGTCGTCGTAATTGACCGGATTCCAGTTGCTGTTGTTGTCAACCTTGGTGGCTGCCACAACGAAGCAGTCGCGATCCTCATCCCAGCCGACGGCTGTGTAGGACCAGAGGGGTAGAAGTGAAGTTTTGGTTGAGTAATCGCAGGCCGGCAGCAGGGTACGCAGGTAACCAGGGGCCATGAAAGCGGACACGGCCTGGATACGCTGACTCCGTTTTCCCTCCCGGAGGGTGTCAACGGTTATGAAGGCTTTCTTGCGCTGGTCCCAGGCAATCGGAGGCATGGAGGGCATGGTAAAAAGTTTGCTGTCTTCCGGGAGTGGAATTAATTCCACATCCTCCGGCAGGGTCGGCACAGTGCCGTTCATCCCGGCCATGCAGAGTTCGGGGTGGTCGAAGATGTTTCCTTTATGATCGGCATACAGCATTTTCGGCAGGCGTCGTGCCACGTGGTGCTCCTGGAAATAGGATTTATCCTGAGTTGAATCAGTCGGAATAAAATACTCCATTTCACGCAACGACGCAACGACTCACCAAAAGTAGGCGCCTCTAGGCGACGCTTTAAACCAAACGGTTAAAGTATTTCGTTGCGTCGTCGCGTCGTTGCGTGAGAAATGTTTTCTTATGGTTGCTATAATGGAAAGGTTGCTCGATGAACAAAAGTAGTATCACACTTTCAATCAGTTTCATCATGCTTGCCGTACAAACGTTTGCTGCGGCGCCGCCAGTGCCGCTGGAGAGCCTGAAGCAGCAGGTAACGGCTCGTTTTGCCGGGGTAGTTCCGACCAAGTGGGGAGAACGGGTGCCGGGTGTCCGAACGCGACTGGATACGAAGGATGCGGTTATTGCACTGACACTGGATGCGTGCGGCAGTGCCAAAGGGAAGGGAGTTGATGCCCGCCTGATTGAGTTCCTGATTCGTGAACAGGTTCCGGCAACGCTTTTCATCAATGGCCGCTGGATCGATGCGAATCCCGAACTGTTCAGGCAATTGGCCGCCAATCCGCTGTTCGAGATCGCCAACCACGGCATCCGTCACAAGCCGGCCTCGGTTACCGGGCGTTCGGTTTACGGTATTGCCGGAACGAAAGATATCGGTGAGGTTGTGGAGGAAATAGAGCTGAATGCCCGTAAAATCGAAGCGATCAGCGGTGTGCGTCCAAAGCTGTACCGCTCCGGTACCGCCTATTATGACGAGGTTTCGGTGCGGATATCACAGGGACTCGGGCATGAGGTGGCCGGTTATTCGCTGCTTGGGGATGCTGGAGCGACCTTCAGTGCGGCCCAGGTCAAGGCAGCCCTCTTGAAAGCAATTCCCGGCGACATTGCCCTGCTGCACATGAACCACCCCGAAGCGGGAACAGGGGAGGGGATCATCGCTGCGGTACCGGAACTGAAAAAAATGGGTTTCCATTTTGTCAGGATGTCGGAGTACCCGTTAAAATAAAGCAGCCTGCCTCCTTTTTATCCGTGAGTCCTCACATGGCGTGGAAATTCACCCACGCGACAAAGCGATCCATCCTCCCCTGCAGAACTTTCCTGGTGTTTTCATTGGCAATGGCGCCTGCGTCATTCAGAAAGTCATCCGAATCCGGATGTATGCTTCCCGTTGGCCCAGTGCTGCGAACGGAGGTGCGTAGTCAGGACAACTGGTAACTGCAGGTATGAACGGTGTATAATTGGTTTAGTAGTAGACTGAACTCATGTATCGGAAGGAGACGTTATGATACGGAAACTCATGGTGGTATTTGTGCCGGTACTGATAGCCGGACTGATGTTTCTTGGCGGATGTCAGCGGCCGACACCGGAAAAGATAGCCGATCACGTTGTCGGCGAACTTACCAAAAAACTTGATTTGAACGAGGCACAGCAGCAGCAACTGAACGCCATCAAGGTGGAATTGCTGCAAAAGGGTGCTGAGCTAAAGAAATCAAAGGAAGCAATACATAGCAACTTCATGGCGAAGTTGGAGAAAGACACGCTCGATAAGACCGAGTTGAAAAAAATGTTTGCAACTCAGAAGGCCGAATTTGACAGTATCGGCGATATGCTCATAGATAGGCTGTCTTCATTCCATGCCACGCTCAACCCGGAACAGAAAAAGAAACTGGTTGAGTATTTGAAAGAGAAAGGCGACTCTCACAGGAGATGTTTCGCTCATTAATGGAGGAATCGTCCGATGTCCGTCCACGCGAGTGGGCGGGCATCGGGAAGCACCGAGAGGGGATCACGATGAGCAACGAACAGGTGGCGCCTGAGACGAAAGGTGTTACGGTGA
>Ga0172380_10007545_pt1 | contig 12188 bp, 8 predicted proteins | sample Leawe162metaG_FD_119747 | JGI IMG/M metagenome (GOLD analysis project Ga0172380, IMG submission 119747) | Leachate microbial communities from a municipal landfill in Southern Ontario, Canada - Leachate well 162 metaG | ecosystem: Engineered > Solid waste > Landfill > Unclassified | place...
CACTAATTCTCAAGTAATAATTTCAGGAACTATTAATTCCTTAAGTGAGGTTGCTGAGGCGATGAATGAAAAGATATGTTATAAACGAACAGTATTTGTTAATCCTCGTCAAGTAACTGAACATAATTTAATTGATGTAAAGGATAGGTTGTTTTTGCTCATAAACAAAATTTTAGTTTATACAAAAAAACCAGGAAGGGAAGCTGATTTGAATGATCCGATGGCTCTAGATAGGGGTTCTACTGTTCTTGATTTGGCAGAAGTATTGCATAAGGATTTTGCAAAGAATTTAAAGTATGCCAAGGTTTGGGGTTCAGCAAAGTTTCCTGGGCAAACGGTTGGCCCTGATTATGAATTAAAAAACAAAGATATTGTTGAAATTGCTGTTTGAAGAATTAGTTTTGATTAGGATTATTTTTTTTCCGCGCTTCCTTTAACTGAAGCGTTATTATCTTTTTTTAAGAAAGTGTAAACTCCAATTATTAGTACTATTACTCCAAGTATAATTAAAAATCCATAATCTGCTTTTTGAAAATTTAATTTGTATTCTTTTTCAAAGTAGTGAGGTGCATTTGAATCAAAGTAACCGTAAGCTAAAATAAATTTTTGTTCTCCTCGGGCATCTAGCGGAGCAACTGTTTTGAAGGTTTGTTCCATTGTTCCTTTTGCAGAAAGTGATTCAGTAAAAAATGGTTGAGTTGTTTCTTCAAACCCATTTGGTACAAGTACTTCCGCACTTAATTTTGTAATTGGGCAATTTGAGTTATTGGTAAGTTTGAATGTAGTAGTTATCGTGTCTTTCCCATTAACGTTTTTCTTTTCCATTGTAGAAGTAACTGTAATCGGTAAATCTTTTGTTTGAATTATTGTCACAGCTGCATTTGTTGGGGTAACATCAAATCCATAATAAACATAAATATTTGCGGTAGGTTTTTTTGAAGAAACAGATTTTATTTTTAATTTAGCTTCGATTCCTTGTCCTGAGTTAATCAAGTCAATGGTTTTGTAAATACTTGTTTTTTCAGTAGCATCTTCAAAGAATCGTATTTGGTCGTCTCCTTTAATTGTTAAAATAACTTTTTTTGCATTCAAATCACTATCATTGAATATTTTTATTGTAAGTAATCCCACTTCATCAGTTGAAAGAGTATCCTTGTCCACGGTTGCGGAGATTAACAGACTTGCGTTAACAATTGATGCAAAAAGTACTAACGCAAGTAAGAATGCAAATATTTTATGCTTCATTGTATTCATCCTCTTTCTTTTTTTTCTTTTCCTTGTATTTTTCAAAAATGAATAACCCGACTAATAGTAATATGAGTGCACCAACTATTTTAATAATTAAGTCTTGGTCAATAGCGCTTTCTATTGGTTTTAATCCTTGGTCAATTATGCTTGCCACATTTTTTTCGGCTTTTAATCCAAATTCCTTTGCTTTGGAGTATTCTGAATTGTTGTATCTTTGTTCTGCCCCATTCCAATTTATTTTTAATTCATCTACTGCATCTTGGGCCTTCCATAAGTTAACATTTTCTGCAGATAATATTGCGGTTGCGGCTTTTTGAAGAGTAGTAAAACTTGGATCAATTTTTATCATTGTTGCATTTGTTCCGTATAGTTTTTGCCATGCTTCATTTCTTATTTTTCTTGATCCGAGAGTTGTTGCATATCCTTCAGAGTTTTTTGAATCATTAAATACACTCTCAATCATTGTGCGTAATTGATCAGTAGTGCTAAAGAAAGAGTCAAGTTTTCCAGGATTTGTTCTTGTTCCTTTTGAGATTGCAATTGGGACTTTTGTTAGAAGTATTTGATAAGTTTTTTGTTGTTCGGTAGTTAGTTTTGATGGGTCGAGTGTGCTTACTCCTTGGTTAATTTCATTTATAGTTTGCTCTAACTCAATAAAACTTGTTTTAAGTTCTGTAACGTTAGTAAAAAAGTTTTTGTAATTTGTTTCATATTTTCCAGTTTTGTTTGTGTCAGGCCCTGATAAGTAATTGTCTTCAAATATTCTTCCATTTTCTATTTGTGTTGAAAGTGCTTTAGCTTTGTCAGATAGATTTTCAGCATCAGTTTTTGCAAAGCCAACTTTTTGTGCAAGTGTTTTTGCTTCTGCGGTCCCTATTCCATTCAGCACAGTTTGTGTGCCTAAAAGATCATTTGCAAGACTTGTAAAATCATTGCTTAAATCATAAAAAAAGTTTTTAGTCGAGTATGAAAAAGGCCAGTTTGCTGGAGTGGTACTATCTCTTAATTCGGTCATTTTCGAATAAGCTATTGTTGTTTTGATTATTTCTCGTATTTCCACATCCATGGAGGCTATTTCTGAAGTAGAATTTTTTATTGGAATATAACAAGTAACAGTGTTGTCTTTCATTGTTGCAACAACTATGTACTCATTTCCCAAATATGAAATCAGATCTTTTGCAGTTGTTGCGGTTTCACCGGAAGATAAGTAATTATTTTTTACAGAAACTAGCGAAATTGCTTCATCAGAACTTAGAGCTCCTACGATAGTGCTTAGTATTAATAATAGTAATAATAGTAGTGCAAGTTTCTTCAAGTCAAATCCCTTAGTTAGAAAGGAAAAGGGGGTATTAAATAGTTGCGTCAGAGCATTTTTTGTCTTATTTTGCTTCTACTTTGCTTTCTTTGCCATTGAATTTAATTTCAAGTATGTTATGCATTGCTTTTAGCTCAATTTCAACAGCTTTTAGCGATTCTGGAGCAGTTGCACTTTTGATTGAGTCCTTTAAACTCAAGTTGTTGTCTTTTTTTGCTTTCCAACATGCTGAATTAAATTCAATCATTTCCGTGCTAATAATTGTGCTTGTTTTGTTGGTTGTTGTTGGGAACTTTGCTTTAATTATTTGTGAATTAAATAATTGTGAATAAATAAAATGTGTCATTGCGGGATTAATTGGGTAAAGTAGTTCAAGTAATGTGCGTAGTGAATCGCGTAATGTTTTTACTGCTCCATTTCTTTGTTCTTGAGTGAATTTTATTGTTGGATCATTATTGTATGCTCTTCGTTTTACTGTTTCCACATAGTTTGAAGCAAATTCATCTCTAATAAAACTAATTATGTGGACAACAGGGTTGTGGAAATCATATTTTTCATACCCTTCGTGAGCTTCAATAATTAATTTATCTACTTCTTGTAAAATCCACTTATCTATTTCCATTAGTTCAACATTTTTTTCTTGTTCAGGAGTAAATTCAAACATTGAAACGAATTTTGATACATTCCAAAGTTTTTCAAGTAGTTTGCCTGCGTTTTCAATTCTTTGAGTAGAACATCTAAAATCTCCTTTGTCCAAGTTTCCTTCAACAGCGCACCAAACTCTAAATGGTCCTGAACCATATGTTTCCAAAACTTTGTGCGGATCAATCCCATTTCCTTTTGATTTGCTCATTTTTGTTCCATCTTCAGTAACAATGTGATGGTGAATCCAAGCATCAGTAAAAATTTTTTTTCCGGTTAGTAAATAATCTTTCAAAAGTGTGTAATACAACCAAGTTCTAACAATTTCTTTTCCTTGGGGTCTTAGTGAGCACTGATCGTGTAATTTAAAAAATTCTGGGTGTCTTTCGTACCCTAAAATATATAGTGGGGAGATTGAGGAATCAAACCAAGTATCAAATACTCTTTCGTCTCCAATAAAATTTTCTTTTCCATTCGCACCACATTTTTTGCAAGTCCCAGTGTAATCTTCTTTCCAGGTTTGTACATATTTTCCTTTTTCTGCCAAGCAGATAGTTCCGCATTTTTTACAATACCAAGCAGGTACTTCTGTTGCATAAAATCTTCTTCTAGTAATCGGCCAATCAATTGAGACAGAATCAATCCAATCAAGTAATATTTGTCTTGATTGGGGTGCGTAAATATTTACTTCTTGTGCAATTCTTCGCATATCATCTTTGAATTTTAATTGTTGTAAGTAGTATTCTTTCATTTCAATAAATTCTATTGCTGCTCCACTTCTTTCTCCAATTGGGGTTCTGTGTGCTGCTGTGGGAGTCATATTTTTTAATAATCCTTGCGCTTTTAGTCCTTCAATTATTTTTTCTCTTGCTTCTTTAATTTTTAGTCCTTTCAAATCACCAGCATTTTCGTTCATTGTTCCATCTTTATTTATTGCAACTTTTCCATCTAGTTTTTGTTCCATGAAAAATCTAATGTCTGTTAAATCTCCATAAGCACACATCATCATTATTCCTGTTCCTTTATCAATTTCAGCAACAGGGTGAGATTTACACAAAACTTCTTTGTTAAAATAAGGGGTGATTAAAGTTTTACCTTCTAAGTGTTTGTATCTTTTATCTTCTGGATTAAATATTACCATTGCGCAAGTGCAAATAAGTTCAGGTCTTGTTGTTGCAATAATTACTTCTTCGCTAGTGCCTCCGGGGGTACTTGTACCCTTTACTTTGAAAATAATTTCGTGGAAAAAACCCGGCCTATCTTCGTAAATTATTTCAGAATCAGAAACAGTTGTTTGTAATTTTGGGTCCCAGTTAACTACTTTATTTGCTTCGTAAATTAATCCTTTATTATAAAGATCAATAAATGTGCTTTGAGTTAGTGCTCTATATGTCGGAGAATCAGTTTGATATATTTCTCCTAAATTAGTTCCTTCCTTCCAAGAAGAAAAACCTATTCCGCACTTAAAAAAAGAATCAATACTTTCTGCGCTTGTTTCGTCCAGTAGTTTTCTGCAATATTCTACTGCTTGTGCTCTTGGTACTTTAGTAAAACTAACATTGTATTTTTTTTCAGCACTTATTTCAATTGGTAATCCGTTTTGATCTAAACCTAATGGAAACAATACTTCATATCCAGTCATTTTTCGATATCTTGCAATGAAATCCATTATTACATATGTGCTTGCGTGTCCAATGTGAATTGGAGAATTAATGTATGGCGGGGGAGTATCAATTGAATAAACGGGTAATTTTGAATTTTGATCAAACTTGAATGCATTTTGTTCTTTCCATTCTTCGTAAGTGGCAATTTCCATTTCTTTAGTAAATCTTTTTTCTTGTATCAATCAAAACACCTTACGCTTTGGTAATCGCATAAAGCAATGGGATAAAATCAGTGCTTTACTAACCAAATGATTAAGGTAAGCAGTTTTAAAGTTTTGTTTTCGCTTTCCAAAAAGCTTTTTACTTTGTTTTATTATAATTGAGTGTATGGCAGTTGTTACTTTTTCAGTTAATTTCTTCGGCAGAGTTCAAGGAATCGGTTTTAGGTTTTTGGCTTTAAGAAAAGCAAATTCTCTTGGATTAAAAGGTTGGGTAAAAAATTCTTTTGATTTTCATTGCGTTGAAACTATTTTGCAGGGGGAGAAGAAAACAATTGATGAATTTATTTCTTACTTCAAAGAAAATCCTTACATTGTAAGAGTAGACAATGTTGTGGTTGAGGAAATTTTTAATTCTGAAAAGTTTAAAGATTTTCAAGTGAAATATTGATTCTAAAATAAAAATTAAAGGTGCCTTAGTGGGGTTACGGGGAATCGAACCCCGTTTTAGCGGTCTGGAGCCGCTCGTAATACCACTATACCATAACCCCTTATTTGCTCAAATTAATTTTGTGGGTAACTTCAATGTTTACCATTTTCGCGAGCCTTTTTTTAAAAGGCTCCGTCTGGTACCACTATACCATGACCCCTTCTGATTAATTTACTGCAAACAAGGTTTATATTTCTAGTGAGAGCGCCAAGCGAAGACTTTTTTAAGCAGAAAAGTGGTATTGTTGATATGTTCTCAAGAGATAATGTTGCCCAGGGTGCGATTGAGTATTTGTTGATTATTGGTGCGGCGATTTTGGTTGTTGCGATTGTGATTATTGCAATTATTAGTGTTTTAAATCAAGGGCAAAATCAAAATACTTCTGGACTTGAATCTGCGAAGAGTTCTTTTGATTCTTTAAAAGAAACTAGTGGTGCATACTTTAGAATTAATAATTTTTATTATTTAAAGAGTGATCCAATTTCTCAAAATTTAATTTCCATTTGGAGATTAAATGAAAGTAGTGTTAGCGAAGCATTTCCTGATTCAGCTGGAAATTATTCCCTAACTTGTGATTCAGTTGCAAATACTTGCCCAACTCCGGCGGAGGGATTATTTGGAGAAAAAGCTTTGAAATTTGATGGAGTTGATGATTATCTTATTTTGAATACTTACCCAAATAATTTAGAACGAACAATTTCTCTTTGGGTAAGACCCGATTTTGATTTGGTCGGAAATGATGGATTAAATTATTATCTTTTCACAACAAACACAAGTGGAACTCCTGAACAAAATTGGGGAGTTGTTGTGTTAAGAAATAAGTCTGATTATAAAGATATTATTTATTATCCTTGTTCTTACACTGTGGGTTTTGGGGATTGTGGGGTTGAATATAATATTTTAAACAATGAAGTTATTTTGAAAAGTGGGAATTGGTATTTGTTAACTTTTGTTTCTTCAAAGCAAAATGGGGGATTTGTGAAAATTTATTTAAATAATTCAGAAAAAGCTTCTTCTAGCGGGGCAGTACTTAGTTCAGCAAACATTCTTCCAGGGATAGCCTTTGGAAAATTTGAAAGTGCTCCTGCCGGTGATGGAATATTTAGATATTTCAAAGGATCAATCGGAGAAATATCAATTTGGAATAAAGCTTTGAGCGGAGAAGAAATAAGGTTGTTATATAATAATGCAATAAGCGTGAACTAATTTTTTAGAAAATGATTAATTACATTTTTCTTTCAGAAAATTACTTGATGTAGCTTATAGTTCCTTTTTTTCTTTCCATTAGTTCGCCTTCTTCTTTTAAGAATTCGCAAATAACCTTTGTTAGCATTTTTGAAACTTTTAAATTTGTAGAAAGTTCTTCTAAGGATTGAGTGGATTTTTTTCCAAATGCAATAATTGCTTTTTTGATGTACGTTTCAAGTAAATCCGATTGAATTAAGTAATAATTTCCGTCAAAGCTTTTTATTCCGCGAAGTAATCCTTCTTTTATTTGCTTTTCAAATTCAAATGAAGCTCTTACTGCGCTTTCTTTCCCTTTTATTATTAAAAATCCATCTTCTTCAAGAGTGTATTTGTCAAATTGTTTTTCAAGAGCATTAACTTCCTCAGATTCTTTTTTTTCTCTATTCTCGGGAGTGATTTCTTCTTCTTTTACTCTATAAACTCCTTTTTTGTAAGTGTCATTTAACCTAAAAACAAAAACAGTTCCTTTTGCAATCACTTCAACAAGTGCTTTTTTTTGTTTTTCATTTAAAGTAAGTTCAAACTTTCCTTCAACCAAGTCGCCGAGTTTGCCTTGTTTGATTAAACCGATTACTTGTTGCTTTTCCTCTTCCAATAAATCCTTTTGAGGAACAGCTACACAAACTTGTTGTCCTTCTTTTTCTTTTAGAACAGATTTGTCAATTAGCAAAAATACCCCTTTGTTGTTTGGAATAAGTTCAAACTCCTTTCCCTCCCCCAAAAGAGAAATTTCTTCAGAATTAAGAACAATATTTCTTTCAATAACCTTAGCCATTAACCAAACACTAAAATAAATAGAGAAAAAGAATATTTAAAGTAGCACACTAGGTTTCGTCAATTTGCGAAAACGTTAAGGAGTACTCATTTTAGGGGGTGAAAGAAATTGTTCGGTTAAGTAAGTATTATAAATGTCGGAAATGTAATATAACTAAGGTGTGTTAAATGGTTAATGTTAAATTTATCAGGCATTCTTTTAAGAGCAAAGCAACAAATCCAAAGCTCACTCCTGCGATGGTTATTGCATTAAGGAAAAGAGGGAAACTAGTTAACACAAGTTTATCAGTTAAAGGAAGAAGAGCTGCTTTTGAAGAAGGGAAAGTACACGGATTTGAAACTACTGGAAGATTTTCTAATTCTCCCGGAAATGATTCAAAAACAAAAATGTATGCTGGTACTTTAGGGAATGATTCCGTAAGAACAAGAGCAACCGCGGAAGCAGTTAAGAGAGGAATACAAAGAGTTAGTGGAACAAAAGTAGGAAGAAAGTATGTTGGCGGAAATGTTTATGGCAAAATAAGGTATCGAAAAGGATTAGCTTTTGAAGAGCAAGTAATTGATTTGAAGAGGTTGTATGAAGTTCTTGAAAAGAATTATGGCGGTAGTGAAGAAAAAGCTTTACGGGCTTATCTTGATGGGAACACTTTGGAAGGAACATTAGTTCCAATAAAAAAAGTTGTTAAAAGATTTACAAGAAGGCTAGCAGTTGGAATAAGATATGAATTAATGAAGAAACGCGCAGTTCAAAGAATGAAAGCAGAAGGTGCAACTGAAGACCAAGTAAAAGCATTTTTAAGAAGTAAAAAAGCAAACATGCTAAACTTTTCTCACAGTTGGGGACTTGATGGATTAGTTGAAGCGCTCTCTGGAAGAAAAATTGAATCCTATTCTCCTCCCGGAGTAATAAGAGAACTGGAAGGAGTCCACTTTACGGTTAACCCTGAAAAAATAATGATGTTTTATCGTGGAAATCCAGTAGATGTAACAAAAACACTTGAGAAAAAGTATCCATCTGTTCTTAGGGGAGTATTTAGTATAAAGAAAATAAAAAAAGGAATGAAAGAGAGAGGGGAAGGAAAGCCAATTAAGTTAAAGAAAATTATGGAAGGACGACCTATTCCTCCAAAAGGAGATCCAATTCCTGCTCCAAGAGCATTTAATCGTCAACTATCAAGAACTGGGAAATAATGCAATTTGGCGGGTTGGGAAAGTATTTATACTAGCTCAAAATTAGTATTAGTAATAAAGTAATTTTTAGGCACGTGAAAAAATGGACAAGCGATGGAGAAACTTAGGAATTTTGCTTGTTATTATTATTCTAATCGTTGCCGGATGGTATTATTTTAATCAACAAAGTAATCCAGCAACTTTAGAAAAAGAAAAAATTGTTTCTGTAGCAAAACTATTAGTTGCAAATGATTTAAATTACTCTGATCTAAAAATTGCAACAGAACTATTTTCATATTCCTTGCCTCCAGCAATTGCAAGTAAAATAAAAAATGACAAAACCGCTCCAATTGAACTAAAAGATGCACTAAACTTTGATATTGAACAAACAAATTTAGTTGACAAATACGTTGAAATAATTAATGGCAGCGACACAAACTTTTACTGCGCAAGAACAGACGAATTAGATAAAATAAAAACAGATTCACTTGAGTTGCTTTTGAGAATGGATGAATATTATTCAAAGAACAATATTTTAGGAATAGATTCAAATGCAGTATTATTAAGTTATGATGATTTTATTGGTGAAATAGATTCTGCTGATGACTATTGTTTTAATTATGCTTATGAATTAATTGGGGCGGGACAATGAAAATATTTTATTTTATTACTGTTTGCTTAGTTCTTTTGCTTGCTATCGGGGCGTATGCTGAAACAACAGGGGATATTACTACTGATTGTCAAGATTTTGGAAAACAAATTGATGAAGCTCAGCAAGAAATGGCTTCTGCTAGCCCAGGGTCAAGCATAATGCTTACTGAAGAGGATATTGCTGCAGGAATTACTCAGTCAGATATTGCAGATGTAAAATCTGCTGTTAATGCTGAACTGCAAGACACTGGATTAGGAAGTGTTGCTTTTGGTGATGAGATTGATTTTAATATTACTCCTGCCCAATTGGCCGAGGCATTTGGTCAAATGCCTGTTTTGCCTCTTTTGAGTTTAGATGATTATGCGCTTTATTGCCCTGATCCAGCTGATTCATTTAATCCCTACTGCGATATGTCTGAAACAGGATACATTTACAAAATAACTGGTAAATTTGATGAAATTTATAAAAATGAAGTGCGTGCCCAAGAAGCAAAAACATATTCTTTTACTGCAAATAATGCAAATAATTCTGTAGAAAATATTGCGGAGGTAGCTCGTCAAATAGAAAATAATAGGGCTTTATACAATTCAAAAGGAAGTAGTGCTGCATATAATGTCAATGTCAATGAGACTGTTTCGGTTAAAAGCAATCCGCTTATTTTTGGAGTTCAAGCGCCAAAACCTTTAGGTTCTTGCGAGATAGCAATGGAGGATACGTCGGATTATCTTACAGGAACATTAAGTGAAGATGGTTCAAAAGTAACAAAACTGAATTTTGCTCCTCCAACATCTGCTCAAATTCCATTTTATCAAAAGCTTTCTTCCCTTGCAACAACTAGTGCGCAGTATAAGCAAATTGTAGAATATAAAACAAAATCCAATGCGGGATATTTAGTTTGGACTAAGGCAGTAGCAAAAATACTTGCTTTGCGGGATCCACGTGTATTAAATCCAGCTCGAATGAGTGCTATTGGAAAAGTGCTTAGTTATAAAAAATCAGGTGCAATTACTTCACAAGCTGCATTGGGCATGGTTGAAGAGAACCTTACAAAAATATTTTCAAGTCATGCAACTGATTTTCCAGGAATAATGCAATTAGTAAGAAAAGATTATGAACGCGCAGCAATATTAAGTGAATTTATTAATGAAGCGGATGCTGCAAAAAGGACAATCTTAATTCAGCAATATACTGCAAAAACTAGGGAGATTCAAGTCGCATCGCTTGGTGTTGCAGATATTTTAACCAATGGAAAGAAACTTGCGCTTAATACTAAACAGGGACTTCCAGGAGTTTTTATCCGAGATGCTACAGGAAAACAATTGGCAGCTACCTTCACGCCTGATGCAATAAGCACTTTTAATAAAATAGACACAAAAATTACTGAAGCACTTGGGACACATCTTCCCCTGTCTGAGTCGCGCTCTTTTTCTACATTAATGGGACTTGGAGATCACGGAAATGTTATTTTAAGAGATGTAATGCCGGCGCTTCAACCTTCTCTTGCCACTGAATTCTCGACCAAAATGGGCGTTGCAGATTGGCTTAAAGGAACAAAGTATGCAAAAACTGGATTGCAAGTTTTGTCAAATAATTATGCTTCTGCTGAACGTAGTATAAATTATCTTTTAGATATTCAAACGCAACTTGCCAGAAAACCAGCTAGTGCAACGTTGAAAGCTGAACGAGATTATGTAATTAAGAAACTGTCTAAACTTGGATTTGATGTAACTAAAACAGTTAATCCAGTTCCTGGTGCAATAGACATTCTTCATGTGACTACTCCTTATGGTGCTGGCAAAAAGGTTTTACTAACCGCAGTTTCAACTTCTCTTGCTGCTGAAAAAGCTGAAATAGCAAAGATTGCAGGAATGAGTATTAGTACTACTCTAAGAGATAGTTCAAAAGCGCTTTTCAAAAAACTCGTTGCAGGTACTAAGACTGGAATAGTTTCAACTTTGGAAAAAATTCCTTATTTGAGTCGGGCTGCGGATGGCAAGTTAATAAAATCCAGTGCGGGTTGGTTTATTGCAAAGAAAACAGTTGGAAAAGGACTTGCAACAGGACTTAAATTTATTTTTAGTTGGCCAGTGGATTTAATTTTCTCTTCTCTTATTGGTGCAGAAATGTATAATTGTGCGCATCAAAATCTTGAATACCCCCTGTTGGATTCAAAACTTCCAAACCCTACTTTAACTAAAGTCATGCCAACTGTGCTTCCAGGAGTTCCTTTGGATCCGAGTGAAGTTACTTTGAATACTACTGCAAGCTTTAATGAAAAAGCAGAAAAGAATATGGCGTCTTACCAAGAATGCATGAGTGGATTTTGGAATACGATAGGAAAGTGGGTTACAACCGTAGGAATATTCTCAGATTTAGTGGATCCGCTCTCTGATGAAAAACAATTAGGTGTTATTAACACCGTAAGAATCTATAGTGATAATCGTACCGTTAAATGTGAATTCCCTGCTCAGAATTCTCCTACGTATTACGTACAAACAAATTTAGTTGGGGGCACTCCTAAAAAAGATCCATTTACTTCAGATTACACTTTCACTTGTACGGGGGTTACTCGTCCAACAAAGTTTATTGTTTTCCATTCATTTAAACCAACTAATGTGTTTTTAGGATTCCTCGCAACAAATCAAGAAAGAATTCAAAACATTGGTGAGGTTAGCAAACAAATTGATGCAACTGATTATGCTAAAATTCTTACTACTACTTATGTAAATTCAGTTGGAAATGCGCAATTTGCTCAAGGGCGAGTTAATCTTACAAATGTTGATAAGTTATTGGCTGCAGATGGGTTCTTGTATAAAACAAAAGTGTA
>Ga0172380_10007546_pt1 | contig 12184 bp, 7 predicted proteins | sample Leawe162metaG_FD_119747 | JGI IMG/M metagenome (GOLD analysis project Ga0172380, IMG submission 119747) | Leachate microbial communities from a municipal landfill in Southern Ontario, Canada - Leachate well 162 metaG | ecosystem: Engineered > Solid waste > Landfill > Unclassified | place...
TGCGCCAGCCTTGCGCTTCTGCTCGAACTGCGCCAGGAATTTCGACCTTGGATTGAGCACGGCGACAAGCCCCATGGTCGATTGAGCGGCCTTGCTGTCCCCTTCATCCAAGGCGCAGAGCGCTGCGAGGTAGTACTCTTCTTCCGCAGCGGCCGTGCCTCCTGGCAGACCCGCGGCGTATATCTTCGCCAGTTCGTAGTGGGGCGACGGATTCTTGGGATCGAGCTTGATGGCCATGCGCAACTCCTTCACCGCATTCGCGCTCAGGTTCGCAGAGGCCCTCTCGACCGCGATCCGCTGGGCGATGGCGGCGTTGTCCATCTTGCCCTGGGCCTTGTCGTATTCGGCCAGCTTCTTGTCGCGGCGCGCGCTCTCCGCCTGCAGGAGTTGCAGTGCCCGGCGCTGTTCGAGCATGCCGAGCAGGGTATGCAGGGTCGAGGCGATCTGCCTGACTTTCCGGGTCTTCAGGTGGGGATCGGCGATCTCGCTGTCGGGCCTGTTGTTCAGCAGCGGATCGAGATCGATGAGTGCCTTGCTCGCCAGAGCGATGCCTCGATCCGTTTCCCAGTCGTGGTGGCTGCGATAGATGCCCGCGATGAGCTTCGCGGGTTCCGTCAGCACCGAGAGGCTGTCCGGATTTTCGGCAGCCAAGGCGGAAGTGCCGAGTCGTATCAGGGCGGCCATGAGGGTGATCGTGGCCAAGGCTTTGTTCATGGCTTGCGCTCAGAGGTTGTGAAGCGAAAATACCGCAGGAGGACGAATCCTCCTGCGCTGTGGATGCCAGGCACGTTGCGACCTATTGCCCGCCTTCCTTGCCGTAGCGCTTCTGATAGAAGTCCACGATCTTCCCTGCTTCTTCCTTGGACATGCCCTTCTTCCACCTGTGCTCGGGACTGTCCATGATGCTGGCCTTGAACTGCTCCCACTTCGCCGTCAGGGCCTGATCCTTCTTGGCGGCGACTGCCTCGTCTGCCGCCGGCATCATCATGAAGTAGAAGTTGATCGCGACTTCGTACATGCCGTGCCAATGAGAATAGTCGGGTGCCATCATGGCGGCGCCGTGGCGGCCGCGCCGTCCCTCGTGGTGCCACAGGTGCCAATAGTGGATTTCCACCGCTTCATTGAGCGGTGTCGCGTCGGTCACCTTGTTGTCGGCCAGCCACTTCATGACGTTGGTCGCGGGAATCGCGAACTTCTCGTTGTAGAGCTTGACGTAGGCGTCGAACTGGTTGAAGAAGCCGTCGGTCCACGGTTTCTGATGGCACTCGGAGCAGACTTTCTTCATCTCCTCGCGCTTCTTGGCACCGTTGTCCAGAACCTTGGAGATCGGTGGCCGTAGTGTCCACATGATGCGCGCACCGACGTCATGGGTGGAGGCGAGTTGACGCGTGGCGCCCATGTGGCAGGTCGAACAGACCGGCGCCTGGTTGTAGTCTTTGCCCAATACGAAGTTCTTGGTCTTCGCCTTGGCCATGATTTCCTCGCGGAAGGTGTCGAAGGCGATGCCGTGTTTGGACAGTTCGTAGATCTCGATCTGCGGATGGTCAGGCCCCTGGTGGCACTTGCCGCAATTCTTCGGATTGCGCGCCATGGCCGCGGTGAAGCTGTGGCGCTGGTGGCAGGCGATGCAGTTGCCTATGCTGCCGTCGGGATTGACGCGGCCGATGCCGGTGTTCGGCCAGGTGCCGCCCTTGAGCTTGCCGTCGGCCAGCACCTCGACCACGGAGCCGTGGCACTGCGCGCAGCCCAGATCAAAGTTTTGCTCGCCGGTGACGATGCGGCCGAGAAAGTTGTCGAGCGAACCGGTGAACTGGTTGGCCTTGGCGTGGTGCGACTCGGTCATTTCCTTGGTTTCGCGCGCGTGGCAGCGGCCGCAATCCTTGGGCGAGACGATCACGGCGATGCTGTGACCGAAGTGCTGCTGCGCGTCCTTGCGCGACTTGTCGGCTCGGTGGCATTCGTAGCAGGCGACGCCGGCCTTGGCGTGGCTGCTCTCGGCCCAGGGACCGTAGATGCCGGGGTTGTCTTCTTTGTGGCATTCGATGCAATTCTTCGATTCCTTGCTCATCGCCATCTTCTTCACTGGCGCCTTGCCGGCCTTCGCGGTCGCCGCGGGCGCGCCGCTGGCGAATGCCAGGCAGAGCATCAGGCTCGCGACGAGACTGAGCATGCGCTTGATCATGATAAGCCTCCGATCGGAATGTAAAGAAATGTAAATTTCAGCCAGATTAGCCCTCGCCTGGGCGGGGCAAGTTGATTTGCATCAATTAGTGACCATCGAAGAAAAACTCGTCCAGGGCCATATAATCTGCGCTGTTACAACGAGGCGTCATGATGGATATGCGAGCGCTGGCGACCCGGCTCGGTCACTACGAGCGGCTGATGCGCCTGGACAAGCCGATCGGCATCCTGCTCCTGCTCTGGCCGACGCTGTGGGCCTTGTGGATCGCTGGCGAGGGCAGACCGGCGCCGTTCGTGGTGTGGATCTTCGTACTCGGTACAACGCTGATGCGCTCCGCCGGCGTGGTCGTCAACGACTGTGCCGACCGCCGCTTCGACGGCGCGGTGAAACGCACGCGCGAGCGGCCCCTGATCACCGGCGTGGTTTCTCTGCGCGAGGCGCTGATTCTGGCGGCGGTGCTGGCCGTGGCCTCCTTCTGCCTGATCCTGCCGCTCAATCGTCTGGTGTGGGAGCTGTCTTTGGTGGCGCTGTTCCTCGCCGTCAGCTACCCCTACACCAAGCGTTTCTTCGCCATACCCCAGGCCTATCTCGGCATCGCTTTCGGCTTCGGCATCCCCATGGGCTTCGCAGCCATCCTTGGCGAGGTTCCGCCGCTGGCCTGGGTGCTGCTCGCAGCGAACATCTTCTGGGCCATCGCCTACGACACCGAATACGCCATGGTCGATCGTGACGACGACCTGCGCACAGGCATGCGCACCTCGGCCATCACCTTCGGTCGTCTCGACGTTTTCATGGTGATGCTCTGCTATGCGGCGATGCTGGCGATCCTCGTCTGGATCGGGCGCGAGTTGCATTACGGCGTCTATTATTACGCCGGACTCGCGGTCGCGGCGGTGATGATGGGCTACCATTACAAGCTGATCCGCAACCGCGGCCGGGACGGCTGTTTCAAAGCCTTCCTGCACAACAACTGGGTGGGAGCGGCGATCTTTCTCGGCATGCTCGCCGATTATCATCTGCCTGGGTTGCGTTGGCTATGAACTACCACGATCTGCGCGACTTCGTCGCGCAACTTGAGCAGCGCGGCGAATTGAAGCGGATCGCCGTCGAGGTCGATCCACGCCTGGAGATGACCGAAATCTGCGACCGTGTCCTGCGCGCCGGCGGGCCGGCCCTGCTCTTCGAGAAACCGAAGGGTTACACCATGCCGGTGCTCGCCAATCTGTTCGGCACGCCGGAACGGGTCGCCCTGGCGGTGGCGCGCAAGGCGACAGATGCGGCCCAGGGGACGGACTGGAAGACATCATTGCGCGAGGTCGGTGAACTCCTTGCCTATCTGAAGGAACCGGAGCCGCCCAAAGGCTTCAAGGACGCCTGGAACAAGCTGCCGGTGTTGAAGCAGGTGCTGAACATGGCGCCCAAACTGCTGTCGTCGGCACCCTGCCAGGAGATCGTCTGGGAAGGCCAAGACGTCGATCTCACCCGCCTGCCCATACAGACCTGCTGGCCCGGCGACGTGGCGCCCCTCATCACCTGGGGCCTGACGGTGACCCGCGGTCCGGCGAAGGACAGGCAGAACATCGGCATCTACCGGCAGCAGCTGCTAGGGCGCAACAAGCTGATCATGCGTTGGCTGGCGCATCGCGGCGGCGCACTCGACTTCCGCGACCACCAGCTCGCCGACCCGGGCCAGCCCTTCCCCGTGGCCGTGGCCTTGGGCGCCGATCCGGCGATACTGCTGGCGGCGGTGACCCCGGTGCCCGACAGCCTTTCCGAATACCAATTCGCCGGTCTGTTGCGCGGCGCCAAGACCGAGCTGGCGCAGTGCTTGGGCTCCAAGCTGCAGGTGCCGGCATCCGCCGAGATCGTTCTGGAGGGCGTCATCCATCCCGGCGAGACGGCGGCGGAGGGACCCTACGGCGACCACACCGGCTATTACAACGAAGTCGCCGAGTTTCCGGTGTTCACCGTCCAGCGCATCACCATGCGCCGCGACGCCATCTACCACTCGACCTACACCGGCAAGCCGCCGGACGAACCGGCGATGCTCGGCTTGGCGCTGAACGAAGTGTTCGTGCCCCTGTTGCAGAAGCAGTATCCGGAGATCGTCGACTTCTATCTGCCGCCCGAGGGTTGCTCCTACCGCCTGGCCGTGGTCTCGATGAAGAAGCAATACCCCGGCCACGCCAAGCGGGTGATGTTCGGCATCTGGAGCTTCCTGCGCCAGTTCATGTACACCAAGTTCATCATCGTGGTCGACGCCGACATCGACATCCGTTCCTGGCCCGAGGTGATCTGGGCGCTGACGACGTGCGTCGATGCGGCGCGCGACACCCTGATTGCCGAGCACACGCCGATCGACTACCTCGACTTCGCCAGCCCCGTCGCGGGACTGGGCAGCAAGATGGGCATAGACGCCACCAGCAAGTGGCCGGGCGAGACGACGCGCGAGTGGGGCCGTCCCATCGCCATGGACGAAGCAGTCAAGCGGCGCATCGACGCGCTGTGGAGCGAGCTCGGGCTCTGAGCCGACGTGCTGACCCCCGACCAGGCCCTCGCCTTCCTGGCTGCCGCTGTGCTCATCACCCTGGCGCCGGGCCCCGACAACCTGATGGTTCTCGGTCTCGGCATGGCGCGCGGGCGCCAAGCCGGCGTGAGCTTCGGACTCGGCTGCGCCCTCGGTTGCCTCTCCCATACCCTGCTCGCGGTGCTCGGCATCAGCGCCCTGATCGCCGCCTCGGCAACCGCTTTCCTGGCGCTGAAGATCGTCGGCGGTCTCTACCTGCTCTGGCTTGGGGTGCAGGCCCTGAAGAGCCGCGGCGGCGGTGCGCCCGGTGGCGGCAATGCGGCCCCGATCTCGCTGCCCCGGCTGTTCGCCAAGGGACTGCTGGCCAACGCCATCAACCCCAAGGTCCTGCTCTTCTTCCTGGCCTTTCTGCCGCAGTTCGTCGCCACCGATCGCGGCAACGGTCCCATCCAAATCGCACAGTTGGGAGTTCTGTTCACCCTTCAGGCAGCGCTACTCTTCGCCAGCCTCGGCTATTTCGCTGGCCATGTCGGGCGCTGGCTGGCGCGAACGCCGCGCGCCAGCCTGTGGCTGGACCGCACCGCGGGCGGCATCTTCGTGGCGCTGGGCATACGCCTGTTGTTCACCCGCTGAGCCTCGGCGCCCGATGCGAAATCCGCCCGCCGCTCACAAGCCTCGTTCGTAGACCCAGGCGAGCAGCGCGTCCTGCGCTGCCTGCGCGGCCGCCGCATTGGGGTGGTTGACCAGGAAGACGACGATTTGCCAGTGGCCGTTGCGATCGAGCACGTAGCCGGCGATGGCCTTGACGCCGTCGAGGCTGCCGGTCTTGATGTGCGCCTGACCCGCGACGCCGTTTGTGCGCAGTCGTTTTTTCATCGTGCCGTCGATCGCCGTCACCGGCAGGGAAGCGATGAACTCGGGCATCAATGGGCTCTTCCAGGCAAGGGCCAGCAGGCGGCCCAAGTTCTCGGCGCTGATGCGGTCGCGTCGGGACAGGCCGGAACCGTTGTCTATGACCAACTCGGGAAAGTTCAGAGATTTCTGAGCCAGCCAGTCGCGCAGACCCAGTTCGGCATCGGCGGCGCGGGCGCCCGTGACCGTACGCGGCGCCGAGCCAGCGCCCAGCGTCAGGAACAGTTGGCGCGCCATGACGTTGTTGCTGTACTTGTTGATGTCGCGTATCACCTCGGCCAGGGGCGGCGATTCGCTCGCCGCGAAGAGGCGGGCGTCGGCTGGCACGGGTGCCGTGCGCAGGCCACCGCCTATGCGCCCGCCCAACTCTTGCCAGAGGCTGCGGAAGACGCCAGAAACATATTGCGGGTGGGCGAGCAGGCCCAAGTTGAGCACCTTCTCGCCGCAGGACAGAGGGTAGTTTCCCCCAAGCGTGAGGCGCACCTGGGCTGCGGAGAATTCGATCTGCAGCCCTTCCTTCCAGTCGCCGCAGCCATTGCCCGACAGCTTGATCCCATTGGCGATGACCAATGGTTCGGGCAGGGGTTCGGCGAGCACCGTGACGCTGCGCCGCTCGGCATCGGGAAGGAAGCGCAACTGAGTCGCCTTGAAGTTGAGCAGCAGCGCGTCGGGCGTGACGTTGTAGGCGCGCAGTGGCTGGTCGTCGATGAGGCCCCCCTCGTCGAGCGCGAACAGGCTGCGGTCGAGTACCAGGTCGCCGCGAATCTCGCGCAGACCGCGGGCGCGCAATTCGCGCAAGAACAACCAGAAGCGGTCCAGGGTGAGCTTGGGATCGCCACTGCCCTTGAGGTAGAGATCACCATCGAGGACGCCGTCGGCGAGTTTGCCGGCGAGCCAGGCTTCGGTCTTCCAGCGATAGGCGGGGCCCAGCGTCTCGAGCGCGGCGTAGGTGGTGACGAGCTTCATGGCCGAGGCCGGATTCATCGCCACGTTGGCGTTCACGCTCACCCGCGCGATGGGCGAGGAGACTTCCTGCACCACCACCGCCACTGCGCTCGCAGGCAGAGCGGCAGCCTTTAGCGCGCGCGCCACGGGCGCGGGCAGGCGCTCCTCGTACTGGGCGAAGACTGCGCTGCAGCCGAGCAGGAGCAGCGCGACGACGAGGGACGACGCTCTCATTTCGGCATGATAGCGCCTGTACCCCGGGTGAACTGCAAGACATCGGCAACGCGCTAGAATCGATGTACGACACTGTGTCGGAGGACCGCCGCCCATGAACGCTCCCTTGCCGCTTGGTGCCCATCCCGACGCCAGCCTCGACGACAGGTATCGCGTGCGCGAGGGCTGGGTTTATCTCTCCGGGACTCAGGCGCTGGTGCGCCTGCCGCTACAGCAGGTGCTGCGCGACCAGGCCCGAGGCCACCTCACCGGCGGCTACATATCCGGCTATCGCGGCTCGCCCCTGGGTCGCTACGACATGGAATTGTGGCGGGTGGAGCAACTGCTGCTAGAGCATCGCATTCATTTCCGCGCCGCCGTCAACGAAGATCTCGCCGCCACTGCGATCTGGGGTGCGCAATACGTCGGCACCTTTCCCGGCGGTCGCGTCGAAGGCGTGTTCGGCATCTGGTACGGCAAGGGTCCCGGCGCCGATCGCTCGGGCGACCCGTTCCGTCATGCCAATAGCGCCGGCACCAGTCCTCTGGGCGGAGTCGTGGCTTTGGCCGGCGACGACCACGGCGCCAAGTCCTCGACCATCGCCAATTTTTCCGACCAGATCTTCATCGCCACCGGCATGCCGGTGCTCTATCCGTCGAACACACAGGAATTGCTCGACTTCGGTCTGCACGGCATCGCCATGAGTCGCTACTCGGGCTGTTGGGTGGGCATGAAAGTGGTCAATGACGTGATCGAGGGCGGCGGCACCATCTACGTCGCTGACGATTCACCCGCCATCGTTCTGCCCGAGGACCGGCCCGCAGCGTCACTGGGACCGGCCGGATGGCATGTTCGCCGTTTCGATCTTGCGCCGCTGGTGCAGGAAGATCGGCTGTACAACCACAAGCTCTACGCGGCCCTCGCTTACGCACGCGCCAACGGCCTGAATCGCATGACGCAGCAGGCGCCGGCTGCCAGGCTGGGGCTGCTCGCTGCCGGCAAGGCCTACCAGGACACCCTGCAGGCGCTGGCCGAGCTGGGCCTGACCGCGCAGCGCTGCCGCGAACTGGGCATACGCGTGGGCAAGGTCGGCATGATCTGGCCGCTCGATCCCGTTTTCGTGCAGGAGTTTGCCCTGGGCCTGACGACGCTAATGGTGGTCGAGGAAAAGCGCAGCCTGCTCGAAACGCAGGTGAAGAGCATTCTCTATGAAGCGCAGCAGCGGCCCCGGGTGGTCGGTCATTTCGACAACGCCAACGAGTGGTCGCCTGACCGCGGCGCGAACGTCCTGCCTGGCGTCGGCGAACTGTCGCCGCCGCTGATCGCGCGCGCCATCGCCGAGCAGTTGCTGCGCCTGCTGCCCGACTGTGGTGTGGCCGCGCCGCCAGCGCCGGCGCCGGCAGCGGCGGCGTCAATAGCGGCACCGGTGCGGCCACCGAGCTTCTGCGCCGGCTGCCCGCACAATCGATCGACCAAGCTGCCCGAAGGTTCGCGCGCGCTCGCCGGGATCGGCTGCCACACCATCGCCATGCTGCAGAATCCGGCCAAGACCACGACGGTATCGCACATGGGCGGCGAGGGGGCGATGTGGCTGGGCCAGGCCCCGTTCACCGCCGAGGAGCACGTCTTCGCCAACATGGGTGACGGCACCTACTTCCATTCCGGATTCATGGCCATCCGCCAGGCGATCGCCGCCAAGGCGACCATGACCTACAAGCTGCTGGTCAACGGCTTCGTGGCGATGACCGGTGGCCAACCCGTGGATGGCAATCTCTCCGTGGCGCAGATGGCGCAGGAGCTCTGCGCCGAAGGCGTGGTGAAGCTGGCGATCGTCAGCGACGCGCCGGAAAAATACGCGAGCCAAACGCTGCCGGCCGGCGTGCTCGTGCATCCTCGCGCCGAGCTGGAGGCGTTGCAGCTGGAATTCAGGAGGATCGAAGGGGTCAGCGTCATCATCTACGAGCAGCCCTGCGCCACCGAAAGGCGCCGCTTGAGGAAGCGCGGCAAGTGGCCGGATCCGGAGCGGCGGACCTTCATCAACGCCGCCGTCTGCGAAGGTTGCGGCGATTGCGGCACCGTATCCAACTGCCTGGCCATCGAACCGGTGGAAACGCCGTTCGGGCGCAAGCGAGAGATCAACCAGTCTTCCTGCAACAAGGACTTCACCTGCATCGAAGGATTCTGTCCGAGCTTCGTCACCGTCCACGGCGGCAGCCTGAGGAAGCCGGCAGCAAGCAGCTCCGCCGCTGGCGATGATTTTCCTGCGCTGCCGGAACCTGCATTGAGCCGGCCCGCTGCGCTCTATAGCATCCTGGTCACCGGCATCGGTGGCACGGGTGTGGTCACCATCGGCCAGATCCTCGGCATGGCCGCGCACATCGATGGCCTCTGCTGCTCGGTGCTGGACGTCACCGGGCTGGCGCAAAAGTACGGCGCCGTGCTGTCGCATGTGCGCCTGGCCCCCAGCCAGGAGGAACTGCACGCGACGCGCATCGCCGCCGGCGAAGCCGACGCGGTGGTCGGCTGCGACCTGGTGGTCACCGCCGGCGATGAGTCCGTGACCAGGATGCGCGCCGGACGCACGCGCACGGTGGTGGCGAGCGACCTGGTACCGACCTCGGAATTCACCCGCAATCCCGACTGGAATCTGGATGTGGACGCGCTGCTCGCACGCCTGCAGCCGGGCTCGAGTGCCGGACTGATGTCCGTCCACGCGCTGCGCCTCTGTCGCGCCCTGCTCGGCGATGGAATCGCCGTCAACATGTTCATGCTCGGCATGGCCTGGCAGTGCGGCATGGTTCCGCTTTCGCACACCGCCATAGACCGCGCCATAGAATTGAACGGCGTGGCGGTCGACTTCAGCCGCCGCAGCTTTCTCTGGGGCAGGCGTGCTGGCCACGACCTCGCCGCTGTCGAACAGCGCGCACGAGCGACGAGCGTCCTGCCTCTCCCGACCAAGAGCGGCGAAAATCTGGAGAGCGTGATCGCCCGGCGCGCGACGGAATTGACGGCCTACCAAAATGCCGCCTACGCAGAGCGCTACAGGAATCTCGTGGCGAAGGTCGCCGCGGCCGAGGCAAGACTCGGTTCCGGACAGGCGCTGACGCTGGCAGTGGCGAAATACTATTTCAAGCTGCTCGCGGCGAAGGACGCCTACGAAGTGGCGCGGCTGTTCGTCGCCCCCGAGTTCAAGGTTGCCCTGGCGCAAACCTTCGCCGGCGACTACCGCCTGCAGTTCCATATCGGCCTCTGGCCTTTCGCCAGGAAGGATCCGGTGAGCGGCCTTCCGCTAAAGGGCGCGGTCGGCCCCTGGCTGATGACGGCCTTCAAGCTGCTGGCGAATTGCAAGGGACTGCGCGGCAGTTGGCTCGATCCCTGGCGCGGCAGCGCCGAGCGCCTGCTCGACGCGCGCCTGCTTGCCACCTACGAGAGCGACATCGATACCGTGCTCGGCTTGCTCTCGCCCGCCAGCTATGAGACAGCCGTCAAATTGGCCGAGCTGCCAGAGAAGATACGCGGCTACGGTCACGTGCGAGCTAGCCAGGCCGCGATCGCGGCGAAAGAGCGCGATGAATTGTTGCAGGCCCTGGCGGCTCCAGTCGCTCGCGCCGCTTGAGAGGAACTATGGACGATCTCACCGAACGACTGCGCGCCATCGTCGGCGCCGACGGTCTGCTCTCGCGAGCGGAGGTGGCGCAACGTTCGGCAGGCTATCTGCGCGCTGACAGCCTGCAGGCGCGCCTGCTGGTTCGACCGCGCAGCACGGACGAGGTCGCCGCGGTGCTCAAGGCCTGCAACGCGCTCAGGCAGCCGCTGGTGACGCACGGCGGGCTCACCGGCCTGGTGCACGGCGGCGATGCCGAGCCCGATGAGATCATCCTCTCGCTCGAACGCATGAATGCCATCGAGAGCATCGATCCGCTGCAGCGGGTCGCGCAGGTCCAGGCCGGTGTCAGCCTGCAGGCGCTGCAGGAAGCGGCCGAGGCGCAAGACCTGTTCTTTCCTCTCGACCTGGGCGCCCGTGGCTCCTGCACCCTGGGTGGCAACGTCGCCACCAACGCCGGCGGTAACCGCGTCATCCGCTACGGCATGACCCGCGCCCTGGTGCTCGGCCTGGAGGCGGTGCTGGCCGACGGCAGCGTCGTCTCGTCGTTGAACCGCATGATCAAGAACAATGCCGGCTACGACCTCAAGCAATTGTTCGTCGGCTCTGAGGGTACGCTGGGCGTCATCACCCGCATCGTGCTGCGCCTCTTCGAGCGGCCCAAGAGCCAGGACGTGGCGCTGGTGGCGGTGGACAGTTTCGCGGCGCTGACGCGCTTTCTCAAGCACATCGACGCCGGCCTGGGCGGCAGCCTGTCCGCCTTCGAGGCGATGTGGCGCGAGTTCTACCAGCTGGTGACGACGCCGCCGGCGAAATCCCAGCCGCCGCTGCCCGACACCCATCCCTACTACGTCCTGGTCGAAGCCCAGGGCGCCGATCCGGAAAAGGACGCGCAGCGCTTCAACGCCGCGCTGGAATCGGCGCTAGGGCAGGGCCTGATCGCCGACGCCGTGATCGCCCACTCGAGCCGCGAGCGCGCAGGCATCTGGGCGCTGCGCGATGACGTGTTGCAGATCACGCGCGAGGGACTGCCGATCACCTTCGACGTCTCGCTGCCGATCGCGGCGATGGAGGCCTACGTCGCCGAAGTGCGGGCCGCACTCGCTGCCTGGCCCGGGCATCGCTGCTGGATCTGGGGTCATCTGGGCGACGGCAACCTCCACCTCGCGGTTCTCGCAGCGGCGACAAGGGCGGAAATCGAGCGGATCGTCTATCGTCCGCTGGAGAAGAGCGGCGGCTCGGTGTCGGCCGAGCACGGCGTCGGGCTGGAGAAGAAGCCCTACCTGGCGCTTTGCCGCAATAGCGGTGAATTGGCCCTGATGCGCACGCTCAAGCGCTCGCTCGATCCGCACAACATCCTCAATCCGGGAAAGATCTTCGCCCCATGATTCCCGCATCGATCGCCGATTATCGTGCCCTGGCGCGGGCTCGCCTGCCGCGCCAACTCTTCGACTACATAGACGGCGGCAGCTACGACGAGGTGACGCTGCGCGCCAACCGCGCCGACCTGCAAGCCCTGCGCCTGCGCCAGCAGGTGCTGCGCGATGTCTCCCGCCTCGATACCGCCGGAGTCCTGCTCGGCCGCCCGGTCAAGCTGCCGGTGGCGCTGGCGCCGGTCGGTCTCGCCGGCATGTTCTCGCCGCGCGGCGAAGTCGCCGCGGCGCTCGCCGCCGAGGCCGCCGGCGTGCCTTTCTGCCTGTCCACGGTGTCGGTCTGTTCGATCGAGGAAGTCCGGCGCGCGGTCACCGCGCCCTTCTGGTTCCAGCTCTACATGATGAAGGACCGCGGCTTCGTGCGCGAA
>Ga0172380_10007547_pt1 | contig 12183 bp, 10 predicted proteins | sample Leawe162metaG_FD_119747 | JGI IMG/M metagenome (GOLD analysis project Ga0172380, IMG submission 119747) | Leachate microbial communities from a municipal landfill in Southern Ontario, Canada - Leachate well 162 metaG | ecosystem: Engineered > Solid waste > Landfill > Unclassified | place...
CGACGAATACGATCATCGTGAAACAAAACTGCGACGTTCTCGAAGCCAGTGCTGCGGATGTTGATCAGACTTATGCCCAGTTCGTCGAGGCTCACACCCAGCACCTCTTTCACCAGCACCGGCACGAGGATTTCTTCGGCGTCGCCCTCTACCAGGATCACGCTTTTCGCGAACAGTAGATTGCTGCGGACGGCGTCAAGATAGCGCTGAATGCTACGGATTTTTGGTGCTTCCAGGCCAGCACTCGGCTGGAACGCTTCGCAGCGCGAACCGCTCCGGCCCAAGATGTTGACATTCTCAATGTTGCTAACTTCGGAAATTTGGGTTGAGTGCGTGGAGTATATCACCTGGGTGTCGGGGTAATTCAATCTGTCGAAAAGGGTCTTCTGAATATGGGTGTGAATGTGGGCCTCGGGTTCTTCAATGACTAGGAAGTTCGCGCAGGCCTGCTTTGCTTTCTGATACTTGAACTCGAGAAGTTTGAGGGTGAGAAATATGAGGTTGGCGCCGCCGAGACTCAGCTCGTTGATGGCTCCCTCGTATTCATCATCGGTCTCGCCAACAAACAATTTTAGAGATTGGAAAAGCCGATCCGCTTCACCCGGGACAGCCGATCGCACTGCGAGGCTCGCTGGCGAGTAAGTTTCGCCGGCAGCATCCCGGATCGTTTGGCGGATGTCGGCCCGGATTTCTCCGACGTCGGGAATTGCTTCGATTTCACTGTTCAGTTGGTTCACCCGATCAGTGATCGGCGCAAGCACCGCTGGATCCAGATCCCCGCTTTTGCTGCGGAGGAGCGTCAAAAGGGGATTTGTTCTCTGGCCTTGGAACTCACTGACTACGTCACGAAGGGCTTGGATGAAGGTGAAGCAAACCTCCTTGCTGACCGACATTATGCCTGGAACTCTTCCTCCGAGGGTCGCGGGATGAAGCTCTGCCGGAAACTGCACGGTCTCGAAATTTCCGACGAGTTCCTGGTACACGGCTGGATCAGAAAAGTCCGCGGTGCTTTTGCCGGTGAAGACGGTCTCGTAGTCGTCCAATGTGACCGCATTCAAGATCGCAGCCAAACCCGCATGATCGTCTTGATCGAGTTGCGCCAAACGCGTCCGGATCGCGGCATTCGGTCGGAAAATTAGATTGTAGGTTCCCCGAGCAATCGCTTCGTCTTCGATAACTCCGGTCCCATGCAGGAAAAGTGCTTGTACGGCTTCGTCCTGAGACACCTCCCCAAATTCTATGCTGATGATGATCCAATGACCGCGCCAGTTGCCGATCCCGCGATGAAAATCGCTTTCCTCCATGCGATAGGCCCAGCGAAGGAAATCGTCGTCCAGCATGAGACGCATCGCGCGGAACAGATTGGTCTTGCCCGATCCGTTTTCACCGATGACGGTGTTTATGCCTTTGTTGAAATGAAAACTTGCGCGCTCGAAGTTTCGATAGTTAACGAGCTGAACGCGAGAGATATGCATCGGGAACCCTTTGTGAATCGCCATAAGGCGTACGAATTCGATATGGACCGTGAAGAGCCGTTGCTTCCAATCTTTTTGGCCGCGTACCTTTGAAGGGTAGCGTGCTATACTGACCGGTTCAGGAGAAAGACGGCGATGCTGCACGCAACGCTGACAACGAGCTCAGCCTCGGCAGCACTTGCATCGCGCCCTTCCTGTACATGTCGACCATTTTGCGAAGCATATCCCCAGAGCTTGTGTAACGCCTCGCCCAACGGGGCCGTGAGGGCGAGGCCATTGATGAGCTGACCCAGGTTCATGTTTGGGGCGTTGGATAGGTCCCGAGCGACACATTCGAGCGCCGCCATAGAGTGCTGGATTGCGCCGGTGCGATCGGGTTCGGGTCGGCGTGAAATATCCTTTAAGGCTTCGCGGATCTCCCCTGCTGCCGTATATCTCCCACTCTTTGCAAAGGTGGCGACGGCCTCCTCGGTGGCAACCTTGAACGTTTGGCCGCCTCGAAAGACAATACCGTCCGGATGCTTCAGCTCCCACCCGATGCCTTTCTCACGAAATACGCGGTTTAGTTCGCTTCCAAATCGAGTTTGCTGATCAGGTCGGCGATCGAGAGACCGCCAGATGGCTTCGGCGACGTCATAAACTTTATACCAATCGCAGTGCTGGAGGAGCCCAAGAACCTCGTCCCAAATGTTCGGATATTCACTCCAATTCCTGGAATCCGGTACCTCCAAGAGGACGTTGCAAACGATGGACCGAATTTCGCTGGGCCTGAGGTCGCATTTTTCCGCGATGCTGGCGACCTGAAAACGGAGAAAGTCGGGCGCATCTTCCCGAATGGAAATGTCCGGCTCGGCCCCGCTGTAGCCGTGCCTATCTGAAAAGGATCGTTCCATTTCCCCTCCGCAACAACGCAATTCGACCAGTGGATTTGCTCATTTTGCGTTCGAAAATGCAACCGAATCTCCGTAGTCTCGCAGAGATTCGAAGTTGAAGGTCATGGCAGTGCAAGGAAACGTTACGTTCGATCCTCTCGCTTTCGCCGAGCCTGTGAAGGATCCCGAAATCAGCGAGATCATCGATCTCGAAACTGGCGCTTTCGTCGATGTTGTCTCGTTCATCTCAGGGCGCCGATATGACCGCCTCATTTCCGAGAGGGTGTCGATTAGCGAAAGTCTCGCCAACGCGCCGAGGTATGGGTGCGCTCTGTGTGCGACTCCGGTCTATCTCGTAGCTTCACGAGAGAAACGCTTTTTTTTCCGGCACAGTCGCGAGGATGGGTCCTGTCCGTCCGTTACCAGATCTCTATTGAGCCGGGATGATATCAAAGCTCTGAAATATCGAGGCCAGCGGGAGAGCCTTGCCCATCGAGTGGTGAAGGAGCGGATCGTGCGAAGTCTATCCGCGGACCCGTCCAACGAAAAGATCCTGGTTGAAAAGCATTAGCGCTCCATACGAGATCCAGCAAGCCGACGGCAACCTGATGTCCAAGCCATCACCGTGCACGGGCGCGTTGCGTTCGAGGCACAACTTTCAACAACCTTTCTGGACGTCGTCGCTGGTCGGCGAACCTTCTACCGCGACGAAGGCGCACTGCTTGTTTGGATAATGGCCGAATTCGACCCTGATTACCGCCGGCTGACGACGGATGATTTGTTGTTTCCCAACAACTCGAACATCCTTGTGGTCGATGAGGAAACTACGGCTCTCTCTGAAAGCACCGGGACCTTTTATCTTCGGGCGCATTTTCGCGTCCCGGAAATTGTTTCAGGCGCCATACAAGACCGATGGAAGTCAGAAGTCATAGCCTTTCGGGACCTCACCGCCAATCTCGACACACAGACGGCATGGGTCTTTGACTACTCAGGCCAGTCGGAACAGCTGCTAAAGCAGGAGAAGGAAAGCGCTGAGAGGCGCGACGACGACTTGCGCCAACGGTTTTGTTCCTTTTGGATCGGGAGGAACCACCACACGCCTGGCGGCGTGTCGACCGAGGAAAGTTGGCGCAGTTTGATGGGAGAATTGTCGGCCCGCGGCGTAACGCCACCGGCCAACGAGAGATATGATCGAGCAGTAACCGGTCTCATGAACGGAATTCTAAGCGCTCGCGAGAAAGAGCCGGTTGGCTGGGACTTCAAGCACCTCGTCGAGGTGGCACACCGAATATGTGTAACCGGTGTCGCGACACCACGTCAGCCCCTCACTGTCCTGCCAGAGAGCAGCATCGCACCGGACGTTGACAATCACCTCTGAGATGCCATATCGATTTCTCACGGTAATGGATTCTGCCGGGCATCAAGCCGAACCGCTTCTCAGATGAAGCTGATGACTCCTACTCAACGCGAGCCACGCGAAGGAGTAGAGTCGTGCCTGGAAGTCAAAGTCCGTTTTCTTTTTCTATGACTGCGTGTTTTGATGGAGCGTCGTTCACATGACGCCCGCATCGATTTTTGGTCTTCGTCTTCAGCAAATCCGTAGTCTGACCAAATGGATTGTCATCGTTACCCCGATGGCGATGACCGTCGGGTCGCTGGTCGCCCTATTCCTCTGGAGCCTGGACCGGGCGACAGAGTTGCGTTTCGAGTTTCCCTGGCTGATCTATCTGATGCCTGTCGCGGGCTTCGCCATGGTCTGGGCCTATGTCAAGTTCGGCAAGTCCGCCGAGGGCGGCAACAACCTCATCGTCGAACAAATCCATGAGCCGGGCGGCGGTGTGCCGCTGCGTATGGCTCCCTTCATTCTGGTTACCACGGTGCTCACGCATCTGGTCGGCGGTTCGGCTGGCCGCGAAGGCACCGCCGTACAGCTCGGCGGCAGCCTCGCGAGCGCCTTCGGCAAATTGTTCAAGCTGACGCCATCGGACATCCGCATCCTTTTGATGGCGGGTATCGCGGCGGGCTTCGGAGCGGTTTTTGGAACGCCTATTGCTGGCGCTGTCTTTGCGCTGGAGGTGCTCACGATTGGCCGGATGCAGTATGAGGCGTTGCTTCCCGCACTCCTGGCCGCCGTCGTCGGCGACTGGACCTGCCATGCCTGGAGCATCGGCCATGTTCAGTATTCGATTGTCTACCTCTCGGGCGAAGGGGTTGGCTTTCATCTCGATGCGCTGCTGATGATGAAGGTGGTGATCGCAGGTGTCGCCTTCGGCCTCGCGGCCCACCTCTTTGCCGAACTCTCCCATCTTGCGTCCTCGGCCTACAAGGCGATCCTGCCCTATGCGCCGTTGCGGCCGGTGCTGGCGAGCGCCATCCTCATCGGCCTCGTCTATGTTCTGGGGACTCGCGAGTATCTCGGCCTTGGCGTCTGGTCTCCGAACCCAGAGGACGCAACCATCCTCGGCTTCTTCCGCCCCGACCATGTGGATTACTGGAGCTGGGCCTGGAAGGGCGTGTTCACCATCGTCACGCTAAGTGCGGGCTTCAAGGGTGGCGAGGTCACACCGCTCTTCTTCATCGGTGCTGCTCTTGGCAGTGCGGTCGCTGGCGTGCTCGGTGCGCCGCCGGACCTGTTCGCCGCACTCGGTTTCGTCGCCGTCTTCGCGGGCGCAACCAACACGCCGCTCGCCTGCATGATCATGGGCATAGAACTCTTCGGGGCGACCCATTCCGTCTACATCGCCGTCGCCTGCCTTGTTGCCTATCTTTGCAGCGGTCATTCCAGCATCTACCTTTCGCAACGCGTCGGTGTGCCGAAGACGGCCGCCGCCCGCGACATTCCCCCCGATATCTCCGTCCGCCATATGCGCGAGATGAACGCCCAGGCCAGAGGCGACCTCCTGGCGCAGGTCCGCCTGCGCTCGATCCGGACAACAGCAAACCTTGCAGAAAGGCCCATCGTCATGACCAGCCACAAGCTCTCCTCCCGCGAGGTCGGGATGGTTCGCATCTACATGAAGCCGCGCGAGAAGGCGGTCGGCACGGGAGGCTGGTTCGGGGGAGGCAGGCCCCTCTATCGGGAACTGGTCATGCAGGCGAAGGCGGCTGGCATCATGAACGCCGTCGCGCATCACACCCACTTCGGCTACTCAAACAGCGGCAAGCTGCAGGACGAAGGTTTCGAGATACCGAACCCTGATCTTACCATGTGCGTCGAACTCATCGGCGACCGCGAGTTGCTCGAAGAGTTCTGCCGAACACACGGTTCGCTCCTGAAGAACAAGATGATCATCTACAAGCACATCGAGCACTGGGACGTGCTGGATCATGCTCTGACGACCGAAGACGCCTTGACGGATATGAAGCGCTGAGGACGAGGCCATGCCCTATCTGATCGTTTTCCTTGGAGCAGGCATCGGCGGTGCGGCACGCCATGCCGTGAACACGGCTGCCGTCCGGATGATGGGCTACGGATTTCCGTGGGGTACGCTAACCGTCAACATCCTCGGCTCCATTGTCATGGGTCTCTTGACGGAGTTGTTCGTGGTGCGCACCGGGCTGCCGCAAGAGGTGCGTCTGTTCATGACCACAGGGCTTCTGGGCGGGTTCACCACCTTCTCCGACGACTTCCTGTTGGCTGACGCCGTCGTTGGAAAAGGGACGCAGCGCCTCGCGAAACGCATACAGCGGACTGGTGCCGATATCGCCATAGACGACGCCGATCGAGCCGAGCAGAAGGACGAGGAACTTGCGGTTGTTGCGCTTCTCGTCTGGATGGGTGGCGATCGATGGGGTCATGATGGGTTCCGGCGCAAGACGGAATGCACAGCAAAAGATCTTCGCTCGCCCAGCGTTATCAAATCTCAACCCTGAAGAACTTGAAAGCAAAGCCGGCACTAACCGCTCCGCAAATTGGAGCAACAATAAACAGCCACAGTTGATTGATTGCCGCACCACCGACGAAAATTGCGGGGGCTATGCTGCGGACCGGGTTTAACGATACGCCGGTGATATTTATGAATACGATAATAATCGCAGTCAAAGAAAGTCCAATCGACAATCCCGCTAGTTGTTTAGCAACTTTGTTGGTTGCCGCGCCAAGAATTGCGATCATGAAGATAAAGGTCGTAACCGCTTCGGTGATAAACGCAGAATAAGTGCCGAATTGGCCCAGATAATTTGGTCCCCAACCATTTTGACCAAGACCGGAAACGACAACGTCATATGCTGGTTGCTTATCTTCAAGGAGAAAAGACAAGAGTGCCGCCCCTGCAATGCCGCCGGCAAGTTGGGCAATCACGTACCCTGGTATCTTGCTCGCTGGAAACAGCCCTGCCGCCCAAAGACCTATGGTAGCGGCTGGATTCACATGACAACCTGAAATCGGTCCGATAGCATAAATCAGAAACGTCAAGCATAGGCCAAAGCTAAGAGCAATTGGGAGCACCCCATTCGGGAACGCAGACCCATACCCGCCGATCGCAACAGAACCGCATCCGATAAATATGAGGCATGCCGTACCGAAAGCTTCTGCAGATAGCTCACGAAGATCGAAAGTCATAGCTACTCCTACCCGCTTAGTGCGGGAATGCGTGTAATCGGGGTGTTGGGATTGGCTGCGCTAGTTTTCAGCGCCGCGCATAAAACGATTTAGGCCGTGTAAGGTGATGATAGGCCCATTCAGACAACGAACAGCCACGACCAGTATCTTTAATGCCGGTCCAAGCGAGGCTCGGGTCGAGATAATCGCACCGGTTGACAAAAAACGTGCCAGTTTCGACGACTTCTCCGAAGGCAAGTCCGACTGCCACATCCTGTGTCCAAACGGATGCAGAAAGACCGTACTTGCTATCGTTCATCAACTTGGCAGCCTGGTGATCGCTGTCGACAGGCATAATTCCCACAACAGGACCGAAAGACTCTTCTGTCATGACATCCATGCTATGGTTGACATTGAGTAACACTGTCGCTGGAAGGTATGCAGAATTCGCATTAGGGTTATCTTCTCCCAATGCCAACTCAGCGCCGTCAGCGATTGCTTTTTCAATTTGGTCTCTGACGGACCGCGCAGCTTTCGTTGAAACAAGCGGCCCAAGCGTAGTCGCCGGCTCGGTCGGATTGCCCAAAAGCTGGCTTGCCCGCGTCACTTCGACGAAGCGGTCAGCGAATGCACTGTAGATTTTCCGATCAACATAGATCCGTTCAACACCACAGCAACTTTGGCCACTGTTAAAGAATGAGCCATCAACCAGCTCATTTACTGCAAATTCTAAATCAGCATCTTCTCGCACGTAAGCGGGGTCTTTGCCGCCCAGTTCAAGTGAAATCGGAAGAAAACTACCGGCCGCGGAGCGCTCTATTTCAGTGCCGCCTCGCACTGATCCTGTGAAGGAAACAAAATCGACGCTTCGGCTCGCGACCCAGCCGGCCACTGTTTCATGCGAAAGCAAAGCACTCGAAAAGACGCCGGCCGGCAGTCCGGCGGTCGCGAATGCTGCTGCAAAACGATCACCCGTCAGAGCTGTTTGGGCCGCTGGTTTGAGGATCACGGCATTTCCCGCGATAAGGGCTGGCACAATCGTATTGACCGCCGTTAAATAAGGGTAGTTCCATGGTGCGACGACGAGACAAACACCATGAGGAACCCTTCTCACTTCGCGAAACGTGCTTCCAGCATCATGTAAGGTCAAAGGCGACAAGCCACGTTCAGCAACGTCGATCATCGCTTGCGCGCGTTCGACGAGCCTTTCCACCTCTTTAGGCGCATATGCTATCGGCCTGCCCATCTGCCAGGTTAGTTCCTCAGCAATGCGCTCCTTATCCAATACAAAGGCTGAAAGAAAAGCTCTGATATAGTTGAGGCGTTCATTGAGAGGAGTTTTCACCCACGACGATTGTGCTTTCTTTGCTGCATGCAATAGACTGTTTGCTTGTGGTTCGTTGCTGATCGAGACTGTTGCGAATGCCTTGCCATCGACAGGCGAAATAATTGTGTGCTGCGCCATGCTATTTTTTGCCCTTTCAGCGTGCGGCTTGCTCCAGGTCGGACACAAAACCGCTTATATGGACCGAGGTAAGTGAAGGTGACAGAAGGACAGCACGCATCAGCGCTTCGTCGCGCCAACGAGACACACTCATCCAAGTTCGACCGCGCTCAGCCAATATTTCCTGTACTCTTCGCAATCGAGCTCCATCAGGATCGGGTTTCCCGACCCTAAATGTCTGCAGGTTGAGGTCAGGCGTGTGCGTTGGCTCAAATCCTGTGGCAGCCTTTAAAGCCTCATGGAATTCGCGTGTTTTTCGAACGGAGCTATCTACGGTGTCCGCCAGTAAATCGGTTCCGACCACTTGCAAAGTGGCCCATAGAACCACCGCGTCTGCTGGCCGCGAACCCTGCAATCCCCACCGGCCGCGATGGTCCAGCGCACCAAGCGAGTAGGGCACCGACGCGCCTAACCGACTGTTGAAGTTCGACTCGCCCCGTATCAGGCACATAGCAGAGACCCGGGGAACGTATAGCCATTTTTGAGGTCCGAGAACGATCGAATCGGCCTCGGAAAGACCGGCTAGAAAGTGGCGATAGTCTTTGCTGAACGCCAGTGCCGTGCCATAGATTGCGTCGACGTGGTGCCATGCTCCAAATTTCTTGCAAAGCTGGTCAATACCAGCAATATCATCAACTGAGCCGTGGATAGTTGTGCCGAGCACGCTTGTAACAATTGGCCTGTCGTTCGAAGGAATGCTAGCCAAACAGGTCTCGAGCGCTGTGAGGTCTATCCTACCTGCGTTGTCGCAAGCGACATGATGCACGTTCTGTTTTTGTAGCCCTAAAACGCCAGCCGCTTTTACCAGAGAAACGTGACCTGACGCCGGAAGAATGAGATGGAAACGGTCGCGGTCCAACTTCGGCGCAAAACCGCCCACTGCTGCGAAAAGAGCCGTCAAGTTTGATATGGATCCTCCACTGGCAAAAACGCCGTGCCAGTCGGAACCTAACTCCAGGTTATCAATGAAGAACGTGATGATATGCTCTTCTACAGCGCTAGCGAGCGGCGACAATTCACGAAACAAAAGGTTGTTGTTCAACGCCGCGACTAAGGCTTGGGTCAACGCAGCTGCCGGATGAGGCGCAGTGTCCATGTGCCCCGACATCCACGGAGATGCGAGGTGCGCTGATTGATCCACAATTTGGCGCCATAGCTGCGGCAGCCCGGTGAGAGAAACACCTTTGGCAGTGATATCTGGGAGTTTTGTTAAAGTCGCGGCCATAGGGGTAGCGATCGCATAGGCTCTCTCGATCTCCTGACCAAGCGCCGTCGAGAGTCCCGAAAGCTCCTCAATTTCGAATATGGACCTCGTCATTGGCCGTCCTTGGACTTAAACTGCTGAAATCTTGAGTTTGTCCAGCCCTTCTAAGGTGGGCTGGACATCTTGTGAGCTTCTTAAACGTCGCTCAGTCCGTGCTGAAGTTACTACCCGCGCCGTCTTCACCGTCGGCCCAGCTATGCTGCCAAGCATGTTGCTCAGCGACGAGCCCCCCTCGAAAAACGAAATACTCGATACCGCGCTCAAAGGTCTTCTTTCCCGTCTCCGGGTTGGTGTAGACGCTATTCCAAGACGCCACGATCGTATCGTTCGAATGAGCGATGTATTTTTTTGTGATTTTAAGATCCTTGGCATAGGCAAACCACTTCGCAGGACGTTCCGCGAGTTCAGGGCCTGACTGCCGTTGATTGATTCCCCATACCTGGACCGCGTCTTCGGTGAAACCTTGCCCTGCTTTGACCCCATCGTGAGCCTGCCAGATTGCTTCAAGGTCTGCGACCCATTGTTTCGGGTCGGCTGGGAGATTACTTTGATGTTCAGACATTTTTTTACCTATTGGTTGAAGTGATTCACAGATTAGATGTCAAGAAGAAGCATTCGGCGCTCGTAATCAGTCACTACAACTGACGCAGCCTGGACACTCTGGTGGCCAAAGTTCGAGTAGTGTTTTTGAATGACCTCGCCGAATGCCGACTTGACGAAAGGGGAGGAGGCAAAAATGGCCGTCGCTTCTTCTAGGCTTGACGGGAGAGCGGGACTGTTCGCTTGTTCATAGGCGTTGCCCGTTGCTGCAGACCCTATCGGTTCCAGCTTTTCTTCGATGCCCCTGAGACCAGCAGCTATCATCGCCGCGTAGGCTAGGTATGGGTTGACGTCAGCGCCTGGAATGCGGTTCTCGATCCGACGTGAGGCACCTTTCCCTACCAGTCTCAGCGCGACGGTCCGGTTGTCTTCCCCCCACGTAACTGTTGCAGGTGCAAATGTTCCCGGACGCATGCGCTTATACGAGTTCGTGGTAGGACCGAAAAACAGGAAAACGTCGCGCAAGTAGGCGGTTAATCCACCAAGAAAGTGACGCATTGCCTCAGTTGTGCCCTTTCCGTCCGGCCCCGTGGCAAACGCGCTCTTTCCCGCTTCGTTCAAAAGAGACATATGAATATGGCACGAACTGCCGCCGAGACTTTCTGACAACTTCGCCATGAAGGTCGCGATTAGGCCTTGCTGAAGCGCTATTTCTTTAGCACCGGCTTTGAAAACGACATGCCTATCTGCGGCTTCTATTGCCTCGGCGTATTCGAGGTTGACTTCGATCTGACCAGGCGCGTATTCGGCCTTAACCATTTCGACCTTAACATCCGCCTTCTCCATGTTCTGACGGAGCGCGCCCAAATAGGTCTCATCTTCAGACATTCGGCTTAGGGTTTCGGGGTGCAATGTCCGGTGTTTAGCCTTGAGGTTGACAAATCCCTTATCGAACGCTGAGTCAGGAGTTTCGCTCAGCAGGTAACATTCGAGTTCCGAAGCGAAAAGCGGCGTCAAGCCTACATCGGCTAAACGACCGACCATTGATTTAAGGATTGTTCGAGGAGCAACGGCGATTTCCGGGCCGTCTGGAACAGTTGCGTCACCCAACACAAATGCAGTCTTCTCAAACCACGGATAGCGCCTGATCGTTGCCAAGTCTGGCCTCACGTGGAGGTCTGGGTAGCCATTCTCCCATCCCGTTAATTCATAACCAGGGTCGAGTGCGTGATCATGGCCCCAACCCAACACAACTGAGCACGTGCCAACGCCATGTTGGCCGCTTCCAAGGAAGTGTCTTCCAGTCATGCGTTTCGCAAACAGCCGACCCTGCATGTCGGGACTTGCGAGAATGACTGTTTCGATTTCACCACTTTCAATGAGCGAACGAAGTTGTTCTAGCTGCATTGCATTTCCCCCCAGGATTTGATGTAATTGGTTTTGTTAAAGGTAATAATTCATACCTTTATGAAGCTGTCAAGCAAGATTGTGGAAAAATAAGACGTAAAGTGTTTCGGGTGCGAAAATGACAAAAATGACGATCAGCTCAGAAAATGCGTTGCTCCAGGGAGCAATGCCCTCCGCAAACGTTTTTGAAGCGACTGTTGAACGAATTGGCCAATCAATAAAGCTGGGCTTGATTAAACCCGGTCAACAGCTGCCTCCGGAAAGAGAGCTGGCAGAGTTGATTGGCGTAAGTCGGGTTACAGTGCGGGCTGCAATACAGGTGCTTACCCAAGGCGGGTTCCTCACATCGAAGCGGGGCAGAAATGGCGGCACTTTTGTTGTAGATGTCCCGCCAATCTGGAAAGGAAATGGGGCTCCTGGACGAGAGGTTTCCAGAGGAGCGACAAACGCGGACGAAATTAGTGACTTTCGCAGAGTTTTAGAGACCGGCGTTTGCGAATTGGCTGCCGAGCGAATTACCGAACAACAACTCTCAGCGTTACGCGCGCGGGTCGGCCACCTGTCAGAGCACATAGCGGACA
>Ga0172380_10007548_pt1 | contig 12182 bp, 5 predicted proteins | sample Leawe162metaG_FD_119747 | JGI IMG/M metagenome (GOLD analysis project Ga0172380, IMG submission 119747) | Leachate microbial communities from a municipal landfill in Southern Ontario, Canada - Leachate well 162 metaG | ecosystem: Engineered > Solid waste > Landfill > Unclassified | place...
GGGAACTTCCCGGCACACTTTATTGCCGAAGGACTCGACCAGACCCGCGGCTGGTTCTACACGCTGATGGTTCTTTCAACTGCGCTGTTCAAAAAACCGGCGTTTAAGAACGTCGTCGTCAACGGCCTCGTGCTGGCCGAAGACGGACTCAAAATGAGTAAGCGGCTCAAGAACTATCCCGATCCGTTGCATGTAATTCATGAATACGGAGCCGACGCGCTGCGCCTTTACATGATCAACTCCCCTGTCGTGAAAGCCGAATCGCTGCGCTTTTCGGAAGAGGGCGTCAAACACGCACTGCGTCATTTGCTGATTCCGCTTTGGAACTCCTACAGCTTTTTCGTCACCTACGCCAATATTGATAAATGGACGCCCGGTAAATCGAAGCTCGGTGAAAGTGAAAACCTGCTCGACCGCTGGATTGAAAGTTCGCTGGCCAATCTCTGTCAGGAAGTGACGGCGGCGATGGATAACTATGACCTGCAACGCGCGGTTCGTCCATTTGTGGCGTTTATTGAAGATCTGACGAACTGGTACATTCGCCGTTCGCGCCGCCGCTTCTGGAAGAGCGAAGACGACGGCGATAAACAGCAGGCCTATGCCACGCTCTATCACGTGCTGATTGAATTGTGCAAAATCGCGGCGCCGTTCACGCCGTTCATCGCCGAAGAGATTTATCGCAATCTGCGCACGGACGGCATGTCCGAATCGGTTCACCTCTGCGACTTCCCGACCGCCGCCGGAGCCAAGCGCGACATGGCGCTCGAAACCCAGATGCGCATCGTCATGGATGTCGTCGTCATGGGACGCCAGCTTCGTAAAGACCACGATGCGAAAGTCCGTCAGCCGTTGCGCCGCCTCAATGTCGTCAGCCGCGATAGCGGACTGCTCAATCAGGTTGGCGAACTCAAGACGATTATTGCTGAAGAACTCAATGTCCGTGAAGTGGTTTTTGGTGACGATGAAACCGCGCTTGCCGAACTGAAAGCCAAAGCAAACTTTAAGACACTGGGCCGGAAATTCGGGAAACAGGTGCAGTTGATTAATCAATCTGTTCAGAAGCTGGCCGGACGAGAACTGCACGCCGCAGCGTCCGGCGAGGGGCTCGTTTTAAAAGTCGGCGGTGAAACCTTTGAGCTGGAAGCCGAAGACATTATTGTTGAGCGTATTCCGAAGCCAGGACTGGCCGTGCAGGCGCAGGGCGCGCTGGTTGTCGCGCTGGATCTGGAACTGGATGACGACCTGATTCGTGAGGGGCTGGCCCGCGAATTGATCACCAATGTTCAGAACCTGCGCAAAACCGGCGGGCTTGAAGTCACGGACCGGATTTACTTGAAGGTTTCATCGGACGAAGCGGTGCGCGAAGCGGTCGCGGCGTTCGAAGAATACATCAAGTCCGAGGTGCTGGCGCTTTCCATTGAAACGGTCGGAACGGAAGGTGAAACCGTTGACCTCAACGGGCATGCCTGCACCCTTTCGATTGAAAAAGCATGAAACGGGTTTTAACCACGGAAAACACTGAACACACGGAACTGGATTTTCCAAGGTTTGCCACTCCCTGCGGTCGTTGCCGCGCATTCGCGCGGCCTCTCTCCTGTTGGTCGGGTGGAACTTTCCGTGTGCTCCGTGTATTCTGCGGTTTGGTTTTTCTCTTTCTGTTTGCGGGTTGCGCATCGATCCGTCCGCCGCGCGGGGTTCCGGCGCGGACGGTAATGATTGAGGCGACCGGTTATTGCGCCTGCGGTCAATGTTGCGGTTGGGAGCGGGTCTGGTGGGCACCGTGGCGGACGGTTTACTCCTCCGGGCTGAACAAGGGAAAGCCGAAGAAAGTTGGCATTACCGCATCGGGTATCAAGGCGCATAAGGGCACGATTGCCGCCGATTGGCGGACTTATCCCTGCGGAACCGTCATGTATATTCCGGGTTACGGTTACGGGAAGGTGGAGGACACTGGCGGAGCGATTCAAGGCCCGACCCGGATTGATCTTTTCTATAACTCGCATCAGAAGGCACTACAATGGGGACGTCGCCGGGTTCCCGTTAAAGTCTGGCGTTAAGACAGATGAAGTCCATCCAGTGTTTCTCTGAGCTGATCGATACTAAGCGGTTTGGCAAGAAAGTCGTTCATGCCGACTTCTGACGCAGCTTTCTGCTCTTCCTGCATAACGCCGGCGGTCAACGCAATGATCCACGGTTTATTTGGACTGCCGGTTAATTTCCGGATCTGGAGGGTGGCTTCCAGTCCGTTCAGATGCGGCATTTGCACGTCCATGAGAATCACATCATATGTCGCATCCATTGTTGCTGCTACGGCGGCTTCACCATCGGATACCAGTACGACGTTTTCACATCCAAGTTGCTGGAGCATCATCTGAACAATTCGCTGATTGATTGCGTTGTCTTCGGCCACCAGAATACGCATAGACCGCTTCTTCTTCGGTTGGATCTGCGTTCCGGCAATTTCTTTTCCTCTGGTTACGGCTTTAGTATCTACAAGCGCCTGCAGAATATGATTACGAAGTTTGCCGACTTTGACCGGCTTGGATAAATGTGCAGTAATTGACGGATCGGAGGGGATGTGTTCATAGGAGCTGCTGAGAATGAGCAGGGGCATTGGAGGCCTGTTTTTAAGATGATGTATTTTCTTTGCCAGATCGCTGCCGTTCATGCCGGGCATCTGGAAATCGATTAGTGCGATGTCGTACTGATGGCCGGCAATCAGATGCTGCAGTGCTTTTTCCGGCATCTCAAAGGCTTCGGAAATCATGCCCCATTGTGCCAGCTGATCACTCAGCAGCCAGCGGTTGGTTTCATTATCATCTACGATCAGGGCGCGTTTTCCTCGCAATAATTCAATCGGCAGGTGTTCATCTCTTTGTTCGGTTGCGATACCAATCGGCAAGGTGATGGTGAAGAAAAAGGTGGAGCCTTTACCGGATTCACTCTCAAACCATATTTTTCCGCCCATCAGCTCGGTCAACTTGCGGCTGATGGTCAGTCCAAGTCCGGTTCCCCCGTATTTACGGGTGCTTGAGGAGTCGGCTTGCGTAAAGGCTTGGAACAAACGATCCTTGTTTTCATCGGCGATGCCGATGCCGGTGTCGCGTACAGCGAACTCAAGCTGGCAGGTTCTCTGTTTTTCATCGGTAATCAGGTTGTGTACCTTGAGACTGACCTCTCCATTCTCTGTGAATTTAATGGCATTACCCATGAGATTGACCAAAACCTGTCGCAAGCGGGTTGTATCGCCGACCAGAGTCTTCGGGACATCCGGGTCGACATAATAGAGCAGTTCCACATTTTTCTTTGTTGCGGTCTGAACAAAAAGATCAAAGGCATTTTCAATGCATTCGCGCAGATTGAAAGGTGCTTTTTCCAATTCGATTTTTCCGGCTTCGATTTTAGAGTAGTCCAGAATATCATTGATGATCGTCAGCAGATTTTCCCCGCTGATTTCGATTGTGTGAACGAACTCTTCCTGCTGCGCTGAAAGCTCCGTTCCCAGCAAAAGGCTGGCCGCACCGATCACACCGTTCATCGGGGTGCGGATTTCATGACTCATCATCGCAAGAAACGCGCTTTTCGCCTTATTGGCTGCTTCGGCTTCCTGCTGAGCTTCAATCAGCACCTTTTCATTTTCGACCTGTTTAGTAATATCACGGGAAATACCCGCCAGTCCGATTACTTCACCCCGGTCGTTCTTCATCGGGCATTTAACAGATTCCATGTACTCAATCTGGCCGTCTTTCCGAGCGTGCCGTTCGCGGATGCGGGTCACTTCTCCGGTAGCCATCTGCCGCTGCTCGTTATCAAACAGTTGTTGACCCAGCGGAGCAGGGTGAAGGTCAATATCGGTTTTCCCAACGAGTTCATCAATCGATGCCGCGCCACGTACTTTGACCCAGGCCTTGTTGCCGCCCAGTACCCTCGACTGCCGGTCTTTATAGTAAAACTGGTCTTCAATATTGTCAAAAATCGCCCGGATGAATGACGCACTCTGTTCTGCGGCACATTTTGCCCGGACAAGAACCTCTTCACGGTTCACCTGTTGCGTAACATCTCTTGAAATGCCTGCGAGACCAATGATCTGGCCCGACGGACTGCGCAAGGGACTTTTTACCGATTCCAGATAAATAATGCCCCCATCACTAGCGACGTGTTTTTCCCGTTCCCTGACAATTTCCCCGCTAGTCATCAGCGCCTGTTCTTCATGGTAAAGTTTCTTTCCCATTTCATTCGGGTAGAAATCTAAATCGGTCTTTCCAATCATTTCTTCGACGGATTGTCCGTGGTGTTTACAGCAGGCAGGGTTTGCACCCAGAATCCGGGAGTCCCGATCCATGTAGTAAATGTGGTCTGGAAGATTTTCAAAAATCACTTCCAGTAGTGCGGACTTCTGTTTAGCTGACTCCTCAGCCTCATACTGTAATGTAATATTTTCCATGTGACCGTACCACAGGGTTCCACCGTCACGGAGCCGTTCCGGAACGGCATGGGTATGTATCCAGTGGACGCGATCCTGAGGAGAACGGACACAGAACGTCATCTCGAACTCTTCAAGATTTTCTGCCGATTTTTTCAGTGTGTCCTGCACCAGATCAATGGATTCCGGACAGACACGTGACCACGCAAGATTTCCGTCCTTGGCCAGTTCAGCAGGGGTCGCAAAAAAAATCGCCTCAATATCCCGGGTGGAATACGGAAATGCACACCGACCATTTTTCCACAGACGGTACTGATAAACCGTTCCAGGCAACCGGTCGATGAGCTTCAGGAGTTGGGTTTTCCTTAGAAATTTTTTCTTACGTAGCATCTATCGGAGGGGAATATACTGGCTGATAGACCTATAATCAAAAGGTATTTACGCCAATTTGGACACGCGAATTTCCTTGTGAAAAAGATACTTTGAACTACGGAACCCCGGGAAAAACGGTCAGCATGCGTGTTGTTCGGCAACTTTCCGCAGGGCTTCGGGGTAGGCAAGGTGCTCCTGTGCGTGAATGCGGATCATCAGGGTTTCAACGGTATCATTCGGGAGAACCGGAACTTTGCGCTGGACGATGATCGGGCCGGTGTCGATGCCGCCGTCGACAAAATGAACAGTACATCCGGTTTCTTTAGCGCCCGCTTCCAGTGCCTGCTTCCCGGCTTCAAGGCCGGGGAAGTTTGGTAGCAGGGAAGGATGGATATTGATAATACGTCCGGCAAAGGCGTTCAGCAGGCCGGGTTTGACGATGCGCATGAACCCGGCGAGGGCAATAAAGTCGCCGCCGTGTCCTTTAATAAAGTCAATGGCGCGTTGTTCGGCCTCGCCGTCGAGTTTGGTTTTGAACGGGGCGCAGTCGAGATAGATGGCAGGATGACCCAGTTTGTGGGCGCGCTTAAGGATAAAGGCGTCCCGAACATCGGAGATGACGCAGGCGATGCGGGCATCGAGCGTTCCGGCGGCGATCGCCTCCGCGATGGCTTGATAGTTGGAGCCCGATCCCGATCCGAAAATAGCCAGATTCAACATGTTTGAAGTTCCTTTTCCCGTTTTGACTGGATTTGAAGGATAAACCGGATTTTAATCACCTGTCCAATCCGTAATCGGTAGAAAGGGAAATGATGAAGCTTTTGATTAAACCGCACAATGAGACTGCCCGCGAATTTTACAAAAATCATGGCCATTTTCACGATGGTGACGCCGGCCTTGATCTGTATGTGCTGGAAGACATCACATTCGAGCCAGGTGAAACCAAGGCGATCAAACTGGGAATTTCCTGCGAACCGGAAGACGGCCGGGCTTATTATCTTTTTCCGCGCTCCAGCATTTCAAAAACCCCGTTACGAATGTCCAACTCCATCGGGTTGATTGATGGAGGCTACCGCGGCGAAATTATGGCAATGTGCGACCACATCAAGAGCGAATCCTATACCGCACAGAAAGGTCAGCGTCTCTTTCAGCTGGTGGCCACCGACAGCTCGCCGATTCATTATGAAATGGTAGAGGAACTTTCGAAAACCTCCCGCGGGCAGGGTGGGTTCGGCAGCACCGGAGCATAATCCCGTCTTTGGGGAAAAACTTCTGATTACGTGGTGGAGGTAAGGAGGGTCGAACTCCTGACCTCTTGAATGCCATTCAAGCGCTCTACCAACTGAGCTATACCCCCACAAAAGGTCGAAAGAAGTGGGGGTTATACGTGATGTTTTTTGGAGTGTCAACCCTCATTCAGCCTGTTAGTTTTTCCGGTGTGAAAAAGTTCCTTAAATTTGTCATCGGGCTGATCCTGTTGCCGCTATGCTGGGCTTTTTCGCGGGCTATTTTCGCTCTTCTCCAGTCGCTTCCGTCCGAGACACCCGGTTGGACAGCGTGGGCTATACCGGCCGGCTTTGCGGGTTCCGTTCTCGGTTTTTTTCTGCTACCGCGTCCATTCCGCACCTATGTGCTTGCACATGAATTGACCCATGCGGGTTGGGGCCTGCTGATGGGTGCCAAGATCGGGAAGATGAAGGTCGGCAAAAACGGCGGGCATGTAATGCTCTCGAAGAGTAATTTTATCATTTCACTCGCGCCGTATTTTTTCCCATTCTACACCGGTCTGGTGATCGCACTCTGGTACGGAGCGGGTTGTTTTTTAGATTTAAGCGCGTATGAGTCGTGGTGGCTGGCGGCGGTCGGCTTGACCTGGGGCTTTCATGTGACCTTTACCGTGTACATGCTGAGCCAGCGGCAGCCGGACGTGCAGGAAAACGGACGGCTGTTTTCGTATGTGATCATCTATCTGGCCAACCTTTTTTTTGTGGCGATCTGGATTGTCATGATCGGTTCACCAACCTTCAGTGGTGCATGGGAGCTTCTGAAACCGGAAGTTTGTGTCGCTTACGCATGGGTCTGGGAAGGATTACTTTCCTGCCGATCTCTTTGGGCGGTAAAATAAAAAAGCCCTTCCGGTGAGGGAAGAGCTCTTTTCAGACACACCGGTTTAATTATTCCACAGTGACTTTATAGAAGATTACCGGGGCGGCATTACGAACCGGATCACTGTCCACATACCTATAGTTGTTGGTCACGGTTGCAATGTTAGACCATGTGGTGCTGAGGCTGGTCGTGTACCAGATTTTGTAAATACGACTGGATCTATCCGATGGCGTCTGCCATGAGATGGAGTATGAGTTATTTGCATTTTTCTGCGTGAACACTGCAGGATCTCCACCCCAGATATCCGAAGGATCAATCACACCGTTGGTGGCAGTAAATGTCACAGACGAATTCGTGGAAAGCCCGGAGTATGTGAATGTCAGCGTTGTATTGTAAATCCCCGTTCCTGCACTCCGGGCATCGCCGCAAATGGTGACATCCGCTGTTTCGCCGGCAGGTACGGTCGCGGTTGTCGGTGACGCATAAATCACCTGACTCTGTCCCGGTGTGAAGACGATGGATTGCCGGTTGGCCGTGTCATTGCAGGTCACCACAACGTTGGTGCCGGTAATTACTGAATTCGTCGTGATGTCTAGAATTTCAGTTCTGCCGTTGATTGTGACGCTGTTCGTTACGATCGAGATGATTGTTCTCACGTAGTTAGTTTCCGTCGTGGATGTACTGGCGTTAATGAGTGTTCCGGTGACTGTTTCCGCCGGATCGCTCAGTTGAATGGTTCCATCGTACCAGAGTCCTGTCATGGTTTGGTAATTGAACTGAATGGTTCCATCGCGGTTCAGTATGGCCTGAAAGGTCTGATTGCTGCCGTCGGGTTGTCGCATGTTTTGCCAGATCACCACGAAACGTTCAAAGCCGGTATCGGTAAAGGTGCGAACCGAGCTGACGCCGTCCACGAACGAGAGGTTGGCAGAGTAGGGCGTGATGGTTCGTCCATTACCGAGCGAGATGGAGCCGTCCTGATTCACGATGGCGGTAGAGTAGGTGTTCCCGAAGAATGTGAAAGGGAATCCAAGTCCAATGGTTTCTGTGTCGAGTTCCTCCGCAGTCAGAATATACGGTGCGGCTACCGGGATATTATACCAGTTGTCTGTCGCAGAGGAGAAGGAGTATCCGTTTGTCTGTAATCCGCTGTCGGTGATCGTGTAGGTCAGATCGGCATCACCGGTATTGGTAACCGTCATAACCGCTTTTGTGAAAACCGGCCCGCTGAATGCGAAGGGATTCGGAACTTCAAGGTTTGGAGCCTCTTCTGTCACAATGACGGTGATGTTCAGCGCACTGGTTTCCCCGTCGCTCCATATGGTGGAGGCAGTAAAGGAGGTTTCTCCCGCCGGCTGGTTCATCGCGTTGGCTGTAAAGGTGACTACCTGAGATCCTCCCGAGGCGATACTGCCTTCTTCCGGATCATTTGTAATCCAGGAAGAGGGGGTCAACAGCAGGCTGCCGCTTGAGATCGTTCCAGGGGTATAGCTGATGAGCTGTGTCCGGCTGCCGTCTATACCGATAGTTCCGCTGCCCCATGTCCCGTATTTGTAGAGATAGCGGATCGTGCCGTCGGTGTTGAGCCAGGCCTGAAGCACTCCCGTGTCATCCCCGATAGGATTTGTGACTCCCCATGCAACGACCAGATTGGTGGACGTCTGCTTGTAACGGATGGAGGATTGTGTGAATGCCGTTGTTGTTTCAAACGGTTGAATCAGTGCGGATTCTACACCGGAAGCCGCAAGCGTGATCGTTCCGTTCTGATTTACCGAGAAGGTGCTGTATGCGGTTCCGAAGACTCCAAAGTCAAAATCGATATCTTTGGGCGATGTGCCCGTTCCATTCCAGTTGGAAAAGACTGTTATGCCTGAGTCGAACTGTACAGGCTGGAAGGAAACGCGACCTATATTCTGATTGGTGGTCACCGTGTAGTCGCCGGCAGGCCAGCTACCGTTATTGGCAAAGGTGAAGTCGAGCGTGGCACCCGAGTCATTGGTCAGGGTGATGGATCCGTCGGCAGTCATTCCAACCGGTACGGTGATTGTCAGAGATTGATCACTCAGACGGCTGGCAATGATGGTGACGGTTCCATCCACGAAAAGATTAGAATCGTCAATTGTCATGTAAGGCGGCAGGTTGGCCGCTTGCACGGTGAGGCCGTTGTCGGTAATGCTCGACCAGTTGCTGTCGATCACCGAAAAGGTGTCGCCGCTGCTGATCGGACTGTTGGCTCCGCTGTAATTTTCAAAATCGAGGGTTAACGTTCCGGCCAGCGCCAAATTCCCGGCACCGCTTAATACAGAATTGTCGTCATGGATGAAAAGAGTCGTCTGAGCTGCAGGTTCGACGGTCAGGTCTCCGGTGAAGACCGGGGCAATTTGAAGATTGAGTGCCGCGCCGGAGGCAATCGTGACCGCCTCGCTTCCGAACGTGGCATTACTGATGACCAGCGACCCGGCGTTGACGTTGATGTGGTGCGCATATGAATTTGCACCGCTTAAAATCAGAGAACCTAAGCCGTTCTTTTCGATTACGAGCCCGGATTCCTCATTTTCGAAATAACTTGTGAATGCTCCGGAAAGCTCCAAATCATAATCCAGATTAAATTTGATCGAATAGGGGCTGCCGTTTTCATCATAGACTAGTCCACCAACGCTTACATTATTTGCGATGCTGTGAACGCCTGTTAAATCTTTGGAAACTTCGATGCCGGAGTAAGAGTATGCCATAAGGTCAATTTCTCCACTGCCGAGTGCTTCTTCATGGCCGATCCGGAAAGTCGGAGTATACAACCACGTTGCGCCGGTGCGTCCCGGATTTGCATTCGGGAGCTCTACTGCCGTCGACGTATTGTCCTGGAATTTCAGGATTCCACCGCCACTCATGGGCCCGGCGAGGGTCAAGGTGCCGCTATCTACTCGGAAGCGGACGTTGAAATCCATCGCGATCGCATTGCTGATCGTTGCGGTTTGCGTTGCCCGCAACAGGCAATCGTTGCGCAGACTTGTAATTGGACCGGTTCCCAGCCCCCCGTTTTCAAAATAGATCCAGTTGTAGGAGGTGATATTCAACCCGCCGCTGAAGGTATTATTCCCGAAGAGACGGAGATTGTATCCCAAAAAAGACATGGAGCCCGAACCGGTAATATCTCCGGAAAGGTTAATGATTCCCGCGCTGGATGTGATCGCTTTAAAAGAGGTATCGCCGTTTAATACAATGTCATTGTTCATGGAATTATTGCTTGAGAAAGCCGCCGCGTCTGATTCTAGAACGCTGCCGTCATTCATCACCAGATCGCCAGTTCCCAGAGATTGGGTGCTGTAAATGTAAATTTGGCCATTATTGGTGGTTCCGCCGCTATAGGTATTTTCCTTTTTAAGGGATAGGGTTCCGCTGCCGGATTTTGTCAGAGAACCACTCCCGCTGATAATGCCGCTGAGCGTTAAACCGGCGGTGTTGTTGAGCAAGGCGTTTCCGGACAATGTAATATTATTGGCCAAGGTGAGTTCAACAGCATTGTCGACCGTTGCGTTATAAATTGTCAGCGATCCGGTTCCAAACGCGCTGTCGCTTCCTGCAGAAAGCGTTCCGTTACTGACAGTCGTTCCGCCCTGATACGTATTGGTGCCATTCAGAACCACGGTTCCCGGGCCGGTTTTGATCAGGGGAGCTGTGTTGGTGCCCGAAAGTTCTCCGGATACGGTCAGTGTTTGAGATGTTGCCACATTCCATGTCTGTGTTGTGGCGAGCGCCAGTTGTGAGGCAATGGTCAGGTTGGCCTGAGCCAGCGACATATCAATGCCAGCTGAACCCGTTGTGAGCGTATTGGTTCCACTGATTGTCCATGGTGACGTGTTGCTGACCAGTGCAATACCCCGCCAGGAAAGGTTTGATCCCAAGTCCGTGGTGATGGCGGCCGTTACTGTCGGATCCAGAATTGCCCTATCCGTTGAGTTCGGTATCAGTTCGTTGACCCAGCTGACTGCCATATTGAGATTGCTTGAATTGTTCGCTTTAACCCAGTCGCTGTTGGGCTGCCGGATGGATACATCAAAACTGAAATTCGTTGTCCAGCTCAGGCTTCCGGCATGGTTGGTCACATTGAAGAAATACGTTCCATTGGTCACGCCGGCATCAATTACAATCTGATAGACTGTGGACGTGGTTGCATTAGGAAGCACCGAAGCATAATTTTGTGATGTTTGTGCCGACACAGAGAATCCTTCTGAGACAGGCGTCAGACTGTTGATGATATTTGAAACCGCCGTGGCTCCGTCATTGGTGGTCGTAATGGTAATATTCAGTGTTTCGCCGGGTTCATATAGACCGGGGAATTCTCCACCGGGTTCCGCGATGGTTTCTGGTAAAAAACTCAGATTAGCTCCGGATGCCAAAGAAAATGAGGTCTGAGCATAGTTGGTTCCAGAGCAGGTAGCTCTTACGTAGATGTCATAGTTTCCGCGCTCGATAGCAACTATATCGTAGGTATTCGTGGTCGATTCTCCGGGAGCCAGTGCAACCGGCGGTGTGTTATTCGATGTGATGATGAAGGCGGACGCTGATCCGCTGTTTGTCAGTGTAGAAGTAACAGAACTCGCCGTGCTGGCACCTTGGTTGCTGATAACCACTGTAACGATATTGGTGGCGTAGAGATCCATTGCGCCGTTCAGGCTATTCGTAACACTGATTGTCAGATCCGGTGGAGCAGATAAGTCGGCCACCGCTTCGATAATTTCATCCCACGCAGTCCCTCCGCCCGTGTCGCCAATCGTATGACGGATATTATCCACAGACGCATAATCGGTTGATCCGGCAGGTCGAAAGTCGCCGGTTGCATGAAAGCGCAGATTGGTAATGGATGTCAGACCGAGGGTGTTTGTGGAAGCAGCAGGCGTTGCGTAATTGGTTGGATTCGATCCGTCCAAACTGTACCAGACCTTCAACGTATCGTTGTCGAGATCCACTTCCGCAATGGCAATTAATGTTCCGGCTAGAGCAAGTTCGTTAGTGATTAGTGTCAACGTACGCCCGGCAGGGATCGTATTGGTCAGATTTCCGGTGTCGTAGCCCATCACCAGGCCGGCGGCCTTATCACCCGTACCACCGGTAAAATAGACCCCAATAACTGTTCCACTGTTATTCAGATTGTTGGTCAGCGAGTAGTCCACATCATATCGCAAATAGTGTACGCCGGAAGTAGAAGTGGTCAGGGTCGCGTCCAGAATAGCTCCGTTGGTCCAGACTCCATCGCTGGTTGTGTCGTCGCCGACGCAGAGCA
>Ga0172380_10007549_pt1 | contig 12182 bp, 15 predicted proteins | sample Leawe162metaG_FD_119747 | JGI IMG/M metagenome (GOLD analysis project Ga0172380, IMG submission 119747) | Leachate microbial communities from a municipal landfill in Southern Ontario, Canada - Leachate well 162 metaG | ecosystem: Engineered > Solid waste > Landfill > Unclassified | place...
CTGTTACTGTGCCGAAAGCCACTTTAAGCTTTGTGCCGTACAGTACGGTATTCAATGCTGCTGCACCTATGGTCAAACCGGATACATTGGCGTTTAAAGCAGATGCATCTACGCCTGACGCCAAGCCTGATATGGCATTGTTTACCGCAGAAGCGTATTGGTACATGGTTCCGGCTGAATCGTAGTAGCCTTCTGCGCGGACATATGAGGATACCCTCGTTGTTTCAGTTGCCATTTTATTCACCTCCAAAATAAAATAGCGGCCACTTTTACATGACCGCTATTTCCATAATTTTACTTAAGCCGGTATGTTGCCGAGTATCCATTTCCAATCATATACACAAATTCCAAATCTTGCATATACACCTATAGCCCATGACAAGGTTTCAAAATTGCTATGGCTGGTTGTTTCGGGTTTTATCCTATCGAGGAAATACAGGTTTTCTTTCGCCGCAACGCTGTCAATCCAATGCCATGGATAACCTGTATTGCCCGATTGTCTCTTAAGCTTTTTCCACACGATAACCCTGAACATGCCCTCATAAATGTTATACTCGTTGTTGGCAACTTTAGGTTTCTTATCGCTGTTGGCAAGCTCAAGAGCCGTTTTGGCATTGCCTATGCCGCAAAGCAGGGTATCGCCGAAATAGCTTCCGTCATTGCCTGAGTCGTCTGTGAAGTCCGACATTGTTATCATGGCTGCGTCAAGATTGTCACCGTCAAGCGCGCTGGTAGTTTTGTTGTCAAGATAAGCCGTGTTTTTGCCACTCTTACTAACGTGAGCATCATCAACAAACGGTTCTCCGTCTGCGCATAACGTCCATGTATAGGTATCGCCATCTTTAGTAAATGAACTCTGGTCGCAATTGGTGAACAGTGCCGCCGCAAAGTTTTCCTGTGTTCTGTAGGCTGATTCCATCAGTGATTTACCCGCTGTCTGCATTGACATAAGTTTATTGTCGTCCATAAACTTTCTGCCAAATGAAGCAGTATCGGAAAATTCAGTAAATTCACAAGTCTTTGTGAAGTACTCGTTAATGTCCGAATAATTCCTTGTGCCATGAAGCTGCTTAAGGTCGCCTCTTGCGCTGGTGCCTGTGATAGCAACCGCTGGTTCATCAACGTCCCGTCTTTCAAACAGTTCATTGATTATGCCCTGATCGGCTTTAGCCGTGCCTATGTCTTCCATGAACTTCATTATTGCGACATTGTAGTTACCGACAAGCGCGTTAAATTCTGTAGCTGTGTAATTAATCATTTATGCCACCTCCCCTTATATAGCAGGAGCAAAGATTACATAGATTGAACTGGTCGGAGAATCCGCAGTTGCAACCTTATGCACCAATAGCCCCGTACCTACCGCTACCGCACCGTTAACACTCGTTCCAACAGATGCGGAGCCAATATTAACTTTGGCACCTGCAACCGTAGCGGCTGTTATGGCTGTAGACGGTGTAGTTTTCCAAACCTGATTGTCGTTAACAGGTACCACTGTCGGATAGTAACTTGCCGTTACTACGGATGAGGCGGCTGAAACCTGACAAACTGCGTATACTGTATCGGCTGTATCTGCATAACAAAGGGCACCGCCCGTTGTTTTCAGAGCCTGACCAACATATAGTGCATATCCGCTAAGTGCGGGTAATCTTTTATCCGTGGTGAGACTGTTGCCGTCACCCTGGACGAATTTTGCAAATTCAAACATATTGAATCCCTCCCAACAAAATAACGGGAGGATGTCCCGTTATCTATGGTATTTTACATAAGCCTTTTTCTGTTCCATGGGGTCTTTAACCCCAACTAATTCAAGATTTTTTCTTACCGATTACGGCACAATAACGTTGTCGTATTCTGCCGCTGCATTTGCTCCGTTAACCTGTGCGGTATGAGCTGTACCCATAACTATCGCTTTGGCCTGATTTGCACCGGTCTTTCTGGCCGATTCAACATCCGTGTCGTATCTGTGCTCTTTAAGGTGACTCAGCAATGAACGCTTGCTCTTGCCTTCATCCCACGCTTTCCATACCTCTTCGGGTATGTCCTTCGCTTCTTTGATGTCAGGGAACACTTTTTGAGCCTCTTTAAAAGAGTTGACAAGAAACCTGTCCTTGCGCTCCTTTTCAGCGGCTTTAATTAGCGGATGTTCATTCACTTTTTCGTCAATCTTTTTTGTCAGCACTTCGTAGATTTTGCCTTCATCGACTACGGGCGTTTCAGGCTGAATTGTTTCAGACGTTTCACCTATGCTTTCAAGGTAATCAAGGTAATCATCTACGCTTGAAAAGCCTTCCGGTAAAGCCTTTTTGGTAAGCTTGTCAAACTTGGTTTTGTAACCTTCGTTTTCCTGCATAAGCTTATCTGCCATTTCGGCTTTTCTTCTCAGTTCCGCCCACTTTGCATCAGGCTTTGTTCCATCAGGTATCGGGTCGGCTGTTCCCGCATTTACGCCTGTTGTACCCATGGTATCCGTGTTGTCGGGGGTGACTACGTCCCCTACGGCTCCGCCGTTTGCGTCAAGTTCATCCATCAACGGTATAGGATAATATTTTCCAAACATAATAACCTCCATAATGAGTTTTTTGCCCGATTCTCACGGTTAAATTTGCGAATAAAAAAGACACCCAAAAAGGTGCCTGCGATTAGTCCGCACTAATCATTCTGCTTAGCTTTGCCTGCATTTGCGCAGGGCTTAGCCCTTAAATCTTTTCCGTTCTGAACCTTCTGGATTGAAGGCTGTCTGTCACCGCCTGCACTCCCCATAGTAAAAGTTGCTTTACAAGGCATTGTCTTTTTCATGTATATCACCTCCTATCCCGATAATCTGCATTCCATATTTGATTAAACATTGTTTCTTCTTCTGCTTCTGACACTTCACGTGAAGGAATGTCGCCTTTCTGCGAAGCCAGCATATCCCGGACATACTGCAAGTTTGCGCCGGGGTTGTAGTGTACTTTTGTGATACTGCGCTCTTTTGCGCCCCCGCCCGGCTGTATAAACGTAGCCTTTTGCATTGGAATCACCCCTCTATGTCCATTAATTCAAAGGTTTCGCCATCCCGCCATAATTCCTCTTGAATCTTTTCGCCCTTTTGTAAGCCTGTTATTTTGACCGTACAGCCTTCAAACTCCTTTAGCAGGTCTGATATCTTATAGCAAGGCATATTGAACACCACAAGGCCGTTATAGTCCTCTGTGATTGTCCTGATAATACCTTTTGCCACACTTTGTCTGCTCGCCATGTATCTCTCACAGTTTAAGTCTGTCACCGTCAAAGGCAAGCCCTGTTTATACTGTTCGCGCCAAACTTCAATAACAGATCCGCTTGAACCGATTACGTTGCCACTTCTGGTCACGATAAATCTTGTTCTGTTGTTTCCCTGCCATTGGTGGGCGTCCAAAACAAGCCCCTCCGCTAACGCCTTTGTGTAAGCGTACATGTTGCAGGGATTTACTACTTTATCGGTGGACATCTGTACAAACGCCTCAATGCTGTTTTCAAGGGCGCATTCAAGAGCGTTCTGTACGCCTACAGCATTTGTCTGTAAAGCTTCAAACGGCGATCCTTCGCAGAAAGAAACGTGTTTTAAAGCTGCGCAATTCACCACTATATGGCAATCCCTGAAAGCTAAATTAAGTCTGCTTTTATTTCCTATATCACCGATAAAATATCTTAATTTCGGATGATCGCCATATTTCTGCTTCAACAAAAAGAACCTATACTCATCACGGGCATAGATTCTTATTGCGTGTACATCTGTATTAATCAACTGTTCAATCAGAGCTTCACCAACTGTGCCGGTTCCTCCGATAATTAATATTGTTTTATCAGATAGCACCCTTTGCACCTCCTATTTTCTGCGCAATCGAATTAAGCAGCTGTCCCTGCGGATTTGCCTGTTTTGCTGTCTCTACCTGCTGTTGCTGGTCTGCCATTTGCTGCTGCGCCATCATCTGCTGGTCAAATTGTTCTTGTAGAGCCTGTTGAATCGTATCGGAATATGGAAAGTTTAACTTGGACATCAATTTCCATACCAGTAAATTCCTTTCGCTTGGTTCAAGATACCCGCCGCCAGCCAATTCCTTAATCTGCTGAATCAGTGCTGCTCGGTTCTTGTTCATTGCCGCCTCTGCGGAAATTTCAATGTCCCAGCCTGACCAAACAGGAGTATCACCCTGCATCTTCACCATATCAAGCTTATTGAACGTGCCATATTCGGGTTTTAGCTTATTGTCTATTCTGTAAGGTCTGTCGCCGTCTGAGAAGCAAAGTATATGGTCACATAGTAATTGATATATCCGCTTGTAGGCGATATTCTTTTCATTTGCCTTTATACCAATCTTTTCAGCTGTTTGGTTGATTAGCGAATCTGTCATCTTACCGGACTGTGATTCACCTTTGTTTATACCCTGCCATACAGATGTAATGCCTATCATGTACTGTAGCTGGTCGGATATGAATGAATAAAATTCAAGAGCCTCCCGCCCGTTGTCTTTGAAGTCTACGGCCTTAAAGTTGGCTACATCATTTACGCCAATAACGGTCATATCGTCATTGTCTAGCAATGCGGCAGCTTCTTCCTCCATAGCTTTGTTGTACAGAACCTTCGTTGTTCCTTTGAGAATCTTTTCCTCATGCTTGTATATCATCTTTTTCATCGTCTGCTCAAAGTCTGCCGTTCTTTCAATGTCTGATATGCCAACTATTGACTTTGAACGTGGGATGTTGTTCTGTATGACTATGGGAATAGACTTAGGACCTTTCGGGTAATAATAAGGAACTTGTGTACCTTGAGGTATTTTAACAACAGGAGTTTTGACCTTGTTAACCGTTCCCGAATCATCCGGAATCTCTTCCTCGATTTCCGTCATATAGTCCTCGTCAACGGTTTCGTAGTCAAGAAAAGCTTCATTGCCCTTTTCATCCTGTACAAATTCCTCTTTCTCCGGATCATACTTGCGTCTGTGGTAATACTTCGGTTTCTTTAACAAAATAAGTTTATCGCTGAATACCGTTAGGCAAAGCTCGTCGTCGTCAAGATACCACTTTTCTATAACGGTATACTTTGTAAGCGGGTGATTCATCTGCTCAGTCATAAGATCAATGTGCGCGTTTGCATCATTGGTATTGTGCACATTTGAACCGTTGCCATCACCTACAGTATCATATTTTATATCAGCGCAAAGCCCATAATCGGGTAACTTTTTAGCAATATCGCCGTACTTTTTGATGCACTCCTGCAAAGTCACATTTTCAATATGATACATGCAGCGGCATTTATTTTTATCAACGCTGCCAGCCGCCCACGCTATATTTTTCGGATGCACATCTACTATTTCAGGTCTGCCCCTGAATCCGGGGCCCTGATAGTTGAAATTCCATAAGACCTTGTAACAGGTTATGCCGTGCTTTTTTACCACGCGTTCAGCGGATGAATTAACCTCGTCAAGGTCACTGTTTCGGATGGTGTAGTCAGCTTCTGCCTGTAATTTTTTTACGGACAGTTCATCATCCTCCGCTACAGGCTTAAACACAGCTTCGGGTATGTTAAGGTCAATCTGAGCTTCTATAATAGACTGCGATATTCTTATGGGTGTACGTGCGTCGTCTGTAGCACCATCGGAGTATGTATTGCCGAATTCCCTGTCGCCGACATAAATCTTTTCCTCGCGGTCAAATTTATCATTCCACGGCTGCTTTTCCTTGTCGGCGGCTTCGTACTCTTCCATAAGGGTTGTCGCTTCTCTGACCATTTCGTCCATATCTTTAATTTCCTGCATTTTCTTTCTCACCCCACTTATGAGCGACTTGACAGGCTTTAAAATGTCCATGCTATCACCTGCTTTTTTATTCAAGAATCCGTTTCCTTACCTGCACACGCTGTAACGACTTGCCATATTCCTCAAGAAATGTTTCAACCGGGAAATGTACGTCTCGAAAACCGAGCATTGCATAAGCTGCCACACCGTACATAAATTCAATGTCGAATGCGTTTTTGTAGGCTGTATCTGTGCGATAAATCTTTTCATCAAACGTCGCCATCAAGCCAATAAGCCGTTCCGCCGCAAATTCCATAAGTTCATCTTTGGACATTTTGCACATTGATTTACGCTTGGTTTCGGGACGTTTTGGAACGTCCTTTATCGTTTTTACTGTTGGAGCCATCCTAATTTCAGGGGTTGTTGTGTTTTCAAAATCCATTTCATTTCCTCCCAAATTTCTTTTGATAATATCGTTTCAGCTGCGGGTTTTTAGTTGAGTCTATCAATACGCTTGGATGCGTGTATTTTGTGTTGTCCCACTTCTGCGGTTCGGGTGCTGAGTATGCGCGTTGCTGTGAACGGGCTTCGTGTCGTATGGCAAAACTCATTACACAATCATCGTGGCAATCCTGCTCCGCTTCTTCCTTGCCTTGGTCGTTATAAATGAATGTCTGCATTTCTCCCAGGGTTTCAAGGTCATTTATCAGTTCTATTTCATCCCTTACAATCGCCCTTGTTCTGTCAATAACCCTTTGCCTCGACTGCTCCTTGGTGTCAAATCCAAACTTTTGTTCCTTGGTTTGGCTTATCTTGTCAAACCGTTCACGCTTGTACTGGAAGTAATATCCCTCATTTTTCAAAGCGGATATTGTCACATGTCCATGATTATTGACCTCGTCCGCTATTAACGCTTGGTTATAATACTTTGCGAGCTTTATTTGCTCTAATGCGAATAAGTCCGGCGCAATATGTAACCGTTGCTTTGCCACCTGTTCACCGGTTGTGTTGTCCCCAACATCCGAAACAAGCCAGTCACCATCTCTTAGCCCTTCGGCTATATCACCGCCGATTACATAAGGTACATTGGGTTTTGGGTGTTCGTAAATGATAACCGTACCTTTGGGGTCGGGAATAAATTTCATCCTGTTACACTGCTGGTCGAATTCAATGTATCCAGTTTCGGGCGGATTGGCTAAATATACCTCTTCGAGATACTTAATTCTTTTTGCAACCTTCATTCTGTCGTATACAGGCCGTCCAGAGGTCAAAAACGCCGTCTCGTCTGAATCCGGATACTCTTGATTAAACGTATCAACATCACCGTTGCACTTGGTCTTTATGGTGTCTCTTCGCCAGTTCAACTGTTCAAGCGTAAGATTATATAATTGCTGTATTTCTATTTCTGCTTTATCAAGTACAAACGATTCTCTTTCAATGTCTGTTTCAAACGGTTTTGTGTATTCTTTGTGCTGATGCCATGCTACAAATATGGGGACGTAATTTATTTCTTTGCGCTTGGCTTGTTTCCATAATTTGTGAAAATATTCAATTCCGTTTGCTGTAGATTCCAAAAAGCATATACCGCCATACTGCGGAACGGCTTGTAATAATGATTTTAGCGTTTCTTTTGCGTTTGGCCATTTACTTAATTCAGAAATATGCAGGTAATTTATGGTAAACGATGAACCCGCATTTGCATTCCTTGCTGTATCAATCAAAAACTTACATTGTAATCCGGGATTTTGTTCAAATACCTTCTGGTTGTTTGTTGGGTTCTCAAATAGAATCCCCTTGCCCTGAGAAGAACGCCGCATTGGTTTGATAAAGTCAGGCAAGTACTGATAAAACCTGTCCGACATATCATTTATGTTTTTGGCCGAATCCTCGTCATACGACACAACCATTGCCACTTTGTTAGGGCTAAAATGCAGTTCGTGGAAAAATATAGCTTCTACTATTGTTGAAAATCCAATTTGCCTTGCTTTAAGTATAATAATAAACAATGTCGGCCTTGCAAGCGGATTGGGATACTTTTCTTTCCAGTCTTCCACTATCTTTATCAGTTGTTCCTGCGGTTCGTTTGGTATAAAAATTATTATATTACCGTTTTTATCACGTATTTTAAGAAATTTTATGCAATAAAGTTTAACATCCCTTATTAATTTTTTTAGTTCTTCCACTATCCCACCCCGTTTTTCGACATAAAAAAATAAGGCAGTTTCCCGCCTTATCCAAAATGTATATAGGAGATATGCCATTATCTTTATTATATACCGTATATTGAGCTATGAACCGAACAAAAACCGAACTACCGTAATGTTTGCCACTCAATTTTGTACCCACACAGAAATGTATCTATGTTTTCAAGTGCTTTCTGGTTTAATTTTATACACCAATCCTCACTATAACCACATTCTGCAGCAACGTTTTTAAATTCCCTTACACTGCCGTCTTTTGTAAAATATCTTGACAGTAAAATGCTACGTTCATTCGGAAGCAAACTTGATATTGCACTGTCAAGCTTACTTACAAACCGTTCAATCTCTTTCGCCTCTAGTTCCATTTCCAGAACCGTCGCATTGCGGACAACAAAAACTTCAACGCTTGAAACATTACTGCGGTTAGCCGGAACCGCCACCTTATAGTTTATGGCAGATAATTCGGGTTTTTGCCTAAGATCCGCAATTCTGCCATATATCATTTTCATATCATTGCGAAAGCCGTTTTGGTTATGGTATCGCAAGATGTTTTCAATCTGTTCGGTTGTCATTAGCATCACGCCTTTCTGAAAACTGGCTTTTCTACCCAATTGCCACATTTCTTTTCAATGAATTTGTCCAAATCTTCATATTCCAGTGCGGAACGGACAAAGTTAAGTGAATCACTTATTGCGGAAAGGGTAGCATGCACATCTTGAATGCTATGTGATAGCGAGGGCGCGATATACGGCATCAATATTCCGTCCTCAATCATCCTATAATCGAATATTGTCTTGAACCTTAAATCATTCCATTTCATCATGGGGCACGACGGATACCCGCTGATTAAAACGTCTTTTTGTAAACCGTATTGCTGAATGCTAATATTTGTGATGCAAGTCAGCATGTCCCCTATGGTGTACAACTTTTTATTTGCACCGATTGCTTCCGGCGGCCATGGATTATCCTCATCAAATTCCTCTGTGCGGTAATTTTGCAGATCATGTATGGTCGCTATTGCCGCCGCCAAATCAGGCGTGTTGCTAAAATAAGTACCCGAAAGCAGAAATACGTTTCCCTTCCCGCGTAGCCCTAAATCAAACAGTTCATTTCTGCCAGCCAGACAGCTTACCGCATATCCATTTCCCATCCCTTTTCCGTAGCAAACTAAATCAGGCTTAATGCCGTATAGCCCCTGTACACCTCGTATGTCGTACCGGAATCCGGATATAGTTTCATCAAGTATCATCATGCAGCCGTATTTGTCGCACAGGTCACGGATGTACTGCAGCTTTTCTTTTGTCACGTCAACCGTAGCAGGGTCAAGGATAATGGCGGCAATGCAGTGACTTCCGACATATTCATCAAGGGTGATAAAGTTATCGTGCCAATCAATTGTTACTGGGTCATATATCTTATCATTGACAGTCATGCTGTTGTAGGAATACTTTTTTACAGTAGAATCTCTCGGTATGCCTCCATTTACTGGTGTCGTGCCAATAAACCAGTCCTGTTGAGCATAGAACGGGTTTTCTTCTGCAATCAGAATCAAGTCTCGCCCTGTGTATTCACATGTCAGTTTTATTGCCGCGCTTGTCGCGTCTGAGCCATTCTTCCCGAACTTACATTCTTCGCCCAGCTTCAACTCTTGCGTAATAATCTCGCGTAATTCGCCTTCATATGGATTAGATCGCGTAAAACATACACCTTTGTCTATGGCTTTCTTTACTGCGTCATCTACTGCGGGATAACAATATCCAAGCAATACAGCCCTGAGTCCCATCCCCCAGTCTATAAACTCTCTGCCATCCGCCGCCGTAACGCGACAGCCTTTGCCGCTGGTAAAAGTGTCAGGCGCATTCGCAGGAAAGCAATCTTGTGATCTGCTATATGTAGCGTAATACTTCATTATTTTGTAACCTCCGTTTTTAATATGTGGTCAAAGTTTGATATAGGATAAAGAGAAACAAATATTTTGGCTAAATGAACAACCATAACTTCATTGAATTGTTTCTTTTGCCTTCTGGTTGTTTCTGAAACGTTCGCTTCGTCCATTAAATCATCAGCTATATCGCAAATTTCTCCGGTTACGATATGGTATAGCTCATGTACTATCGATTCATACCAATCGGTAGATAACGCTAAATGGTCTACATTAACGTATATTCTGGCTTCTTTTCTTAGCCTATATCTTTCACACATCATTGCAGTGTCCAGATTATCAGAATTCATCAAATGCTTTACTTCGTACTGATTTGTATATATAATTTCAATGTCCCAGTCCATGATCCGCATAATGCGCCGCAATTCCCTTATGATCGCCTCAATCTGTTCCTTTGTTGGCATATACAACCTCCATAAAATTTGACATAAAAAAAACAGCCATTTGGCTGCTGAATTTGTTTTTACTTTTCTTTATCAAAGAATGCCATTGTTGACGGATAATAAGGCGCAAACTCTTTACATTCTATGAACCCGTTTTCATCTGGTAAATTCTTTATTATGCGATATAAAGTTGTGCCATCAAAAAATGTTTCTGCTGTTTTGTAATCAACGTTTAAATCCTTAAGTCCTTCTAATGTGTAAAGAACATGCTGCCCTGTTGATATATATTTTTTTACTATATTATTCATTTCCCTTCCACCTTTTTCAGCATATCCATAACCGCTTTTTCATCATCGCGACTGAACAAATACTCTGCTTTGTTCTGTATAGCGTCTATGAAATTCTGCATTTCAGCAATATACATCTGCTCGCAGATATTCGCATTGTAACCGTCTGCCGCTTTGCCCTTGTCGTAGCCATACGTTATAACCGCACCGTCAGGATGTTCAAGTGAAATGTAGCTGTTGTTCCAGTTCCACAGAAGATTGCACTTTTCACCGACGATACGTAGTTCGCGGATAGCAGGACGGGATAGTATTTCAATTAGGACATTGCCGATAACTGAAAATTGTTTTTTTAGTTCGTCGTACCTTGATGGATATATTGGTATTCCGCAGATATATTCCGCAATAGCTTTTTCGTTATGGAATTTGACGCTTGCAGAATACACATCATCAGCTGTTATGTCAAGGTCGTAAAGCTTTTTATTGATAAATCCGGTTGCATCAGTTGGTGTTCCAAATAGGTAACTAAGCCACGACAATTCGAAACAAAACATTTCACGTGTCGCGTGTTCAGCGGCATAGTAGCCCTTAAAGTCAAATCCTTTTGGCCTCCAATCTCGCAGGTGCATTCCTTGATGATAAGTAAAGCAATAAATCCTACCTAAAGCTTCATTGTCCAACAATTCGTGTATTTTCTGAATCCCAGGATGATAAATAAGTGAACAGGATGGGTAGTACGGGCCTTCTGTGTAGCTTACGACATCGGCTTCGCAAAACACAGGTATCCCCAATTTTGCTGCAAGTTCAATATATTCACCTTTTGTTTTTGGAGGGCTTGAAACTATCATTGCGTCAGGCTTGCATATCTGTGCAACCTCATCAATAGTCGCTTTGTCAGTCACATCCCATACCGCAAAATCATTATGCCCAAGTGCTTTCAAACAGCGTTGCCTACGTTTACTCATGCTACCGTTGCCAATTAGCAATACTCTCATAATTCCACCTCAATAAACCTTTCTGTTTCGTCAATATCGTTCAAACAATCGCCATTCCAGTTGTATACTGCGCTGTGCCCGTTCCTGTTTATCCCGGCGCAAAAGCACCTGCTTTCAATCGCCCTCGCCTTAAGTAGTGCATCCCAGTGATGAATACGTATAAGCGGCCAATCGGCAGGAACTACTATCAAGTTAGGCTTATCCATTTTTGCAAACAGTTCCGGAAAGCGCAGGTCATAACAGATGACAACATACGTTTTCATGCCGCCTACATAGGTATATGGCAGCTTCTTTCCAGGACTCCTGCCGTCATCGTATCCGGGGAACAAATGATTTTTTCTGTACGAAAAGGCATTTATGCAGTATGTGTTGTACTTTTTGCCAAAACGGTGTTCCTCAAATCCATACCCTGTCATGCCGTTTATGTATGCCGGTTTGATCAGCTCGGGATAGAAAACAGGATGCTTTGCGGCGATACACTGCTTACCATCCTTTACTTGTGCAAGTGTTATTTTCATTATTTTTTGTAATTCCTCAACTTTCTTATTATTTGCATTTTTCAATCCTCCATTTTATTTCCGTTTTTTCAGAAAATTTATTAGGAGAAACTTCGCAGGCTGA
>Ga0172380_10007550_pt1 | contig 12181 bp, 18 predicted proteins | sample Leawe162metaG_FD_119747 | JGI IMG/M metagenome (GOLD analysis project Ga0172380, IMG submission 119747) | Leachate microbial communities from a municipal landfill in Southern Ontario, Canada - Leachate well 162 metaG | ecosystem: Engineered > Solid waste > Landfill > Unclassified | place...
CCGCGCGAGGGAACGATTCCACACAGATAATGTTTTTATGCCTTGCCCCCCATAGATTCAATTGTCGGCCGGGGCAGACGACAAACAGGTCTCGATCCACCTCTTTGACCTCCTGCCCCACATTCCTCCTGATCCCTTCACACCGGACAGAAACCCTTTTCTCTCTCTCCCGCGCACTCCATGATTGCGGACGGGGCAGCCGCAAGGCGTTTTATACTCCTCGCCTAAATTCTGCCCCTCACATCGGACCAAAAGGCGCAAGGATCCACCACAACGAGCCCCAGCTCTCGAAACCTATATTTCCTCGGAGCGCATCATCTTCATCATATGATGTGCGCGCACAGTCCCCCACTGGCGGCAGACGCGCCCGCCGGGCAGCACCTCTCCGAAAAGATACTCGACGGCGGCCCCTCCGTCCTCGTCCTCGTCCTCGCAGCACTCACCTTGATCTCTCCCGCAGCAGCAATGACCACTTTTTTTGAGGGTTTTGATGCCCCCCTGGATGAGGATGCGTGGAGTGTGTACAAGTCTGGCACCATCAACGGTACCGTCTCTGGCGGCGTTTTAACTATATCAGACATCGGGGGAACAGGCAATAAATACTGGTGGGCTCGCACATCAGAGCAATGCACCTTCCCCATAACGATCGAAACTCGATTTAGAGCTAAACCCGGTCTGGCTACTGTTAAGGATTTAGAGGCACTCGTCGGAATATCGACTCGGGACACATCCCCTGCGTACTCCTTGGAGAGTAGAGCAGGAGTCTACATCATAATGATGCAAGATGACACGGTGGGGATCAGGGAATATTGGGATGATTTCGGGTCTTATGGAACCCCCACAGTGGCATTTAATCCGGATAATTGGACTGTCGCCAAGATTGTGTATGAAGAGGACAAAGCTACATTATACGTCAACGGGGTGGAAACGGGCGCGACGTATGCGTATAACGCCACCACCTCCCCGACCCCGACCGGAGGGCGTATAATGGTAGGATGGGCTGATTACACATCCCAAACGGGTTGGATTGAGTTCGATTATATCAAAGCCGGGCCGCAAGACCCCCCCATCGCAGACTTCACCGCCACCCCTCAATCCGGCACCGACCCCCTCATTGTTCAGTTCAACGACACCTCTACTGGCGACCCCACCACCTGGGCCTGGAACTTTGGCGACGGATACGTGTCATCAGCCCAGAACCCCTCCCACATCTACCTCCACCCCGGCCAGTATTCCGTATCTCTTGCTGCGGCAAACGACAACGGGTACAATGAGACCGTCAAACCCTATCTCATCACTGTCCTCACCCACCTGGTCCCACCCGCCGCCGACTTCTCCGCCTCCCCCACCTCCGGCACCGCCCCGCTCACCGTCTCCTTCACTGACGAGTCCACCGGCGCAACAGCGTGGTCCTGGGAGTTCGGGGACGGCTGGGGATCCAGCGCCCAGAACCCCACGCACACCTACGTATCTCCCGGAACCTACACCATCATCCTCACCGCCTACAACAGTGTCGGCAGCGACGTCGAGACCAAAACCGCGCACATCACCGCAACCGAGATCCCACAGCCCTCTGATGCCATCCTGAACGGCTACGGCTACGATAACACCAACAACGTCCTCCTCGACGGCGTGACGATCACCATCGAAAACGAGACATACAGCACCACAAACACCACCTACGGCGGCGGATTCTATCAGTTCACCGGCCTCTCTGCCGGCACCTACACAATCAAAGGCGAGAAAGCCGGATATCTCTCCTCCCCCGAATACGGCGTTTCCCTCTACAGCGGCGTCGTCGTGCAACGCGACATCTCCCTCGGCGTCTCAGGAGTTGCCATCGTCGGCACCGTCTATGACGCCACCACTGGCGAGAAACTGAACGGTGCGAACGTCACCGCCACACAGGGCTCCGTGAGTTACTCCTCCACCGGCGCCGGACAGTATGCCCTGAATGGCCTCTCCAAAGGGGTCGAGACCACTATCACCGCCACCCTCGCCAGCTACTCGCACACCCCCGTCACCCTCACCCCGACCAGCAGCACCCCGTACACCGTAGATCTCTACCTCATCCCCGACACCATCGCCCACAACGGCACCGCCCTCGCAGGTCTCGTCACCGACGCCGCCACCCACAACGCGATCCCCAACGCCCAGGTCTCCCTCCCCGGCCACGCAAACGCCACCACCTCCCCGACCGGCTTCTACCTCTTCGACGACCTCGCAGCCGGCGCTTACTATGTCAGCGCCTCCGCCTCCGGGTACAAACCCTCGCAGGATTACGTCGTCACCCTCACCGAGGGCAACCTCACTATGCAGGATATCGAGTTAACGCCATCATCGACGTCCGGCACCGGATGGGGCGCACAGTACCCTCCGCACAACGTGCAGCTCAAAATCATGAACCTCTTCGGCGCGCCGATCGCAGGGGTGAACGTCACGGCGACCGGGTACGAGACCACCGCGGAATCGTGGGACTGGATATATACTATGCTCGGGCTCTCAACCGACATCCAGATCGAAGGCACCGAGATGACCGGCACAACAGGGAGTGACGGATGTATCGACTTCATGATGTTCGAGAGTGTCAAATACACCGTTATCTTCACCAAAACGGGCGAAGTGGCGGAATTACTGACGGTCTACCCGCACGAATCGTATTATCCCGTCTATGCCGTCTCCCTCTCATCAATCCTCAACCCTTTCTACGAAGGGGGAGTTAATGAGTACAAGAGCGTGATCGTCAACGTCTCAACAAGTACCTCCGGATCCGACGGCACGATCACAGTCCGGTATCAAGATCAACTCAACGCCACGACCGGCGGCACCGTGGCGCTCACCCAGACAAACTCGACATCAGGAGAAGAGGAGACCCACTCTTCATACAGTATATCCGCGAACGCATTCTCTCACGATTTCGATATCACGGATTGTGAGGGACAGTCCTACTTTGTGCGCGTCCGGGCGACGCACGGCAACTTCACCGAAGGGGTGAACCGCGACTTCGGCGTCACCTTCCCCGGCGAGCGGCTGAACTTCGGCCTCCCGAACGAGATTCTTATCTGGGCGGCCATGTTCATCATGACCGTCACGGCGCTGATGTTCGGCCCCTCTGCCGCAATACAGGGTCTCCCGGTGATCTGCTTCGAGGGCTGGCTCTTCTTAGGGATCGGCTGGCTCCGGGATCTCGGGGACGTTAACGCGGCAGGACTCCTGGTGATCATGTCGTTCGTCGCGGTCGTGGCAAACATCATGGGTGCATCAAAAAGAGCGAGGCAGCAAGGATGAAGCTCTATGAGATTTTACTGGTATTAACCATCTTCACCGGCGTAGCGGTGGCGTTCAACGCATCAGGCATCACCAACGGCTACGTACCGAGCCCCGGGATCTATATCGAGGAGGCGGACGTGCAAGACCTGTCCGCCGGCGCGACCGACGGGGGCCTCGGGTCGTTGGCGGTTGTCGGCTGGATCTTCACGTTCGGCGGCATGATCATGAGTCTGTTCGATGCAGTCTTTGTGGGGCTCCCAAACCTCATATCCTCGTTTGGGTTCCCCACAATCTGGGTGCTGGCCGTCTTTGGCTCCCCGCTGCTGTTCGTCGCGGCATGGGGCCTCTACGGGCTTATGACAGGGAACCAGACCAAGGGGCAGGACTGATGAGACCGATCCTTCTCATCCTCTGTATTGCCCTGATCGTGTCGGGGGCGGCTGCATCAAACATCACCCTCCGCCCTACTGCATCAGCAACGATCGCCCCCCTCGATGAGACCTCATACAATCAGCTCCTCGGATCATTCGGCGGGAACGAGAGCAACCACACCGGCGGGCTGGATCTCGCATCAGCAAGCGGTGCCTCATTCGGGGTCTATGCTGATGCAGTCGGGGCAGAACTGGCGAGCGTGATCATCTTCGGGTTGGCGTATATCATGATGTTCTTCCTCCAGCGGAGCCTCCTGGTGCCCGGGGTGCTCGGGATCCTGTGGGGCGGTTTCCTCCTCTGGCGGATGCCTGCTCCGTATGAGTCGGTCGCGGGAGTGTGTATAGTGATGGCGATCACGGCGGTAATTTACCAGCTGTATAAAGACTATCGGTGAGCGCATGGCAAACAACAAAGGACGACAAAAGCGGGCCGCACGGCGCAGGAGAGAGACAGAGATGTCTCTCACCTTTAACTTCGGCCCCGACATCGAAAAATCCCTGGCAGAGATGGGCGACACGCTCAGGGCCAAGATCAGCCCCGACATCGACATATCAATGGGGAGGTACCGCCTGTGATCACTCCGCTGATCTTCTCCGTCCTCCTCCTCATCCTCGCCGGGGCGATCTGGTACATGTTCGCGGACCTCGACAACCGGATGTACGGCAACGTGATCTCCGGTCTGTTCGCAACCCTCCTCTCCGGCCTGTTCGCCCTCTGGCTGTTCCAGGGGAACGTGCAGGAGATCACTACCGACGGCACCGTGCAGATCACGGACGGCGGGCTAGGCTGGTTCTTTATGCTCGTCTTCGTGTCCCTCCTCCTCATCACAGGGATGCTCGGATACGATGCCTGGCTGGAGCACATGACGCCCCGGGAGGATGCCGATTATGGCACGGAGGGGTAACGGGATCCATGCGTTCCTGCCGGTGCTCCTGGTCGCCGTCCTGATATTCTTCGGGATAATATTCGCCCCGGCGATATACGGATCGGCAGACGCGGCGTACAATCTCACCGAAAACGACACCTACACGGAAGACTACGACGCCGCGACCGGGTTTCTGAAGCTCGGCCTGTCCTGGGAGAGCGTAACGTTCACGATGTTCTGCATCTTCCTTCTGGCTATCGGCCTCCTGGCATTCATCCGGAGGCGCTGAACGCGGCCCTCTGGCGTCAATCACCGGGGGTAATTTTTTATACTGGGTAGTAATACTGTATTATCAGAGGTGATACGATATGGGAAAAAGTGATAGCGGCCCGATGGCACTCATCATTGCGGTAGCAGTCGGCCTCGTTGTCCTGCTTGCGGTGTACTCCTTCGCCCCTCAGGTAGGGTACAAGATCGGCAGTGCATCCGAGATCCCCGATGGCTCCGCGTGGGACTCCGCCAACATGACTGCCGCCGGCGTCGATGGCTCCTCCATCTGGACCGACAACGCAGGGCTCCCCCTCCTGGCGGTTCTGGCGTTCTGTATTGCGCTCGCAATCATGTTCTTCCGCCGCATGGGAGGCCAGTGAGCCCCATGCCCGGGAGCAGAGTGATCGGGGGTCAAACCCCATCACCCTCTTTTCAGTCACCGTGGTGGTGAACTATGATTGAAGACGATTTTGATACCGATGACGAGCAGGGCTTTGACCCGCAGGGCTCGTTTGAGAACGAGCCCCTTATCGCGCGGCTCCAATTCATTGTCAGCTACTACCGCGCCCCCATCCTCGAACACCTCACCTCCGCCCCGCTCTCCGGCCAGGCACGGCGCTCCGTGAAGAACGCCATCAACGAACTGTTTGACCCCAACACGGTCCTCACCCATCTCCGGGACAACATCGATATCCGGATCCTCGATGCCCGGGCGCGGCTCATCCTCAACGAAGTCTATACCGAGTTCGATGCCGTCGATGCCCTGCAGCGCGAGTGGCCCCCGATGGAGACCGAGATCCTTGACTACTACAACAAGCTCCTACTCAGGGCATTCGGCCCCGACCGGGAGCGCCGGCAGCAGAATAAGAACGAGTTCTCCAGCGAGATCACCAAGCGGCTCACTCCCGTGGAGGAGCCGCAGAAACGGAGGTTCTCACGATGATTTTACCTGATGGGTTCATATATTGGATTATTATAGCGGCGCTCATACTCGGATACGCCTGGTTCTATTTCGTCTGGCTCCGCGATCTGAATTGGTTTGTCCCAGAATGGCCGCTACTCAAGAAAGCCCGGATGCAGGATCTCCCGATCCTCAATGTCGTGGATATTGGATCCATGATGGGCCGGTTTATCATCGGAGAGAAGAAGGACGATGGGCAGCTGCACTTTGAGGATGAGACGTACGGCATCACCGTCGATCCGGCCATCTTAAACGGGGAATGCACCCCGACCAAGTACACCGGCGGGCTGAAAATCTTCAACCGCTCCTCCACCTCGTTCCTCCCGCAGACCGACCGCGAGGCAGCGGCCGCCGAGGTCTTCCTCGTAGAGCGAAAGAAGTTCTCCGCCCTCGACGTTTTCAGCGACAAAGAGCTCTCGGTGCTGATCGCCAAGTCCCGTAAAGATCTGAAAGAAGATATCAAGCCCTACGTTGAGAAGTATTATTCCGAGATGGACGACAGCGAGCGCTCCGGGATAGAGGCAGAGCTGATCGCAGACGTCACCACGTTCCAGGACCATCTCTCGACCGCTCCGATACGGACAGGTTGGTATTGCTGGCAAACCCTGTACAAGCTCTCTCCGATCGCGTACTCCGCCCAGAACCTGAAACAGATGAAAGCGATCTTTAAAGAGATTGCCTCGCTCGAAGCGGGCCGGGATCAGGACATGTGGAAACGGCACCTGCTCATTGTGGGGGCCGTTGGACTCGTCGTGATCGGGATCGTGGCTATCGTCTACCTCGCCAAGTAAGGAGAGTACCTATGCCGTTGGAGGACAGATCAACCATTCCGGGCGACATCGAGAACGCCTATATCATCAGCATCGGCAAGAGCGCAGAAGCTATGCGCTATCTCCACCGGCCGAGGGGGAACATCAAGAGCCAGACACTGAACTTCTCCATCCCCTTTTTCGAGCTCTACCAGCACACCCACTCCCTCCCGTCCGTCGCGCAGCGGCTCAACAGCCAGTCTGAGAAAGAGCGGGCGGAGGGGCTCCGGAAGTGGTTTTACTCGAACCACCACAGCACCGAGAAGCTCCGGCAGGGGTTGGAGCTGTTCAACTGGTATCAGAAGATCCTCATTGACTCAATGGTGATTCGGATTGAAAAATAACGCGGACACTATAAACCCCGGCACAGCAAGCCACATCGATGATACCTCCCAGTCCTTCGCCGGCAGGACCGGGAGCGAGCTATTCCTCGCGCATAACCTCTTCGTACTCAATCGCTGGCATTGGGTGGTCTCGAACCTCGCAGCGCTAGATGATATGCGCGTTGTGCCGACGACCCGATCCTGTATCATCACTATCCGGGACAAGGACGTTAAGAACCAACTTCTTCAAAAACTGAACTCAGATCTCCGGAATGTCTTGGCACAGGATGATAAAACCCAGTCGGAGAAGAACCAGAAGGTTTTAGAAGTGTGCAACAACGCGCTCTCCATCGTATATGATCAGCTCTTCAAGGAATACGATTCCAGCAAAAACCCCGTGATCCTACCGATGGTGCAGCTCCCGACAGAGGAGGATTCAAAGGATGCCAATAGTCTACCGACCCCCGACACAGACAGTTGATTCTCTCGTCCTGGAGGATACCTCATTCCCGTTTGACTGGGATGATGTTGCAGCAGGATACATGCAACTCTTCAACGGCCCGAAGAAAGAGGATTATAAATTCAACTCATTTGCGGAGATCGTCTCTCGCCGCATCTGCTCCAGGTTCAACAAAAACGCCATTCTCTCTCTCTTCGGCGCGCCCGGCGAGGGTAAATCTATGTCCGCTCTGGAATTAGCTCAAGGCGTTGCCGCATGGAATGCGTATTTCCTTGGAGGGGATCCGGAGGATTATTTCACCCTGGAGAATGTTGCTGTTATCCATCCGGCGATGTTGCGGGACATGATGAAGGGAATGAAGCGGCATAACATCTACATCCTCGATGATGCAGGAGCTGCCTATGATGCCCGCAACTATATGAAGACGGACAATAAGTCCCTGGGGTACGTCCTCCAGACATTTAGGACGTTAAACGGGTTCCTCATCGTCACCGGGGTAGACGGGGCCATGCTCGACGTGAACCTTCATAGGACCGCGCGATACTATGCTGAGGTAGGGGAATCCCGTCACGATCTGGGATATACTGACATCAAGGTATTCAAAACACTCCGCAAATTCCGACAGAAAAAGATATTCTACCGCTTCCTCTCCCAAAACAAGACCCCGATCATCCGGTACCGCTCTTATCTCCCCGATGAAAACATCCGGAGGCGATACGAGCAGATCCGGAAGGATCAGGCGGACCAAATACAGCGGATGGACGAAGAAATTTTGGGCGACAAAGCGGGCCAGAAGAAGTCAAGAGAGGAGGAGAAGCGCAAAGAGAAGAAATTTCTAGCGTGTCCAACGTGCGGATATAGCTGGTACTATGGAGGAAAGAAGAAGAACGCAACCTGCCCGGATTGTAATGGGCGGGTGCCCACCACCATGCCGTAAAGTCCGATTCGATTTATATGTATACTAAGAAGAAGGATTTGAAAATGTCTCTCCCGCTGATCTCAAGACTCCCTAAGAAGGACATCGCAGAGTTGAACATGGAGCTTGTTACCTCGCTCTACGAGGGTGCCCTGCAGCCGGGGTGGAAGGGGAAGATATACCGGCTGGCGTGCTGGTACTTCGGTGGCCCGGCTGCACTAGTACAGATGTTCACGTACGAACCCCCCGACGACGAAGGCATTAATATAGAGGAGTGATGATATCACTATCATGAATGAGCGTGCCGATTCTGCCGCATACGGCTACTTCCTCCTTATGGCATTTCTCGTCATCGGCACGCTGGCTTGGGTGGTCTGCGTCCCGCTCGTCAACGGTCTCGCCGGGGAGATGAATACCGATATCGGGGACGGGAAGATCAGCCAGCAGACCGCAGGCAGCTTCGATTTCAACAAGGGGTTATTCCTCGGCATCCCCGGGTTTACGCTCTTAGGAGTGCTCCTCCTCGGCGTGAGGATCGCCCTGAACGCCCGAAAAACAGAACAGGAGTATTATTAGATGTCCGAGTTCTGGAGCGCCTGGAACGGGTTCATTATCATGGTCGTTATGATCCTCATAGCAATGGCGCTCTCGTATTTCGGCGGGGGGTTCATGGACCAGATGCAAGACCGCTTCGATGCACAGGGGCTCTATGATGTCCCGGCAGAATGGGGCGACTTCTCCACGATCTACCTCATCAGAAACATCTTCGACGGCATCTGTTACCTCATCGGCGTTTTAGGTGTCGCAATCTTCTTTGTTACAATATTGTTCCGAGAAAAGTATGAGGACCGGCTCCGGGGTTAGTACCGGAACTTAGGCATCTTTATTTTCATCCCGCCACGACCGAAAACACTCTCGATCGTCGGCGTCAGGTTTTCGATCGTGACGGACCCCATCCCCGTCATGGGATCCATCTTCATCCGGCGGGTCTTGCGGTCCCGGCGGAGGTCATACTCACTGGCAACCGAGAACTCTGTCGGGAGGTCCGGCACCGCGACCCCGAAGGCCGCGAACGCAGGCACCCCGGGCATCCGGACATACTCGGTGCGGAGCGGGAACGGGGTTTCGAGATTGAACGAGAACCCTGTGGTATCGGCACCTGTCCCGGTCCCGGCCGTGAGCCCTGCCCAGGTGAACGCGGCGGACCCGGGGAGCGCGAGTGCCCGGGCCATTGCGTCGGCGTCCGGGAGCGCGGTGGGAGTTGCATCGGTGATCTCGTTGAGCTGCGATCGGGCGAGGTTCTCCAGCCGTCCGAGCGGGCCGGCACCCTCCCGGGCTTTGACCTCCGGCCCCGCAGCGGTGACGTGAGAGAACGTCAAATCTCCAAAATCCTTCATGATGCCAGCCTCCAGCCGGTCGAGGGGGGAGAGTCCCGGGACCGCTCGATCTCTCGGTACCTCAAGGATCCGGTTGTCGATGATCTCTTCGGTGAACCCTCGCGGCACTCCCCCGGGCCGGCTGCGACCGATCGCAGCGGATCCGGCCGTGAGGATCGCGTCGGAATACTTCGGCGTCCGGATCTCTGTGACGAGCCGATCCCCGGTGAGGCGTTCGCCCCACTCTGACGGGAACCGGAACACCTGATCGGGTGCTCCTTCGCCGGGGATCTCCCGGGGGAAGATGTCCCGCCCCATGTTGATCGGCAGCTCCGGGGCGAACCGCTCGCCGCGAGGAACGACGATCTCCGGGGATCCTATCGTCCTGCTCTCCGGGCCGATCCGCAGTTCCGGCGTCATGATCCCGAGTCCCTGCCCGAGCGGCATCTCCGGGGAGTCGATGAACCGGCTCGCCGGTCCCGGCTGAGCGATCTCCGGCCCGGTGTAGTACGGCACCGGCCCTCTCCCGGCCGGTCCCTCGGAGGGGAGCTCCCGCCTATATGATAGATAGTCCTCGAAGTTCTCGCCGGGCGATCGCCAGTCTACCCCCGGGTCGATCCCGACCTCCGGATCCCCGCTCATCCAGTCCGGGGAAGGGATCTCCGCTCCGCCCCCTCCGACACCGCCGTGAGGATCCTGCCATTTGTCCATCCAGTCGGGGAGCCCGGAGGGGAGGGTTGCGGTCCGATGTTGCGAGGCGAGTGCCCCCATCAGCCCGGCCCAGACTGCAAGCTTAATGCCGGTATCCACGACGGTCCCCGTCGCGGTCCCGATCGCGGATCCTCCGATCCCTCGCGCCGCCCCTCCGGTGACGATCGTTGCGCCGCCGGCCAGGGTGAGGGTTCCTCCTCCGATGATCAGGGGTGCGACGGCCGCCCCTGCAGCGATGCCGAGCCCGCCGGCAACGGCAGACTCAACGGGGTGCTGCACGATCCAGGTGGCCTGCTCCCGGGCAGACGGAGCACCGAGCAGGCGCTCCGGGAGGAGGGTCATCGGGCGGAGCGCTCGCTCCAGTCCGGCCATAGCGAAGATCGGGGTGACTCGTCCCACCAGGTCCGGGATCAGGGCTCCGCGATCGATGGTCTCCCGGGGCTGTGTGGGAGTCTGCGCTCCCGTCCGAGCAGGTGCTACCGGGGCCGGTCCCGATCGGCCGCCGGCTCCGCCCCCCCCGATCCCGGGGGAAGGAGCAGTGGTGGGAGACGGGGTGGCAACAACGGGTGCTGCTTGTGGGCGGGTGCGGAGCGGATCTAACCTCTGGCTGATCGGGAGGAGGGGGTTGAGGTACGGCGGAGATGCCATAGGGATACTATTATTACTTGGAGTAATTAAAGCATCCCTAGAACCTGCCGGGCTGGATCTCGAAGGAAAATACCCCTCCCCTGTTGATTTAAGCCACGATCTCCGGGTCGGTGGTATGAAACATCGTTGGAAAAATAGAGGGAGTTTTTTCATAAACCGGATTTAGGTTTATGGGGCTGCGTTTACTGTAAAACGGTTACAGTTTGAGGTGAGGATACCTATCAGATCGGTTGGGCCTCCGCTCAGTATAGGTTTTCCCGCTCTTGCTCCTCCGTACTCCCGGGAGTTTTGCCTTCCGCTGTTTATCGGCGGTTTTGTTTAACCCGGACCCTTTGGTCTGGTAGAAGGGATCTTTCTCAGCCTTGCTCTTTGTCTTGCGGGTTTTCCGAGCGTGTTTAGCAACAGAGCTCTCCCGAGAGGCACCGGAAAGCCGCAAAAGGTTTTCTTTGTTCTCCTGATACGAGAGGCTCCGATCAATGTGTGCGGACATATCGAAGAGCTCTGTATCAATTCCCTTGGATGAGAGGGCCTGTCGGAGTTTGTAAGCGTTTTTCCCAGTACCTGTACCCTTTCGTTTCATCCCCACCACATCTGCTTATCACTTCCCATATGAAGTAATAATATTATCAAACACTTAAGGGTTTTTATACTCTAATATAAGGGGTTTGAGAATTACTCTACCGCTGGAGTAGAGTATTCCCCTTTTTGAGAGCCCACTGATACACTACTAGGACGATAGATCCCCCAATTATGAGGTGAGTCGCTCGCATCCCTAACGAGAACAACTCTACTGAGGTGAGCATTATCCACTCTAGCCAAGGGAATTCCACGAGGAGGGAGGGATAATCAGGATCATCCATGACATGTGCGGTACCGACTACCGCCAGAGAGAGTACGACTGCACCCACAGCAAGCCCTACAATGTAGAGGACTGCGAAGATTGTGAGCGCCAGGGAGTGATTACGGTAAATACCTGCGTTTGCTTCGAGCAAGCGGTTAAACCAATCAGGGCGCATATACATTCACCTCTATAAAATTCTGTTTGAGCAGGTGCTTAAGCACCTTCCGGGCATACTTCCGATCAGACTCTTTCTGCTCCTCCGGCAGTTTCGAGTACGGCCCCCACAGCTTCTCCCACCG
>Ga0172380_10007551_pt1 | contig 12180 bp, 10 predicted proteins | sample Leawe162metaG_FD_119747 | JGI IMG/M metagenome (GOLD analysis project Ga0172380, IMG submission 119747) | Leachate microbial communities from a municipal landfill in Southern Ontario, Canada - Leachate well 162 metaG | ecosystem: Engineered > Solid waste > Landfill > Unclassified | place...
ACCAAGCTGTTCGAGTCGATCGTCAGCCTGCCGCTGGCGGAGGCGCCGGCCTGGCTGGCGGCGGACGAGAACCGCCGCCGCGGCGAGTTCGTCCTGGTCGTTTCCGCGCCGCCGCCCGTTGAGGGTGTGTCCGTCGAGACTGAGAGGGTGCTCGACCTGCTGCTGGCGGAGCTGCCGCTCAAGCAGGCGGTGAAGCTGGCCGCGGAGATCACCGGCGCGTCGAAGAACGCCCTCTATGACATCGCACTGGAACGAAAGCGGGCCGGGTGAGGCAGGTATAATTCGACGTCATGCAAACGCTCACCCTGACCCGTCCCGACGACTGGCATCTCCACCTGCGCGACGGCGCCGCGCTGGCGACCGTGGTGCCGCACACGGCGCGGCAGTTCGCCCGCGCCATCGTCATGCCGAACCTCAAGCCGCCGGTGACGACCGCCGTGCAGGCGGCCGCCTACCGCGAGCGGGTGCAGGCCGCCGTACCGCAGGGACTGACTTTTGCGCCGCTGATGACGCTGTATCTGACGGACAACATGCCGCCGGCGGAAATCGACCGCGCCAAGGCCTCCGGTTTCGTGCATGCCGTGAAGTATTACCCGGCCGGCGCCACCACGAACTCGGATTCCGGCGTCACGGCCATCGAGCAGTGCTTCGCCGTGCTGGCGCGCATGGAGGAAACCGGCCTGCCCCTGCTGGTGCACGGCGAGGTGACCGACGCCGAGGTGGACATCTTCGACCGCGAGCGCGTCTTCATCGAGCGCGTGCTGGCGCCGCTGCTGCAGCGCTTTCCGCGGCTGCGCCTGGTGCTGGAGCACATCACCACGCTGGAGGGCGTGCGTTTCGTCGAGTCGACGGGGCCGAACGTCGCGGGCACCCTCACGGCGCACCACCTGCTGATGAACCGCAACGCGCTGCTCGCCGGCGGCGTGCGGCCGCACCACTACTGCCTGCCGGTGCTCAAGCGCGAGACGCATCGCCGTGCGCTCGTGCGCGCCGCCGTCTCGGGCAATCCGAAATTCTTCCTCGGCACCGACTCGGCGCCGCATGCGCGCAATACCAAGGAGGCCGCCTGCGGCTGCGCCGGCTGCTACACGGCGCTCAACGCCCTCGAGCTCTACGCCGAGGTCTTCGAAGCGGCCGGCGCGCTCGACCGCCTCGAAGCCTTCGCCAGCTTCCACGGCGCCGACTTCTACGGCTTGCCGCGCAACACGGAGAAGATCACGCTGGAGAAGGCAGCTTGGCGTGTGCCGGACAGCCTGCCCTTCGGCGACGATGTACTGGTGCCGCTTCGGGCCGGCGAAACCCTGAACTGGATGTTGAAATTATGAGAAAGCGCTTCTGGCTGCTGTTCGCCTTGCTGCTGCTCGCTGGCTGCAAGAACGAATCCGCCACGCTGCAGCTGGCCGGGCCGGACCATGCGCTGACCCTGCTGGTGCGGCAGCCTTGGTTCTGGAAACAGGAAGCGGATATTGAAGTCGTCATGTCGCGCCAGCCGGATTGCCTGCGTCGCAGCCGGCTCGATGTCGTGGCGCTGGGCGAGATCAGCGTCGACGTGCTGCGTCCCGACGAAGGCGAGTTTGCCGAGCCGATCCTGATCCTTGGGCAGGGCGCCCGCTTCTACGCCGTCAGTACGAAGAGTTGCGAGATGCAGCGCTTCAAGGCGCCGCCGTCGAATCCCGGCATGCAGCTCGGCACTTTCCGCCTGGATGGGGAGAAGCTGAAGTTCGTTGCCGCGTCACCGGCTACGCCTTCGCCGGCTGCGCCGGCGCAATAGCCCGCTCTGCGCGCTCCGATCGCAGCGCTGCACGGCGCCCGCGCGCGACATTCACGCCCGAGAGCAGCAGCAGCCCGACGACGAAGTAAGCGCCGGTGAACAGGATGGCCTGGCGGTGGTTGCCGCCGGAGAGCCAGTTCACCAGGCCGTAGGTCAATGGCCCGAAGATCGAGGCGAGCTTCACGGCGAATCCCCAAAGCCCGAAGAATTCCGCCAGCCTTGACGGCGGCGCCAGCAAGCCGACCATGGCGCGCCCGGCCGACTGTGATGCGCCCATGCACAGCCCGGCGATGTTGGCCGCCACCCAGAACAGTGCAGCACCGTCCGCCAGATACGCCAGCGTCACCATGAGGATCCAGCCGCACAAGGTCAGAGCGATGGCGCGCACGTGGCCGATGCGGTCCTGCAGATAGCCGAAGCCGAAGGCGCCGCAGGCCGCCGTCAGGTTGACCACCAGGATCAGCACCAGGGTCTGCTCCGTCGTGAAATGCATCGCCTCCTGGGCGTAGATCGCAGCGAGGGTGATCACCGCCGCGATGCCGGCCTGGTAGAACAGCGTGCAGACGAGGAAGCGCGCCAGGTCGCGGAAGCGCCGGGCGTGGTGCAGGGTCGCCGCAAGGCGCATCCATGCGGTGTGCACGATGCCGTCCGCAGGCGCCTGCGGGACGGCGCGCTCGCGCAGGAAGAGGAAGGTCGGCAGGCTGGCGAGGGCGAACAGCGCAGCGGTGATGAGCATAGTCTCCGGCACCGCCTGCGCGGTTTCGCGGCCTGCAGCTTTGGCGTGGGAGAGCCAGGCCAGGCAGGCGCCGAGCGAGAGCAGGCCGCCGAGATAGCCCAGGCTCCAGCCCCAGCCGGAGACACGCCCCATGGCGCGGCTCTTCGCCAGTTCGGGCAGGAAGGCGGCGATCAGGTTTTCTCCCGTGCCGAAGAAGAAGTTGGAGGCGATGATGCAGGCAATGGCGACGGCCAGCGTGCCGGGGCCGGTGAAATACAGCGCCGCCGTGAAGATCACGCAGCCGGCGGTGGTGAAGGCGAGCAGCCGCTTCTTGGCGGCACGCGCGTCGGCCCAGGCGCCGACCAGCGGCGCGGTGAGAACGATCAGTGCGTAAGAAACTGCGAGTGTTGCCGTCCAGGCGAGCGTGGCCCACGGTGCGCGCTGCGCCACCACGGCGACGAAATAGGCATTGAAGACGGCGGTGATCACCACCGTCGTGAAGCCCGAGTTGGCGAAGTCGTACATCGCCCAGGCCCAGGCCTCGCGCGGCGTTGCATTCCCGGTCAGCGTGCGCGAACGTTTTTCGGTGGCCATGAAAAAACAAGCTTGTCGTAAGTGCAAGGAATTATGGCGTGCCCGGATGGATATTTTCGGCTTTTGGAAAAAGCGGACGAAAAAAAGCCCCGCCGAAGCGGGGCTTGTGAAGGAAGCGGAGGTTTGAGATGGCTCCTGCTAAGAAAGCCTCATTCCGTTCCCCCCATATTTTCGGACGTGCCCCGTGGTAGATCAAGGCAAGCCTGAAAATAATTTGTAAGGTATTGAAAATAAACAATGTGTCTGCGATATAATAATCCCGGAAGTCCGCCAGGCAGCCGCTGTGCGCCTCGTGCGCATGGAGGAAAGTCCGGGCCCCACAGAGCAGGATGCCGGCTAACGGCCGGGCGCAGCAAGTCGAAAGACCCAAGGCGATGGACAGGGCAACAGAAAATATACCGCCGATGGCCCCGCAAGGGGATCAGGTAAGGGCGAACCGGTGGGGTAAGAGCCCACCGCAGTCCGTGGCAACACGGCTGGCTAGGTAACCCCCATCCGGGGCAAGGCCAAATAGGGAAGCCATAGCGCTGCTCGCGCTGCTTCCGGGTAGGCTGCTAGAGCGCCGCGGCAACGCGTCGCCCAGAGGAATGGCTGCCGGACAGCTTCGGCTGTCTTACAGAACCCGGCTTATCGGCGGACTTCCAATCCCTCTCAATTCCCCATGTTTCGGCACAAGCCGCCATTCTTCATATTCGACTTTCACTTCACGCTCTATCTGCATTGTTTTTCAAGGATTATTTTTTCAAGATTTTGCCTCAGGTCACCTCCTTAAGTCTTTGTTGCGTCTGGAAAAAATCGCAAATTTCCGCTTGACCCTGCATTAGAGTTCATCTAAAGTGGGAAATAGTGGAAAAAAGTGGGAAATCTGAGTTTCGGATTTCTCGTCCAAGGAGGGGGTCGGATGTTCCAGGGGGCTGCAGCGCTGAATCTCGACGCGAAAGGGCGCCTGGCGGTGCCGTCGCGGCATCGCGAGGGACTGGCCGCCGCCGCCGATGGAACGTTAGTGCTCACTGCGCACCCCCACCGCTGCCTCCTGATCTACCCCCTGCCTGCCTGGGAACCCATCCGCGACAAAGTGCTTGCGGCGCCCAGCCTCGAACAACAATCCGCCTATTTGAAACGCCTGCTCGTCGGCTTCGCTCGCGAGGAGGAAATGGATGCGGCCGGCCGTCTGCTGATCGCGCCGGAGCTGCGCCAGTACGCCGGGCTGGAAAAGGAAGTCTGGCTGGTCGGCCAGGGCAACCATTTCGAACTCTGGTCGGATGCCGGCTGGAAGCAGCAGCAGGAAGCGATCTTCGCGCTCGGCGACAAGCTGCTGCCGCCGGGGCTGGAGACGCTGACGTTGTGAGTCAGGCGATGCAGCACAGGACGGTGCTGCTTGAGGAGGCGGTCGACGCGCTGGCGGTGAAGCCGGGCGGGACATACGTGGATGCGACCTTCGGCCGCGGCGGCCACAGCCGGCTGATCCTCCGGCACCTGAATGAGCAGGGGCGGCTGATTGCGCTGGACAAGGATCCGGCGGCGATCGCGGCGGGCGGGGAGATCGCCGATCCGCGCCTGAAATTGATCCATGCCGCCTTCGGCAGTCTGGAGGAGGTGCTGCAGGCGGAGGGGGTGGAGCGGGTGGATGGCGTGCTGCTGGACCTGGGCGTGTCCTCCCCCCAGCTGGACGAGGCGGTGCGCGGTTTCAGCTTCCGCCTCGATGCGCCGCTCGACATGCGCATGGATACGAGCCGCGGGCAGACTGCCGCGGAGTGGCTGGCGCAGGCGAGCCAGCGGGAACTGGCGGAGGTGATAAAAAATTATGGCGAAGAACGGTTTGCTAATGCGGTTGCAAAGGCGATTGTTGCTGCTCGGGCAGGGGGGGCTATCGCAGCCACACGACAACTTGCCGAGATCGTGGCATCGGCCGTCCGCACGCGCGAGCAAGGCCAGCATCCGGCGACGCGCAGCTTTCAGGCTATACGGATTCACGTCAATCAGGAGCTTGCGGAATTGTCGCTAGTCCTGCCTCAGGCCGTTGCAGCACTCAACCCCGGCGGCCGTCTCGCCATCATCAGCTTCCATTCCTTGGAAGACCGCATCGTCAAGCGCTTCCTGCGCGACGAGGCGCGTCCGCCGCAACTCCCGGCGCGCCTGCCGGTGCGCGCCGCCGACCTGCCGCCGCCGCGGCTGAAGCTGGTCGGCAAGCCCGTCACCCCCTCCACGGCGGAAGTCGCCGCCAACCCGCGCGCCCGCAGCGCCGTCCTGCGCGTGGCGGAAAGGACCTGATCCCGTGCTCAGGCTGAACCTCGCCCTCATCGCGATTGTCCTGGCCAGCGCGCTGGGGGCGGTGGCCTCGCAGCACAAGGCGCGGAAGTTGTTCACCGAAATGGAGCGCGAGCAGGAGCGCATGCGCCAGCTCGAAGTCGAGTGGGGCCAGCTTCAGCTCGAACAGAGCACCTGGGCCTCCCATGCGCGCATCGAGAAGGTTGCCCGCGAGCGGTTGCACATGAAGCCGCCGGCGGCGGGGCAGGTGCTGGCGGTGGAGGTGCCGCGGTGAAATTCACCAGCAGCCCGCTGCTGTCGCAACTTCTGCCGGCCTGGCGCGCCCGTTTCGTCGCCGCGCTGATCCTGCTGGCCTTCGGCACCCTTGCAGCGCGCTCGGTCTGGCTGCAGGTGGTGAGGAACGACTTTCTGCAGCAGAAGGGCGAATCGCGATATTCGCGGGTGATCGAGTTGTCGGCCACCCGGGGCCGCATCGCCGACCGCAGCGGCGACATGCTGGCAGTGTCTACCCCGGTGAAATCGGTGTGGGCGATTCCCGAGGACGCGCGGCTGTCGCCGGCGCAAACACGCGAGCTGGCGGCGCTGCTGGAGATGGACGTGCGCGAGCTCAACCGCCGGCTCGCCGCGGAGAAGGAATTCGTCTTCATCAAGCGGCAGATCCCGCCCGATACGGCGGAGAAGATCGCCGCGCTCAACCTGCCCGGCATCCACCAGCAGCGCGAATACCGCCGCTACTACCCGGCCGGCGATGTGACTTCGCACATGCTCGGCTTCACCGGCGTCGAGGACAAGGGCCAGGAAGGCATCGAGCTGGCCTTCGATGCGCAGCTCTCCGGCAAGCCGGGCAGCCGCCGCGTCATCAAGGACCGCCTCGGCCGCATCGTCGAGGACGTCGAGAGCATCAAGCCGCCGCAGGACGGCAAGGACATCACCCTGGCCCTCGATGCGAAAATCCAGTACCTCGCGTTCACGCACCTGAAGCAGACTCTGGCCGAGCACAAGGCCAAGGCCGGCGGCGTCGTCGTCCTCGACGCCAGGACAGGCGAGGTACTCGCGCTGGCCAACCTGCCCGCCTTCAACCCCAACAATCGCAGCAAGCTGACCGGCGCGCAGCTGCGCAACCGCGCGCTGACCGATGTCTTCGAGCCCGGCTCGACCATGAAACCCTTCACTGCGGCACTTGCGCTGGAGAAGGGACGCTTCCGCTTCGACTCGCAGATTCAGACGGCGCCGGGCCGTCTGACCATCGGCAACGCCACCATCCACGATGCCCACCCGCACGGCCTGCTGACGGTGGCGCAGGTGGTGCAGAAATCGAGCAACGTCGGCACGGCGAAGATCGCCGGCACTTTCGCGCCCGAGGAGATGTGGCAGATGTTCGACGCGCTCGGCTTCGGCCAGCCGCTCCGGCTCGGTTTCCCGGGTGAGGTCGGCGGTCGGCTGCGTCCCTTCAAAACCTGGCGGCCGATCGAACAGGCCACCATGGCGTACGGCCACGGCATCTCGGTGACGCTGATGCAGCTGGCCCGCGCTTACCTTGTATTTGCCCGCGACGGCGATGTGATTCCGTTGTCTCTGACCCGGCTGGAATCGCCGCCGCTCGCGGGCAAATCCATTTTTTCCGCACAGACGGCGCGGGAGGTCCGCGCCATGCTCGAAATGGCCGTGCAGCCCGGCGGCACCGCGCCCAGGGCGCAGATTCCGGGCTACCGCGTCGCCGGCAAGACCGGCACGGCGCACAAGCTGGAGGGCGGCCAGTATGCCGACCGCTATGTCGCCGCGTTCGTCGGCTTCGCGCCGGTGTCGGATCCGCGGCTGGTGGTGGCAGTGATGATCGACGAGCCCTCCGCCGGCAAGTACTACGGCGGCGAAGTGGCGGCGCCGGTCTTCGCGCAGGTGATGGCCGGCAGCCTGCGCACGCTCGGCGTGGCGCCGGATGCGCCGCTCGCACCCGTCCAGGTGGCGCGCGACGCCGCGCCGGTGCCGGAGAGCCTGTGAAACGTGAACTGGGGGAAGCGCAACGCGTGCTCGATGAACTGCAAAGACAAGGCGTGACGGCGACATCGCTCTGTTCTGACTCGCGCGCGGTGATGCCGGGGGATGTGTTCGTCGCCTATCCAGGTGCGCGCGTCGACGGTCGCCGCTTCATCGCCGATGCCGTGGCGCACGGCGCAGCCGCCGTGCTGTGGGAGCGGCAGGGTCATGCCGGCGAAACAGCCATTGCGGTGCCGAACGTCGCCGTGGACGACCTGCAGGCGCTGTCCGGCTGGATCGCCCACCTGGTGTATGGCCGGCCCTCGGAAAAGCTGTGGACGGTGGGCGTCACCGGCACCAACGGCAAGACTTCGGTGAGCCAGTGGATCGCCCAGGCCTTCGCGCAACTTGGCCGTCGCTGCGCGGTGGTCGGTACGCTCGGCAGCGGCTTTCCGGAGAGGTTGCAAGAGAGCCTCAACACCACGCCGGATGCGCTCACTCTGCACCGACTGTTTGCAAGCTATCTCGCACAGGGCGCACAGGCGGCGGCGATGGAAGTCTCCTCGATCGGCCTGCACCAGGGTCGCGGCAATGGCGTGCACTTCGACGTGGCGGTGTTCACCAATCTTACGCGCGACCATCTCGAATACCACGGCAGCATGCAAGCCTACGGCGCGACGAAGGAACTGCTGTTCGCCACGCCCGGCCTGAAGGCGGCGGTGCTCAATCTCGACGACGCGCTCGGCCGCAAGATCGCCCGCGACCTCGCCGGCCGCGGCGTGCAGGTGACGGGTTTCACCTTGCGGGGAGAAGCCGCGAACGGCATCGATGTCCTGCTCGCCGCAGAGAACATCGCGGCGACGCCGCGCGGCCAGCGTTTTACCGCGGTCACCCCTCAGGGACGTGCCGACATTCAGGCATCGGTGGTGGGCGAGTTCAACGTCGCCAACCTGCTCGCCGTGCTGGGCACGCTGCTGGCCTCGGGGGTACCGCTCGACCAGGCGACCGCCGTACTGCAGGGACTGACTTCTTCGCCCGGCCGCATGCAGGCCCTCGGCGGCGAGGGGCAGCCGCTGGCGGTGATCGACTACGCGCACACGCCGGACGCGCTGGAGAAGGCCCTCGCGGCCTTGCGCGAAACCGCCACGGTGCGCGGCGGACGCCTTGTCTGCGTGTTCGGCTGCGGCGGCAACCGCGATCCGGGCAAGCGGCCGCTGATGGGCGAAGTGGCGGCGCGCCGCGCCGACGCCGTAATCCTCACCAGCGACAATCCGCGCGACGAGGACCCGCAGGCCATCCTTGCCGACATCGCCCGCGGCGCCCTGGGCGCGCGCGTCGTTGCAGATCGCGCCGAAGCGATCAAGTCCGCCATTGCCGAAGCCGATGCGCGCGACGTCGTGCTGATCGCCGGCAAGGGCCACGAGCCCTACCAGGAAATCGCCGGTCGGCGCCTGCCGTTCTCCGACGTCGACTGCGCCGCCGCCGCCCTGGCGGCGCGGGGAGGGGGCTCGGCATGATGGATATCCTCGAAGCGGCCCTCGCCACCGGCGGCACGGCGGTGGGCGGCAATCCGCGCTTCGAGGGCGTGTCCACCGACACGCGCACGCTCGCCAGCGGCGAACTGTTCATCGCACTGAGGGGCGAGAACTTCGACGGCCACGAATTCCTCGACGTTGCAGCCGAACGCGGCGCCGCCGCGGTGATGGTCAACGCCGAATGGGCCGACGGTCATGCGCTTGCTTTGCCGGCACTGCAGGTGGCCGACACGCGCCTGGCGCTGGGTGCCCTCGGCGCTTCGTGGCGCGCCCGCTTCGACATTCCGCTCATCGGCGTCACCGGCAGCAACGGCAAGACCACGGTGAAGGAGATGATCGCTTCGATCCTTCGCGCCCAGGCCCAGGCCGACGGCTACGATGCGGAACTCGCCGTGCTGGCGACCACGGGCAACCTGAACAACGACATCGGCCTGCCGCTGATGCTGCTGCGCCTGCACGCCAGCCACCGCGCCGCGGTGATCGAGATGGGCATGAACCATCCGGGCGAGATCGCCTATCTGACGCGCCTCGCCCAGCCGACGGTGGCGCTGGTGAACAACGCCCAGCGCGCGCATCTCGTCGGCCTGGGCGGCGTTGCCGGGGTGGCGCGCGCCAAGGGCGAGATCTTCGACGGCCTGCGCGAAGGCGGCACGGCGGTGATCAATGCCGACGATCCCTTCGCCGGACTCTGGCGCGAGATGAATGTCGGGCGCCGCACACTGACGTTCGGCCTCGAGCAGCCGGCGGACGTGCGCGGGCGTGCCGAACTGAAGGCGCTCGGCAGCGTACTTTCTATCGATGTCCCGCCGGGCACGGTCGAGGCGACGCTCGCCGTGCCCGGCGTGCACAACGCGCGCAACGCGCTGGCCGCGGCGGCGGCGGCGCTGGCGACGGGCGCTTCGCCGGCCGCCGTATCGGCGGGACTGACTTCCTTCCGCGGCGTCAAGGGGCGGCTGCAGATCCGCCCGGCGACTGGCGGCGCCGTGCTCATCGACGACAGCTACAACGCCAATCCGGACTCGGTGCGCGCGGCCATCGACGTGCTGGCGGCCACGCCGGGCCGCAAGATCCTCGTGCTCGGCGACATGGGGGAAATCGGCGGCCAGGCCGGGCAGTTCCACGACGAGGTCGGCGGTTATGCAAAGAGCCAGGGCGTGGACCAGCTGTTCGCCCTGGGCGAGCACAGCGAGCTGGCGGCGCGCAATTTCGGCGCCGGCGGCCGGCATTTCGGCAGCGTCGAGGCGCTGCTGGAGGCGCTGTCGCCCCAGCTTGGCGGCGACACGGTGGTGCTGGTGAAGGGATCGCGCTTCATGCGCATGGAGCGCGTGGCGGATGCCGTCGCCGACGACGGCAAGTCGGGAAATGGAGTTCACTGATGGGGAATGCGGAGGGCATGGTGACGGAGATGGGCGGACGAGCCAGCATTGATGCTGCGGCCCGGAGGGGTTGCTTGGAGAATCCATTGACGCCGTCTGCCGTGCCCTCCGGTTTCCCCAGCGATGCGAGTGCGGAAGGAGGGCGGCATGCTGCTTGAGCTGGCGCAATGGCTGTCGAAGGACTTCCGCGTCTTCAACGTCTTCGGCTACATCACGCTGCGCATGGTGCTGGCGGCGATGACGGCGCTGGTGATCTCCTTCCTCTTCGGCCCGGCGGTGATCCGCTGGCTGGCCGAGAAGAAGATCGGCCAGGCAGTGCGCGACGACGGACCGCAGTCGCACCTTGCCAAGACCGGCACGCCGACCATGGGCGGCGCGCTGATCCTGATCGCCATCGGCGTCACCACGCTGCTGTGGGGCGACCTCTCCAACCGCTACGTCTGGGTGGTGCTGTTCGTGACCCTGGGCTTCGGCGCGGTGGGCTGGGTGGACGACTGGCGCAAGGTGGTGCATCGGAATCCGAAGGGGCTGTCGGCGCGGGCCAAGTTCTTCTGGCAGTCGCTGATCGGCGCGGCGGCGGCGATCTTCCTCGCCACCACGGCGACGCTGCCGGCGCACACCGAGCTGATCGTGCCCTTCTTCAAGACCGTGGCCTATCCGCTGGGCATCGTCGGCTTCGTCATCCTCACCTACTTCGTCATCGTCGGCACCAGCAATGCCGTGAACCTCACCGACGGCCTCGACGGCCTCGCCATCATGCCGACGGTGATGGTGGCCGGCGCGCTGGCCATCTTCGCCTACGTTGCCGGCCATGCCGGCTTCTCGAAATACCTCGGCCTGCCCTTCATCCCCGGCGCCGGCGAGCTGGCGGTGTTCCTCGGCGCGCTGTGCGGGGCCGGGCTGGGCTTCCTCTGGTTCAACGCCTATCCGGCGGAAGTTTTCATGGGCGACGTCGGTGCGCTCGCGCTGGGCGCGGCGCTCGGCACGGTGGCGGTGGTGGTGCGCCAGGAGATCGTGCTCTTCATCATGGGCGGCGTCTTTGTCGTCGAGACCCTGTCGGTGATGATCCAGGTCGCCTACTTCAAGGCCACCGGCGGCAAGCGCATCTTCCTCATGGCGCCGCTGCATCACCACTACGAACTGAAGGGCTGGAAAGAGACGCAGGTCGTGGTCCGCTTCTGGATCATCACGATCATGCTGGTGCTGTTCGGGTTGTCGACATTGAAACTGAGATGAGCTGGAAAGGCAAAACGGTTCTGGTGCTGGGGCTCGGCGAGTCGGGCCTGGCCATGGCGCAATGGCTGCATCGGCAGGGCGCCCGCGTGCGCGTGGCCGATTCGCGCAGCGAGCTGCCGTTTGCCGCCGAGCTGAAACGCAGCGCGCCCGGTGCGGTGCTGCTGACCGGCTCCTTCAACGACGAGCTGATCGACGGCGCCGAGCTGATCGGCCTCTCGCCGGGGCTCTCGCTCAACGAGCCGGTGGTGGCGGAGGCCGCCCGGCGCGGCATTCCCGTCGTCGGCGAGATCGAGCTGTTCGCCGGCGCCCTGCGCGAACTCGGCGCGCGCGGGCAGTGCAAGCTGATCGCCATCACCGGCACCAACGGCAAAACCACCACGACCGCGCTGACGGGCGCACTGTGCCGCGCCGCCGGCAAGGTGACGGCGGTGGCCGGCAACATCAGCCCGGCGGCGCTCTCCGCGCTGATGACCTGCCTCGACTCGGGCAAATTGCCGGAGATCTGGGTGCTGGAACTGTCGAGTTTCCAGCTGGAGACGACGGTGAGCCTGGCGGCGGATGCCGCTGCGGTGCTCAATGTCAGCGACGACCACCTCGACCGCTATGCCGGACTGGACGACTACGCCGAGGCCAAGGCGCGCATCTTCGCCGGTGGTGGCACGCAGGTGCTCAACCGCCAGGACGCGCGCATCATGGCCATGGCGAACGCCG
>Ga0172380_10007553_pt1 | contig 12179 bp, 9 predicted proteins | sample Leawe162metaG_FD_119747 | JGI IMG/M metagenome (GOLD analysis project Ga0172380, IMG submission 119747) | Leachate microbial communities from a municipal landfill in Southern Ontario, Canada - Leachate well 162 metaG | ecosystem: Engineered > Solid waste > Landfill > Unclassified | place...
GACCACGATCTTGCCGTTCATCGAGAGCTCGACGAAATCGCCCCGGCTCTTATAGCAAAGGTCGTATTTCAGCGCGGGCCCGGCCTCCAGTTCGCGCGACTTGGTGCGTGTCAAATCAGACATGATCCGAACCCCCTAAACAATCCACTATACGAAACAACTGCCAAAGCCAGATAGCCATCCAGTGCGCTATTAAAGTCCATAAAATAGCAATTGACAAGTAAGCGGTTGAAAAATATAGTTCCATATTATGCACACAAAACCGTCGCCCACTTCCGGCAGGGGGGTTGCAACAGCCGGGGACAGAGACTCGACAAGCGGCGTCACCGGCGCCCAGAGCGTCCACCGGGCCACCGCGTTGTTGCGTGCCATCGCGTCCCGCGGCCGGGATGGTGCACGCTTGGTGGACGTCGCCCGACAATGCGAACTGGAGAGATCGACAGCGCATCGCATTCTTAAGTGTCTCGCGGCCGATGGCATGGTGATCCATGATTCCGACACGCGCCGTTATCTCCTCGGTCACCTGGTATTCGAACTGGGACTGGTCGCGGCGCCCGAGTTCAACATGCGGCAACTATGCGAGCCGACGCTGTTGCGACTGGCGAAGCGAACTGGGGACACGGTCTTCCTGACGGTGCGCAGCGGTCTTGACAGCGTGTGCATGGATCGAAAGGAGGGCTCGTTTCCGATCAAGGCCCTCACGCTCGACATTGGCGTCAGGCGGCCCCTGGGCGTGGGCGCCAGTGGCTTGGCTTTGCTCATGCCCCTTACGGATGATGAAGCAAAGGAGATCGTGAGCAGCAATGCGTGGCGCATAGCGGAATACGGAAATCTGCGGGCGCCGGTGGTGCTCGACATGATCAAGCGCTCGCGGGCGCTGGGCTTTTCGCTGAACGACCAGCAGGTGACGCCCGGAGCCATTTCAGTGGGGCTGTTCATAACGACTCCGAACGGGCCGCCCTATGGCGCGATCAGTATCGGCGCCATCGCCAGCCGCATGCCGCCCGAGCGCATGCAAGAGGTGGTTACGCTGCTGAAAAGCGAGGTGCGTACTCTGGAGCAGGCATTGGCGTCCGGGAAAGCGCGCATCTAGCCTCTACGCCCGTTCCGAGGCAGACCAAGCAAAGCGTATTTTGGCTGCGAATCTTCAACCCTTCACACGAATTCGGGGTAAAACCGTGTCGGAGGAGAGGGGCTGGAGGTGCTGAAAGAGCAGGATGCAGGCGGCGTTGGACAGGGAAGCTACCAGGCTTTGGGCAAAGGCCTCAGGACGCGCGTTTCGCCACGTCCGACCGCAATGTAGCCGCCCTTGCTCAGTTCGCGAAATATTTTTGTCACCATGTCCCGGGACGCACCAAGCCGATTGGCGATCTCCTGCTGCGACCAGTCCGGGCCGAGCGTGCTCACCCCATGGTTGTCGACCGCCTCGGTGGCGATCATAGCGCGTAGCCGCTGATAGACGGAGTCCAGCGCCAGGCTTTTCATACGCCGGGCCGTAGCTCGCCCACGCACGATCATTTCCGTCAGCAAGGTCATAGCGAAGGCCGGATCGCCGGCCATGGCAGCCTTCAGTTTGTCGTAGGGCAACACCGAACAGGTCAGGTCGGAAACCGCCTCGACCGAGGCCGTGCGCGGTCCACCATCGAGCGAACCTTCGCCAAACAGGGTCCCCGGCCCGTAGGTGCCGATCACGAAGCGGTGCCCGTCCTGATCTTCGGCGAAAATGCGAATGCGCCCCTCGATCAGGACGAAGAGCGCATCGCCGGCTTCACCTTCCCTGACGACCAGGGTCTTTCTGGCAAAACGGCGAACAACACCCAGCCGCGCCAGTTCGGCGATCGGGGGGGAGCAGATTTCCTCGATGGGGATAGCGACGATGTGGAAATTTTTTCGGCTAAATGGCCATGCTAGTATAGGCTGAGCTTAACCGCCATGCCATCATGACCGCGACCCACACCGGAACCGAAGTTCAAGTTCATCAGGACACCACGGTGATCGGCTTGGTCGGATTTGCGCACAGCATCTCCCATTTCAACTCGCTGCTCATCCCGTCGCTGATTCCCTGGCTGATGCCCGCCTTCGGACTCAGCTACACGCAGGTGGGCGGTCTGATGACGGTGTTCTTCATCATCTCCGGATCGGGCCAGTCGCTGGCGGGCTTTGCCGTCGATCGCATCGGCTCCTTGTGGGTTCTCTGCTTCGGCCTCTTCGCCATGGCCTTGTCGGCCACCCTTCTCGCCTGCGCCACCAACTATCCGACGCTGGTCGTGGTGGCCGTGCTCGCCGGCCTCGGCATTTGCGTCTTCCATCCTGCCGACTTCGGCCTGCTCAATCGCCGGGTCTCGCCCGCCCGACTCGGCCACGCGTTTTCGGTACACGGCCTGTCGGGCTACTTGGGCTTTGCCGCTTGTCCCGTACTCATCGTCGGCATCGCCAGCGTCGCCGGATGGCGTATTGCCGCGCTGAGCGACGCGGCGCTCGGCGGCGTTGCGCTGGCCTTTATGTTGTCGTGTCGGCGCTTGCTCGACGACCGAGAGGCGGCGGCCGAGACGAAGCCCGCGAGCACGGCAGGCGCCGCCGCAGAAACGGCGTCGGCGCGCGGTGCTCCCTTAGCCTTCATACGCTCACCCGTCGTCTGGCTGTGCTTTTGTTTCTTTTTTTTCGCGACCATGGCCGTCGCCATTCTTCAGGTTTTTGCCCCGGTACTGCTCAACAACGTCTATGGCCTGAGCCTGGCGCTCGCCGGCACCAGCCTCACCGCTTACATGCTGGGCGCCGCCGCCGGCACGGTGACCGGTGGTTTTGTCGCCAATCGCGCCGGCCACGCCCGGGTGGTCGCCTGCGCGCTCGGCAGCGCGGCCGCCGCCGCCCTGCTCGTCGCCTCCGGGCTGCCACCGGGCTGGGCCGTGCCCGCGATCCTCGGCGCGATGGGCTTCGGTGTCGGCATCGCCGGACCTTCACGCGACCTGTTGGTGCGTCAGGCGGCAACGCGGGGCAGCGGCAAGGCGGCCTACGGCCGCGTCTATGGCTTCGTCTATTCCGGCCTCGATTTTGGCTTCGCCCTGGTGCCCATGATCTTCGGGCCCATGCTCGACGCCGGGCACTACTCGCCGGTTCTCTACTGCATCGCCGTCCTGCAAATTCTCGCCGTCCTTACGGCGCTCCGGGTCGGCTCCAGTTCCCAGGTAGCCTCGCTGCGCACTGCTTGAATGCCCTTGCTGGAGAGGCGCTTAGGCGCCATAATTGAAGGGGCACTCTCCCGCCTTACACACCGACCCTTGCATGAACGATCGCGGCATACCGCTCATCGACGCTCGCCGTCTCCGCCCCGCCGCCAGCACCGTGGCGGGTGGCTCAGCGCAACCCTCGACAGGGCCTGTCACCGACAGCCGTGGCCGGCGCCTCGGCGATCTGCGCATCTCGGTCACGGACCGCTGCAATTTCCGCTGCGTCTACTGCATGCCGAAAACGGTATTCGGCCGTGACTACCCCTTCCTGCCACACGACGAACTGCTCTCCTTCGAGGAGATCGCCCGCATCGCCCGGATCTTCGTCGCGCGCGGTGTCGCCAAGATTCGCCTGACCGGCGGCGAACCGCTGTTGCGCCGCAACCTTGAGCATCTGATCGAACTGCTGGCCGCCATTCCCGGCATCGACCTGACCCTCACCACCAACGGCTCGCTGCTGGCCAAGAAGGCGCGGGCGCTGCGCCAGGCCGGTCTGACACGGGTCACGGTGAGCCTCGATGCGTTGGACGACGCCACCTTCCGCGCGATGAACGACGCCGACTTTCCGTTGGCCGAGGTGCTGGCCGGCATGGATGCGGCCGAAGCCGCGGGCCTCACACCGCTCAAGATCAACATGGTCGTCAAGCGCGGCACCAACGACCAGGCCATACTGCCCATGGCCCGCCACTTCCGCGGGAGCGGCCGTATCCTGCGCTTCATCGAGTTCATGGACGTGGGGGCGAGCAACAACTGGAAGCTTGACGAAGTGTTGCCCTCGGCGGACGTGGTCAAGCTGATCGACGCCGAGATGCCGCTGGAGCCGATAGACGCCAACTATCCCGGCGAGGTCGCCCAACGCTGGCGCTACAAAGACGGCAGCGGCGAGATCGGCGTCATCTCCTCGGTGACTCGGGCCTTCTGCTCCAGCTGCACGCGCGCCCGCCTGTCGACCGAAGGCAAGCTGTACACCTGCCTGTTCGCCCAGAGCGGCCACGATCTGCGGGCCATGCTGCGCAGCCAGCGCTCGGACGAGGACATCGGCGCGGCGATAGGCGCGCTCTGGGGGGCACGCGACGACCGCTATTCCGAACTGCGCTGCGCCGCGACGACGCCGCAGAAGAAGATCGAGATGTCCTACATAGGCGGCTGAGCAGCCATACCGCCCCGTTCGCGCGCTCATGCCTCTGCCTCAGCTCACCCGCTCCGCCCGTCCCGCCACGGTGAGCATCGCCGCCACCAACGAGCGCGGCGAGCAGACCTCGACCCTGATCGCTGGCGAGCACGCTCTGACCATCTATCTCGACCGCCGCGAGATCGTCACCCTGATGACCATGGGTGCGGCACCCGAGGCCCTGGTGCTCGGCTATCTGCGCAATCAGCGGCTGATCGCCGACATCGAGGAAATCGCCGCGGTGCAGGTCGATTGGGAGACGGACTCGGCGGCGGTGACCACCCGCACCGGTGCGCACGACATAGACGCGCAGATGGGCAGGCGCACCGTCACCAGCGGCTGCGGCCAGGGCACCATGTTCGGCGATCTGATGCAGAGCATAGAGCAGACACGCCTGCCCGAGGGAGGGCGGCTTGCGTCCGCCACCCTCGCCACCCTGCTCGACAGAGTCCGCCAGCACGAATCGGTGTACAAGCAGGCGGGGGCGGTGCACGGCTGCGCGCTGGCCGACGCCGACGGAAACATCCTGATGTTCGTCGAGGATGTCGGCCGACACAACGCGGTCGATGCGATCGCCGGGCAGATGTGGCTGGAGGGGGTCGTCGGTGGCGACAAGATCTTCTACACCACCGGTCGCCTGACCTCGGAGATGGTCATCAAGGCAGCGCAGATGGGCATCCCCTTCCTCGTCTCCCGCTCCGGGCTGACGCAGATGGGCTTTGAAATTGCCGAAAGACTGGGCCTGACCATGATAGGCCGCGCCCACGCCGGTCGCTACCTGCTGTTTACCGGCCAGCAGCGCTTCGTCAGGGACGAGGCAAATGGCTGAGGCCGTCACTGGCCTGATACTCGCCGGCGGACTGGCGCGGCGCATGGGGGGCGGCGACAAGGGCCTGCGGCCGTTTCGCGGCCTACCCCTGATCGCTCACGCCATCGCCCGCCTGCGCGACCAGGTGGACACGCTGATCATCAACGCCAACCAGAACCTCGAGGCCTACCGGGCTCTCGGCTATCCGGTGATCGCCGATGCCGTCTCCGCCTCCGTGGAAGCCTACGCCGGACCGCTCGCCGGCGTGCACGCCGGCCTCTCGGCGTGCGCCACGCCGCTGCTGGTGACGGTACCCTGCGACTCGCCCATGCTGCCGCTCGACCTGGTGGCCAGGCTGCGCGAGGCACTCGTCGCCGCCGGCGCTGAACTGGCGGTGGCCCGCAGCGCCAGCGGCTTGCAGTCGGTATGTTCCCTCTACCGACGTGGCGTGGTAGACAGGCTCACCACCCATCTCGAGCGCGGCGGCCGCAAGGTCGATGGCTGGCACGCAGAACTGAACGTAGTGCGAGTGGACTTCGCCGACGAGGCCGCCTTCGTCAATATCAACACCCTAGCCGAACTGGAAGAACTTCAACAGCCATGACCTCAATCTTGCAGGCGCTCTCCTGTGCCGAAGACTACGATCCCGATTCGCTGACAGTGACCCGCGCCGGCGAATTGATCCTCTCTCTCGTAGGAGCGGTATCCGGCCACGAGCGCGCCTTCATCCGCCGTGGTCTCAACCGCGTCCTGGCAGAAGACGTCATCGCGCCCATGGACGTGCCGGCGCACGACAACTCGGCCATGGACGGCTACGCGCTGCGCCACGCCGATCTGCGGCCCGAGGGCGAGACAAGGTTGCGCGTGGCTGGCAGCGCTTACGCCGGTCGTCCCTACATCGGCGCGGTGGCGCCGGGGGACGCCGTGCGCATCATGACCGGCGCCGTGATTCCCCTAGGTCTCGACACTGTCGTCATCCAGGAAGTGGCCCGTAGCGACGGTGACAGCGTCGTCGTTCCGGCGGGCCAACGACAGAACCAGCACCTGCGCCGCGCCGGCGAGGATCTGCGCGCGGGGCAGCCGGCGCTCTCAGCAGGCAAGCTGCTGCGCCCGGCGGAGATCGGTCTACTCGCGTCGCTCGGCGTGGTCGAGGTGGCTCTGCGGCGGCGCCCGCGGGTCGCCCTCTTCTCCACCGGCGACGAACTCTGCTCGCTGGGTACCCAACTCGGTGAAGGCGAGGTCTACGACAGCAACCGTTACACCCTCTCCGGCATGCTGGCGCGGCTCGGCTGCGATGTGCTCGACATGGGCGTGGTACGCGACCAGCCCCAAGCGTTGGAAGAAGCCCTGCGCGCCGCTGCCGGCGCAAGCGACGCCATCGTCACCAGCGGCGGCGTTTCCGCCGGCGAGGCGGATTTCATCCGCGTGCTGATGGCCAAGCTGGGCGAAGTGGCCTTCTGGAAGATCGCCATGAAGCCGGGCCGGCCGATGGCCTTCGGAAAGATTGGGCAAGCCTGGCTCTTCGGCCTGCCGGGCAATCCGGTGGCGGTGATGGTCAGCTTCTACCAGTTCGTGCGTCCGGCTCTCATGCAGATGATGGGCCGCCTGCCCGCGCCCCTGCCGCTGTTTCGCGTGCGCAGCGCCGTGGCTCTCAGGAAGACACCCGGCCGCACGGAGTACCTGCGCGGCCTGCTCTTCGAGGAGGGAGGCGAATGGCAGGTGCAAACCACCGGCGCACAAGGCTCCGGCATTCTGCGTTCGATGGCGGACGCCAACTGCTTCATCGTCCTCGAGCACGAACGCGGGTCGGTCGCCGCAGGCGACATGGTCAGCGTCCAGCCGATGGAAGGTCTGGTCTAGCGTATTCGCCACGACCCACTGCCGCGCACTAAACAGCCGCGCGGAATGCCGCACCAGGCGAAGGGCCGCCCCGAGCCTGGCGCAGCGTAAACACGGAGCCGCGTAGCGGCGAACCATCGTCACCCCCTTGCTTGGGCGTAGGCGGGGATTCGCGGAGCACTGCTCCGCGCCGCCGCAGCGGGCCAGCTATGCAAAGCTGGCCCTGGAAAGGGGGCCGGCGGGGATGCCCTTTCTCAGTCAGCCCTCGCGCAGCGCCAGCAGCGGCGGCTGGCGCAGGATGGCGGCGCTGCCCAACCAGCCGGCCAGGGCCACGCCGATGGCGCCGGCGAGCAGGCCCAGCGGCAGGAGTTCCGGAGCAGGACGGTAATCGAGATGGAAGACGAAACGCGCCAGCGCCCAGCTGATGCCGCTGGCGCCGACGCCGGCGAGCAAGCCGGCGATCGCGCCCAGTGCCGCGAACTCGGCCAGCACTGCGCCCCGCAGTTGTGCTGCGCGGGCGCCGAGAGCGCGCAGCACCGCCAGTTCGTAACGCCGCTCGTCGTGGCTCGCCTGCAGGGCGGCATAGAGCACGACGAAGCCGGCCGCCAGCGCGAAGCCGAACACCGCCTGCACCGCCCCCGCCAGCTTGTCGAGCATCGCCTGCAACTGGCGCAGCAGGCTGGCGACATCGATCACGGTGATGTTGGGAAAAGCGCGCACCAGACCGTCCGTGAAACTCGCCTGCGCCGGCGCCAGATGAAAGCTGGTGATGTAGCTCGCCGGATAGGATTCGAGCATGCCGGGGGGCGTCAGCACAAAGAAATTGACGCGCATCGAATCCCAATCGAGACGGCGCAGCGAGGTGACCTTGCCGTTTAAGCGCACGCCGGCGATATCGAACGAGAGGCTATCGCCGAGCGCCAGGCCCAGGGTTTGGGCCAGGCCCTGCTCCAGCGAGAATTCGCCGCTGCCGCCGCCGGCCCCGTGCCAGCGTCCGGCCGCGAGGCTGTTGCCCTCGGGCAGAGCGGCGCTCCAGGAAAGATTGAACTCGCGTTCCACCATGCGCTGGGCACGCTCGTCTGCGTAGGCATCGGCGTTCACCGGGCGCCCGTTGATCGCGCCCAAGCGACCGCGCACCATGGGTTCGAGCTTGGGCTCGTCCAAGCCCTGGGCGGCAAAATATTGGGCCAGGGGTACGCGCTGCTCAGGCTGGATGTTGATGATGAAACGGTTGGCGGCGTCGGGCGGCAGTCGCTGACGCCAGCTGTCCGTCAGATCCTGCCGCGCCACGGTGAGCAGCAGCATGGCGGTGAAGCCGAGACCCAGGGCTGTCGCCTGAAGCGCGCTGGCCCTGCCGTGGCGGCACAGATTGGCCAGGCCGAGGCGCCAACCGGCACCTGCGCCGGCGCGCAGACTTCCCAGCGCCGCGAGCGCCAGCCGCGCCAGAGCGACGTAGAGCACAGATGCGGCGACAAAACCGCCGAGGACGATGCCACCCAGGCGCAGGTCTCCGGCGACCCACAGCATCAGAGCCGCCAGCGCCAGGCCACCGAAAGCGTAGCCCATGCCAGGCAGGGGTTCCGCTGTCCATTCGCGGCGCAGCACGCGCAGGGTCGCCACATTGCGCAAGCGCAGCAGAGGCGGCAGGATGAAGCCGGCGACCAGCGTCACCCCGACCAGCAGGCCGACCAGCCAGGGGGCGAGCGAAGGCTGAGGCAGAGCCACCGCCATCACGCCGGCGAGCATTTCCTGCAGGCCCCATTGCGCCAGGTAGCCTAAGACGCAGCCCGCCAGCGTCGTCGCCAAGCCGAATATCATGAACTCGCCGCCGTGCACCCCCAGCACCTGCGCCTGGCTCGCCCCGAGGCAGCGCATGATGGCGCAGCCGTCGAGATGGCGGCGGGTATAGCGGTCGGCGGCAAAGCCGACGGCGACGGCGGCCAGCACCACCGCGAGCAGCGCAGCCAAGCTCAAGAAGCGCTGCGCGCGCTCTATCATGTTGCGGATGTCCTGGCGCGCGTTGCCCAGATCCTCGACCCGCTCGCCGCGCGCAAGGCGCGGGGTGACCCAGTCCTTGAAGCGCGCGATCGCCGCGGCGTCGCCGGCCAGGTGCAGGCGATAGGTGACGCGGCTGCCCGCCTGGATCAGAGCGGTGGCCGGAAGATCGGCGAGGTTCATCATAAGCCGCGGCGCGATGGCGAAGAGGTTCACACCGCGGTCGGGTTCCAGGGTCAGCACCTTTGCTACGCGAACCTTCAGTTGTCCCAGCGCCAGGGCGTCACCACCGCGCGCCGACAGCGCCGTGGTGAGGCGCTCGTCGAGCCAGACGCTGCCCGCTGCCGGCACCTCGCGCGTCTCGGCGTCGGCGACGTTGAGCGCCGGCGCCACGCGCAGCCGCCCGCGCAGCGGATAACCCGCGCCCACCGCCTTCACCTCGGCCAACTGGCTCGCTGTGCCGCTCGCCACCATGCTGGGAAAGCTGACGCTATCGACCTGGCTCAGCCCGGCACGCTGCGCCTGCAGCCGAGTGGCCTCATCCCACGGATGATCGGCGGAGAGGAGCAGATCGCCGCCCAGCAACTGTCCCGCTTCCAACACCAGGGCCTGGGCTATCCGGTCGCTGAGAAAAGCGACGCTCGACAGGCTGGCGACCGCGAGAACCAACGCCAACGCCAGCACCGTCAATTCGCCGGCGCGCCAGTCGCGCGCGAGCATGCGCAGCGTCAGGCGCATGGCAGGAGAGTCCCCTTGTCGCGTCGCGCGGCGTGCATCACAGTTCAAAGAGGTGTGCTATGGCCGGTCCGACGCGGTCCACGGCGACCACCGTCAAGCCTGCGATGGAATGTTTCGGCGCATTGGCGCGGGCGATCAGCGCGTGGGTGAAGCCCAGCTTGGCGGCTTCCTTCAACCTGTCCTGACCGCGCGGCGCCGGACGGATTTCGCCAGCCAGGCCGATCTCGCCGAAAGCCACCAGCTTGGGTGCGAGGGGCTTGTTCTTCAACGAGGAGACGATGGCGGCGAGCACCGCCAAGTCGGCCGCCGGTTCGGCGATGCGCACGCCGCCGACGGCGTTCACGAAGACGTCCTGGTCGTAGCAGACGATGCCCGCGTGCCGGTGCAGGACCGCGAGCAGCATCGCCAGACGGTTCTGCTCTATGCCCACGGTCAGCCGGCGCGGATTCGGGCTGTGGCTCGGATCGACCAGGGCTTGTATCTCCACCAGCAGCGGCCGCGTTCCCTCCTGGGTGACCATGACGCAGCTGCCCGCGACCGGATCAAGGTGTTGCGAGAGGAACAGCGCCGAAGGATTGGAGACGCCGCGCAGCCCGCGCTCGGTCATGGCGAAGACGCCCAGTTCGTTGACCGCGCCGAAGCGGTTCTTCACCGCGCGCACCAGGCGGAAGGAGGAATGCGGATCGCCTTCGAAATAGAGCACCGTATCGACGATGTGTTCGAGCACGCGCGGCCCGGCCAGCGACCCATCCTTGGTGACGTGGCCGATCAAAATGATGGAGCAGCCGCTGCGCTTGGCGTAGCGGGTCAGCTGCGCCGCGCATTCGCGCACCTGCGCCACCGAGCCGGGCGCCGATTGCAGCGCCTCGGAGTACAGGGTCTGGATCGAGTCGATCACCGCCACCGTCGGTGTGGGCTTGAGGCCGGACAGGGTAGCGAGTATGGTCTCCAGGCTGATCTCGGCCAGCAGCGCCAGCCCGGTGCTGGGCAGTTGCAGGCGCTGGGCGCGTATGGCCACCTGTTCGGTCGACTCTTCGCCGCAGACATAGAGCACCGGCTGCCCGGCGGCTGCCATGCTGGCCAGAGCCTGCAGCAGCAGGGTGGACTTGCCTATGCCCGGATCGCCGCCGATGAGCACGACGCCGCCGGCCACCAGGCCGCAGCCCAAGACGCGGTCGAATTCCTCGACCCCGGTGGCGACGCGCGATTCCGTGCGCGGCCGGATGTCGGAGAGCTGCTGCAGCTTGGCCGCTCCGGCCACGGTCGCATAGCGGTTGACGCCGGCAGCGGGCTCGGCGATGGTCTCGACCAGCGTGTTCCAGCCGCCGCAGCCGGGGCACTGTCCCTGCCACTTGGGCGAACTGGCGCCGCACTCGGTGCAGCTATAGACAGATTTGTTCTTGGCCATGGCTAGCCGTGTTCGCGTCGTGCACGGTGAGGTGTAAGCTTACGCATGCCGGCGAGACTGGACGTGGCGTTCATGGACCACAGTATATCGCCGCCGCCACGGCAAGCCCGGCCGACCGTCTTGCCGCCGACGATCATTCCCGGCGGCCGGCCCGATCGGCTACTCGGCGGCGGTCAAGGCACTTCGTCACCGCCGCATCTCGTTTGGTTACCTATTGTTGAGTGTAAAATGAATTTGGATTGTTCGTGGAGATTGACGATGGGCATAGGATCTGATCAGCAAGCGCTGCACCGGGTGCACCTCAGCTTGCAGATCGTCGAATCGGTCGCATGGGCGGCGGGCTGCTGTCGCGATGTAGAGCGGGTGAAGACATGAGCAAGCTCAAAGTTGTCGGCCAGCCGCGCCGGCGCGTGGATGGTCGCGCCAAGGTGACCGGGCAGGCCCGCTACGCCGACGACCTCTCGGCGCCGCGCATGCTCCACTGCAAGCTGTTGCGCTCGCAGCATCCGCACGCCAACATCGAATCGATCGACGTCAGCCGTGCACAAGCCTATCCCGGCGTACACCTGGTGCTGACGGGCAAGGATTTCCCGGTGCCCTTCGGCGTCATGCCGGTATCCCAGGACGAATATCCGCTCGCACCCGTGCGCGTGCGCTACGTCGGCGATTCGGTGGCGGCGGTCATAGCCCGCGACGAGAAGACGGCCGAAGAGGCGCTCGAATTGATCACGGTGAAGTACCAGCCGCTGCCGACCATCTCCTCGCCGGAAGAGGGCCTCGCCCAGCCGCAGACGCGCATCCACGACTATAGCGAACAGGGCAACATCCATCGCAACCAGTCCTACGAGTTCGGCGACGTCGAGGCGGCGCTGGCTGAGTCCGACCACGTCTTCGAAGATCTGTTCTTCTACGAGGGCGACACGCACATGGCGCTGGAACAGCAGGCCGCGCTCGCCTCCATCGATGGCGACGGCAAGCTGACGCTGTCCTCCA
>Ga0172380_10007554_pt1 | contig 12178 bp, 13 predicted proteins | sample Leawe162metaG_FD_119747 | JGI IMG/M metagenome (GOLD analysis project Ga0172380, IMG submission 119747) | Leachate microbial communities from a municipal landfill in Southern Ontario, Canada - Leachate well 162 metaG | ecosystem: Engineered > Solid waste > Landfill > Unclassified | place...
CCCCTGCTGGTCAAACCTTTTCAGATCAGCGAAGTTCTCAAATATTCAGTCGAAGACTGATATCTGAGGGTTATATTCCTCTGGAAGGTCATATTGGTGACCAAATTCTTATCCGTCCTATAACTGTCGAAGAAGAAGATATTTTTTTTGGCGCTTTTAGCGGTTTTTTAACTCCACAGGAAACCGCCCATCGTCTTGACCTTGTTCTTCGCCAAATCAAATCTGGAAACACCGCCGACTTACCCCTATATCGTCGCCAACAGGATTAAAATATCTCTCCAAATGGCACTGCTATTAAATAAGCTCTTTCTTCCTCTACCACCCCTCCTCCTATAACGTATTTTTCCGATCCTGTCCCAATAATACCATCAAAAAGCAAATCAGTCCTCTCTCTCCACCTTTCTGCCAACCTAACATTATTTTCTTGCATTTCTGTCCAATTTATTGGAATTTCAATTAATAATTTTTCGCCGTCCGGTTTTATATTTTCCCAATTATCAGAAAGGGGATTAATCACTCTCGCCCCCTCTCTTAACAATTTCTTAAACACATGCAAAATTCTTTCTCCTCCTCTTATCCTTTCTGCTCTTTCGCTTCCCACCGGCCAATATATCCCAAACCTAGACGCCGGTACCTGGTTTAATTTGTTCACGAAAGAGTAGTATTTGCGTACATGTTCCGCTGCTACCGCCCCCAACCCATAATTTAATCTGGCATTTACAATTTGCAACGGATCCACCGTCCAATGGATCATTCTGATCCCTCTATTTTCAGCATCCTCATATTGTCTCCATTTTAAGGCTTTGCTTATTCCCTTACCTCTGGATTCAGGATCAACCGCCATCAATTGAGACTCTATCCATTCTCCCTCTTCTTTTCCTCCGCTTATGTCTCCAATCCATTTTTTTCCTCTGCCTCCAAAACCCAACAAAAACCCCACTATCTTACGGTTCTCCAAAGCCACCAATCCCGTTTCCGCCCCTCTTCCTTTTCCATACAGATCCCACGGGTACAATGCTGACCCATCACCCCAAGTTTTTCTTTGCAATTGTCTGGCTTCTCTTGCTTGGACTTCATTCGGTCTAGAGATTGTCAACCCTCCATCTATTGCCACAATTTCTTCAATAAATTCCGCTTTACTTTCCACATCCAACCATCCCTTAGGCCAAACATCACTTTCTCCAATTTTATGTCCTCTGATAACCATTCCTCCTTCCAATACCGGAAGTCCTAATCCAACTAAATTACCACCACCTTCCGTCAAAATTCTCCCTCCAATTCTTGGGAACGTCGCCCTTAAAAAATGTCCGGGCAACACCTTTTCATCTCCGTGATTTTCCAAATTATTAATTATTTCATAATCATTCATACAACCTATAATACTTCTTATTGAATACATTTTCAATCCCATGTATAATATCTCAAATTATGGCCCTCACTGCCGAAAGACGTGAAACCCGACTTATAGATGCTGCCCAAGTTATCGACAATTTTCTTCGCCTCAATCAAACACCCCAACCCAGTGACGTCATCATTGCCCTTGGCAACAACGACGATCGCACCGCTCATTATGCCGGACGGCTTTATCTTGACCAATTTGCTCCCCTTTTATTACTTACTGGAAATGTTGGCGAACGCACCCGTAATAAAAATATTCCCGAAGCTCAACGTTACCTAAATATCATTCAAAGAGATTTCCCCGATATCGACCCAACTAAAATAATTCTTGAAGATCAGGCAAGAAATACAGGTGATAATATACATTTTTCCTGTCAAAAGCTCCACGATCTTGGTATTTATCCCCGCACTGTTTTGGTTGTTACCAAACCTTTTGCTCAACGTCGGACTTATGAAAGTTTTAAACATCAATGGTCCGATCTTGATCGGGTTATAGTAACCTCACCTGGATATCCTTTTGAACAATACTTCCTAGATCCGGAAGTTAATACCCGTTATCTTGCTAACCAACTGTCTCAAGAAATTTTCAAACTTCACGACTATCCCGGAAAGAATTTTATCTCTCGCCAATCAGTTCCTCCCGAAGTCGATCAAGCCTACCGGGAAATCTGCCATCTTCTGTCTCAAACAGCCCAACTTCCTCTGCCTCGTTAAATAATTTTTCTGGTATTTCATTCCAAAAAGTGATTTATTACATTAATGAAACCTTTTTTTCAAAAAGGCATCACCCTTCCCCTGATCCTGGTCTTAATTTTTCTGTTCCTCTCCGCTGGCACTCTTATTGCTGTCAAACTCAAAAAACCTCCTTCAGACAACCCCGGTTCTACCTCAGTTACTCCCACACCTTCCGACATATCTCCAACTTCCGCCTCCGACCGCGGCACCATCAGCGGCTATCTAATTTACCCTTCTTCATTTATTCCCCCCGAACTTGGAGTCTGTGCCCAAAAAATTAGCGATCTTCAAAATGTCGTTTGTACTCCCCAAATTAAAGACCAAAAATTTAAAAATGGTGTCGGCTATCAATTGGAGCTCGACCCCGGGGAATACTATGTTTATTCCTATCTTGACGATCAAAAAGCCTATTACACTGAATTTGTCACCTGCGGGTTGCAATATTCCTGTCCTTCCCACGCCAAAATCCCGGTCCTGGTCACTGCCGGCTCCGTTCAAGACGACATTCTCCCTCACGATTGGTACGACACCGCCTCTCCCACCCAAAATCCCACCTCCTCCCCTCCGACTCCCACCCCCAAAGCTACCTCTCTTGTCAATCCTTCCGTCTTTAAAATTAATCCGAATCTGATCATCAAAATGCCCACTTCCACTCCCACTCCGACTCCCACCCCTGTCATGTTCAAAGTCCCCGCATTCAAAATCGAAATCCCCGGTTTTTAAATCACCCCTCCACCTCTTTTATAATTGGTCTAATTTGTTACATATCTCACTATTCTTGCGGAACTATTCGGATTTTATCATCTATTTTTATTACCGGTATTACATAAGGAAAGTATAATCAAAAGTTGAGGTGTTTTCGCACATTAAGAAAGGAGTAAAGTCTATTGAGTATTGCGTCTGATGAATGTTCGTTTTATATCAGGTTCGATTTTTCCTAAAAGGAGAACGGGATGATTACTCAAGACATGATCGACAAGGTTGGCAAGAAGTTTGCGCATGCTCTGCTGGAAAAAGACAACGACACGCTTAACAGCATCGTTTCGTCAGGATCCGGCAAGTCAGGAAGTTCAGGCAGTAATGTTACCGACTTCCGGAAGGCCAATCCGCAGTCTTATCTAGGCGGCACTCCGTTGCGCAACCGGGCGCTTTTGGCCTTTGGGACCAGCCAAGACCAGATTACTTGCATTGTTGATTGCATAATATCCAATGACAAGATCTCTGGAGACTGGAAAGTCCTCAAATAGCCTGGTGTTGGGAATGTTGGTGCGCCCGCATGGGTGCACCAACAAATCCCTAAAAAAATCCCAACACTAGGCAAAAAACTTTTTAAATTAATTCTAATTCTGCAATTGCAATTGTTCTATAGCCTAATTCCTGATACATTGAATCAAGTTTTCTTTCTGTCTGACTGGGTCTGAAAGAGGGCTTGCTTCTTAGATGAGTTTTGTCGCCTCCGGCCTGATGTGTAATTCTAATAGTTGATGGTGGAAAATCCATTTGATCCAGATCTTCTACTACGGAAGGCTGTACGGAAAGTCTTCCGGTAAAGTGAGAATTGAAAATTTGATCACCTTCTGAATTAAAAGTGATTCTTTTGATTCTTATGCCAAAATCAGGGGGAATCTCAGCTAGAGCTTTTTCCAGAAGTTGATGAGGAACCTGAAGACCATCAAAACATTCGGGGTGATTTTTAATGGTTTCATTGAAAAGCTTTCTGGCTGTTGGTAATTTAAATTTTGGATTATTTTCAATGGTACAACCGGCTAGAGCGGTAATCACACAACCCGTGTCTTCTTTCAGTTGGTGTCTTAAATAACTTTCGTAATTGATTTTGTTGAGAAATTTACGAATAGACGGAATTGAAAACTGAGGTAATTTTGTCTTATTTCTACTAGATAATCTCCTGATGGTCAGAGCTTCTTTTTGCCCCAGCATTTGTAACAGAATATCAAGAATCGGGAAAAGATACTGTAAGAAAACTTCCTCCACCCTTTATATTGCCAAACTTCTGCCTTTCTGCCATCATTAACTGTGAAATTCATTATTACCGCCTCTGCCCTAATCATTGTCTTTACCTATCTTATTTTTAATGACCCCATTATTAAACCCACCCCCTCAAATTGGCAAACCTATGTTAATCCGGATTTAAATTTTACCTTTCAGTATCCAAAAAATTTTGAATTTCTCCCTTTCAATCCTTACGAAAATGACCAGGTTGACACCATCAAATCTCCCGATTACCTAGTCAAAGAAACCAATTCAAAACGTATTGTCCTTAGTGGAGTAAGTTATTCAATTTACCGGATAAACGGTCAATGCGGCGATCTTACCTCTTCTTCCTCTCTCTCCAATATCGAAAGTATCCCCGTTGATGGTCAAAAAGGCTTACTTTATCATCATTCCCTGGAAGGGGAGACCGCCGATGGTGCCCAAATCCCTTACTTAAAAAATTGTATTTATATTATCGTGCACCATGGTCCAAACTACGACTCCATCTGGTCCAAGCAATTTCGTCAAATTCTTTCCACCCTCAAATTTCCCGAAAAATAATCAGATTAAATCTATCTTCTCATTCTTTTGCTGTACCTGTTTGGATTAAAACCCAACAAAGAATCCAAGTTAAATAATGTTTTTGCCATCCTTTCCCCACTTTCACCACATTCCTCTTTTGAATATACCGGTAAAAACGCTCCTTCAGGCTTTCCCTCTCTTCCCATTCCGATCCCTATTTGGATTACTTCTCTTGGTGGTTTTTCTTCCAATCCTAAATCTTTTTGTCTTTTTTTTAAGTCGATAAGGGTCATTTTATATCCTTCAGCTTCTTCAGACAGTACCTTTCCTCTTACATTATTCAATTACTTTATCTGACCACAACAAAAATTATTAGTCAACCTATCAAAACTAACTCTTGACACACTTCCTCTATCTTACTACACTCGTAGTATTAAACTAATGGTTTAAAATATCTTATGATTGTTGTCATATTTTTTATTCTTATTTCTGGTTTCCTTTTATTTGTTTCTTCTGCCCCTATAGCTGCTCAGTGTCCCGTTTGTATCGTCACCGTCGGTGGGGGAATGTTTCTGGCCCAAAGACTTGGTATCGACGACCTTTTAGTTTCTATCTGGATTTCTGCCCTCAATACCGCTATTTCCTTCTATCTTGCCCCAAAATTAAAAATAAAATTCTTAAACAAGCCAATTATTCTTTCAATCCTTCTTTACCTCACCACTATCGCTTATTTTCAATTTACCAATCAGCTGGGTGTCTCTACTAATAAAATATTAGGAATGGATAAAATCTTTCTGGGTCAAACTATAGGTCTTTTGGCCATGTTTGCCGGTAATTATCTTTATTCTTACTCCAAAACCAAAAACGACAACAAGGCTCTTTTTCCCTATTCCAAGGTAGTTTTCCCCGTTGGCATGGTATTATTAATTACTTTAATTTTTAAATTATCTTTTAATTTATAAAAATGACCAAAAAAGCCAAACCTGATCTTGATCTTCAAAAATTTATGGACAAAATCAAGTCCGCCGAAAAGGGAAACCTCCTCGATCTCTCTAGTGACGAAGATCTTTCCATTGCCATCATGAATTTAATTTCCATCGAAGAACACCTCTTTTTTACCGGCAACAAGACCGGAAAAACTAAATATTTTAGTCTCCTCAACCAAGCCCGGGAAATGAGAAAGGAACTATTAAAAATGATTATCAAAGATTACGAAGGTGAAGTCTGGTGTACCTCCAAACATCTTCTCGCCGCTTCTATGCGTCTTATGGAAGTCGGCACCAAAGCTCAAACCAAAGGCGACGACAAGTTGGCTTACAATTTTTTCAAAAAATCTTACGATCTTTACAATCTTTTCTGGGCTCTCAATCTTGGTATGCTCGACACCAAAAGTCTCGCCTCCAATTCACTCCCTCTTTCATCAAAGGAAACTCCCATCTCTTACGAAAAATCTGATTTCATGGGCAAAATAAGCGGTGTCATCGGTAAGGTCCTAGACTGTTGTCGGGAATAATCTATCCAATTACTCTTCTGACTCTCAAAGGCCTAATAGTATTATTTTGTACGATCAGCAATCCAGTGTCTATAGTTCCGTCATCGGCATCATGAAAACCCGCATTTCTTGATTCAGGAGCCCCGTAAGGCTTTTCACTATGTGAAAAAGGCTCTTCCGTTGCTTCTCGAACAACCCTTGCCAACAAAATACTTGTCGGAGTTTCAATTTTATCTACTCTATTCACACCATAATTATATCACTTTTTGCCTCTAAATAGTCACAATCATGTAAGAAAACAGAAAATGTTTATTTACCAGCTTCCTCCGCCGCCACCTCCAAAACCTCCGCCACTACTTCCGCCTCCCGAAAATCCCGACCCTCCCGACCAACTAGATCTTCCCGTATAACTCCATCCTCCCGATCTCGACTGTCCCGAAGGTGCGCTAACAATTCCCGATCGCATTGAGTTCGAAAATAAGCCCAAATCATGAGCAAACAAGCTACCCGTAGTGTTTCCAAAATACTTCGGTGGCTCTACACCAATATCTGCCATATCTTTAGCCAATTTATCCACCACCCCCAAAGAAATTGCCAATGGCAACATTTCCTCCAAAAACAAATTCTTTTCCATGATTTCTTCCCGCCACTTTCCTTTTTTCAAATACCATCTCAACCCCACCGCCTGTCGATGTAAACTATATCCCCAGGCTGTCTTAGCCGGCATGTAATAGGCCAAAATTAACACCGGCACACACAACACTCCCAACAATATCAACGGACCGGGATTAAACTCTATCGTCCCGCTTGCCACCAATCCGGCTACCGCTATTCCTACTATCAATATTCCAATCCCCACCCACTTTCCTCTGACCTTATCAATATTTCCTGTCAGGGCTTTTTCCGTCGTCGCCAAATAATCCAAAATTTTGCCTCTCAAATCCGCCAAATGTTTATAAAATTTATTTTTCAACTCCGAAATTTTCACCTCCTTTTTCTCCCCAAACAGTTTCTCCACCAAAAATTTTTGATAATCTCTTAATCCATCCAACCCTTTCTTTGATCTGATCAGCTTATAATCCGTACTTTTTATCCCCAAAAATCCCTTCTTTTCAATTTTTTCAATTTTGAAATATCCAAGCCTTGCCATCTCCACAATTTCCGCCACCACATCCTCAATATCTAATTTTTCATCTACCATCACTCCCACTTCCACCGGACTTAACCCATTTATTGGACTGTACACCATCGGCAAATGAGGTCTTTCAAACAACCCCACTCTTCTTTCCGATTTTCCCTCGGGTTTATAAAATACATTGGCACTATTAAATCTTTTATCCCGCCCCCAACGTAACCACGTCCAAATCATAAATAATAATGGCAATATTGCCAACAAATAACCCCAATTATCTCTGATAGTTTTTACTGTTCGTTCTGTTGTATTTGGAAATATTAATTTATTCACCTTATTTAATCCCACTACTACCGTCAAATCCCTTCCTTGTCCTAAACTATTATTTGCCAAAAACGTAGCTTGGGAGTTTTCCTGGCTCATATTACAGTCCCTATCACTTGTCCCCACAATTCCGCCAAAACAATCTATTTTTACAATATCCGCCCACTCTGAAATCACTTCTGCCGATGTCTTTTCTATGCTTGTATCCCACTCGGCTCCCGCCACATTCCAATAAATTTCTGGCCCTTGACCATAATCCATTACCGCATCTCTTACTTCATACTTAATTACATATTTTTTTCCGCCTCTGATTGTTTTATCAGCATCACCGATTTTTATTTTTTTGCTTTGTTTAAAATTTTCCGTCGTATAAGTTATCGGATTACCATTCTCATCCTTCACTTCTAAAATTTTCACCTCGGTATTCAAAGTCTTCCCTTTTGCCACATAAGAATAGGGGATTACCCGGATAATTCCATGTGATTCCACCAAAAAATTTACCCCGATTTTTTCTTCAATCGACAGACTCGTGTCCTGGTTTAAAATAATTCTGCTCTCAAAACTCTCAATCACATATGTGTTACTCTGCCCGTTTACATTTTTTGCCATTGCCAAAAATACCATCGCTACCAACACTACCAATATTCTTTTCATAACATATCTTACCAAAATTTTTACCCCAACTCTTCCAACTCTTTCTGCCATTCCTTGATTATTTCAAAACTCCCTTGCCAAAATTTCTCCGACTTCATATCCACCCCCACCTTTTTCAAAATCTCATCCGGATCCTCGCTCCCTCCCGCCGCCAATATTTTCTCAATTTTAGCAATAAAATTTTTTCCTTCTTTTTTATATCTGGCAAAGAGGGCGTAAGATAACAGTTCTCCAAAATTATAGGCATAGCAATAAAAAGGGGAGTTGACAATATGCGGTATCACACACCACTCATACTTAAAAATTTTATCTATCTTTACACTATTTCCAAACTGTTCTTTCAAAGTTGAAAGCCACATTTCCGATAGTTCCTCAGCCGTTATCCCTTTTTGGATTGCTTCATGGGCTCTTTTTTCAAATATTACAAAATAATTTTGTCTCAAAATTGACGCAAACGAATCCGCCATTTTTTCCGACAACATCGATCTTTTTATATCTATATTCTGCTCAAAAGAATATATTCTTTCAAACAGTACCATCTCTCCAAATGTCGAGGCTGTCTCCGATAACGGTAAATTGGCGTGCTGGCTCCCCATTCGATGATGTGCCGCATAAAGAGAATGTATCCCGTGTCCCAATTCATGGGCCATGGTAAACACATCCCGCATTTGATTATCATGATTAAGCATTACATAAGGGCTAATTTCCGGCATTACCGTTGCGCAAAAGGCTCCACCCCGCTTTACTGGACTCGGATGCGAATCAATATGCTGATCTTCAAAAATTCTTTTAGCCAACTTGGCAAACTTTGGTAAAAAATTCTCAAAAGTTTCCAACACCAATTCTTTCGCCTCTCCAAAGTTTATTTTTTTGGTCTTTTTTTCCAGCGGGGCATATATATCCCATCTCTCCAATTTTTTCATTCCCAATCTCTTGGCTTTATACTTAAAATAATTCTGAAAAATCTCCCTATTGTCCCGACAAACATTTAACAATGTCTCCACCGCCTCATCCGGTACATGATTGCCAAAATTCCGCACTGAAATAGGGGACTTGTATCCTCGAAGTTTTGCCTCATAACCCCAATCCTTTACAATTGCGCTATATATCAAAAAGAACTTATCAATGTTTTGCCAATATTTAAACAACATCGCTCTATAAGCTGCCAATCTCTCTTCCTTTTTTGGCGAATGCACCAGTGACAGCAATTCCGACAAAGTTCTAACTTTTTTTACCTTTTTTTCTTTAATTTTCAAATCAAATTCAAATTCCGTCTCAATAATTTCTCTCAAATTTATCAATTGGTTGGCTCCGTTGACGTCCTTATGACTGATAATATCCTCCTCATCTTTTTTTAGGGTATATTTGGCTGCCGTTCTGGCATAATTCAATCCATACTCCAAATCCGGAATTGAAGCAAACAACCTTTTGGCATTTTTATCATCCAGTCTTTTTAGTCCTTCCGTCTCTTTTCCTATTAACCAATGACTTATTACTCTTGATTTCTGAGCCAGTTTCACCCCCAAATCATCAGCCCTACCTTTTAATTTTTTCGCCTCCTGATTTTTTTGATCCACCTGTTCCAATAAATATGGCATGTATTCTAATCGAGTAATCTTTTTACCCAATTCTTCTTCAAAATCCATAATCCCCCGAAAAGTTTCTTCCTTCATTTCTGGATTTAACTTCTTTACCCACCCTTCAATTTGCCCCATTTCTTTCTCAATCTCTTTATATAATTTCTCAAAATCCTTCGCCTTCAATATCTCATCCAAGTTCCAACTCAATTTTTCTTTAATTGTTTTTTTTGCCATCTACCCTATTTTACTCCTCTTGCCGCCTCTCTTTGCCTGTTTATTTCATACATAACTATTGCCGCCGACACCGACAAGTTAAAACTTTGCACCATTCCCTTCATTGGTATATAAATTTTTTTGTCCGCCCCTTTTATCGCTTCTTTTGACAAACCCCGATGTTCATTACCAAACATTATCGCTAATTTATTTTTCAAAAAATTTGCCTCTGATATATCAACCGCCTCCTTATCCAACACTGTCGCCCAAATTTCAAAACCATCTTCTTTAAGTTCCTCCAAACATTCTTTAGTGGATTTGAAAATCTTAAAATCCAACCATTTGTTTGCCGAACCTGAACTGGTTTTTCCCATCTTTTTCGGATTAAAACTTTTCTCACTTTTAAATATTAAATAAATTTTTTGAAAACCAAATCCATCTGCTGAACGGCAGCTCGCTGCTACATTATGAGGATCATGGATATCTTCAAAAACAATTATTCCTTCTTGTCGTTTACTAATTACCTTTTTGATTTTTTCTTCTCTTTTGGTATTCGTCACTAATCAATTTTACCAGTATTATCCCCAAAATCCAAACTAAGTAATAAATTTCTTTAATTTCAATTTTTAACATTGTTTGTGCCACTAAATTCGACAGATCCTCATTTAAAAATCTTATTTTGTCCGTAACTCCAATAAATCTAAAATTATCTACCAATATTCCCAACATTCTTTCTCCCTCCACCACTGAATATCTTAAATGTTCCATCATTTTCAATCCTAACCATCCCACTGCTATCGAAAATATATTAATTTTTAATAAAATTGCCAACCCGATCATTCCTCCCATACCCAACAATAAATAGGGGAATCTCCACCCCCTTACCAGATTTTCACTTTTATAAATTCGGTTCAAAAAAGTTTTACTTTCTTTTTCAAAATAATCCCCAAACACCATCCCTTTTATGTACTCAGTTTTTTCTCCTAGTTTTTTATTTTCCCTAAAATCAGGAGTCATCAACCACTCATCAATTCTTACTTCATCCGGATTTTTACCACCATATGCCATTTTGTATTTTTCCTCCATTTCCGACATACTTACATCAACTACTTCCTCATTTTTGATCCAATTCAACTGTCTTTTATATTCATCCAAAAACCCCACACTTTCAATTCCTGTCTCCAGTCCCACCGTAATTTGGCCAAGCCTGTTTCTTTTATCAAAATAAATATTTGCCAGTTTCTCAAAATACAAAATATCCAATCCTTGGCTTATATAATCATTGGCCTGCATCGAAAAATTGGAAAACTGAGGTCCCTCTCCTTCATATGCCTTCACCGGATCTCTCAACGCCCACTGGATTACCAACACCTTCGAATCTCCCGGTATCAAAATATTTTTTTTATCGGGATAGAAAGGAACTCCCCACCATTGCCCCCACACCCCGTAATTATCCGTTGTCTTTTGATCTGTCACTATCATCGCCGTTTTTATTCCATATTTTTTTTCCAAATATAGCAGACTCCAGCTGTCAATCCACCATGCTCCTACTGATTTGGGATAATAATTCCACTCATTTTTAAAATTTTTCATCATCGTATCAATTAGCAGTTTTCTTTCTGATATTTCATATCCCGACAAAAAGACCGCTTCTGGGCTATACCATGGCCGATTTATCGGATAATAAACTCTGGCCTTTTTTGCCAACTTTTCACTTACCTCCAAAAATATTCCCAATTCTTGCTTGTCATCAAATTTTTTTATTTCTTCCACCAGTTCCTCATCATCAAGTACATCATTTTGCATCAACCAAGTCGCTTTCAGGTCCAGTTCAGAAATTATTTTGTACTGATTTTTTATCGGCTCCAGACTTTTATCCTTCCACAATTCTCTGCTCCTTACCGGATTAACTATTGTCGCCAGTTTTTGAAAAGAACTTGCTTTCTCTACCCCATAATTCACCATCAGTCTTTCATAAATATTTTTTGCTGTCAGTTGATACCATCCCTCATTAACTCTACCTTTATACACCCGGTAATTATTTTTATTAATTATCTCTCCGCTTGGGCAATCATACTTGTTTCCATCACAAAAACTGATTATCTCACCCTCACCAATCCTATTTTCGCGATAATA
>Ga0172380_10007555_pt1 | contig 12178 bp, 8 predicted proteins | sample Leawe162metaG_FD_119747 | JGI IMG/M metagenome (GOLD analysis project Ga0172380, IMG submission 119747) | Leachate microbial communities from a municipal landfill in Southern Ontario, Canada - Leachate well 162 metaG | ecosystem: Engineered > Solid waste > Landfill > Unclassified | place...
AGATGTCTCAAACGGCTTGCCTTCGAATGCGTCGTAGCGAGAGTTGGTTCCTGGGTAGATCGTGATCTTTGCGCGCGCTGAAAGTTCCTTAAAGTCGTACGCAAGGATTGCATCGTGTGGGTTGCGAAATGTGCCACCTTCACCCTTTTCGCCGGGAATAAGACGTGTCATCCAGTATGAACCAAGAACGATGTCTTGGTGACCGACAGACACGACTGGAGTACCGGCACCTGGGCGGAGCAAGTTTTTGTTTGATGCGATAATCTCGCGCGCCTCCATCTGTGCTTCGTCAGAAAGCGGGAGGTGAACGGCCATCTGGTCACCGTCGAAGTCGGCGTTGAAAGCCTGCACGACGAGCGGGTGAACCTGGAGCGCATTACCTTCGATGAGGACAGGGCGGAATGCCTGGATCGACAAACGGTGAAGCGTAGGAGCACGGTTGAGAAGCACGTACTTGTCGCGAATCACCTCTTCGAGAATCTCCCAGACTTCAGGGCCCGCGTCTTCGATAAGACGACCTGCACCGCGGATGTTATATGAATAGCCTCGGCTGATGAGCTTTGAGACGATGAATGGACGGAAGAGCTCGAGTGCCATGTGTTTTGGCATACCACACTGGTCGAGTGCGAGCGTAGGACCAACGACGATGACTGAACGTCCCGAGTAGTCCACACGCTTACCGAGCAAGTTCTGACGGAAGATACCCTGCTTACCCTTGAGGTTGTCAGAGAGCGACTTGAGCGGACGGCGCTGAGCCTGTGAGACCGCTGAACCACCGCCAGGGTGACGCATCGAGTTGTCGATGAGTGCGTCAACAGCTTCCTGCAAGATGCGCTTCTCGTTGCGCAAGATGACCGCAGGCGCCTTGATCTCGATGAGCTTCTTGAGACGGTTGTTGCGGTTGATGACGCGACGGTAAAGGTCGTTGAGGTCAGATGTTGCGTGACGACCTCCTTCGAGGGCAACCATCGGACGGAGCGCTGCTGGGATGACTGGGATGTTGCTGAGGAACATCCATTCAGGACGGATCTTCGATTGGATCATCGATTTGACGAGTGAGAGACGCTTGCGCATCTTCTTTTTGTCTTCGCCTTCACTTTCATCCATTTGGCCTTCGAGCTCTGTTGCGAGTGCTTCGAGGTCGATCTCCTTCATGAGCTGATGGACTGTTTCGGCACCGATACCTGCTTCGAAGAACGTTCCGTACTTCATCGCGAACTTCGCGTAGACCACTTCGTCGAGGACGGTGTTCTTCTTGATGCTCGTGATGTCTTTCTTGGTTGTGAGGTAGATTTCCTTGAGCTTGTCTTTCGACTTCTCATCCTTGAGGCTCTTGAGCTTTGTTTTGTATTCGGTATCGAGATCCTTGAGCAAACGTGCGCGCTCGTCTTCGTTTACTGATGTGATGACGTAGCCGGCAAAGTAGATGACCTTTTCGATATCCTGACCGGTAATGTCGAGGATGAGACCCATGCGGGATGGGACGTTGCGGAGGAACCAGATGTGCGAAACCGGGATCGCGAGCGTAAGGTGACCCATGCGCTCACGGCGGACGATCGAGCGTGTGATCTCGACTCCACATTTTTCACAGACGATACCCTTATAGCGGATACCTTTGTATTTTCCACAGTAACACTCAAAGTCGCGCTCAGGTCCAAAGATGCGCTCGTCGAAGAGACCGTTCTTCTCGCTGCGCTGGGTACGGTAGTTGATCGTCTCAGGTTTTGTGACCTCTCCGAATGACCACTCGAGGATGCGCTCTGGGCTTGCGAGCTTGATCCACACAGAGGTGAAGTCGTTCGCTGAGGATGGGATGTTTCGTGCCATAGAGAAGGATTAATTGAGTGGATCAGTCTTAAGGTCGATATCGAGCGCAAGACCTCGCATGTAATGGAGCAAGACGTTGAACGATGCTGGCGTATTCGAGTGTTCGATGCGAACACCGCGGACAATCGAGTCAAAGGCCGCTGAACGACCAACGATGTCGTCTGACTTAACAGTAAGCATTTCGCGGAGCGTGTAGGCAGCACCATAACCGAGGAGCGCCCAGACTTCCATTTCTCCGAAACGCTGACCACCGTTCTGTGCCTTACCACCGAGTGGCTGCTGTGTGATGAGCGAGTAAGGTCCAATTGAACGCACGTGGATCTTGTCTTCCACCATGTGTTCGAGTTTCAAGATGTACATGTAACCAACAGCGATGTCCTGCTCAAACGCTTCGCCATTGCGACCGTCGTAGAGCTTCATCTTCCCTGTCTCTGCAAATCCTGCCTTCACGAGTTCTTCACGGATTTCTGTTTCAGATGCTCCGGCAAATGGAGGAACGACAGCTTGGTAGCCAAGTGTCTTGGCTGCGAGACCGAGGTGAAGCTCGAGAATTTGTCCGAGGTTCATACGAGATGGAACACCCATCGGCGTGAGGATGACGTCGACTGGCGTACCGTCTTCCATGCGTGGCATGTCTTCAATCGGAACAACGCGTGAGATAACACCCTTGTTACCGTGACGTCCTGCGAGCTTGTCACCGACTGAGATGGTGCGGAGCTGTGCGACTTCGATGAAAATCTTCTTGATGATGCCCGACTCAAGCTGGTTGCCCTGCTCGCGTGAGAAGACTTTGACGCTCACGATGCGGCCACGCTTTCCTCCTTCCATGCGGAGTGAGGTGTCTTTGACGTCGCGAGCCTTGTCACCGAAGATCGAGCGCAAGAGGCGTTCTTCAGGAGTGAGCTGTGACTCGCCCTTTGGTGTGATCTTACCAACGAGGATGTCGCCAGGACGGACTTCTGAACCGATGCGGATGATGCCGTCTTCGTCGAGGTTGCGGAGCTTCGTCTCACCAACGTTCGGGATGTCGTTGGTTGTGACTTCAGGCCCAAGCTTGGTGTCGCGGACGTTCATCGCGAACTCCTCGATGTGGATCGATGAAAGATAGTTCTCACGAACGAGACGTTCTGAGAGGATGATGGCGTCTTCGAAGTTGTTACCCGACCATGGCATGAAGGCCACGAGAAGGTTCTGACCGAGTGCGATCTGTCCTTCGACTGATGTCGAAGTGTCTGCGAGGAGATCACCCTTTTTGACGCTGTCGCCAACAGAAACGACTGGGCGCTGGTGGAATGCTGTAAAACCGTTGGTTCGCGAGAAGTTCATGAGACGGTACTCATCGTCCTTGCCCTTTGCATTCTTGATGACGATGTGACGAGCGTCCATCTCTTTGACAGTACCTGCTTCGCGAGCGTACACGAGACGACCCGAGTCCTTTGCTGCGCGCTCTTCGATACCTGTAGCAACGAGTGGGAACTCAGGACGGATACATGGAACCGCTTGTTTCTGCATGTTCGATGCCATGAGTGCACGGTTGGCTTCGTCGTGGTTCAAGAACGGAACGAGTGATGTAGCAACTGAGTACGCCTGGTTGGTTGCGATATCAGAGAGATCAACTTCTTTCGGGCTCACAAATTGAGGCTTTCCGTTGACGCGGACTTCGACGCGAGTGTCAGTGATCTTCCCGTTGTCATCGCGGCCAACTGCAGCGTGAGCAATCTTGTAGTTCTCTTCTTCGCGGGCGTTGAGGTATGAGATTTCTTTTGTAATCACACCGTTCTCAACCTTTGCGTATGGAGTTTCGATGATACCGAAGTCGTTGAGACGTGCGTGGGTGGCAAGCTGAAGGATAAGACCGATGTTCGGACCTTCAGGAGTGTGGATAGGACAGACACGGCCGTAGTGCGAGACGTGAACGTCACGGACTTCAAAACCTGCGCGCTCACGAGTGAGACCGCCGGGTCCAAGTGCCGAAAGACGGCGCAAGTGCTCGAGCTCAGAGAGGATGTTCTCCTGGGCCATGAACTGTGAAAGCTGATTGGTGCTGTAAAACTCCTTGACCTGTGCCTGAAGCGGTCGAGGGTTGATGATCTGGATAGGAAGTGTTGTCTCGGCTTCGATGATCGACATGCGGTCCTGAATGTTTCGCTTCATGCGAGCGAGACCGACGCGCATCTTCTGCTGGAGCATCTCACCGATGAAACGGACACGACGGCTGCCGAGGTCATCGACATCGTCTGCTTCTGCGCCAGGAGTCGTGTTGAGTTTTGCAATGTGCTTGATGATTGTCGCAACATCGTTGAGGGTGAGTGCACGCTCGCTGAGGCCCTTCTTGTCAAGTGATCCGCCAAAGCGCTGGTTGAAACGGAAACGGCCAACCTCTGAGAGATCGTAACGTTCTGCGTTGAAGATCGAGTTCACGAATTCACGTGCGTTCTCGATTGTTGCGAGCTCACCGTCGCGGAGCTTCTTGTGGATTTCGACGAATGATTCGTCTGCGGTGTGAACAGCGTCAAGTGCGAGGGTCTTTTCGATGTATTCGAGTACTGCTGGTTCGCCCTTGAAAAGGTTCTTGATTTCATCGTCGGTCGATGCACCAAGCACACGGAGGAGTTCCGTGACTGGGAACTTGCGCTTGCGGTCGATGCGAACCTGGAGGGATTTGTTGGGTTCGGTCTCGATTTCTACCCACGCACCGCGTGATGGGATGACCTTGGCACCGAAGTATTCCTTGCCGCGGAATTCCTGAGATGAGAAAAGGACACCGAATGATCGGATGAGTTGTGGAACGACGACACGCTCGACACCGTTGATGACAAAGGTGCCGTGGTCGGTCTGGATTGGGAAGTCAGAGAAGAAAATCTCCTGTTCCTTCTCGGTACCCATCGTCTTATTGATGAGTTTGACGCGTGCCTTGAGCTGAATCTCGTATGAGAGCTTGTTTTCCTTCGCGTAGTATTCGTCGTGGACAGGCTCGGTGAATGAGACGTCTCCAATGTGGAGCTCAAACTTCTTGCTGGCGTAGTCGGTGATTGGCGAAAACTCCTTGAAGAGGTCTTTGACGCCTTTCTCCATGAGCCAACGGAATGACGCAAGCTGAGCTTCCGTGAGGTTCGGAAGTGGCGCGAGCGCGGGCTTGAACTTTGCGAAGTGCTTTTGCTTCATACGTGCGCGGGTATGGCAGGTACTATCGCTTCTCCCAAACAAATAAAAAGGCACGAAACCGTCACGAGTGCTCTCGTGGGCCGTTAGTTTTCCCCTCCTTTTATCTGCTAGATGCGTCTAGCAAGCCGAATATATTAGCCTGTATAAAAATAAAGAGAGTTCAGGCATGACTCATTCACCCCTCGATACGTCCACAATATAATCGATTTATGGTTACACGTCAAATCGACGATTTTGTCCTGTGGATAAGTCGTTGACGCTTTATTTCTTTTTGATACCTGTCTTCCCTCTCCACGACTCAACTGCGGCATGATGACCCGAAAGAAGAATCGCTGGCACGGTATATTTTTTCTTTTTGTACGTGAACACTTCGGGGCGCGTGTACGTATCTTCGGCAGCAGTGCGTGTGTGTTCGAGCGAGTTCGCATCACCGAGCACACCAGGAATATGACGAGCGACCGCATCAAGAATGCTCAACGCAGGAAGCTCTCCTCCCGTCAGCACATAGGGGCCGACTGAGATGTCTTTTGATTTCAAAATCTTTTTTACACGCGCATCAATGCCTTCATAGCGTCCGCAAATGAGAACAATCTCATCGAATAATTTTGCGAGCTTGCGCGCTTCGGCATCATCAAACTGTTTGCCACGCGGAGACATGATGAAGATACCGCGCTTCCCTTTTGCTTTTCCAAGCGAATCGACAGCTTTGAGGATCGGCTCTGCTTTGAGCACCATGCCCGGACCGCCCCCGTACGGACGATCATCAGCAGTGTTGTGCTTATCTTTGGTGAAGTCGCGCGGATTCACCGTCTTAACCGTAATGAGCTTCTTCTGTTGTGCGCGACCAAGAATCGACGAAGAAGTGTAGGGTGCTACGAGGTCTGGGAAAAGCGTGATGATGCTGAAGCTTTTAGCTTTTAGCTTCTGGGTTTTGGCTTTCATTCTGTGACTTTAACACAAAACCACCCTCTTTCGAGAGCGGTTCGTGATTTGCGGACTTGAGTGAAGTTTAGACTTCCTTGAGAGCTGCCATCGCATCATCGATGTTGGCTGCTTCGGTCATCTGTCCCATTCGTGTCGATCCCTCCGGTTCGAGGATCTTGAGGTTCACACGGGCGTTGTTCTTCATACCAACGACTCGGAGGAGTGTGCGGATCGCCTTGGCAGTGTTGCCCGAGCGACCGACGACGGTACCCATGTCCTTCTGATTAACTTGGAGTGTGATGAGGACACCCATCTCGTCGACCGTGCGGTTTACTTTGACGTCTTCGGGAACTTCGACGAGAGCTTTGACTACGAGTTCGAGGAATTCAGCGTCAGCGAATTGCTGTGTCATGTGTGGAATTATCGGCTAGCTGCTAACACGATTGAGTATAACAAAAAGAGCCTTGGTTCGTCCAAAGCTCTCTTTATTGAAAACGTATGAAATGTTACGCAGCTGGAGTCTCTTCTCCTGCAGGTGCTTCTGGTTCTGCTGCTACTGGAGCTTCTTCGACAGGTGCAGGAGCTGCTTCTTCTGCTGGAGCCTCAGTTTCAGCAACGACGGGAGCCTCTTCTACAGGAGCAGCCTCAACTACTGGAGCTACGGCAACAGGAGCTTCAACCTTTGGCTCTTCCTTAACGATAGGCTTCTTGCTTGGAAGAACGTTCTTCTTCTTACCTTCGATGACGCCTTCGCTCACGAGGAAGTTATACACAGTGTCAGAAGGCTGAACACCCTTTGAAAGCCAGTGCTTTGCCTTTTCCTTATCAAGGCTCTTCTGCTTGGTGATGGCGTTGTATGAACCGATCTGATCGACGTGGTTACCGCTTTTTGGGCCTTCGGTAGCTTCAAGGACGACCACACGGAATGATGGGTCGTTCTTTCGTCCGAATCGCTGTAATCGCATTTTCAACATATGTGCACGAGATTCTAACAGACATGCAGGCAAAGAACAACCCCCGCGGGCACGAAGCCGGCGGGGGTAAGAGAAGAAACAGGGTCCGCCAGATGGCGGGGAGAAAGAACAGAGGTCAGTCAGAGGTGTTCTTCTGCTCACTGACCGAGATGCGGAGTTCGTCGAGGGTGCGACCTTCTGGAGTATTTTCCGCACCAAGTTCATAGAAAAGACCGTCGGAGCCGAGGGTGACGGCAGAAGCCGCGGGTTCGGTGACCGTCCGAAGGAACCGATGCTTCTCACCCGTCTTCCAAGGCTGAGAACCATACTGAAGGAACAGAACCGCCTCAGAGCCGACCTCAAAAGGACCGACCGAGTCCCCACAGACATCACGGTCGAGCGAGCTCATGACAGGAATCATGATCGTGACACTCGAGGAGCCTGTAACGCTTTTCGTCTGGTCATAGACGACATCAATCAGCGCGACCTCGATGAGGTGATACGGCATTGGTGCAACCTTGGATGCTGGGTCATTCCACCGAAGTCCATCGTCCGAATTCCAGAGCGTTGGGCCAACAGACGTCACCGTGCCGTGCAAAATGATGCTTGCCTCGCGAGAACGATCTTCTTCGGAGAGTGCGGTGAAGTCGACGTCAGCACAGGTATAAAATCCCCGCGAAGACACCAACGACGCCGTATTTGTAATAGATGAAGCAACAGTCCCCGATGCCACGTTGGTGCTGTACTGAGCTTCAACACCGTTGCGATCATCGCTTTCGAGACTGCGCGACCACGTCTTGCCATACCCATACGTCGGGCACATGGTGGGACGCGACGACTCGGAAACCGACACGGAACAACGAGAGCTCTGAGTATGTCCGAGCCCGAGCGCATGACCAAATTCGTGTGTGGCAACAGAACGGGCGTCGAGCTTGAGACTTGATGGGGTGGTGCTCGACGTGTGCCACGATTCATCTGAATCGAAGCAAATGTCGGTGTGGTACAACCAGCCGTTGTAGTAGTCGTTGAAGGTTGTCGCATAGACACTACCCCTACCGTCGATGCTCTGCAGGTACATCTTGTTGAATGAAGTGCTAGATGCCGTCCAATCGAAATCACCAGTGTTCTCCCAACGGTCAGCACCGTAGGAGAGGGCATTGCGCCACGATGAAGACAGAGCACTGCCGTTGTAGGTCGCGTGGGGAATAACCCACTGGTAGTTCTTGAGAACATACGCGCCCGCCGTCGCGGCGAGGGCCAGTGCGAGGACGAAGATGAAACCGATGGACCCGTGCTTGGTTTTCATGGTAGTTCTCCTGTGAATCAGAAGTGTAAGAGATAGAAACGTAGAAAATGACGAGACGACAAGCCAATGCGTGTTGCGAAGCTTCAGCGATATGCATTCTCGATAGATCCTCCTTTCTCTAGAGTAGTACGTTATATATGGTAATCAACACGATATCCCTCGACCTGAGATATCGAGATGACAGACAAGAACGAACCTGCGCGCACAGTAGCAAGTGAGTGGTAAGAAAAAGATAAAAACTAACGCATCCCCAAATGGCGGTCGGCAACGTCGATACGAGCGGCTTCGCGGGCAATAACGTCTTCGAGGTGAGCCACTTCAAGTTCGTTGATATCGACACCCTCCTCGAGCGCCTTAGTGGCAGCATCTTTTGAACGCTTGAATGCGTCCACGTCGATATCACCGACTGCGTCGGCAGTATCGGCAAGAATGATAATCTCACTCATCGGCTTTACCTCGAAGAATCCCGTAGTCACGATAATCTTTTCTTGTGAACCATCACGAAGCGTGACCAACATCACTCCTGGTGCAAGAAGTCCGATGAGTGGTTCGTGTTCGGGAAGCACCGTGATGAACCCCTCGGACGTGGGGATCGAAATACGCGTAGCGCCACCACCGTAAACGGTTTTTTCAAGTGTCACGACCTTGATGATGAGTTCTTTGGGACTCATAGGATGCTACAAATATGAGAATTATTCGATGACGTCGTCGATGGTTCCTTTCATATAGAACGCCTGCTCGTGTTTGTCGTCGTGCTTACCATCGAGAATCTGTTTGAATCCTGCAATAGTATCCGCGACAGGAACATATTTTCCAGGAATGCCCGTAAACGTCTCTGCAACAAACATTGGCTGTGAGAGGAAGCGTTGAATCTTTCGAGCGCGAGAAACAACCACTCTATCTTCTTCGGACAACTCATCCATACCAAGAATTGCGATGATGTCTTGAAGATCACGGTATCGTTGCAACACCTGTTGAACGCGTCGAGCAACCGCATAGTGCTCTTCGCCAACAATGTGTGGGTCGAGAACGGTTGATGTTGAATCGAGTGGGTCAACGGCAGGATAGATACCCTGTTCTGAGATGGCGCGCGAGAGCACAACGGTTGAGTCGAGGTGCGCGAACGTCGTTGCGGGCGCTGGGTCAGTAAGGTCATCGGCGGGCACGTAGACAGCCTGAACAGAGGTAATCGAACCCTTGCGCGTCGAGGTAATACGCTCTTGGAGGTTACCCATCTCGGTCGCAAGCGTCGATTGATAACCCGCAGCGGATGGGATGCGTCCGAGCAACGCCGAGAGCTCCGAGCCAGCTTGTGTAAAGCGGAAGATGTTGTCGATAAAGAGGAGAATGTCGCGACCTTCCTCATCGCGGAAGTATTCAGCCATCGAAAGTGCGGCGAGTGCCACACGAGCACGAGCTCCTGGTGGTTCGTTCATTTGTCCGAAGACGAGTGCTGTCTTATCGAGAACACCGCTCGCCTTCATCTCGTGATAGAGGTCGTTACCTTCGCGCGTACGCTCACCAACACCGGCAAACATTGAGTAGCCACCGTGTTCGGCAGCGATATTGCGGATAAGTTCCTGAATGAGAACGGTCTTTCCAACACCGGCACCACCGAACAAACCGACCTTACCTCCCTTGAGAAACGGACAGAGCAAGTCAATCACCTTAATACCAGTTTCCAAGATCTCGCTTCGGGTCGATTGTTCATCGAACGGAGGAGCAGGTCGGTGGATTTCGGCACGTGGAGCATCCACAAGAGGAGCACCACCATCAACAGTCTCGCCAACCACATTGAACATACGACCAAGCACCGCATGACCAACAGGAACATCAATACCTCGCCCCGTGAACACCACAGAATCCCCTCGCTTCAGACCGTCGGTTGAACTCATCGCAATGGCACGAACTTCGTGTTGTCCGATGTGTTGTTCGACTTCAAAGACAATCTCGTGATCGCCGGATGTGGCACGAAGAGCGCTGTAGATTGGCGGAAGTGCTCCTTCAAAACGCACATCGATGACCGCGCCGATGATCTGAGTAATAGTTCCTGTGTTCATACGAGTGGTGATACTGGGATAATAAAACTAAACGCCGAGTGCCGCTGCTCCCGCCGCAATCTCGGATATCTCACGGGTGATACCGTCTTGTCGCGCCCTGTTGTAATTGACGGTAAGCCGATCGATGATATCACGAGCATTCTCCGAGGCATTTTTCATGGCCACCATACGACCGCTGTGCTCGGAAAGTCGCGCTTCGAGGAAAACCTTGTACAGCTTAATTTCAAGAATCTTGGGAACAACGAATTCAAGCACCGCCTCCTCGCCCGGTTCAAATGTGTATTCTGAAAAAGCCCGCCCATGCCCCGTCATCGCCGCGCCCGGAGAAAGCTTCTCAATAGTCTTGCTCATTTCGAGCGCATCGAGTGGGAGAGCCTGCCGGAGAACCGGTTCGGAAGAAAGTGCTGAGATGAAGCGGGTGTAGAGAAACAGAACCGTTGAATACTTCCCGCTTGCAAACGCCTCCGAAACCGCTTGAACCACGTGCAAGATATCCCGTGTATGAACACTGTCGGGAATAGTGTTGAAGCTCTGTATAACGGTAATGCCAAAACGACGCGCAATCTGCTCCGACTTACGACCAACAGCAATCATCTCGATTTGTTCGTCGGGACGCTCTCGTCGCCTCTCTGCAAGCGTGCGCGACATCTGTGTATTGACACTCCCGCTCAATCCACGATTTGACGCAACAGCAACAATAAGCGTTGCTGACCCTCGACCTACCGAAAAGAACGGGTGGTGCAAATGACGATGTCGCACGAGACTCGTCAAAAACCGATAGGTCTGGAGTGCATACTCACGGGCGGCAAGGGTGCGCGCAAGCACACGGTTCATCTTAACCGCGGCAACTTTCTCCATTGCCTGTGTGATTTTGCGGACATTTCCGACCGCGCGGATCTTGGATTTAATTGTTTTTGCTTGAAGCGCCATAAACGATTGTAAATGCATCAAGAGCTGCACGTATACCTTGTTCGACATCATCACCCCATCCTTTTTGAAGAGATGCGAGCAATTCCGCATGAGATGTACTCATGAACTCATAGAGGGCAAGCTCCCACGGGCGGATATCACCAACAGGAATTGCGTCGAGGAACCCTTCATTGAGAGCGTAGATAGCAACTACCTGTTGTGCTGCGAGTATAGGTGCATATTGGGCCTGCTTCATAAGCTCCATAGCACGCACACCTCGTTCGAGATGCCGCTTTGTCTCACTATCGAGATCTGACGAGAATTGAGAAAACGCCTCGAGTTCACGGTATTGAGCCATGGCAAGCTTCATGCGACCAGCAACTTTTTTGATTGACTTGATTTGGGCACTACCACCGACACGAGATACCGAAAGTCCTACGTTGATGGCAGGACGGATGCCTTTGTAAAAAAGCTCCGATTCAAGAAAGATCTGCCCATCAGTAATCGAAATAACGTTCGTTGGGATGTACGCTGAGACATCGCCTGCTTGTGTTTCGATGATTGGGAGTGCGGTAATGGAACCTCCACCGTGTTCTTTGTTGCGACGACACGAACGTTCGAGTAAGCGGGAGTGAAGATAAAAAACATCACCAGGATATGCTTCGCGACCTGGCGGACGTCGAAGCAACAGTGAGATCTCACGGTATGCGATTGCCTGTTTAGTAAGATCGTCGTAAACGATGAGCACATCCTTGCCTTGGTCCATGAAATATTCAGCGAGCGCGGTACCCGAGTATGGAGCGATATACGAAAACGCAGCAGGATCAGATGCTCCCGCCACCATGACAATCGAGTATTCAAGAGCTCCGCGTGCACGGAGTGTTTCCACGATACGCGCGACTTTCGACTCTTTTTGTCCCACTGCCACATAAATACAAATGATGTCTTGGCCTTTTTGATTGAGAATGGTGTCGATTGCAACCGACGTCTTACCGGTCTGGCGGTCACCGATAATGAGTTCGCGTTGCCCGCGA